>Ga0209281_1000043_pt1 | contig 341543 bp, 338 predicted proteins | sample MedtruBG_FD_187514 | JGI IMG/M metagenome (GOLD analysis project Ga0209281, IMG submission 187514) | Root nodule microbial communities of legume samples collected from California, USA - Medicago truncatula BG (SPAdes) (version 2) | ecosystem: Host-associated > Plants > Roots > Nodule | place... | reverse complement strand
GCCAATCGGTCCGCGAACCAAGCCAAAGGCACTTACCTATGCGCTCTCTTCGGCACGGGGTGAATTTCTGGCCATATATGACGCGGAAGACCGGCCGCACCCGCTGCAACTGCGCGAAGCGCACGCGACCTTTGTCAACGGGCCGCCCGAACTGGCCTGCCTGCAGGCGCCGCTGATCATTGCCAATGCCCGGAAATCACCGCTCAGCGCCCTGTTCTCGCTTGAATATTCCGCACTGTTCAGGGGGCTTCTACCAATGCTTGCCAGACGACGAATGCCCCTGCCGCTCGGAGGAACGTCCAATCATTTCAAAACAGAAATATTAAAGAAAGTCGGCGGCTGGGATCCATATAATGTGACCGAGGACGCGGATATGGGGCTGCGCCTCTATCGGCTCGGCTACCGTTCGGACGTGTTGACCTGCCAGACACTGGAGGACGCGCCGGTACAGGTTTCCGTCTGGATGGCGCAACGCGCCCGCTGGTATAAAGGCTGGCTGCAGACATGGCTGGTGCTGATGCGCGATCCGGCGAGGCTGATGCGGGAGATGGGCCTGCCCGCTTTTGTGACTTTCCAGCTGATGGTGGGCGGGATGCTGATCTCGGCATTGCTTCACCCCTTGATCTTCGTTTTCCTCTGGCTCGGGGCATCCGCCATGCTCGACGCCCCCAAGAACGATCTGCCACTCGGTGTCGTCTCGCTGTTCGTCATGGATTTCGTCAACATCCTCGGAAGCTACCTGGTCTTCCTGGGATTGGGGGTCGGTTCGATGATCGACCATGAAAAGCGGCAGATCGGCTGGCGATGGGTGATGGTGCCATTCTACTGGCTGATGATCTCGGCCGCAGCCTGGCGGGCGGTGATCGAACTCAAGACCAATCCGTTCCACTGGAACAAAACACCGCATGCGCCGACATCAACAGACTGAAACCGCATGACGACAATTTCCGTCGAATGCATCCAGACGGTTTACCGGCCTCACGGACCTTCGAGCAGGATCTTCATGCGCGGATCATCCGGCGTTGCGCCCGAAAAGTCTTGCGCATCGGGTCCGCCCGGGTCGATCGAATACCAGAAGCCCTGATCAGGCGTATGGTAGCCTTTCTGTCCTGCATAGACACCAAACCAGGTGTAGCCGGTCCAGACATCGGTATTGGCCGAAAAATATGCCAGAAGGTCTCGCAGTTCCTTATAACAGGCCTCATTTTTGGCTACCGCGAATTCGCCGAGAAACAGCCGCATCCTGTTGGCGCGCGCCCATTCTGTCGCCTCGATCAGAACCGAGGTGCCGGATCCGGGATTGCAGATCTGTTTCTGTCCGGCACTGTAGTCGTCAAGATAACGGTGAACGTCGATGACCAGATTGTTGCCGGGATCACGGACGAGCGGCCCAAGCGGCTTTCCAAGCGGTTTCCCCGTCCATGACAGGTCATGGGCGAAACCGTATCCATCCAGCAGAATCGTGTTGGTCGCGCCGATTGCGCGAATATCCCCCAGCACCCTATTGTAGGTCGCAGCAAGCTTGATGCCGTCCACATCGTGCGGCTCATTCATGATGCCGAACATGACGCGGGGATTTGCCTTGAATTTCATCGCGAGCCTGACCCAGAGATCAGAAAAATGGGCGGCCGAGACTTCCTGAGCCTCGCCGATGATGACCTCATTCTTCGGTTGCCTGTCGAAATTGAGGTCCCGGCGCATGAAGTTATGCACATCGACAATGACGGTGGCCCCAGCACTCGTCAGAAAATCAACCTCCCGTTCAAGCGCCGCAAGCACGGTTGGATCAAGATCTCCGCCGAGCCTAGGCTGAATCCATTCCCAGGCGAAAACCAGGCGGAAAACGCGCATGCCCTTGCCCAGGTAATATTTCATTCCCTCATCGGTCGCCCAGGTAGTGGACTGGGTATAATAACCGTTATTCCCGACGAGATTGACGCCACGCCCGAATAGAAGGTTCGTCGAAGCAGCCGATACGGGGAAGCCCAAAAGCACAATCAAGAGACCAAGCAATGCGGCAAACTTCTGCATGGAGATTTTTTTCCCGAAATAACGTGCGTCGTCACAATTGTCTGGCGTCATCCATCACATCAACATGCGAAAGATGACGAACACATTTTCAAAAAAGCAAAGTCGAACAGAACTCCCGCTCACATTTCCGACAGATGCAATACAACAATGAAAACTTCCTCGCGTATTGTCACGATTATTTCCCAGACCTGCCACACAACAATGTTTTATTTACTTGAACTTCACTCCACAAGAGCAGACCTACACACGCAGACACCGTCAAACATCTTGATGGATCAATCCATCCTTATTGACTCGACGACATGCGCGACTATCTTCAATGCAGGGAGGCTGGAGAAGCAGGATGGGAACTCATGCGTATCCACCTCAGATCAAAGCTTATCGATTCCGTCGAGTATGACGAAATGTCGTTCCGCATGACGGTATTCATGTCCAACGGGCAGGTCCGCGAGTTTTGCGAGGTTCCCGCCGTTGTCATCGCCGATCTTTGTGATGCAAGTTCGCCTGGCAACTATTACATGCGCGCGATTCGTAATCGATATCCCGCGCCCTGAAACCAAGCCCGCATACCAACCGAGACGGGTGGTCGTTGATGGCCTTTTATCCGGCTTCGGTGCTGGAACGCTGAGACGCAGCCTTCAGTCTAGCCCAGAAAAAGCGAACAGCTCGGACATTCTGAGTTCCAGCTGCCAAGGCGTAATTCGCCGCACCAAGCCCTTCTTCTCCAACGTTTTCATCGCTCGTGTCACGGTCTCTGCTGAGGTTCCGATGTGGTCAGCGATATCATGCCTGGATATTGGTACCGTAAGCACCTGATTTTCATCGTCGAAATGTTGAGCATGGCCGCAACAGTCGACGAGAAAAACCGCGAGCCGTCGTGTAACGTCGAGTGCTCCCATAACAATAAGCCGCCGTTGAGCCAGCCGAATGTCATGACTGGCCTTTAAAAGCAATTTCTGCTGGATACGAGGGCGGCGTGGAAGATACTTCTCCAAATCCTTGATGGGAAATTTATACGCTGTGCAATTGGTCACGGCTTCCGCCGAGTTGAAAAAACAGCCATCACGAGGCAAACCGAAGAAGTCGCCGGGCCAAAACAACGCCACGCTTTGTCGAACCCCGTTACGGATCGTATGCCTTCCCTGAACAACTCCCTCATCCAGATAATACAGGTGTTTTGCTCGTTCGCCCTGCATGAAAATCGGAGCGGAGTGAGCCTTTACTGTGAGAAGTTCACCAAGCAGCAGAAGCTCAGTCCTCTCGCTAGGTAGCAGTTCGATAGTCGATCCATTTTGGTCACTCGACTGCCATGGATGTTCAGCCCGAAGAGCCAAACTCGGCTGATCGGTTCGTGCGGCACGGAATTTCATTTTAACCTAACAGTCTAGGTGGTCGCACAAAAGTCGCTCTCAAACTGACTTTTGTCAGTGCGTCACACCTCTATCGCTGCAAGTTATGACCCGCTCCATCGGCAGATTCTTTGATTAGGAACAAGCGGATGGAATTTTACGCAGTGCGATAATCATTGCAGGGAGCCATGCTTGGAGGATTTCATCGCGCGCAAGAATATCGAGCGCTATAAAAAGCTGCTGGAGGAACGGAGCTGGACCGCTCTGGAGCGGCAAACGCTTTTAAACCTGATCCAAGAAGAAGAGCATAAGCTGATTAGCAAGGGGTCCGGCCGCGACAAATAAACCGCACCGCCTTTACCGAAAGTGGCGGTCACCGCTCATCGTTGCACGTAGCTACACGCACGCGAGTGCCTAGCCTTATCTTCCTAGGCACTTTGTCATTTTAATAAACACTGATGGCAAAATCGCTGGAGCGGGTGAAGGGAATCGAACCCTCGTATTCAGCTTGGGAAGCTGCTGCTCTACCATTGAGCTACACCCGCTTGCGCCACGCAGGTTTCCAACAACGGATCGCGGCTGTCAAGGCCGGGTGGGTTGTCTGCGGCATCGGGATTGGTCGAGCAGATCCGGTTCGAAACGCCCAACCGGGACCGAGCGTGACGCTCAGCCGCGGAAATGCTTGGAGAGTTTCAGGCCCTGAGCCTGATAGTTCGAGCCGAGGCCCGAGCCGTAGAGGCCTTCCGGAGCCTGCAGCATATGCTCGTAGACGAGGCGTCCGACGATCTGGCTGTCTTCGAGGATGAAGGGAACCTCGTGGCTGCGGACTTCCAGGACGGCGCGGCTGCCGCGGCCGCCTGCGGCTTCGTGTCCGAAGCCCGGATCGAAGAAACCGGCGTAGTGGACGCGGAATTCGCCGACCAGCGGATCGAATGGGGTCATCTCAGCGGCATAAAGCGGCGGCACGTGCACGGCCTCGCGGGAAACGAGGATATAGAACTCATCGGGATCGAGGATCAGCTCGTTGCGGCCGCGGCTATAGAGCGGCTCCCAGAAATCGAAGACATCGTGCTGAGCCTTCTTGTCGACATCGACAACGGCCGTGTGGTGCTTGCCGCGATATCCGATCAGGCCGTTGGCATCGCCCTTCAAATCGATCGACAGCGCGATGCCGCCGCCCGAGACGTTCGGCGTCGAGGACGCGACCAGCGTTTCGGTCTCGTGAAGATGCAGCAGTTCCGGTTCCGACAGGATGGCATTGCCGATGCGGAAGCGGATCTGCGACAGGCGCGAGCCCTGGCGGGCGACGATCGGGAAGGTGCGCGGGGAGATTTCGAGATAGAGCGGGCCGCGGTAACCGGCCGGGATCTTGTCGAATTCCTGCGCATGATCGGTGATGACGCGAGTGAAGATATCGAGGCGGCCGGTTGAGGATTTCGGGTTTGCCGAGGCGGACATATTTGCCGGCAGATCGAGGCTTTCCATCAGCGGCACGATATAGACGCAGCCGGTTTCCAGAACCGCACCTTCGGACAGATCGACGACATGCAGCTTCAGCCGGTCGAGCTTGTCGGAAACAAGGCTGTTGGGGCCGGGCATGAAGGAGGCGCGAACGCGAAAGGCCTTGGCGCCGAGGCGCAGGTCGAGGCTTGCGGGCTGGATCTGATCGTGGTCGAGTTCACGCTCGGAGATCAGCCGTCCCGTTTCGAAGAGCGCCGCTATTGCGCGGTCCGCCAGAATTCCCGTTTCGCGTGCCATGACATTTCTTTCCCGCGTTTCGACCGGGCGAAACGCAATTCCGGATCTACAGCATCCCTTGCACACCCTTTGGGCGCGCGGCGCTGTCGTTTGGCGGTGACAAAACCAAATGAAGGCCATTGACGCAAGCGGATGCGAGGCGTAAGCCCGATTTATCCCGTGGTGATTTGCCGGTCGGCTTGCAGCCACGTTAAACAAGTGGCTAAAAAGACCGGGTTGCTAAAACCGGTCTGCTTTCGCGGCCGGTTTTTTTGTTTTGGATTGAGGACTGACATGACAAACAAATGGCGCCCGGCAACTACACTCGTTCACGGCGGTACGCTGCGCTCGCAATATGGCGAGATGTCGGAAGCGATCTACCTGACGCAAGGCTTTGCCTACGACAGTTCGGAAGCCGCGGAAGCGCGGTTCAAGGGCGAGACCGACGGTTACATCTATGCCCGTTACGGCAGCCCGACCAATGACATGTTCGAAAAGCGCATGTGCGCGCTGGAAGGTGCGGAAGAAGCCCGCGCCACGGCATCCGGCATGGCCGCTGTTTCCGCCGCCCTGCTCTGCCAGCTGAAGGCCGGCGATCATATCGTTGCAGCCCGCGCGCTGTTCGGCTCGTGCCGCTGGGTGGTCGAGACGCTTGCTCCACGCTACGGCATCGAATGCACACTCATCGACGGTCGCGATCTCGCCAACTGGGAGAAAGCCATCCAGAAGAATACCAAGGTGTTCTTCCTCGAAAGCCCGACCAACCCGACGCTTGAAATTGTCGACATTGCCGGCGTCGCCAAGCTCGCCAACCAGATCGGCGCGAAGGTGGTGGTCGACAACGTGTTCGCCACGCCGCTTTTCCAGAAGCCGCTGGAACTCGGCGCTCACATCGTCGTCTATTCGGCCACCAAGCATATCGACGGCCAGGGCCGTAGCCTTGCCGGCGTGATCCTTTCCGACAAGGAATGGGTGGATGAACACCTGCAGGATTATTATCGCCACACGGGCCCGGCCATGTCGCCCTTTACCGCCTGGACGCTGATCAAGGGTCTTGAAACCCTGCCGATCCGCGTCAAGGCGCAGACCGACAACGCCTCCAGGATCGCCGACTTCCTGGCCGAGCACAAACACGTCGCCAAGGTCATCTATCCGGGCCGCAAGGACCATCCGCAGGCCGACATCATCGCCAAGCAGATGACCGGCGGATCGACGCTGGTCTGCTTCGAGCTGAAGGGCGGCAAGGAAGCTGCCTTCAAGCTGCAGAACGCGCTGGACGTGGTGACCATTTCCAACAATCTCGGCGACACGCGCAGCCTGATTACGCATCCAGCAACGACGACGCACAAGAACCTCACCGACGAGGCACGTGCAGAGCTTGGCATTTCGCCCGGCACCGTACGTTTCTCGGCCGGCATCGAGGACGGCGAGGATCTGCTTGAAGATTTTGCCAAGGCTCTGGCTTCTATCTGAGGTCTTTCCAACCCGTCGATATGGTGAATCCGGTGTTCGGATTCACCATATCAGTTATCCCTAATTCCAAGAATAGATCACAGTTTCTCGCGTAAACCGCGAGTTTTCTTGACGTTCGATGCCGCGTGTACGATATGCGGGGATGTAGATTCCATGTTCTACGGCGTGGTTGGCGTGCAAGAAACGATGTCCGGCGCTGTAGTTTTGAGGTATTTGTCCATGTATCGCGCCCGGACAAGAGACATAGAAGTTGCCGTCGAGCCGTTCTATCTGGAGGAGCAATCCAGTCCGGAAGACAGCCGCTATGTCTGGGGTTACCGCATCGTCATCGAGAACCACTCGATTCATACGGTAAAGCTCGTTCATCGCTACTGGCATATTACCGACCAGAACGGCCTCGTGGATGAAGTGGACGGGCTCGGCGTGGTCGGTGAACAGCCGCGCCTGCAGCCGGGCGACAGCTATGAATACTCTTCGGGCTGCCCGCTCGACACGCCATCCGGAATGATGTTCGGCCACTACGACATGCAGACGGAAGAAGGCGAGGTCTTCAAGGTCGACATCCCCGCCTTCTCACTGGATTCCCCCGGGCTGAACCGGGTGCTGAACTGAGCCTTGCGGCTCAGGCCGGAGCGAATTCCGCCACTTCGTAACGATAGGTTGTCGAGCAGAATTCGCAGGTGACGGCGATCTGGCCGTCTTCCTGACTTGCCTCGATCTCTTCTGCCGTGAAGCCGGCAAGCACGCCCTTGATCTTGTCGCGCGAACAGCTGCAGCGGTCGAAAACCGTCTGCGGCTCGTAAACCCGCACGCCACGCTCGTGGAACAGCCGATAGAGAAGCCGTTCAATGGCGACCTGTGGATCTGTCAGTTCGTCGGTATCGATCGTCTCGACCAGCGAACGTGCCTCATCCCAGGCGTCATCGGAAACATTGGTCTCTCGCTCGTCACCATCACCGCCGTGGAGATCCGGATGACGCATGCGCTCCGGCGCCTGGGGTAGAAACTGGGCAACCAGACCGCCTGCCCGCCAGTTATGACGCGGCTTGCCGTCTTCATCGCGGTCGAAAAGCTCGGCTACGCCAAGGCGGACACGGGTCGGTATCTGTTCCGACTGACGGAAATAGACGCCGGCAATCTCTTCCAGCGATGAGCCATCCATCGGCACGATGCCCTGATAGGGCTGCATGCCCTTGCCCTGATCGATGGTAAAGGCGAGCACGCCCTGACCGAGAAGCTCCGGCGGCGAAGTCTTGCCATCCTTGACGGCAGCAGCCAGTGCATCCTCGTCGTAACGGGCATAGGCGCGAAGCGCATCCGGCGTGGAGAAATCGGCCACGAGAAGATCGACCGGTCCGTCGCCCTTGGTCTGAACGGTGAACTTGCCATCGAATTTCAGCGAAGTACCAAGCAATGCCGTCAGCACCAGTGCTTCGGCAAGCAGCCTTGCAACCGGCGCCGGATAATCATGGCGACCCAGAATGGTGTTGAGAAGCGGCCCAAGCTGCACCGCACGGCCACGGACATCCAGGCCTTCGACCTGGAAGGGAACAACCCTGTCGTCTCCGGCAAAGTGGAGGTCCTTCAGTTCCACGGTTGCTTCCGCCATCATCTTACTCCTTCACACCGATCGTCTCGGGTCTTGTCCCCGACCTTTACACAAACAGGCCAGCAAGCGGAACCGCTGGGCCGCTTGAAAATGCCAGGGATGTCTGTTGAAGCGCCGGCATGAGAGCACGGCGCATTTGAAAGCCGACAGATGGTGGCGGCTTCAATCCAATTCAAGACCGAGACCGAGACCGAGACCGGCTCAGATTGCGCCGAAGCACCATGCCAGAATGGACTTCTGGGCGTGGAGACGGTTTTCCGCCTCGTCGAAGACAACCGATTGCGGGCCGTCGATCACGGCGTCGGTGACTTCCTCGCCACGGTGAGCCGGAAGGCAATGCATGAACAGCGCATCGGGCTTGGCCTGCTGCATCAGCGCTTCATTGACCTGATAGGGCTGGAAGATGTTGTGGCCGCGCGCCTTGTGTTCCTGGTTCATCGACACCCAGGTATCGGTGACGACGACATCGGCGCCTGCAACCGCGCGCTCGACATCATGGGTCAGCATGATCTCGCCGCCGTTATTGCGCGCCCAGTTCAAGAACTTGTCATGCGGCTCGGAGCCCATCGGGACAGCCATGTTCATGCGGTAACCGAAACGTGCCGAACCTTCGACCAGCGAATGCAGCACGTTGTTGCCATCACCCGTCCAGGCGATCGTCTTGCCGGCAACGGGACCACGATGTTCCTCGAAGGTCATCAGGTCGGCCATGATCTGACAGGGGTGGGTGTCGTCGGTCAGCGCATTGATGACCGGCACGGTCGCGTGTTCGGCCAGTTCCAGAAGGCGCTTGTGATCGGTGGTGCGGATCATGATCGCATCGACATAACGCGACAGAACCTTGGCTGTATCGCCGATCGTCTCGGCCCGGCCGAGCTGCATTTCGGTGCCGGACAGGAACAGCGTCTCGCCGCCGAGCTGGCGCATGCCGACATCGAAGGAGACGCGGGTACGGGTGGACGGCTTCTCGAAGATCATGGCCAGCATCTTGCCGGCTAGCGGCTTGTCAGCCGTGCCGGCCTTGGTTGCCTGCTTTCGTACCTTCGCATCGTCGAGGATGGAGCGCAGGTCGCCCGCCGACACAGCGGAAAGATCGAGAAAATGCTTGGGAGATGCCATTACCTTGTTCCCTAAAGGAGGGAACCGGAAGGCGCCCTCTCTACGTATTCTTAAGCGGATTTCTTCAGCTGTTCAGCCGACAGCACCTCGGCGGCACGCTCGATGCGGCGCAGACCTTCTCGTGCTTCCTCGGCGGTGACGACAAGCGGCGGCAGAATGCGCACCACGTTATCGCCCGCCATGACGGCCAGCATGTGCTGATCGCGCATGCCGGAAATCAGATCGCCGGCCGGTACCTTCGCCTTGATGCCAAGCAGAAGGCCTTCGCCGCGAATATCCTCGATCACCGTCGGGAAACGATCCTTGAGCGCTGCAAGGCCCTGGCGGAAGACGAGTGCGACATCGCGCACATTTTCGAGGAAGCCGTCAGCCAGCACGATATCGAGTACGGCATTGCCGCAGGCCATGGCCAGCGGATTGCCGCCATAGGTCGTGCCGTGGATGCCGGGCTTCATGCCGGATGCAGCTTCTGCCGTTGCAAGGCAGGCGCCGAAGGGGAAGCCGCCGCCGATACCCTTGGCGATCGCCATGATGTCCGGGGTGATACCAGCCCATTCGTGGGCAAAGAGCTTGCCTGTGCGGCCGACGCCGGTCTGGACTTCGTCGAGGATCAACAGCAGACCTTTTTCGTCGCAGATGCGGCGAAGCTCGCGCATGAACTCTTTCGGAACCGGACGCACACCGCCCTCGCCCTGGATCGGCTCGATCAGCAGTGCACCGGTGTTTTCGTTAATCGCTGCGTTCAGCGCATCGAGATCACCAAACGGGACCTGATCGAAGCCTTCTGCCTTCGGGCCGAAACCCTCCATGTATTTTTCCTGGCCGCCGGCTGCGATCGTTGCGATCGTGCGACCGTGGAAGGCACCTTCAAAGGTGATTATATGGAATTTTTCCGGGTGCCCCTTGGAATAGTGATAACGGCGGGCCGTCTTGATGGCGCATTCCAGCGCTTCCGCACCCGAATTGGTGAAGAAGGCCTTATCCGCAAAGGTTGCGTCGACGAGGCGGCGCGCCAAACGCTCCTGCTCCGGGATTTCGTAAAGATTGGACAGATGCCAGACCTTCTCGGCCTGCGACTTCAGCGCTTCGACGAGATGGGGATTGGCATGGCCGCAGGAGGTGACCGCGACGCCCGCACCAAAGTCGAGATATCGCTCGCCGCTTTCCGTCACAAGCCAAACGCCTTCGCCGCGCTCAAAGCGCAGCGGGGCCCGGGCAAAGGTGTCGAAAAGCGCAGATTCAGCCATGGCGGCTCACTCCTAATGCATCCGATTGCGGATATTCCAAAAAATCAAAATGCCGCCCTCGGGGCGGCCGCGGCACTATCGCCACTCAGCCCTGCGATGTCAACAAAACTCGCGGAATTACGGGGTTTCGGGACATTTTGCTGCGCGGACGCAACCCTGCCGACAGCTGTGACATAAATGACTCTCTCAGACAGCAAGTTGGGGAAAACCGGGAAATCGATTCGTGGCGATTCCGGGGACTCTTGTCACGGAGTCTGCGGACCTCTAGGTTAAAGATCAATTACTAGACTGCATGCGGCGGAACTAGTCACCAAAAGCATAGATATAGTGCCTGTTGCGAGATGTATCGCGCGACATTGGTGAGGGATTCTGCATGCCACCAACGTTCAAAGGCGGAGAACGGGCATGAATTGGACGGACGAGCGCGTTGAAAAACTGAAGAGGTTGTGGTCGGAAGGCTTGAGCGCCAGCCAGATTGCCGCACAACTTGGAGGCGTAAGCCGCAATGCCGTGATCGGCAAAGTCCATCGCCTCAATTTGCCGGGCCGCGCAAAGGCGGGCGGCACGATCGCGACGAACCGTACGGCAAAGCGCCCAGCAGCAACTGCGCCCCGTCCCCAGCAGACATTCGCCGCCCGTCCGGCAGCACGCCCGGTCGCCCGTCCGGTTGGCGCAACCGCGCTCAAGGAAGAAGTCGAGTTCGAGGCTTCGCAGGAACTGGTCTACCGTCCCGCTTCCAACGTTGTTCTGCCGATTTCCCGCAAGCTGGCGCTGACCGAATTGACCGAACGCACCTGCAAGTGGCCCGTCGGCGACCCGCTGACGGACGATTTCCACTTCTGCGGCTGCGAGTCTCCGGATAATTCGCCCTACTGCACCTACCATGCGAAGCTCGCCTACCAGCCGGTCAACGAGCGCCGCCGTCCGAGCGCCGCACGGGCCTAAGGTCGGCACCATAAACGATGATCAAGCGGGCTTCGGCCCGCTTTTTTTGTTTCCCATGCTGCGGATTCTGCAAGGCAGCCTTGCCCGCCTGCACCTTGCCTCCTGCGCCACAAACACCTATCTGAGGCTCCGTGAGGACGACCTCCCCCAGAATGGGCATGAAACCGGGACGACCCGGAAAACCCAAAGGGGGTACACAATGCGTACGACACGCGACCGTATTCGTCACGCGATCAGCTTTGAAATCATCGGGCTTGCCATTTTTACGCCGCTCGCCTCTTTTGTTTTCGGTATACCGGTCGAACATATTGGCGTCGTCGGCATCGTTTCGGCAACACTCGCGACCGGCTGGAACTATCTCTACAATCTCGGCTTCGACCACCTGATGCAGAAGTATCGTGGCGGCACGCAGAAAACCATGGCGCTGCGCATTGCACATGCGGTTCTGTTCGAACTCGGACTGCTGATCGTGCTGATGCCCTTCATCGCCTGGTATCTCGGCGTGAGTCTGATGCAGGCGCTGGTTATGGATATCTCGTTTGCCCTGTTCTACCTGGTCTATGCCTTTTTCTTCAATCTGGCCTATGACCGGATCTTTCCGCTGCCCGAGTGGCAGAAAGAAGCCAAGGCCTGAAGGGCCAAAATGCTTCAGCCCGAGGCGGATGACCGCACTCGGGCTGAGAAATTTTCATCAAGGATCTTAATCCTGCAGATCAGGATTCCATCGAATAGCCGGCACCGCGAACGGTGCGAATGACATCCTGCATGTTGGAGAAGTTCAGCGCCTTGCGCAGACGACCGACATGCACATCGACGGTTCGTTCATCGACATAGATATCATGACCCCAGACGCCATCGAGAAGCTGGGAGCGTGAAAAGACGCGACCGGGCGAGACCATGAGGAATTCCAGGAGACGGAATTCGGTCGGGCCGAGGCGTACTTCACGGCTCTTGCGATGGACGCGATGGGTCTCGCGATCAAGCTCGATATCACCACATTTCAGTACGCTGGAGAGAACCTCCGGCTTGGCACGGCGAAGCATCGCCTTGACGCGCGCCATCAGTTCCGGCGTAGAGAAGGGCTTGACGACATAGTCGTCGGCACCGGTCGCGAGACCGCGAACACGTTCGCTTTCCTCGCCGCGCGCCGTCAGCATGATGATCGGCAAGCGCTCGGTCTCTGGCCGCATGCGCAGGCGCCGGCAAAGCTCGATGCCGGAAACGCCAGGCAGCATCCAGTCGAGAACCAGAAGATCCGGAGCACGTTCCTGAAGCCTGATTTCGGCCTCATCACCTCTCAGAATGGTTTCGACCTCGTAGCCTTCGGCTTCGAGATTGTAACGGAGGAGGACGCTGAGCGCCTCCTCGTCTTCCACGACCGCAATTCTCGGCTGCATACTAGATACACTCCATCAGACAGGCAAAATCAGTCGGCAATCGCGCCAACGGTATTCGCCGTGTCGTCCTTGGGGCGCTCTCCTTCCGGCACAGCACCCGTCGTCATGTAGTAAATGGTTTCAGCGATGTTGGTCGCGTGGTCACCGATACGCTCGATGTTCTTGGCGCAGAACAGAAGATGCGTGCAGGTGGTGATGTTGCGCGGATCTTCCATCATGTAGGTCAGAAGTTCGCGGAAGAGCGACGTGTACATGGCGTCGATTTCTTCGTCGCGCAGGCGGATAGCTTCAGCCTTTTCGGCCGAACGGCTGGCATAAACATCCAGCACATCCTTCAACTGAACCGCTGCGAGATCGGAGAGGTGCTCCAGGCCGCGGGCGAGCTTGCGCGGAACGCCATGGCCCTGAACCGCGATGACGCGCTTGGCGGTGTTCTTGCCCAGATCGCCCACACGCTCGAGGTCAGCAGCGATACGCAGCGTACCGATGATTTCGCGCAGGTCGTTTGCAACCGGCTGGCGCTTGGCAATCGTCACGATTGCCTTGTCCTGGATCTCGCGCTCGGCGTGGTCGAGGATCACGTCGTCGGAGATGACCTTCTGGGCAAGGGCGGAGTCGCCATGGACCAGAGCGCGCACGGCATCGCCGCACATCTGCTCGGCAAGGCCACCCATTTCAGAAATGCGGCGGCGCAGATACTTCAGTTCTTCGTCGTAGGCAGAAAGGATATGACTTGATACCATCTTCTTGTCCTCAAAATCCGTAGCAGCGGGCAACAGGCAACGGCCGATCAGCCGAAGCGGCCCATGATGTAATCCTGGGTGCGCTGGTCATCCGGATTGGTGAACATCTTGTCCGTGTCGTTCTCTTCGACCAGCTGGCCGAGGTGGAACATTGCGGTGCGCTGCGAAACGCGAGCGGCCTGCTGCATCGAGTGCGTGACGATGACGATCGTGTAGTTGGCGCGCAGTTCGTGGATGAGTTCCTCGACCTTGGCCGTTGCGATCGGGTCAAGCGCCGAGCAGGGCTCGTCCATCAGGATGACTTCCGGCGAAACAGCAACCGCACGGGCGATGCAGAGACGCTGCTGCTGACCACCGGAGAGACCGGTGCCGCCTTCATGCAGACGATCCTTGACTTCCGCCCAGAGGCCGGCGCGCTGAAGGCTGGCCTCAACGATCTGGTCCATATCCGCCTTGTTGCGGGCAAGACCGTGGATGCGCGGGCCGTAGGCGATGTTTTCGTAGATCGACTTCGGGAACGGGTTAGGCTTCTGGAACACCATGCCGACGCGGGCGCGAAGTTCCACGACGTCGATTTCCTTGTCGTAGATATCGTCTTCATCAAGGGTGATCTTGCCGGTGACGCGGCAGCCCTCGATCGTGTCGTTCATGCGGTTCAAGGTGCGAAGGAAGGTCGACTTGCCGCAACCTGAGGGGCCGATCAGCGCCGTCACCGTGTTTTCGCGGACGTTCAGGTTCACGTCGAAAAGCGCGCGCTTCTCGCCGTAATAGACCGATACGTCCTTGCCAATCATCTTGTACGCGACTTCATTCATCTTCTTGTCCAGCGCCTTCTCAACTGCTGCTTCTGACAACATATTCATTGTGTCGATCTCCTACCACCGGCGTTCGAAGCGCCGACGCAACAGAATTGCACCAACATTCATGACCACGAGGAACAGGAGCAAGATGATGATCGCTCCCGAAGTTCTTTCGACGAAGGCGCGTTCCGCCTCGTTTGCCCACATGTAGATCTGCACCGGCAGGGCGGTCGACGGATCCATCGGCGTCGTCGGGTAATTGGCGACGAAGGCGACCATGCCGATCAGGAGCAGCGGCGCGGTTTCGCCGAGCGCGTGTGCCAGGCCGATGATCGTGCCGGTGAGGATGCCCGGCATGGCAAGCGGCAGGACGTGATGGAAGATGGTCTGCATCTTCGATGCGCCGAGGCCGAGGGCTGCCGCGCGGATCGAGGGCGGAACCGCCTTCAATGCTGCGCGGGTGGCGATGATGATCGTCGGAAGCGTCATCAGCGTCAGGACCAGGCCGCCAACCAGCGAAGCCGAGCGCGGCAGGCCCATGAAGTTGATGAAGACCGCCAGACCCAAGAGACCGTAAACGATGGAGGGAACGGCCGCGAGGTTGTTGATGTTCACCTCGATCAGATCGGTGAACTTGTTCTTCGGCGCGAACTCCTCGAGATAGATCGAGGCCGCGACGCCGATCGGCAGCGACAGGACCAGCACGATCAGCATCATGTAGAAGGAGCCGATCAGGGCGACACCGACGCCGGCGGCTTCCGGACGGCTGGAATTGCCATTGACGAAAATGCCGGTGTTGAAGTGTTTTCCGAGTGCACCGGATTCCGCAAGCTGGTTCATCCAGCCGACCTGCTGGTCGGAAACCTTGCGGTTGTTTTCCGAAACCGAGAGATCGATCTGGCCCTTGAAAGCACTGTCGATATCGCCGGCGGCAAGCAACGAGACCGTCTGGGTCGTGCCGATGATCTGCGGGTTGGCGACAACCATGTCACGCAGCTGGCCACGGACGCCGTCTGAGATCATCTGGTTTACGGCGCGAAGACCCGAACGATCGGTCTCGGCAACGCCAAGCACCTTGGCAACTGCATTGCGGGCGATCAGCGGGTAATTGGCCGTCACCAGCTTCTGCGGATCGGTGGCGCGCTCGTTATCCTTGTCGATGATCTGTTCGGAAAACTCGACCGGAACGGTGATCATCGTCTGCTGGAATGCGGTGTAGCCCTTGGAGACAACCGAATAGAGCAGGATGAAGAGAAACAGGATGCCGAAGGAGAGCGCCGCAATGCCATAGGCACGGAAGCGTCGTTCGGCAGCATAGCGGCGCTTGATGCCGATATCGCGGCGGGCGGGCTTGGCTGAAGCGCCGGCGGGGAAGGAAACCACGTCGGTCATTCGTACTGCTCCCGGTATTTGCGCACGATGAAGAGCGCGTAGATATTGAGGCAAAGCGTGATCACGAAGAGCGTGATACCCAGTGCGAAGGCGACGAGCGTCTGCGGCGAGGTGAACTCAAGGTCGCCCGTCAGCTGGCTGACGATCTTGACCGTCACCGTCGTCATCGGCTCGAACGGATTGAGCTGCATGCGGGCTGCAACACCGGCCGCAAGAACCACGATCATGGTTTCGCCGATGGCACGCGAGGCGGTCATCAGGAGTGCGCCGACGACGCCCGGCAGCGCTGCCGGCATGACGACCTTCTTGATGGTTTCCGACTTGGTGGCGCCAAGACCGAGCGAACCGTCACGCAGGGCGCGGGGCACTGCGGTGATGATGTCATCCGACAGCGAGGAGACGTAAGGGATCAGCATGATGCCCATGACGAAACCGGCAGTCAGAACCGACTGCGCCTGGATGAAGTTGGCGAAATCACCCGTTGCGATGCCGTTGATGCTGGACGAAAGGTCTCGCAGGAACGGGCCGACCGTGGTCAGGGCGAAGAAGCCGTAAACGATGGTCGGGATACCGGCCAGGACTTCGAGCAGCGGCTTGGCGACCGAACGCAGCTTCGGCGACGCGTATTCCGACATATAGATTGCCGAGAACAGGCCGACAGGAACGGCGACGAGCATGGCGACGAAGCCGATGTAGAGCGTACCGAGAAGCAGCGGGATGAGACCGAACTGGCCTTCCGAAGCAGCGGCACCGGCGGCCGCGAAACGCGGATCCCAGACGGTACCAAAGAAGAACTCCCAGGCCGGGACGCGGCCGAAGAAGTGGCCGGCTTCCGTCAACATCGACATGACGATGCCGATTGTCGTGATGATGGCGATCGACGACGCGACGACGAGCGCGCCGAGGATGACACGTTCGACCCGGTTGCGGGCGCGGAAACGATGCGAGATGCGGGTGTAGGAAAGACCTGCACCGATCAGGGCGACAATCAGGACAACAGCCGTCATGACGCGGTTGCTGATCTTGTTCATCGCATTGAGGTCGCCGGCGGACTCGACCATGTAAGGTTCGGGATCACCGGCAAGCGCAACACCCTTGGCGCCGAGCGCGCTGCGAAGCTCGGCAGGATTGGCGCCGACCTTGTCGATCTCGTCGAGTGTCAGGATATCCATGCCGCGGGCGAGCGAATTGACCATGCCGAAAGCGAGACCCTGCTCAGCCTCTGACTTGGCCTTCACATCTTCGGGGAAACCGCCGCGGATGGTGGAATTGATGTAGAGCGGGCTGGCAATGAGCCAGGCAGCCAGAACGATCGCGGCCGGCAGGACGGCGCAGATCGCGACGAACGAACCATAATAGCCGGGACGAGAATGGAGTTTGGAGGACAGACCGCCAGCAATCGCCAGCGCATGTCGGGTCCCAACGACATAACAGACGACCGCAATGATCGCCAAAATCAACAAGATCAGTGGTGTGCTCATCAGAATCCCCCGGCCTACCGCCATCGGCGGCAGCCACTACCGCACAATTCCCATCACCGGAACCGAATTGGTCGCAAATACCCAGTTAAAAGGTCGCCTTGCGAAGACGCCGGCGGAATGCCGGATAAGAGACCGGCGCCGCCAAGGCGGCGCCGGATCAAGCATTACATGGTCTTGCCGGCAGCGAAGTCCTTACGGACCTGTTCGCGCTGGTCGTCCGGAGCGGCAACCAGGCCGTATTCGGCGAGCGGGCCTTCCGGGCCAACCATGTCGTCAGAGATGAAGAACTCTACGTATTCCTTCAGGCCCGGGATAACGCCCAGGTGAGCCTTCTTGACGTAGAAGTACAGCGGACGGGAAACCGGGTACTTGCCGGAGGAGATCGTTTCGGTCGAAGCTACGACGTCCGAAACGGTTGCAACCTTCAGCTTGTCCTTGTTGTTTTCGTAGAAAGCCAGGCCGAAAACGCCGAGGCCGGTCTTGTTGGCAGCGATACGAGCGAGCGTTTCGGTGTAGTCACCGTCGATGTCGACAGCAACGCCGTCCTTACGGACTGCAACGCACTTGGCAGCAGCCTGCTTGGCATCGGTGATAGCAGCCTTGATGACGTCGGTGGCGCCGGCTTCCTTGCAGCCTTCAGCCATGATCTTCTCTTCGAAGACTTCGCGGGTGCCGTGCTTGGAGCCCGGGATGTAGGCAGCGATCGGGCCCTTCGGCAGGGTAGCGTTGATGTCCGACCAGTTCTTGTAAGGGTTGGCGACGAGCTTGCCGTCAACAACAACTTCAGCAGCGAGAGCCTTGTAGAGATCCTTCGGCTCGATCTTCATGTCGCCGTTGGAGCTATCGGCAGCAAATACGATGCCGTCGTAACCGATGCGGATTTCCTGAACGTCGGTAACGCCAGCTGCCTTGCAGGCTTCGGCTTCGCTCTTGTTGATAGCGCGCGAAGCGTTGGCAACGTCGATCGTGCCTTCACCAACGCCCGAGCAGAAAGCCTTCAGACCGCCGCCGGTGCCGCCGGATTCAACAACCGGAGCCTTGAAGTTCGGGAAGGTTTCCGCGAAGGTTTCAGCAACGATCTTTGCGTACGGCAGAACGGTGGAGGAGCCGGCAACCTGGACCTGGTCGCGCGCAGCGGCAGCGCCGGCGAATGCGACAGAGGCCACGAGGGCAGCTGCAGAAAGTTTCAACATGTTCATCGATCTCTCCCATGATGGGGTTTGTGAAAGCGTTGGTCGCCGGTTTTCGCACCTGCCGGCTTCTTGCCCGCTCCTATTAGCGGCCGTTGACCTCAGCTTTTATGTCACTTCGATGAAACATTTGTGACAATTTAAATATCTGATTTCACTACACAATACATTTGCACGCCTGTGCATCGTGTAGGTTTTATGTCAGAATCTGACGGTAAACTCGGATCCCTTGCCCAATTCGGACTTCACGATGAGGCGGGCGCGGTGTCTAGTGAGGATATGCTTGACGATGGCAAGCCCAAGGCCGGTGCCCTTTTTCGACCGGCTGTCGGCGACGCTGACCCGATAAAAACGCTCGGTAAGTCGCGGAACATGTTCCGCAGGGATGCCGGGACCGCGGTCGACGACGCTGACTTCGACCGGCTGGGATGGCTCGTTGCGCAGGAAGACATCGACGAACTTGCCCTCCTGACCGTATTTGCAGGCATTCTCGATCAGGTTCTCGACAACTTCCACCAGTTCGTCGCGATCCCCCAAGACCTCGACTTTTTCTTCCGGCAGATGAAGGCGGATTTCGACACCAAGCTCCTCCGCCAGCGGCAAAAGCGCGTCACGGACATGGCCGATAACCGGACGAAGATCGACTGACTGGTCCGGCGCTATATGGGATTTCAGTTCGAGCCTCGAAAGCGACAGGAGATCGTCGACAAGGCGGCTCATGCGGGTCGACTGATCCAGCATGATCCCGAGAAACCGTTCCTTGGCGGCATCATCAGAACGCGCCGGCCCCTGCATGGTCTCGATGAACCCGCGCAAAGAAGCAAGCGGGGTGCGCAATTCATGGCTGGCATTGGCGACGAAATCGGACCGCATGCGATCGAGCCGGCGAAGTTCGGAGATATCCTTGAACGACAGGAGGAAGAGTTTTTCCGCACCGAAAGCACCCTGCGGCTCCATTGCCGCGATGCGCAGGAGATAGACGCGTTCCGACGGGAGCCTTTCGGAATGTTCGATCTGGTTCGGCTCACCGGTTGCGATCGTCTCCTTGACCATATCGAGAATACCCGGCGAGCGCAGGCGCGCCGAGAGATGCGAGCCGATCGGCAGCAGGCCAAGCGCCTTTTCCGCCGCCTTGTTTTCCCACAGAACGATCGCTTCGGCATTCAACAGCAGGACCGGGATATCGAGAGCGGAAAGCGTCGCTGCGATACTGGGCGGTGGATCCGGCGCCTGCTCTTCTTCCTCAATCTGCTCTGGCTCTGCGACGGGCATGACGACCGGAGGCCGGACCGAAACCGCCAGGACAAGGATCAGCCAGACCAGAGCAACCCAATACCAGGGCAGACCTGCGGCAATCGCGGCCAATGCAGACACAGTCAGCAACAAGAAGAGACGCCATTCTCTTCTCATCGCGGCGATAAGACCTCCGCCTGCCTGCTCTGCACTCGACGCCATGACAACCCCAACTGGACCCCGGGCCACATCCCGGCATTTTGCTTGCTAAACACGTGGTCATATAAGCCTTCCATGACACTTGTGCATCAAGGCCTATGGAAAACCTATGCCGGAATGCCACCTTTCGGATAGCGTGTCGCCATGGCGCAGCGCGTCGTTACCAGAGATATCGAGGACAAAGAGGAGAGCATGCATGTCAACGGGTGAAAGCAGGACGGTCGATCTGACAATCGGGGGAAAGAAACGCCGGTTCGACATAGACAACCCGACCCTGCCGGGCTGGATCGACGACCAGGCACTGGCCTCAGGCAATTATCCCTATGACGACAAGCTGAACCGGGAGAAATACGAAAAGCAGCTGGAAAAGCTGCAGATTGAGCTGGTGAAGATGCAGTTTTGGATGCAGGCGACCGGCAAGCGGATGGTCGCGCTGTTCGAAGGCCGGGATGCCGCAGGCAAAGGCGGAACGATCTTCTCGATCCGGACCTATCTCAATCCGCGCTCAGCGCGTGTCGTCGCCCTGACCAAGCCGACAGAGACCGAGGTCGGACAATGGTACTATCAGCGCTACGCGACGCATTTCCCCACCAAGGGCGAGATCGTGCTCTATGACCGCTCCTGGTATAACCGCGCCGTGGTCGAACCCGTCATGGGGTTCTGCACGCCGGCCCAATATGACAGCTTCATGCGGGCGACGCCGCGTTTCGAAAAACTGCTGGTGGAAGACGGTGTGCATTTCTTCAAGTTCTGGCTCGATATCGGCCAGGAAATGCAGCTGAAGCGCTTTCACGACCGACGTCATGACCCGCTGAAGATCTGGAAGCTCTCGCCGATGGATATCGCCGCGCTGACGAAATGGGATCAGTACACCGAAAAACGCAACAAAATGCTGGAAGAGACCCACACCAAGGAGGCGCCCTGGGCGATTCTGCGGGCCAACGACAAGCGGCGTTCGCGGCTGAACGCGATCCGCCACATCCTTCTGTCTCTCGATTACGAAGGCAAGGACAAGGATGCCATCGGCGAGATCGACGACAAGATCCTCGGGTTCGGGCCGAAGTATCTCAAATAAAGACGATCGGCAGGCGAAGCTGCCGGGTCACTGACCCGGCAGAGCGCGAACGGAATAGATAAAGACCGGGCGATCAGCACCCTGAATACCGGTGTTGACGATGATGCGGCCGGGCGCATTGGGCGCCATCGTGCGGTCGAAGCTTACCTTGAACAGCGCGTCGAGCTTTTCCTGCGTTGCCGTGAAACGGTGGCGCGAACAGCTGCCGAGGCTGCCGAAATCGCAGCGGACCGAAATCTGCGAGTGCTGGTTTGCTGCCGACTGGATGGTCAGCGCCAGCGTGGAACTCTTGCCGGCAAGCTCGCGCAGGATTTCCACCGGCACCTCGATTGCGACATCTCCGGCGGCATCCGACGTGGCAGAGGTAACCTTGAGTGCCTGAGCTTCGGTGCCGGTCGCGATCTCCGCCCTTGCCTGAGAACCCGCGGCAAAGGCGGCGCCCTGCTGTGGCTGGAAGATCGAGGCCCATTCTTCCGAGAAGCCTCCACGCGAGGAAAGCACGGACGGCCCCTGCCCCGAGGACTGAAGCGCCGACGGTCGATTGGCGCTGCGCACCGCATCCTCGATGATCGATTGCACCATGCCCGACTGATAGAAAACGAAGCAACCGACCGCGACCACGCCAAGCGTTATGATCCAGGTGAGCAGATGAGACAGAAAGCCACGTTTCTTCCGGCGGCGGCGTCCAGCCGGAATTTCGGCGGAAGCCTTCACCTTGCGACCTTTGCGCCCCTTCTTAACCGTGGGCTCTGCAACCTCGCCGATGGGGGAGGCTTCCGGCAGCGTGCCGGGCACCGGTTCGGATCCATACCCTGCCGGCGCGATATCCGGGGCCATCGAGGGTATGTCGGAGTGATGGTCTGCGGTCGCCCCTGATCGGGTTACACCACCAAGTGCACCTGCCTCAGCCACGTGGGGAGCGGGCGCACGCGGTGCGTCGACAGATACGGAGACGTCGGGGACAACGTGTGATGTGGTCTGGCGGACAGGCGCATCGATTTCGAAAAAGGGATCGACATCGGGAGCCGGAACAGGCTGGGCCGACTGCGCCAGGCGGTCGATCTCCTCGTTCTCGATCTCGCTGATCTTGTCTTCCAGCCGCTTGCGCTGCTGCATGATGACAAGGTTATCGGTGACGCCCTGCTTACGCAGGCCGGCATCAAGTGCCTGGCGGGCGGACTGATAGATCCGGGCGCGCACCTGGCCATCACCACGTTCGGCACGATCCAGGGCATTTCTTATGGCTGTTTCCAGGCCGCTCACTGCCGGTCCTTCCGGTTCATTCCAACTGGCGAGCGTAATCGTGTCACGCTCCTATTTTTAACCTCTCGGTAACGTCTCAGGCGCCGAACTGCAAGAAGGCGACCCAACTCATCCCGTGATGAGACGGCCGAAACATGGTGGCAAATCCATGGCGGGTAAGTTCGATCGGCTAAACCGAGGCGACTTCCCCCCGTGAAATTCATCTGATACACCATCTTACGTAAAGGTAATTCGGGAGGTTCCCTTCATGCTTCCAGCGGTCCTCAAGGACAGGCTGCGGCTACCGGTCGTAGCGTCGCCGCTCTTCATCATATCGCATCCGCAACTGACGCTGGCGCAATGCAAGGCGGGTGTCGTAGGGGCTTTTCCGGCGCTCAATGCGCGGCCGGAAAGCCAGCTCGATGAATGGCTGGCGCAGATCACGGAAGAGCTTAGCGCCCATGATGCCGCCAATCCCGACAGGCCATCTGCGCCGTTCGCCGTCAACCAGATCGTCCACACGTCGAACAGGCGGCTGGAGCACGATCTGATGATGTGCGTGAAATACAAGGTGCCTATCGTGATCTCCTCGCTCGGCGCCGTGCCGGAGGTGAATGCCGCCGTGCATTCTTATGGCGGCATCGTGCTGCATGACATCATCAACAACCGGCATGCGAAATCTGCCATCCGCAAGGGTGCCGACGGTTTGATCGCAGTTGCGACCGGTGCCGGCGGCCATGCGGGCACGTTGTCGCCCTTCGCACTGGTGCAGGAAATCCGCGAATGGTTCGACGGGCCGCTGCTGCTGGCCGGCGCGATCGCTACCGGCGGCGGCATTTTGGCGGCCCAGGCCATGGGCGCCGACATGGCCTATATCGGCTCGCCCTTCATCGCGACGGATGAGGCACGCGCTTCGGAGGGCTACAAACAGATGATCGTGGATTCGACCGCAGCCGATATCATCTATTCCAACTACTTTACGGGCATTCACGGCAATTATCTTAAAGGCTCGATCACGGCGATGGGCATGGACCCGAATGCGCTGCCTGAGGCCGATCCGTCAAAAATGGATTTCGACAAGGCGACCACCGGTGCAAAAGCCTGGAAGGAAATCTGGGGAGCTGGCCAAGGGGTAGGCGCAGTCAAGGCGATCGAACCGGTGGCCAAGCTCGTCGACCGACTGGAGGCGGAATACTTTCAGGCCCGTGAACGGCTCGGACTTTAACCCTGCCGCTTGCCTTTCGGGGAAAAACGACAGGATCGCGAAAACCGGCTTGAAATCGGAATTGGTTGCCTGTATCAGCGCATCACTCGCAGATTGGCGCCGGTCGCCACTGTCGGGCCGCTTTAGCTCAGGTGGTAGAGCACATCATTCGTAATGATGGGGTCGCAGGTTCGAGTCCTGCAAGCGGCACCATTTCCTCGAAAATCAAAGATTTGAATACCGGTTTCCGCAGGTGGGACATTTCGGTGAGACAATTCTTTGTTTATCCCCTCCTACATTCTCAAATCCCGGCACGGCATATTCTATTTCCGCTGGCCGCTGCCAAAGCTGCTACACCCGCGCCAAAAAGCAGAATCATTCAAGCTTTCTCTACAGACGCGCGATCCACAAAAAGCATTGCGCTTCCCGTTCACCTTAGTTCCGGCTTCAGTGGGGCGGGGACGCAGAACTCAGCTCGCTCGTCTCGGTGCCAATCGTCATCGTGTTGCCGCGCCAGTCGAATGAACCACTCAGCCAGCTTCTCGTCCAGATTGCGGGTGACAACACGTCGCGCACAAGCATAGCCGGAAGCGTCCAAACCGAGAGGTGCCAGTTCTTTGCCCGGATCAGAGCGAGCTCGGGAAGATAGACGGCGGTGAGGACGGCAAGGGTGACCATCGAGAATGAGATGGTGCCGGTCGACAAGGCTGCCGCAGCAAGCGCCAGCAAAAAAGGCGGCAGGCAACCGAGCAGGATTTCCGGCACAAAGAAGGCAGGAAAGGTGACCCGGCGCAGGCGCGCCCAACGGGCTTGTCGGGACCATATCTGGGTGAGTTCGCGCCTGCCGAGCGGCTGTTCGAATGGCGAGGCGACAAGATGGACCTTGCGTCCGAGACCGCGCACCAGCTTGGTGGCGGCAGCGTCCTCGGCAATTTCAGCGCCGAGTGCGGCAATGCCGCCTTCCGCATCCAGCATTGGCTTGAACCACAACATGCTCTTGCCCTGGGCGAATCCGAGGCCAACTGCTTCGCCCGCATATTGCCAGCGGGCCTGCTGGGAGTTCAGGAAGGCACATTCGACTTCTGCCCAGAAACCTTCCGGGCGAGAGCCGAGCGGAGTAGAGCAAACGAGACCTGTGTTCGGTCGGCGCGCCGCCATGAGATGGCCAATGTAATCGCGCGGCATCAGAACGTTGGAATCGGCGAGCACAACCCAGTCATTCACCGCTGCGCGCCACCCCTTGACGCAATTGTTGAGCTTGGGGTTGGCGCTGACACGATCGTCACCGATCAATAGGCTTGCCCTGATTTCAGGATGCCGTGTCATAGCCTCTTTCACTGCCGGGATGACCGGGTCGCGCGCATCGGCAACGCAGAAGATCAGCTCGTAGTCCGGCCATTCCAGATCAAAGGCGCGTTCGAGCGTCAGAGGGGTGAAATTCTCGATGCCACAGGCCGGGATGACGACGGAGACAGGTGGCTTTTCCGGGAGTGCGGGTGCCGGGCTGCCATTGCGCGACAGGCGACCCATCGCAATGCCGATACTGATGCCGTTGGCAGCGATCAGTGCCCCGGAAGCAAGGCCTAGAATAAGCGACATCAAGCAATCTCCGTTGAGCCTCGACATGTCAGGTTCCGCCTTCATGGGGCGCGGCTCATCGGGCTTGGCGAAGGAGCCAAGCACGGACGGATGTCAGGGACATGACACGAAGGCAGATGCCGGGGCTGACCGGTCCATACCCACGACTTTTATTCGGAAATCAGCCGCCAGACCTCGTCGGCGATGGCAAGCGACGAGGTGAGACCAGGAGATTCGATACCGTAGAGCGCCACGTAACCCTGATGTCCCGTAACCTGCGGTCCCTGGATGACGAAGTCTCCGCCACCACCGCCTTCGGGGCCTACCGTCTTCGGTCGCACACCGGCATAGGCAGGTTGCAAAGAGGCATCCTTCAGATGCGGCCAGTATTTGCGGATCGCAGCATAGAACTTTTCCGAGCGCGCCGGATCGACATCGTAGTTGGGGGCTTCCACCCATTCGACATCAGGCCCGAAGCGCGCCTGGCCGGCAAGATCGAGGGTCAGATGCGTGCCGAGGCCACCCGGCTCCGGAACCGGATAGATCAGCCGGCTGGCCGGTGCCTTGCCTGACAGGGCGAAATAATTGCCCTTGGCATAGGAACGATGCGGGATCGTTGCCGGATCAAGCCCCTTGAGGTTTGCCGAGACGGACCATGCTTCCAGACCCGCCGAATTGATGACCAGTCGGACATTCGCGGTGAAAGGGTCATCGCCGCCGACGGAGAGCACCAGGCCATCGGCCGTCAATTCACCGGAGAGAAGCGGAGAGTTTACGACGATCGTTCCGCCATGCGTCTCGATATCAGTGATATAGGCGTCCATCAGGCCGTGGCTGTCGATGATACCGGTCGAGGGGGAAACCAGCGCCGCATGGCCAACGATTTGCGGTTCCAGCGCATGCAGTTCTGCGGCATCTATGAGATAACAGTCGTCGACACCGTTGGCTGAGGCCTGTTTCAGCAGTTTTTCCAGATAGGCGACCTCATCCGGATTGGAAGCGACGACAAGCTTGCCGCATTGGCGATGCGGGACATGGTGCTCGCGGCAATAGGCGTAAAGCGCGTCCCTGCCCTTGACGCAGAGTTCCGCCTTGCGGCTGCCGCTTGCGTAATAAAGCCCGGCGTGAATGACCTCGCTGTTGCGCGAGGAGGTGATGCTGCCCGTCAGCGGCTCGCTTTCGAGGACCACAACCTCACGCCCCGCCATCGCCAGTCGGCGGGCAATTGCCAGGCCGACGACACCACCACCGACGACCACGCAATCGAGGTCGAGAACTTCCCCCATGCAACTCCCCCATACAGGTCAACTTGGCCGTTCTTCGGGCTTTCGCGGCGGCCCGAATGTTGTAGGACTACATTCCTCAAACAGGCGCGCGCCGAATGCAAGCCGGAACTAATTTTTGGGAGGCTTTGATGACGAAGATTGTTTTCCTCGATCGCGACACGATTGGTCCTGCGGTGACGATTAGCCGGCCGAGCTTTCCCCATGAATGGGTCGAATACGGCAAGACGCCAGAATCCGAGGTGACGGAGCGCATCCGCGATGCCGATATTGTCATCACCAACAAGGCGCCCGTGCGCGAGGCTTCGATCAAGGCTGCGCCGAAGCTGAAAATGATTGCGGTGGCGGCAACCGGCTATGACGTAATCGACCTGGCCTTCGCCAAGGAGCGCGGCATCGTGGTTTCGAATGTGCGAGGTTATGCGGTCAATACCGTGCCGGAGCATACCTTTGCGCTGATCTTTGCGCTGCGCCGCTCGATCGTCGGCTTTCGCGAGGATGTAATCGCGGGGGAGTGGCAGCGCGCTAACCAGTTCTGTTTCTTCAACCATCCGATCCGCGATCTGGCCAATTCCACGATCGGCATTTTTGGCGGCGGTACGCTGGGCCAATCGGTGGCCCGGATTGCCGAGGCACTGGGCATGAAGGTGATGTTTGCCGGCCGCAAGGGCGCAAGCGAGGTTGCGCAGGGTTATACGCCATTCGAAACGGTGCTCGAAGAGGCTGATATCATTTCACTGCACATGCCGCTCAAGCCGGAGACGCGTGACCTGATCGGGATCGAAGAGTTCCGCAAAATGAAAAAACATCCGCTGATCATCAACACGGCGCGCGGCGGACTGGTGAACGAGGCCGATCTGGTGACGGCGCTGAATGAAGGGCTGATTGCCGGGGCCGGGTTCGACGTGCTGACCAGGGAACCGCCGGCTGCGGACAACCCACTCCTGACCGTGCTCAATCGGCCGAATGTCATCCTCACCCCGCATGTCGCCTGGGCAAGTGACGAAGCGATGCAGGCGCTCTGGGCGCAGGTGATCGGACATGTCGAGAATTTCGAAAAAGGCACGCCGTCCAACGTTCTATAGAGTATCGACCTGAACATTTTCGGGAATGTATCAAAGTGGAAATGCGGGCTTAGCGAAAGATTCAGGTGTTTGATGCAGGGTCAGCCCACGGGTAATAGTGGCCGCGCGTGTTTAGACCGCTGAATAGGCCACTCTTTGGGGAAGGCTTATTCTGATGACCGACAAGTTCAACGCTCCCGTGCGGGAATTCATCGCGGAAAACTTTCTGTTTCGCGCCGATGCTGAGCTCGACGACAACCAGTCATTGCTGGAAAGCGGCGTGATCGATTCCACCGGCGTGCTGGAAGTCATAGCCTTTCTGGAGCAGACTTTCGGCATTTCCATTGCAGACGACGAAATCGTCCCGGAAAATCTCGACAGCATCGCCAGCATGACACGCTACCTGGCATCGAAACTGCCGGCTGAAGCGGCTTGAGGCCAGCGGACCGGCCATGCGTATCGAGGATCATCTTCGCCAAAGCGCCGGTCGTTTCGGATCAAAAACGGCGCTGATCGCCGGCGGGACCCAGCTGTCCTACGGGGAGTTGGACAGGCTGTCGGACTATCTGGCGGCAAGCCTGGTCGCGAACGGTATCAAGGCCGGCGATCGGGTTTTGATGATTGCCGAGAATTCGGTAGAGGCGATCGTCGCATTTTTCGCTGCCTGGAAGGCCGGGGCGGTACCCTGCCCTCTCTATGCCTCGATCAAGCAGGACAAGCTGCACGCCATCATCGATAGTACAGAACCTTCTACTATCTTTGCGCAGGCCCGTTTCCTCAGCGTGGTGGACAGTGCACTCGGCGGTGCGGATCATATTCCTCTCAAAATTGCATTCGGTACCCTGCCGACGAGCGCCACGGAAGATTGGCTGGCCTATGAGGCGATTGCCACTTACGACGGCAAGGCCGAACTGCCGCGGCAGGTGGACAGCGAAGCGCTGGCACTTCTGATCCACACATCGGGTTCGACAGGCACGCCGAAGGGCGTGATGCATAGCCATGCAAGCCTTCTCGCCGCATGTGGCTCGATCATCGAATATCTGGAAAACCGCTCAGACGATATCGTGCTCAGTGTATTGCCGATCTCCTTCGGTTACGGGATCACCCAGATCCTGACCATGGTGATGGTCGGTGGAACGCTGGTTCTGGAGAAGAGCTTTGCCTTTCCGCGCAAGGTGCTTCAGCGACTGGCAGAAGTGAAGGCGACCGGATTTCCGCTCGTACCGCCAATGGCGGCGTTGATCACGGGCATGCAGGATCTACAATCGGGCTTCCTGCCCGATCTGCGCTATATCACCAGCGCTGCAGCCGCCATGCCTCCATCGGTCAGCCAGAGGCTTCGTACCCTCCTGCCGGACGCTCGGCTTTTTCTGATGTACGGCCAGACGGAATGTATTCGCGCAACCTATCTTGCGGCGGATGAGGCCGATCGCCGGCCGCTTTCCGTCGGCCGGGCCATTCCCGGCACCCGTGCCTTCGTCATCGATGAGGATGGCCGCTTGCTCGGCAGCGGGGAGATCGGCGAACTCGTGGCCGAAGGGCCGCATGTGATGAGCGGCTATTGGGGCGACGCGCTGGCGTCGTCCGCCAAGCTTCTGCCCATCCCCGGCGGCAGGCGACTTCATACCGGCGACCTTTTCAGAACCGATGAAGACGGTTTTTTCTATTTTGTCAGCCGACGTGACGACATCATCAAGACACGTGGCGAAAAGGTCAGCCCGCAGGAGGTTGAGCGGGTTCTTTACGCGCTTCCCGGCATTCGCGAGGCGGCCGTGGCCGGTATCGATGATCCCGTCTTCGGCCAGCTGATCCGCGCCTATGTTGCGCTGGAACAGGATGCCGGGCTTTCCGAGAAGGATATCCTGCGCCACTGCGCGACGCATCTCGAAGACTATATGGTTCCGAAAAGCGTCGAATTTCGTGACGCGCTGCCGAAAACCAGCACCGGCAAGATCCGCCTTTCCGCCGAACAATCCACTCCCGACATCGAGGACAATGTCGCATGACCAACGCCCCTGCCCGCTCGAAACCGACCGCACCGTTTTCCGCGCAAAACCTCGTGCTCGATGCAGAGGCTGAGATCGAGCACATCTGCGAATGGCTGCGCCTGACCGTGCTGAAGGACCTGCGCAAGCGCGGGGCCGTTCTCGGCCTTTCAGGCGGCATCGATTCCAGCGTCACGGCAGCGCTTTGCGCCCGTGCGCTCGGCAAGGGCAAGGTCACCGGCGTGTTCATGCCCGAACACGATAGCGACCCGGACAGCCTGCGGCTCGGCAAGGCACTGGCGGACGCTGTCGGCATAGAGACGGTGCTTGAGGATATCGGCCCATCGCTTGCCGCCCAGGGATGCTACGCGCGCCGCGACGGCTTTATTCGTCAGGTCGTGCCGGAGTTTTCCGAAGGCTGGGGCTGCAAGGTGGTGCTGGAGGATGCGCTGACCGGGCGCGGTTACAACATCTCCTGGCTGGTGGTCGCCAACCCGGCCGGCGAGCAGAGCCGGCACCGCATGCCGCTCGATGTCTATCTCGGCATGATCGCCGCTGCCAACATGAAGCAGCGGACGCGCAAGCAGATCGAATATTACCATGCCGATCGTCTGAATTTTGCCGTTGCCGGCACACCGAACCGGCTGGAATACGACCAGGGCTTCTTCGTCAAGAACGGCGACGGCGCGGCCGATTTCAAGCCGATCGCCCATCTCTACAAAACCCAGGTCTATCAGCTGGCGGAAGCGCTCGGCGTGCCTGAAGAAATCCGTCGTCGCCCGCCGACGACCGACACCTGGTCGTTGCCGCAGGGGCAGGACGAATACTATTTCTCGCTGCCCTATGACCGGATGGATATCTGCCTCTATGCGCTGGACAACGGTATTTCCCGCGAAGAGACCGCAGACGCAGCGGGGCTCACATTGGATCAGGTGGATGCGGTCTGGCGCAATATCGCCTCGAAGCGCAAGGTCGCCGATTACCTGCACGCCCAGCCGCTGACGATGCTCGGCTGAACCCGATCGGGCTCAGTCGAAATCGTCGCCGATCAGACGCATCCAGTTTTCTCCGGCAAGCCCGCTGATCAGGGCTTCGCCGGCTTTGATCGGCTCCAGCAGGGTTTTGTCCTTTGCATGGGCGACGAAAAAGGCGCGGCCGTAAAACAGCGTCTTGCGGCTGATGAGTTCGGGCGTCAGCCACGGATGGCCGGCGCCGCGGATAGCAACACAGCCTGCTGCATCGGCATGAGCAAACAGATCATCGACCATTTCGCCGGCGACATTCGGTGCGCAGACGGCCTGCAGTAACCAGCCGATGCCACCCGGGCGGCCGTAATAAACGTAACAGCCGACCAGTTCTCCGCTGCGGGATTCGGCGATACGCCATGAGGGCTTGCCGAACTGGCGCTTTTCCTGCGCATGATCCATGAACCAATCCAGCGACGCGCGGTCCCATTGCGGACGCAGGGGAAAGAGTTCGGAGAGTTTCAGCACCGCTTCGGTAAAATCTTCCCGCGATGCATCCCAGAAATTTACGCGCCCGGCCCCATGGATCGGCGGCGCCCGAAACGACTTCACGCCCATGCGCTCGATCATGCCATCTGACAGCGATGCAACGGGGCGCAGAAAACGCGCAACTTTCAGCCCGCGCTCGGCAACCTGAACGGCCGTGCCGGCAGGGCGCAAGATTCGCAGCCAGTTGAGGCTGTAAGCGATATCCAAAGGCAGGGCGAGCTTCTGCCACATGCCGAGCGCAAGGGCATTGGCGGTTTCCGTCAGTGAAATATCCTGCGGCCCGGTGAGGAAGGCACGCAGCAGACGGGCACCTGCCAGCGGATTCTGCTCGTGCCGATCCACCATCATGGAGCCGGCGAAGGCCGCGCGGATGGGGCGGCCGTTTATTTCGAGGCGGGATGGAAATACGCCGATGAAGCCCTGCACGCCGCCGCTTTTGTCGATGAAAACCTTGGAACGGATTTCCTCGTCATACCATGGATGGTCGAAGAGCACCTCGCGCAGATACTGGATCATGGATGGGCGTGCAGGCTCGGAACCACGGAATGTCTTCTGGAAGAGTTCGGCCACGGAAGGTAGGTCCTCCCGCTCCAGATCACGCACCCCGCCCGCCTTTTCCGCCATGACACCAATCCCCATTGGCTAAACCGCCTTGGCGGGACCGTGCCAGAATAGGCTTAAGCAAACGAAAAGAGGCCCACTTGGGGCCTCTCTCTGAACTATCAGATCGGATTACATCCAGTAAGGCGGAACGCCGTAATAGTCGTAAACCTTCCGGTCATTTGCTCGATAGAAACTATCGTCGTCGAGGTCGTGATATTTCGGAGCACCGGTAATCTGATCCTTGGTCAGGTCGATGCGGTAACCGTCGAGCTGTTCGTCATAGCGCAGCTTTTCCCATGGCAGCGGGTAGTAGTCATCGCCGATACCAAGGAAACCGCCGAAGCTCAGGACCGCATAGCTGACACGGCCACCGCGCTTTTCGAGCAGAATCCGTTCGATCGAACCGATCCGCTTACCGTCGGCGCCATAGACTGCAGTGCCTTCCACCTTATCACTGGCGATCAGCGAAGGCGTATCCTTCACATACGGATCCTGACCTGCACGGGGTTCCTGATGCAACATGACGTACCTCCTTTTGTCATTTTTCGTCATGTGAATAGAACTTCTCCCCGCAGCAATCGTTCCCGAAAAATCTTCTCGGCCTGCGACAATTGACGCTTACGTTAAAGTCATCTAGCTGTTCGAGAATGGACCAGTCTTTTCCGGTTCCTGTGAATGACCTAATATAGGCTTTGGAGAAGTGGAGGACTTTTCCATAGGCTTCAGGTAAGGGCAACGAGCATGGAGGATGCTCTCATGAACGAACAGGTGGCGAGAGCCCCGACGAACCCGCGCAAGATCTGGCTGAAGTCCTATCCGCCCGGAGTGCCCGAAGAGATTCCGCCGCTGGCTCATCGCTCGCTCGGGCAGCTTTTCGAGGAGAGTTGCGCCCGTTATGGTGACAGACCCGCCTTTACCAGCATGGGAAAATCGCTGACTTTCCGCCAGCTCGAGGCTGAGAGCCGCAGGATTGCTGGCTGGCTTCAGGCCAAGGGTCTGGAAAAGGGCGACCGCGTGGCGGTGATGCTGCCTAACGTCCTGCAGAACCCGGTGATCGTCTACGGGATCCTTCGCGCTGGGCTGGTGGTGGTCAACGTCAATCCGCTCTATACGCCGCGCGAACTCGAATATCAGCTGAAGGATTCCGGTGCGAAAGCGCTGTTCCTGCTGGAGAATTTTGCCGCAACCGCGCAGCAGGTATTGCCGGCGACAACCGTCAAACATGTGGTCGTCGCGACGATGGGCGACATGCTGGGCATCAAAGGGCATATCGTCAATCTGGTCGTGCGCAAGGTGAAGAAGCTGGTACCGGCATGGTCGCTGCCCGGCCATTCCAGCTTCAGGGCCGTACTCAATGAAGGTGCAGGAACGACGCTGAGGCCGATTGACGTCGGCCCGCATGATGTCGCTTTTCTTCAATATACCGGCGGAACGACCGGCGTATCCAAGGGTGCGATCCTTACCCATGCCAACCTTCTCTCCAACAAGGAGCAGATGGGCACGTGGCTGGAGACCGCTTTTCTCAACAAGCCGCGCCCGGAGCAGTTGCAGTTCCTCTGCGCACTGCCGCTCTATCACATCTTCGCGCTGACGGTGAATTCGCTGATGGGGGTTGCGACCGGCAGCCATAACCTCCTGATCGCCAATCCACGCGACATCCCGGCCTTCGTCAAGGAACTGCAAAAACACCCGGTTCATATCTTTCCGGGGCTGAATACGCTGTTCAACGCGCTGATGAACAATGCCGACTTCCAGAAGCTCGACCACTCGTCGTTGATCCTCGTCTTCGGCGGCGGCATGTCGGTGCAACGGCCGGTGGCCGAACGCTGGCTTGCCATGACCGGCTGCCCGATTACCGAGGGGTACGGGCTCTCGGAGACCTCGCCCGTCGCCACGGCCAACCGGCTGGATACACAAGAATTTTCCGGCATGATCGGCCTGCCGGTCTCGTCGACCGAAATTGCGATCCGCGACGATGACGCCCATGATGTCGAACTTGGCGATGTCGGAGAAATCTGTATTCGCGGCCCACAGGTGATGGCGGGCTACTGGAACCGGCCGGATGAAACCGCGAAGGTGATGACGCCGGACGGCTTTTTCCGCACCGGCGACATGGGCTATATGGACCGCCAGGGCTATGTCAAAATCGTTGACCGCAAGAAGGACATGATCCTCGTATCGGGCTTCAACGTCTATCCGAACGAGGTCGAGGAAGTAGCGGCGATGCATCCCGGCGTGCTGGAGTGTGCAGCGGTCGGCGTTCCCGATCCGAATTCCGGCGAGGCGGTGAAACTGTTCGTGGTGAAGAAGGACCCGAACCTGAGCGAGGCCGATCTCAAGGCCCATTGCGCCGCGAACCTGACCAACTACAAGCGGCCGCGCGTCATCGAATTCCGCGATCTGCTGCCGAAATCCAATGTCGGCAAGATCCTGCGGCGGGAGTTGCGGTAAGCGCTCAATGCCGTTGCAACACAGCGACAGGTCAGAACCAAGAGTGACTTGTCGCTGTCATCTCCTCCGTTTAGCAGTGGACGGCACCTTCGCGCTCCAATACTCACGAGTTGTGGTGCCGGGGATAAGCTGTTGGAGTTCGCTTGCAAAACCGTGCCGGATTTTCGTTTCGCCTGATTGCCGTTGCTTCTCTCGTCGCTGCGCTTTCGAGCTGTGCCGGCAGGCCCGAAGGCGTGCTCATTCCGACTGCTACTGCGTCCGTTCCCGATACCTCAACCGTCGATGTGCTGGTGGCGACAACCCGCAAGCCGAGCGAAGCGCCCGGCATCCTGTTCTCCGGTGAACGCGGACGAGAACCCTCCGTCACCGAAATCAAGGTTTCGATACCGCCCGACAGCGCACGTGAGGTGGGCCAGGTCCAGTGGCCGAAAAAGCTACCAGCCAACCCGGCCAAGGAGTTTGCCACGCTTTCGGTCACCCCGTTGCAGATCGGCGGTGCACGCAACTGGCTGCATCATAACCTGCCCAAGAGCCGCAGGGTGATGGTGTTTGTCCACGGGTTCAACAACCGTTACGAGGATGCCGTCTATCGCTTTGCGCAGATCGTCCACGATTCCAATACGGACGTGGCGCCGGTGCTTTTCACCTGGCCGTCGCGCGGCAGCATCTTTGCCTATAACTATGACAAGGAAAGCACCAACTATTCCCGCGATGCACTGGAGAACATGCTGCGCCAGCTTTCCACCGACCCTGCGGTCGGCGAAGTGACGATCATGGCGCATTCGATGGGGTCCTGGCTTACCGTCGAAGCTCTGCGTCAGATGGCGATCCGCGACGGGCGCGTGGCGCCGAAAATCCAGAATGTCATTCTCGCTTCGCCGGATCTCGATGTCGACGTCTTCGGCCGGCAGTTTGCCGAACTTGGGCCGAAGCATCCGCATTTCACGCTTTTCGTGTCCCGTGACGACCGGGCGCTCAGCCTGTCCCGGCGCATTTCCGGCAATATCGACCGACTGGGCCAGGTGGACCCGACCGTCGAGCCCTATCGTACCGAATTCGAGAAAGCTGGGATCGTTGTTCTCGATCTCACCAAGCTCAAGGGTGGCGATCGCCTGAACCATGGCAAGTTCGCTGAAAGCCCGGAAGTGGTGAAACTGATCGGCAACCGGCTGATCGCGGGACAGACAGTGACCGACAGCGATGTCGGGCTTGGCGAACGGCTGGGGGCTGTGGCGCTCGGCACCGCGCAAACGGTGGGCGGTGCCGCGAGTGTCGCCGTCAGCACGCCGATCGCGATCTTCGATCCGGCAACCCGACGCAGCTACAACGATCAGGTCGGGCGTTTCGGACAGGCTGTCGGCAACACGATGGAGACCGCCGTCGGTCAATAAATGGACAATTGACTGAGCCGTTACGCAAAAGACGCAACGGTGGCGCTTGATTTGAACAAGAAAGCGAATACGTTCCCCTGCATCATTCAGCAGAATGCGAGGAAATCATGCAGACCATCGTCCAAGAGCTCAAGGCAACCGCAGACGCTACCAAGGCGACGGACATTCGTGCCGCTTTCGCCAAGGACGCGGGCCGCTTCGAAAAATTCAGCGCCCGCTTCGATGATCTCACCATGGATTATTCCAAGACCGCGGTGAATGAAGATATCCTCACGCTGCTTGAAAAGCTTGCCGATGCCGGTGGCGTGGCGAAAAAGCGCGAGGAGATGTTCTCCGGCGTCGCCATCAACTTCACCGAAGACCGCGCGGTTCTGCATACGGCGCTGCGCAACAGGTCCAACACACCGGTTCTTGTCGACGGCAAGGATGTCATGCCGGACGTCAATTCGGTTCTGGCGGCGATGGGCAAGTTTGCCGACGGCATCCGTTCCGGTGCACTGAAGGGCGCAACCGGCAAAAAGATCACCGATGTCGTCAATATCGGCATCGGCGGTTCCGACCTCGGGCCAGTCATGGCGACGCTGGCGCTCGCCCCTTATCATGACGGCCCACATGCGCATTTCGTCTCCAATGTCGACGGCGCCCATATCGCCGATACGCTGAAGCTGCTCGATGCGGAAACAACACTGTTCATCGTTGCCTCCAAGACCTTCACGACGATCGAGACGATGACCAACGCCGCCACGGCCCGCAGGTTTATCGCGGACAAGCTGGGCGATGCTGCCGTGCAGCATCACTTCTGCGCCGTCTCCACCGCGCTCGACAAGGTGGCCGCCTTCGGCATTGACCAGACCCGCGTGTTCGGCTTCTGGGATTGGGTGGGCGGTCGTTATTCTATCTGGTCGGCGATCGGCCTGCCGCTGATGCTCGCCATTGGGCCGGAGAATTTCGGCAAATTTCTCGATGGCGCACATGCGATGGACAAGCATTTCCGCGAGGCACCGGTTCGTGAAAACCTGCCGATGCTACTCGGCCTGATCGGGTTCTATCATCGCAATGTTCTGGGTTATCCGACCCGCGCGATCCTGCCCTATGACCAGCGCCTGCTGCGTTTCCCGGCCTATCTGCAGCAGCTCGACATGGAATCGAACGGCAAGGGCGTGACGATCGACGGCACGCCGGTCGAGGGCAATTCCGGCCCGGTCGTCTGGGGCGAACCCGGCACCAACGGTCAGCATGCCTTCTACCAGCTGATCCACCAAGGCACGAGCATCATTCCGGCCGAGTTCATGATCGCGGCCAACGGTTTCGAACCTGAGCTGCGCCACCAGCACGACCTCCTGATCGCCAATTGCCTGGCACAGTCGGAAGCGCTGATGAAGGGCCGTACTTTCGAGGAAGCAAAAGCCCAGCTGACTTCCAAGGGCATGGACGACAAAAAGGCCGATTTCATCGCGCCGCACCGCGTGTTTACCGGCAACCGCCCGTCGATCACCTTCGTGCAGGACAAGCTGACGCCGTTTGCCTTCGGCCGCCTCGTGGCGCTTTACGAGCACCGCGTCTTTGTCGAGGGCGTGCTCTTCCGCATCAACTCCTTCGACCAGTGGGGCGTGGAACTGGGCAAGGAATTGGCAACCGGCCTGCTTCCTGTTGTCGAAGGAAAGGAAAGCGCTGCGGGTCACGATTCATCGACGCAAGGATTGGTGAAGACGCTGGCCGGACTGAAGAAGTAATCTCGATATAATCAAACAAAAAGCCCTCCGGAACGACATTTCCGGAGGGCTTTTTTATTGGCCGTAGAAGGCTCGCTTAAAGCCCGATCTCGTTCGCGAAGGGTGGGTTTGCCCCTGCCCGCGAAACCGTCACGGCAGCCGCCTTGGCGCCGAGGGCCAGTGCCCTGGCGATCTGATCTTCGGTCAGGCTTGCCACTTGCGCCTTGGTGAGCAGGTTCTGCATCTTCAGCGAGGCGAGAATACCAGCATCGAATGTGTCGCCGGCGCCGACCGTATCGACGACCGTCACCCGTTCACTCGGAACCGTTACCTTGTGATCCGCCGTATAGCCGACAGCGCCCTCTGCGCCGCGGGTGACGACGACAAGCTTCGCGCCGTGATGCAGCCAGTGGCGAGCAAGCGTATCCTCGTCGCCTTCCAGGCCGAACCAGGCGAGATCTTCATCCGAGAATTTCACGATATCCGACATGGCGGCCATGCGGCGGATACGGGCAAGATGAGCCGCCTTGTCCTTGATGAAGCCCGGGCGAATGTTCGGGTCGAGCGAGATGACGCGCTTTTCATGCTCGCGCAGCATCAGCGCCTCATAGGTCGAGCCGCAGGGTTCGGGGATCAGGCTGATCGCGCCGAAATGCAGCGCCTCACATTCATCTCCGATTGCCGGCAGGTCAGCCTCGGTGATCATGCGGCCAGCCGTGCCTTCGTCGTAAAAGGCGTAGGTTGCATGGCCGTCCACCAGCTTGACGAAGGCGATGGTCGAGGGCCGGGAGGCGATGGCGCAATAGCTGAAGTCGACATTGCTCTTGCGCAGCGTGTCGCGCAGGATGTCACCCATCATGTCATCGGCAAGACCGGTGAAGAAGGCCGTCGGGACGCCCAGACGGCCTAGAGCGATGGCGGTATTGAAGACGGCGCCACCGGCATAGGGCGAAAACGCCGGTTCGCCGAGCGTCGTTTCACGCGGCAACATGTCGATCAAAGCTTCGCCGCAGCACAGGATCATCGATTTCCTCCCGAGATCATTGTTTCGCCCATCGATACCTGAGCTTTTGTATTAACACTAGAGCGAAAGCTCAGTAATGCCACCATGACGGCCGGACCATTCCATCGGTGCGTCGAGGAAGGATTCGACTTCCGACAGCGTGTTTTCGTCGAACAGCTTCTGGTCACGGGCAACGGCCAGAACGTTGCGCCAGGTGGCGATGTAATGGAACTGAACCCTGCCATTGGCAAAACGCTCGGCGACCTGCGGATACATGTCGTAAAAGAACAGCGACATACCATGGTCAACCACGCCGCCTGCCGCGCGGATGGCGTCAATGAAGGTGAACATGCCGCCGCCGACCGTGACGAGGTCTTCGATAACGAGGACACGGGCACCCTCCGGCAGATGGCCTTCGATCTGCGATGCACGACCGTGGCCCTTGGGCTTTTTGCGGACATAGATCATCGGCAGGCCGAGGCGTTCTGACATAAGGGCAGCAAACGGAATGCCTGCAGTTTCTCCACCCGCGATACAATCGAACTTCTCAAAGCCGGCTTCGCGCAAAGCTGTGGCTGCGGCAAAATCCATGATGGTGGAGCGAACACGCGGGAAAGAAAGCAGCTTGCGGCAGTCGATATAAACGGGGCTCATCATGCCGGAGGAGAACTTGTAGGGCTTGTCGGCGCTGAAATGCACGGCTCCGATTTCCCAGAGCATCTTTGCCATCAGTTCGGCCATTACATTCCGGTCGATAAATGTGGTCTGGATCATGCGCCCGCTCCTTGATCGCTGCTTTTCTTTATTCGCAAGTCCGAACACGAAACCGCTGCACAGTTTCGCCGGACATTGCTTCAAACCACGCGCCGCAATAGCAGCATGGCGCGCCGTACGCCAGCGAAGAGATTAGGCCATCAAGTTTTCAAGCTGAAGTGCGGCTGTCAGGCGCAGGAGGGACGGACCGGAGATAGGATGCGATCTCGACACGATCACGCCCGGCTCCCTTCGCTTCATAAAGCGCGGCATCTGCAAGGTTCAAAACGGTTTCGAACGGCTGGCCTTCCGGGGTGCCGACAGAGACACCTCCGCTGACCGTGCAGCGAACGAGCTTTCCATCGATGAAGATGTCACGTGCCGCGAAACGCATACGTACTGCATTGGCGATCCTTTCGGCCCGGCCGGGCATGACCTCACCGACAACCATGGCAAACTCTTCGCCTCCCAGCCGCGCTGCCGCTCCCTCGGCAAGCATTTCCGACAGCATGTCCTGCGCGAAGAGTTTCAGAACCTCATCGCCCGCGGAATGGCCAAACCGGTCGTTGATCGACTTGAACCTATCTATATCGAAGACGATCACAGCGGTGGAGACGCTCAGCTTGCGTCCGCCATACTGATCGAACAAGGCACGGCGATTGATGAGACCAGTCAGGGCATCCGTCATTGCTTCATGCCGATGAAGGGCCGCCATGCGCCACTGATGAAGCGCCAGCGACAAAGCACCGATACCGGTCATACCGGCGATGCAGATGCCGATATTCAAGTTTTCCGCCCAGTTTACCGGCGGTTCGCCAAGGCTCAGACGGCCATCCGCAATGAGAACACCGGCACAAAGCGCGAAGGAGAAACCGCTGACACAATACAGAATGACCATGCCAAGCAAAGGACCATGAGCCTCTTTGCGTGCCGTCCAGTATTGGCACCCTGTGCCGACTAGAAGGGTGGCTGTCAGGACATTCATGATGATCAGGCCGAGCCCGTCGAGCCCGGCGAGAATTAAAGGCAAGCCAAGGGCAAGGCTGACAAAGGACAGAGTGCCGGCCAATCGCCAGGGTGACATTCCAATACGAAACTGGACCGAAGCGGCGTAGATGGTGGAAAAGCCGATCATGAACAGCGCATAGGCTATCGCAGCGGGAGCGAGACCCGATTGAGCGGAGAACGTGCTGTAGACAGCAATGCCGGCCACCACAAGGCATAGTGAAATGGCCAGGGTCAAAAGAAAAGAATCCGTTCGGCGGGAAAACCACGTGCCAAACAAGGTGACCATCAGGCATGCGGCGGAAACGCCAAGCGCAAGTAGAAGAGACTGATAGTCAAGCATCATGCCGGAATTCTCTTCAAAGATTTATTCAATATGCGAGCAGAAGCTAAGATGAGAATCTCTCCAAAGTGTTACCTTTGGAGAGCTACAACTCGAATAAATATCAATCCGGCAGAAACAACCAGTAATTTCAGTCCACGACGTTCCAGAAGATTTGGAAACCGGGATCGAACACAGTGATTACACCGGCGCCGGTATCGCGTTTTGCAGGAAACTCGACCTGAACGTCCTGTTTCTCAAGCGTTATCTTATCTTCGTTCGGCTGCAGCCCGTACCAAGCCGGACCGTTCAACGATGCAAAGGCTTCGAGTTTGTCCAGGGCATTATCCTGCTCGAAAACATGGGCAAGGCAGCTCATCGTGTTCACCGAAGTATAGATGCCGGCACAGCCACAGGCGCATTCCTTCAGCGGGTCGACATGCGGTGCGGAATCCGTGCCAAGGAAGAAGCGATGGTCGCCGGATGTCGCAGCGGCGCGCAAGGCCAGGCGATGGCTTTCGCGCTTTGCAACCGGCAAGCAATAGTAATGAGGACGAATGCCGCCGACCAAAATGTCGTTACGGTTGATGATGAGGTGATGCGTGGTAATCGAACCTGCAAGGTTTGCCTTGGAAGACTTGATGTAGTCGATGCCATCCGAGGTCGTGACATGTTCCATCGTCACCTTGAGTTCCGGAAGCCGCTTGCGCAGTGGATCAAGCACCGTCTCGATGAACACCGCCTCGCGATCGAAGATATCGACTTCGGGCGTCGTAACCTCGCCATGCACGCAAAGTGGAAGACCGATCTTCGCCATGCGCTCCAGAACAGGCATAGCCTTTTCCAGATCACGCACACCGCCATGAGAATTGGTGGTGGCACCCGCGGGATAGAGCTTCACGGCAGTGATGAGACCGCTCTTTTTGCCTTCCTCCACATCATCGGGATTCGTGTGCTCCGTCAGATAGAGGGTCATCAGTGGCTCGAACCTATGCCCTTCCGGCAGGGCAGCCATGATACGTGAGCGATAAGCTGCGGCATCGGCCGTAGTCACGACCGGCGGAACGAGGTTCGGCATGATGATCGCACGGGCAAAGTGACGGCTTGTATCGCCGATCACACCCTCCAGCACTGCGCCGTCCCGCAGATGGAGATGCCAATCGTCGGGGCGGCGAATCTGAAGCGTTTTCATGGAGCTGTTCCGCTGAGTGTTTTGGGGATGCCGATCCCGCTTAACATCAAAGCAGACGCAAAGACAATCTCACACCCATTCCGAGAAACACCGGAACATCCAATCGATGCCGACAGCATCACGTTAAACTTCACGAAATCGTGCGGATTACTGAGGCTCTGAAAGGACTCTCGATGCGAATACGCGGAACAAGCACACGAGTGCTGCGTTCATTAAGCAATCTGAAAGTGTTTTGAGTCGGAGCGAACAATGAAATCCCGGACTCTGAAAGTCAACAAGGGTTTTGCGATTACCACAGGTGCTGCTGTCGCGCTTCTCGCGCTGACTGTCTCGCCTGATGCAGCGGAGCGCAACAACCTCGTTCTTGCATCGGTGCAGCAGGGTGATTGCGATCGTCTGGCGGGCAGCCCTTACGACCAACAGCGCAACGGCGATTTTGCGCCTGTCAACATTGCAGACATAGGAAATCAGGCCGTGCAGGCATGCCGCATTGCTTTCGATGCGACAGGCAACCCGCGTTTCGCGTATCAGCTGGGCCGCGCGCTCAACAGCATCGATCAGCCTGATCAGGCGATGAGTGCCTATAGCACTGCCGTCAAGGACGGCTACGCGGCTGCCATGGTGAACTACGGCATGCTTATGGGTCGCCTCGGCGACGACAAGGCTGAGTTTGCCTATTACCAGCAGGCAGCCGACAGCGGCAATACACTTGCCGCCTATAATCTCGGCGTTGCCTACCGTGACGGCCTGGGCACGCAGCCCGATGTCGACAAGGCGCTTCAATGGTTCGCGAAGGCTGCCGCCGACGGCGATGACACGGCCGCGTTCAATATCGGCGCCATCTATGACGAAGGCCAACTCGTAGAGGCCGACGACCAGACTGCAATCGCTTGGTACGACCTTGCTGCGCAGCGCGGAAATACTGACGCGATGATCAACCTTGGCATCATGTATGAGACTGGCGAAGGCATTGCGGCCAATGCAGCAAAAGCTGCCGATATGTATCGTCAGGCTGCGGAAAAAGGCGACATGTTCGGCGCGTCCAAATACATGCAGATGCAGGAACTCGGTGTTGTCCCTGCTCCCAACCAGCAGGGCGTCGAAGGCGTAAGCTCGCTGGTACTGAAACAAGGTGATGTCGAAGCACCTGCCAAGATCGGCAGCGAGATCTGATCAGATTATCTCACCGGCCGAAGGCCCCCAGACGTCGGTCATTGCGAAACCATCGGCCAACGGATCGAATGGGTCGAGTGCGACCTGATGCAGGCCGAAGGTAAATCCTCGACCGGCGATCGTCGGGATGATGGCAGGCCTTCCCGCAACCTCGGTTTCGGCAGAAAGTCCAACTTCGAACTGCGTCCCAATAATCGAGCGTGACAGGAACATATCGCCCACCGCCACCTTTCCGCGGGCGTGCAGCGTTGCAAGATTGGCGGAGTTGCCGGTGCCGCATGGCGAACGATCAGCCCGGCCCGGCCACATGGTCGTGCAGGTGCGCACTGTGCCATCCGCTTCCGTATCGCGGAACATCACATAAGCGACGCCGGAAATTGCAGGGATTTCCGGATGAACCACAGGGATCTGGCGGTTGATCAGATCCTTCAGGATCATGCCTGCCTGCACGAGGGCCGCGGCATTCTTCTTCTCGATGGTGAGGCCGATCTGGGATACGTCAACCAGGCCGTAGAAAATGCCGCCATAGGAAATGTCGAGCGTGATCTCGCCCCATTCCGGCGTCTGAAGCTTCACGTCCAGCTCGTGGACGAAGGACGGGACCATGGTGAGCTTCACCTTCTCGCACCGGCCGTCGCGGCAGGTGGCGACAGCCCTTACGAGGCCGGCCGCCGTTTCCAGCGTGACGACCGTTTCCGGCTCCTTCATCTCGACAATGCCGGCCTCCAAAAGCGCCGTCGTGGCGCAGATCGAGTTGGAACCCGAGCTTGCATGCGCCTGATCCGGCTGCAGGATGATGAAGGCTGCATCCGCATCGGGATGCTTGGGTGGCAACAGAAGATTCACCGAACCGATCGGAGTGCCGCGCGGTTCAAGGCAAAGGAAACGGCGAAGCTCCTGCCCCTTCGGATCGGAATTCATCCAGGCCAGCTGCTCGGCAACGGTGTTACCGGGAATTTTCGGGACGCCGCCGATCGCCACCCGACCGATCTCGCCTTCAGCATGAACATCCAGCAACTGGATCGTACGCTTCCATCTCATGAAATCCGACTCCGAACGGACCGCAGCCGCTCGAGGCGGCTGTGCAACAAAAGAACTGATTCACAGGTCTGTTCTGGATAGCGCAAGCTGCGTGCTCTGCCCATCGGGCGCACGGAGAAAACGAAATGAATTTCAATCGAAAATCAGTCGATCCGGCATAGGCCGAATGCCCTGCAACAGACGATACTGTTGCGCTTTAATCCGTCTTTTATGGGAAAAGAAAGAATGGCGCACCCGAAGAGATTCGAACTCCTGACCCCCAGATTCGTAGTCTGGTGCTCTATCCAGCTGAGCTACGGGTGCGTCTGTCAGCGCGTGTTTCGCTGGCGTGGCGATCCTCTAAAGGCTGCCGAGAATGATTGCAAGCGATTTTCCCCGGCTTGATGTCATTTTATCTTCGTAAATTCATCAAGCCATTGTTTTAAAAGGAATATTAATCACGCCCTAGCGCGGTAGTCCTCCAGAGAGACGGGACGGTCTGGAATTTCGATGCGAAATTGCGTGCCGGGACCGGGCTTCTCTACCAAGGCAATCGTGCCGCCATGCGCCAGCACAAGCTCGCGTGCGATGACCAGCCCCAGACCTGTGCCGCCCGAACGCGCAGAGCCCCTGAAAGCGGAAAAGAGGTTCTCTCGTGCCTTGCGCGGCATGCCCGGCCCGGTGTCGTCAACGGTGATGCTGACGACGCTGCCGAGGCGATGTGCAGTCAGCGTGACCCGCCGCACAGCCTTCGGATCATTGGCGTCATGCGTGAGCAACGCCTGTACGGCGTTACGGCACAGATTGTGGACTACGCGGAAGATCTGCTCCCCGTCACAATCGACCTCCACGCCTTCCGAGATCTGTTCGATGAATTCGATGCCTGACTCGGGATCGATTGCCAGCATGTCGCGTACTTCCTGGCAGAGGTCGGTGAGATTTACTCGGCGACGGCGCGGGGCAGCCTCCGATGCCTGACCATAGGCCAAGACCTCGTTGGTGTATCCGACGGCCCTGTCGATGGTGCGCAGCAGTTTTGGCGCAAAACTTCTGACCATAGGGTCCTCGACATCCGTCAGGCGGTCCGACATCAATTGAGCGGAAGCGAGGATGTTGCGCATGTCGTGATTGATCTTCGATACGGCCAGACCAAGATCGGCAAGGTTCTTCTGCTGCTTCAACGTCCTTTGAAGCTCGACCTGCATTGCCGCAAGGTGCCGCCCTGCGACGGCCAGTTCGCCGCGAGAGCGATCGGCGGAGAAAACCCGGGAAGGGTCATCGGGCCGCTCTGAAAAAAGTTGCATATTGTGCGTCAGCCGCCGGATCGGTGAAATCATCATACGGTTGATCGCGAGGAAGATAAGCACTGCCGTGATCAACGAAATCAGCAAAGAGATGAGAAACATCATCTTCGAGTAGATCAGCATATCCTTGCGAAGGGCGTTATCGGTCATGACCAGTTCGATGATCATATCGCTTTCACCAACCGGACCGAAAACACGCATCACCCGGTTGCCACCGAAGACAAGCGTATCCAGCGCATCACGCATGGAGCCCAGCATCGACGTGTGAGCAAGATCGTATTGAGCGTCGATCTCCGGCGGAACCTCGATTGCGGCCAGAAGCCGGGAGGTTCCATCCTTGCGCAACGCGATAACCTTTGTTCCGGTCGCCAGCAGTGTGTCGTCCTGCACGGCGCGCGGCAATTCGGCAGGCTGCAACCCGTCGATCACGATGCCCGCGGCGGCGGCAGTATCCAAGCGATCACGAAGCCAGTTCATGCGCATGCCGGAGATCGACGGCATGAAAATCAGGATTTCTGCCATCATGACGAATATCACCGTCAGCCAGAGCAACCGCCCGGAAAGACCGCGCAGGATGGTCGGCATCGGCTCCGGTCCGGCGCCGTCCGGCCATGTCCCCTGACGTTCCGAGGTGTGAACCTCGCTATCCATACGGATCTCCAATTCCAGCCACGGGTTTCAACTCCGCGTGTATGCGGCCATTTTACCGCGTCACCAAGATTTGAACACCCCGCGCAAATGCAAAAGGCGGAGGCAAAAGCCGCCTCCGCCTTAAATTTCGGTAATGTTCGGGCTGGAATTCAGAATTCTTCCCAATCCGCAACGCTGGCCGCTGCTTTGGCCGAGCCGCCTCCGCCCAAGGCACGGCTGAGTGCTGCGGTCAGTTTTCTTGCCGGTGAAGCTTGCGGGCGATGAGTGGCTTCGGCCGGCACAAGACGAGGCAAGCGGCTATCTTCCTCGGCAATCCTGAAGTGCGATACGAGACGATAAAGTGCATCGGCTTCGGTAGATAGCTTGCTGGTCGCAGCAGAACTTTCTTCAACCATGGCGGCATTCTGCTGGGTGACATGGTCCATCTGGTTGACCGCGGTATTTACCTCGGCAAGACCGGTCGCCTGCTCCTTCGATGCCACCGCGATCGAATGGATATGGTCATTGATGCGGCTGACGCGCGCTTCGATTTCCGACAGGGCCGCTCCGGTCTTCTGAACCAGTTGAACGCCGCCTGCCACTTCCTCGCCTGACTTGCCGATCAGCGCCTTGATATCCTTCGCCGCACTTGCGGAACGCTGTGCGAGTTCGCGGACCTCCTGGGCGACAACGGCAAAGCCCTTGCCCGCCTCCCCGGCCCTTGCCGCTTCCACGCCCGCATTGAGAGCCAGAAGGTTGGTCTGGAACGCGATCTCGTCGATGACATTGGTAATCTGGGCGATCTCACGCGAGGCCTGTTCGATCCGTCCCATCGCTTCAATAGCATTGCGAACGACCGCGCCGGACTGAACAGCACTTTCCTTCGCCTCGCCTACCATGGTGGTCGCTTCATTGGCCCGTTCGGTCGAGGTCCTCACGACAGAGGTGATCTGATCGAGAGCGGCCGACGTTTCTTCAAGGGCTGCCGCCTGCTGCTCGGTGCGCTTCGACAGATCGTTGGCGGCGCTGCTCAGTTCGGACGCGCCGCCATTCATGGCGCCGGTGGCATTGCGCACCTTACCCATGGTGGACTGAAGCGTCTGCATCGTACCGTTGACGTTTTCCTGGAGTTCTGCAAATGCGCCCTTGAAATCTCCCTGCATGCTGTCGGTGAGATCCCCCTCGGAAAGGCTTTTCACGACGCGGCGCGTTTCAGATACGCCGGCATCGACGCTTTTGACGAGCTGGTCAATATTGCGGGCCACACGGTCGAGGCTTTCAACACCCCATTGCTTATCGATGCGACGAGTGAAATCGCCCTCGGCTGCCGCCTGGACAACGGCAGACATACGCGCCTGCAGATCGTCGCTCTTGGCCTTCAGGCCTGCCTCAGCATCGGTCATGCGGGCAACTTCCAGGCCGTTCTTCTTGAAGACCTCGACGGCTGCCGCCATATCGCCGATCTCGTCCTTGCGGCCGGAAAACGGGACAGCGGCATCATAATCCCCGTGGGCAAGGCGCCCCATGGAAGATGTCAATTTCAGGATCGGACCGCTGATCTGGCTGCGCCCGAGATAAAGGCCGAAGCCCAAGCCACCGCCGACGCCGAGAATGGCGACGAGAAGAACCGAGTAGAAGATCAGGTTACCGAAGGACGTCATCTCCGCGCTCAGCACGTCGAGATCGGCAAGATCGGAGGCAACCACCTTGTCGATCTCGGCCTGATAGGCCTTACGGTTGGCGCGGTTGGCGTCGTTGTTGCCCTGAACATTGGCGGCCTGCGGCCCTTCTGTCGCGCCGAGACGCACCGTTTCGGTGCGGAATGCCTTGAATTCCGTGAAACCCGCTGTGAGCTTGTCGAATTGCGCCTTCTGCGCCGCAGGAATGACAGAAGCCCAATCGGCAACCAGCTTTTCCATGTCTGCGAGGCTTTTCGTCACGCCTTCACCGAAAGGCTTGGCGGATGAGACATCCTTTGCCGCATACATGCCGCGGGCATCCATCACCACCGCCGTCACCAGACGGTTGAGCCGCTCGCCCTTGTAGACGCGATCAGCAATATTAGCGTAGGCGCTCTGCTTGTCATGGTATTCGCTCACCGCGAATACCGACAATCCGGCAATTGCGCATGCGACAAGGCTCATCAACCCTACGAGAAGGTTGATCTTTACTCCAATTTTCACGGTAACGCCCTCCAAAGACACCAGAACAACGCCAAGATCAGCCGCTATTCTTGATGACTGTGAAAATTAGCATAAAATCGTTAATAATGGCTGATCGAACGCACAACCTGACTTTAAGTGCGCAAGCAAAATTCTCCCGCTCACATGACTTATTTCGCGATATATTTTCTCACGACTTGAGCCATTGCCCACAACATAGAAAAAACTTCGCCAAAAACACAACCAAAGAAATTGCATCAAAGGTGAACTATATTAATAATTGCATTCGCAGTCGCTTAAATATGGATGGCGAAATGGCGGCTTTCCGGTCATCCGGGGCTTGCGGATTGACTTTCGGGCTTAACGTGAACTATATGCCCGCGCGCTCAGGCAGCGGCTCGCAACCTGCACACCCGCATGCCAGCGCATTTTCCGAAACGCTCTTGCCTCATAGAGGCAATCTTCAAGAAGGGCCGCACACCGCGGCATTAAAAAAATGAAGCGTACCTACCAACCGTCCAAGCTTGTTCGCAAGCGTCGTCATGGTTTCCGTGCCCGTATGGCTACCAAGGGTGGCCGCAAGGTTCTTTCGGCTCGTCGCGCTCGCGGCCGCGCCAGTCTGTCGGCCTAAGGGCCGACTTGCCCGGACCGGGCAGTGAAGACGAGTAAAGACAAAAAAACGACTGTCGGGCGGCTGAAAAGCCGGCCGCAGTTTCTTGCTGTTCGGAACGGCGAAGCACGCCGCGGGAGAACCTTTCTCCTGGAAGTTCTCGACCGAAAGCAGCCTGATGAGCCGCCACGTGTCGGCTTCACCGTTACCAAGAAGCACGGGAACGCCGTCGAGCGGAACCGGATGCGCCGACGGCTGAAGGAAGCGGTGCGCAAATCTGCCGGATTTGCAATGGAAAACGGACACGACTATGTGATCGTCGCGCGCAGGGAGGTGCTCGGCATTTCCTTCTCAAATTTGACCGAACAACTTGCAGCACGCATTGAAGGCAGGCAAAAGCCCAAGTCTGTCTCAGGAACCTCCTCCAGGAAAGCATGATGGAAAAAAACCGAAATTACTTCATCGCGATCGGCCTATCGGTCGTCATCGTCCTTGCCTGGCAGTTCCTTTATATGAACCCGCGCATGGAAGCGCAGCAGCGTGCCGCTGAAGCCCAGCAGGCACTGCAGCAGCAGCAAGCCGCGCAAAACCCGACCCCTTCGCCGGAAAACGCCGGGGCTACCGCGACGACCGGCAACCTTCCGGGTGCAGGTCAGGCCGAAGCGACCGCGACACGCGAGCAGGCGCTTGCCAAGTCACAGCGCGTCGAAATCGACACTCCGGCCGTCTCCGGCTCGATCAACCTGGCCGGCGCGCGCTTCGACGACCTGAAGCTGCGCGAGTATCACGAGACCGTCGATGACTCGAGCCCGCTCATCACGCTCTTCTCGCCCTCCGATACAAAGGAAGGCTATTTCGGTGAAATCGGCTATATCGGCAGCGATAACAGCGGTGCTGTTCCCGGTCCGGGCACGAGCTGGACGCTCGCAAGCGGCGACAAGCTGACCACGACCACGCCGGTGACGCTCTCCTATACCAACGACAAGGGCATCGTATTCAACCGCACAATCTCGATCGACGATCACTATATGATCAGCGTGTCGGACAAGATCGAGAACCCGGGTGCTGACGCCGTAACACTCTCGTCCTATGGCCGCATCACCCGCAACAACAAGCCGGTGACGCCTTCCGTATGGGTCATTCACGAAGGTTTCCTCGGCGTTTTCGGCTCCGACGGCAGCCTCAGCGAGCACACCTATTCCAACGTTGAAGAAGATGCAGTCACGAGCGCCAAGGCAACCGGCGGCTGGCTTGGCATTACCGACAAATACTGGGCCGCGACGATCGTACCGCCGCAGGCACTGCCTTATGAAGGCCGCTTCACCCACTTCACCGATGGCCAGCCGCGCTACCAGGCTGATTACAAGAGCGATGCGCTGACCATTCAGCCGGGTCAGTCGACCGAACTGAAGAACATGGTGTTCGCAGGCGCCAAGCGGGTTCCGCTCGTCGACCGTTACGCAGAAGAATACAAGATCCCGCATTTTGACTTGCTGATCGACTGGGGCTGGTTCTACTTCATCACCAAGCCGATGTTCCAGTTGATGGACTTCTTCTTCCGTCACGTCGGCAATTTTGGCGTTGCCATCCTTCTGACGACCATCGTCGTGAAGCTGATCTTCTTCCCGCTGGCCAGCAAGCAGTATGCTTCGATGGCCAACATGAAGCGCATGCAGCCGAAGATGGAAGAACTGAAGGCCAAGCACGGCGACGACCGCATGGCGCTGCAGCAGGCAATGATGGCGCTCTACAAGGAAGAGAAGATCAACCCGATCGCCGGCTGCTGGCCGGTGCTCCTGCAGATCCCGGTCTTCTTCGCGCTCTACAAGGTTATCTACGTCACGATCGAGATGCGCCATGCACCGTTCTTCGGCTGGATTCAGGACCTTTCCGCGCCGGACCCGACCTCGCTGTTCAATCTGTTCGGTCTTCTGCCCTACGACGTCCCGCACTTCCTGATGATCGGTGTCTGGCCGCTCGTCATGGGCATCACGATGTTCCTGCAGATGCGCATGAACCCGACGCCGCCGGATCCGACGCAGCAGATGATCTTCAACTGGATGCCGCTGGTCTTCACCTTCATGCTGGCATCCTTCCCGGCCGGTCTGGTGATCTACTGGGCCTGGAACAACACGCTGTCGGTCACGCAGCAGGCCGTGATCATGAAGCGTCACGGTGCCAAGATCGAGCTCTTCGACAATCTCAAGGGCCTGTTCAAGCGAAAGCCTGCGACAAGCAAGTAAATCAGGAAAACCCCGGCATTGACCGGGGTTTTCTTTTGAAGGCGGCATTGCGCATCTCACCCGAGATGCTTGACATCTGACGCCAAAACCCGGATGCGGTCTATTTTCCGGAAGATGCAGAGATAGAAAAGCGGATGACAACCAACGACAAGCCCCTGTTCGGCCGGCCCTGGATCTTCATCCGCGGCGTGCCTTCGATGAAGTTCTTGCCGCCGGAAGGCCCTCTGGAAGTTGCCTTCGCAGGTCGTTCCAACGTGGGCAAATCATCGCTCATCAATGCTCTGGTTGGCCAAAAAGGCCTGGCGAGAACCTCCAACACACCCGGTCGGACGCAGGAACTGAACTATTTTGTGCCGGATGGATATTCGGGTCAGGAGGGCGACCTGCCGCCAATGGCTCTGGTCGACATGCCTGGCTATGGCTATGCGCAGGCGCCGAAGGAAATGGTCGATAACTGGACGAAACTCGTCTTCGACTATCTACGCGGACGTGCGACGCTGAAACGCGTCTATGTACTGATCGACAGCCGGCATGGGCTGAAGAAGAATGATGACGACGTTCTGGACCTTCTCGACAAGGCCGCCGTATCCTATCAGATCGTGCTGACCAAGACCGACAAGATCAAGGAACCGGCCGTGCCGAAGCTGATCGAGGAAACGCTGGAAAAGATCCGCAAGCGCCCGGCTGCGTATCCGTTCGTTCTTTCTACATCATCGGAGAAAGGAAAGGGGTTGGACGAGTTGCGAGCTGCGATTGGCGAGGCCGTAACGCTTACAATCTAAACGCCGGCGGACATGTTCAGAGTGCGAGCCATCCCGACTGGAAAGCCGCGTAGGTCACGATACCGAAAACCAACATCGCGCACATTGCACGCCAGAAGCTAATCGAGTTCCAGCATCTTCCTGCAGCGGCCAGTTCGCGGCTGAAGCTTCTTTTTGTCACAAGAACCGGAAAATGTGCCTGAAGCCTAAGTCGCGCTTTGGGATCGGTATACGGGTCCTCGTAATCCGAAAGATTGTCTTCCCACCGCCGGACCGTTGCCGCAAAAGAGGGATCGCGGGCCATACGCTCCTCGATACCTCGGCGGGCCTCGGGAGGCAACACGCCCAATACATATTCGCCCGCGAGAACTTGATCTCGTGAACGGTCACTTTCGCTCTGGTTCGGAGTCGTCATAAGTCGCGCGATCTTTTTCCGGTGTTGTGTTCTTTGTCTTTTTATTTGGGTACGCAAACAAGGCACGAACACCAAAACAGCGTCGGCTTCTCGTTGTCTTCTGTCAACACGCCCGGCATCACTAAACGGTGGGTAATGCGCCTGCGCAATGCGTCATAAAGACAGCAAGGCCACGACGCGATCATTCCGAAAACTTTGTGGTGATTATTCCTTCTGACAAAAACTTGCGCTAAAAGCGCCCCACCTTTGATGTGAGGGATTTTCATGACGACGTCGGACAGCGAACTCCAGGCCAAACTTCTCGCTCAGGCTCTGCCTTACATGCAGCGCTATGAGAACAAGACGATCGTGGTGAAATATGGCGGCCACGCGATGGGTGACACCGAACTCGGCAAGGCTTTTGCTGCCGATATCGCGCTTCTGAAACAGTCCGGCGTCAACCCGATCGTGGTGCATGGCGGCGGCCCGCAGATCGGCGCAATGCTTTCCAAGATGGGCATCGAATCGAAGTTCGAAGGCGGCCTTCGCGTTACCGACCAAAAGACGGTCGAGATCGTCGAAATGGTGCTTGCCGGTTCGATCAACAAGGAAATCGTCGCGCTGATCAACCAGACCGGCGAATGGGCTATCGGCCTTTGCGGCAAGGACGGCAACATGGTCTTCGCCGAAAAGGCGAAGAAGACGGTTATCGATCCCGACAGCAATATCGAGCGCGTACTCGATCTCGGTTTCGTCGGTGAGGTGGTCGAAGTCGACCGCACGCTGCTCGACTTGCTTGCCAAGTCCGAGATGATCCCGGTCATCGCTCCGGTCGCTCCGGGCCGCGACGGCGCGACCTACAATATCAATGCCGACACGTTTGCCGGTGCGATCGCCGGTGCGCTGCATGCAACGCGTCTGCTCTTCCTCACCGACGTTCCGGGTGTACTCGACCGCGACAAGAACCTGATCAAGGAACTGACAGTCGCGCAGGCACAGGCGCTGATCAAGGACGGCACGATTTCCGGCGGCATGATCCCGAAGGTAGAGACCTGCATCGACGCGATCCGCTCCGGCGTCCAGGGCGTCGTCATCCTCAACGGCAAGACCGCCCATTCCGTGCTTTTGGAAATCTTCACGGAACGCGGCGCCGGCACGCTGATCGTGCCTTGATCGCTTCATGACATCGAATGACGAAGGCGCCGCGAGGCGCCTTTTTCGTTTCAGCCTGCCAGAAGCCCTAAAATGCCAGCCACGATCAGCAGGCAGCCGATCACTTCCATGCGGTTGATCCGCTCGTGGAAGAGGAAATAGGAGGCCATGAAGGTGAAGACGAGTTCGATCTGGCCGAGCGCGCGGACATAGGCCACCTGCTGCAGCGTCATGGCGGTGAACCAGCAGGCCGAACCGAAAACGCTGGCGAGACCGACGAGCGAAGACGAGCGCCAGGTCCTCAGCACCGTGACGATCTCGCCCTTGTCCTTCCATGCCATCCAGACCAGCATGAAGATCGTCTGGAAGGTCGTGACACAGGCAAGCGTCATCGCCGCCTGCATGATCGAGTTCGGGCCATTGAGCGACAGGGACGCGCTGCGATAGGCGACGGCGGAAATACCGAAGACGGCACCGGAGGCGATGCCGACCAGGGCCGTGCGGCTGGCCAGAGCCGTGACCATATTTTTCCACGACAGCGGCATGCGCGCCATCGAGATCAGCATCACGCCGATGACGCCGGTGATGATCGCGCCGATCGCGCCGACCGTCAGCTTTTCGCCGAGCAGGATGAAGCCGAAGATCGCCGCCTGGACCGGCTCGGTCTTCGAATAGGCGGTGCCGACGGCAAAGTTCCTGAGCGAAAAAAGATGGACCAGCATGATCGTGGCAAAGATCTGCGCCAGACCACCGATCACCGCCCAGAGCGCGAAGGTCCAGTTGATCTTCGGAATTGCAAAACCTGCGAGCTGGTGAAGCAGCACGACATAGAGGATCGCCACCGGAAAGCCGTAACCGAAACGGACAAAGCTTGCGCCGCGGGTGCCGAGCCTGCCCTGAAGATGCTTTTGCAGCGCCGACCGCAGGTTCTGCAGAAAGGCAGCGGCAATGGTGATGGGGATCCAGAATTCCATATTTCAGCCGGTATCATGCGGGCGGATTTATCGCCAAGCCGCAAGCGGCGGCGAGCCGTCGCCTTTTCGATTTTCTTTATCGGCAAGGCAGTGCATAAGCGGGATATGGACAAGAAACCCAAGACTGCCGCCGACGTCACCGATTTCTCCAGGATCCGCGACTGGGTCTTCGATCTCGATAACACGCTCTATCCGCACCACATCAATCTCTTCGGGCAGATAGACCTGAACATGACGGCCTATGTGCAGGAATTGCTGCAACTGGAACGCGACGAAGCGCGTGCCTTGCAGAAGCGGTATTACCATGAGCATGGCACGACGCTGCAGGGGCTGATGTTGCACCACGGCATCGATCCGGACGGGTTTCTGGAAAAGGCGCATGCGATCGATTATTCGGCGCTGCTGCCGAACCCGGAACTGGGTGATGCGATCAAGGCCCTTCCCGGCCGAAAATTCATCTTCACCAATGGCAGTGTGCCGCATGCGGAAGCGACTGCCCGCGCACTCGGCATTCTCGACAATTTCGACGACATTTTCGATATCGTCGCGGCAGGCTATGTGCCGAAGCCAGCGGGCGAGACCTATGACAAATTCGCCAGCCTCCATAGGATCGATACGGCGAACGCCGCCATGTTCGAAGACCTGCCGCGTAACCTCACCGTTCCCAAGGCGCTCGGCATGCGGACCGTTCTGCTGACGCCGCGCAATCTCGACGACGTGCTGATCGAGCGTTGGGAAATGCTGTCGGACGAGGACGATCACATCGATTACGTGACCGATGATCTCGCCACATTCCTCAAGGGGATCGTGCAGAACTAAGGCTTGAAGCTCTGGTTCAGCATTACAAAGAATTCATCCACATTACGGGAGTTTAAGTGGTCGCCGGAGCTTGGCGGCCATAGTTTGAGGTCATCGAAATAACAGGGAAGGAACCCGCCGATGACCGCCAAGAAGATCGTTATTGCGACCCTCGGAGCCGTACTGGTCGCAGGAGCCGCAATCCCGGCATTCGCCGCACCGGAGCGCCCCGATCGCGGCCCCGGCGGCCCGCATGGCCATCACGGCATGATGCGCGGCGCAGCGATGCAGGACATGACTTTCGTTCGTTTGCTGAAGACCGCCGACACCAACAAGGACGGCAAGATTTCCAAGGAGGAAATGGCGGCTCGTCAGGATGCGCTGTTTACCGAGATCGACGCCAACAAGGATGGCAATATCACCCGCGGCGAGCTTCTGGATTACCGCATCGCCAAGCGCGAGGAGTTTCGCAAGAACAATCCGCGCCCTGAAATGGCCGACGACGGCGAAAATCGACCGGAGCGCGCCGAGCGCAAGGACGGCGATGGTCCGCGCCACGAACGTGCCGACCGCGACGATCGACGCCATGACGGTCCCCGCGGCGAATTCCGCAAGGCCCGCTTCGAGCGCCATGGTGGCATGGGCGGCGGTCGCTTCTTCCGGATGATCGACGAAGACCGCGACAACAAGATCACCAAGGCCGAGGCGTCGGCTGCCAGCGACAAGCTGTTTGCCCGCATGGATACCAACAAGGACGGCGTAATTTCCATCGACGACCTGCCAGACCGCCCCCTCTAGTTCCCCGCCCCCCGCATAACGGAACTAGCCCGGCAGTTGTCGACAAAGGCCCGCCTCTCCCCCGAGGGGCGGGTCTTCTATTTCATTTCTCGTAGAAATCCTGGATGACTTTCCAGGCTTCGTCGGCGGTTTCGACGAAATTGATCAGCTCGATGTCTTCCGGCGCGATCGTGCCGAAATCCGCCAGCGCCTCGAAATTGATGATGCTGCGCCAGAATTTTTCGGCAAACAGGATGAGCGGAATGCGCTCCATCCGCTTGGTCTGGATCAGCGTCAGCGCCTCGAACATTTCGTCCAGCGTGCCGAATCCGCCAGGGAAGACCGCGACAGCTTTTGCCCGCATCATGAAATGCATCTTGCGAATGGCGAAATAGTGGAAGTTGAAGGAGAGTTCCGGCGTCACATAAGGGTTCGGCGCCTGCTCGTGCGGCAGCATGATATTGAGACCGATCGTCGGGGCGCCGGCCTCCGTCGCACCACGATTTCCGGCCTCCATGACGCCGGGACCTCCGCCGGTGACGACGACGAATTCCTTGTGGTCGAACTTTGCCGAATATTCCCCGCAAAGCGCGGCAAATTTTCGCGCCTCGTCATAATAGACGGACGCGGCCTGAAGATTGTTGTGCTGGGTCTCGTTATGGGCCGCCCAAGGCTTCTGGCCGGGTGCGGGAATACGAGCGCCGCCGAACAGTACTACCGTCGAAGCAATCCCCTTTTCGGCCAGGATCATCTCGGCTTTCAGAAGCTCCAGCTGCAGCCGAAGCGGCCGCAATTCCTTGCTGCAGAGGAAATCTTCATCGGTGAAGGCAAGACGATAGGAGGGAGATTGCGTCTGCGGCGTCTTGGGCTGGGCAGCGGCCGCATGCTTGTCAGCCTTGCTGTCCTTCAGCGGTTCCCACACCTTGTCCTCGGCCCCGCGCGCTTCCGACCTTCTCTTTGTCATGCTGATGCTTCCTTCCCGCGCCAACCGTTGTTGACGCCAATTCACATTGACGCTTGAGTGGCGGTCGCTTAGAGCAAATGGGACCAAATGACCACCTTCCCAGCCATCACGATACCGCGTGACGTTTAAGGATCTTCCATGAGCAGCTTCGACCTCGCCGCCCTCGAAAAGACAATCGAGACCGCTTTCGACAACCGCGACAGCGTGACCATCTCGACCAAAGGCGAAGTACGCGATGCCGTCGAAGAATCGCTCAACCTGCTCGACGCCGGCAAGGCTCGTGTTGCAGTTCGCGGCGAAGATGGAAACTGGACCGTCAACCAGTGGCTTAAGAAGGCCGTTCTTCTCTCTTTCCGTCTGAACGACATGGAGGTCGTCAAGGGCGGTCCGGGTAACTCCACCTGGTGGGACAAGGTTCCTTCCAAGTTCGAGAACTGGGGTGAAAACCAGTTCCGTTCGGCCGGTTTCCGCGCCGTACCGAACGCCGTCGTGCGCCGCTCGGCCTATATCGCCAAGAATGTTGTGCTGATGCCGTCCTTCGTCAATCTCGGCGCCTTTGTCGATGAAGGTACGATGGTCGATACCTGGGCCACCGTCGGTTCCTGCGCGCAGATCGGCAAGCATGTGCATCTTTCGGGCGGCGTCGGCATTGGCGGCGTGCTCGAGCCGATGCAGGCCGGCCCGACGATCATCGAAGACAATTGCTTCATCGGCGCCCGTTCGGAAGTCGTCGAAGGCTGCATCATCCGCGAGGGTTCGGTCCTCGGCATGGGCGTCTACATCGGCAAGTCGACCAAGATCGTCAACCGCGCCACCGGCGAAGTGACTTACGGCGAAGTTCCGCCCTATTCCGTCGTCGTTGCCGGCTCGATGCCTTCGGGCAATGCCACGATGCCGAACGGCCTTGCCGCCCCGCACCTCTATTGCGCCGTCATCGTCAAGACCGTCGATGAGAAGACCCGTTCCAAGACGGGTATCAACGAGCTGCTGCGCGACTAAGTCTGGACGAATTCGATGTCTGTTTCCGATCCGATTGCAAACCTGCAAACGCTGATCCGTTGCCCTTCCGTCACCCCGGCGGAAGGCGGCGCGCTTTCGGCACTTGAAGCGATGCTTGCTCCGCTCGGCTTTACGGTCGAGCGGATGATTGCAACGGAGCCGGGCCTGCCCGACGTCGAAAACCTCTATGCCCGTCTCGGAACTGCCGAGCCTCATCTGATGTTCGCCGGCCATACGGATGTCGTCCCGGTCGGTGACGAAGCTTCCTGGAGCCATCCGCCCTTCGGCGCCGAAATCGCCGATGGTGAAATGTTCGGACGCGGTGCTGTCGACATGAAGGGCGGTATCGCCTGCTTCATCGCAGCCGTCGCCCGTCATATCGAAAAGCATGGTGCACCGAAGGGCTCCATCTCCTTCCTGATTACCGGCGACGAGGAAGGCCCCTCCGTCAACGGCACGGAAAAGCTCTTGAAATGGGCTGCCGAAAAAGGTGAACGCTGGGACGCCTGCCTGGTCGGCGAGCCGACCAATCCGGACGCACTCGGCGACATGATCAAGATCGGCCGCCGCGGCTCCGTTTCCGGCAAGGTCACGGTATTCGGCGTACAGGGCCATGCAGCCTATCCGCATCTGGCGGACAATGCCGTTCGTGGCCTGTTGCCGCTCAGCGCTGCGCTGATGGACCCGCCTTTCGACGCAGGCACGGCAGAGTTCCCGGCTTCCAATCTGGAAGTCACGACGGTCGATGTCGGCAATCCTGCGACCAATGTCGTACCGGCCAAGGCAACATTCGCCTTCAACATCCGCTTCAACGACACCTGGACCGCCGATACGGTCAAGGCCGAGATCATCCGCCGGCTGGACGCGGCTGCATCCGACCAGACGCTACGCCCGGACCGCCAGCCGACCAGATACGAAATCATCTGGGCCGAACGCCCGAGCCATGTGTTCCTCACCCGCAACAATGCGCTGATCGGTTCGCTGTCGGCGGCCGTCGAAGCCGTGACCGGCAAGCAGCCGACACTGTCGACTACCGGCGGCACATCGGATGCGCGGTTCATCAAGGATTATTGCCCGGTGGTGGAATTCGGCCTTGTCGGGCAGACCATGCATATGGTGGACGAGCGTGTGGCCCTTGGCGATCTCGAGACGCTGACCCAGATCTACGGAACCTTCCTCTCCCGCTGGTTTGGCGATGCCACCCTTTCCTGAAGTCAGATACTACGTCAGCGGCCTCTGGCTGCTCTTCAAAGGCGATGCGCAGGGCCTGAAGCGGCTCGATATGACCGATCGCGGCATGATGCGGTCGTTCTGGGCCTTCGTCTGGTGCCTGCCCGCAATGTTCGTCTACTGGGCCGGGATGCGGTTCGCCTTCCTCTCTGCTAGCACGGAAGGAACAAAGGCGGGTCTCGGTTTCTTTCTCAGGCTCTTTATGGTCGAGGCGATCAACTGGATCCTGCCGCTGGTCCTGCTCGGTGTTCTTTGCCTGCTGTTGAAGACCGAACGCAAGTTCACCGCAATCGTGGTGGCGACCAACTGGCTGTCCGTACCGGTCTCCTATGCCTATGCGGTGCTGACGCTGCTGCTGTTTCTCGCACCCTTTGCAGCTGGCCTTATCGCACTCGTCCAGCTCGTCTTGCTGATCGCGACGATCTTTGCGATTTCGCGCTTCGTCCGGCAGATTTGCGGACCGGAGCCGCTTGTGGTTGCGACAACGATGCTGGTGCTGCTGGTACCGGGTCTCATCGTTGCAGACCTGCTGCAATCCTATCTCGGCGTATCGCCCTACTGATTATCGCCCGGATAATCGACCTTCATGAAATACAGGCCTTCCGGCGGCGCGACCGGGCCGCATTCCTTGCGGTCCCGCGCCTCAAGTGCTGCGCGCACATCATCGGGTGACATCTTCGCCTCGCCGGCGAGCTTTAGCGTACCGGCGAAGGAGCGGATCTGATTGTGCAGAAAACTCTGGGCGCTGGCCCGGATCTCGATCAGGTCACCGCTGCGTGTCACGTCCAACCTGTCCAGCGTCCTCACCGGGCTTTTTGCCTGGCAATGGGCGGAACGGAAGGTGGTGAAGTCATGATGGCCAACCAGCATCTGGGCGGCGGCGTGCATGGCCTCGTGATCGAGTTCCTTCGGCACCCACCAGGCCTGCCCGGCCTCGATGGCAAGCGGCGACGGGCGACTGATGATGCGGTAGAGATAATGCCGCTTTATCGCCGAAAAGCGCGCGTCGAACTCTTCGGACACCCGCTGCACGTCGATAATCGACACACGTTCATTCGCCATCATCAGATGGGCGTTGAGCGCATTGCGCAGCTTGAAGGGTTGCCACTCACGGGAAAGATCGGCGTGAATGACCTGACCTCTCGCATGGACGCCGGAATCAGTGCGACCGGCGCCGCGGATCGAAACGGTTTCGCCGGTCAGCGACAGGATGCCCTGCTGAAGTGCAGCTTGAACAGAATGGCCGTTTTCCTGCATCTGCCAACCGACATAGGATGTGCCGTCATATTCAACGGTCATACGGAAACGCGGCATCAGGCTGCCCCGACCGGGAGTGTGGTGCCCTTAGGCAAATGCGTACCGCGCAAGAAATCACCAGCATCCAGCGGCTTGCCACCCGCCTTTTGCAGGCGCGTGAGCCGTACGGCGCCATCGCCGCAGGCGACGGTCAGCGCATCGTCGAGAAGCTGGCCGGCGGGGCCGTGGCCCTCCCCGATGGCCGACGCGAGAACCTTGATACGCTCCGGCTTGCCGTTGATCTCTGACTCGAACCAGGCGCCCGGAAAAGGCGAGAGGCCGCGGATATGGTTATGCACATCGCGCGCCGACCGGGAAAAATCGATGCGTGTCTCGGCCTTGTCGATCTTGGCGGCGTAGAGAACGCCCTCTTCCGGCTGCGGCGTCAGCGGCAGGTCATCGGCTTCGAGCTTCTCCATCGCCTCGACCATGGCGCGGGCACCGACGAGCATCAGCTTGTCATGCAACTCGCCTGCCGTCATCGCTGGTGTGATCTCGACTTCCCTCGTCAGCGCCATGGGGCCTGTGTCGAGGCCCTTTTCCATCTTCATGACGATCATGCCGGTCTTTTCGTCACCGGCCATGATGGCGCGCTGGATCGGCGCTGCACCACGCCAGCGCGGCAGGAGCGAGGCGTGGCCGTTGTAACAACCGAGTTTCGTGCCTTCGAGGATCGCCACCGGCAGAAGCAGGCCATAGGCCACGACGACCGCAACATCCGCGTTGAAATCACGGAACGTCTGGCGATCTTCTTCCGCCTTGAAGTTCAAGGGTGTGAGAACCGGAATACCGAGCAGTTCGGCTGCCTGGTGGACCGGCGACTTGGTCAGATCAAGCCCGCGGCGACCGGCCGGACGCGGCGGCTGGGTGTAGACCGCAACGATCTCATGACCGGCCTGTTTGAGGTTCTGCAATGTCGGCACGGAAAAATCCGGCGTGCCCATGAAGATGATGCGAAGTGACATGGGACTTCTCGCGCCTCGCGGACGCGCCTTCCGTTTTCAGCCAGGCAGACAGAGACCTAGACAGCCTTGCCCTTGGCAAGCTTGGTGAATTTCTTGATCACCATTTCCCGCTTCAGCCGCGAGATATGGTCGATGAAAAGCACGCCGTTAAGATGGTCGATCTCGTGCTGCAGGCAGGTGGCCAGCAAGCCGTCGGCTTCGAGCAGATGTTCCTTGCCGTCGCGTCCGACATATTTCACGCCGATCGTGGCCGGCCGTTCGACTTCGGCGTAATAGTCCGGGATCGAAAGGCAGCCTTCTTCGTAAACCGAGAGCTCATCCGAAGATTTGACGATCTGCGGATTGATGAAGACCTGCGGGTTCTTTTCCTCGTCCTCGCGCGACACGTCGATAACGAGCATCTGCTTCGGCACGCCGATCTGGATCGCGGCAAGGCCGATGCCCGGCGCGTCATACATGGTTTCGAGCATGTCGTCGGCGAGCTTGAGAAGCTCGGCGTTCACGGTTTCGATCGGCGCTGAGACCTGCCGGAGAAGCGGATCGGGAAGGATGATGAGCGGCTTGATTGTCATGCCGCCCCCATAGCGCATCTTTTGCGCCGATGGAACAGGTATGCAGCATGCATCTTGCTTCATGTTCACGTTTTGATCTTTCGTTGCCGATGCAATCTGCTAGAGTGGTGCCATGAGAGAGACCCTTGCCGACATCCTGCCGCCTGATTTTGCACTGCCAATCCTGCTCATCGGAGCATCCCTCGCCGTTCTGGCAGTGATGATCGCGCTTTTCGCCGTCCTTCGCGGCGGCCGCCAGCGCGAAGAGATGACGCAGCGAACGATGGATGCGGAAGCGCGTCTGGCCGAACTGGTACGCATGCAGGGCGAGATGCATGGGCGCGTCGCCGCCATGGCCGAGACGATCACCAGCCGCCAGGCGGAGCTCAACCATGCCGTCAACCAGCGGCTCGACGGCATGACCCACCGGCTGGGCTCGACGATTACCGAGCAGACCAAATCGACGCATGAAAACCTGCGCAAGCTGCAGGAGCGGCTCGCCGTCATCGATGCGGCGCAGAACAATATCCAGACGCTCGCCAAGGATGTCGTCGGCCTGCAGGCGATCCTTTCCAACAAGCAGACGCGCGGAGCATTCGGCCAGGGACGGATGGAGACGATCGTCGCCGACGGTCTTCCTCAGGGCGCCTATTCCTTCCAATCACCGCTTTCCAACGGAACGCGACCGGATTGCGTGATCCGTATGCCGAACGGCGCGCCGCCGCTCGTCATCGATGCAAAGTTCCCGCTCGAAGCCTGGACTGCCTTTCGTGAAGCAGCCTCGCCGGATGCGCGGCGGGCAGCGGGTCAGCAGTTCCGGCGCGACATGGACGTCCATATCAAGGACGTCTCCGAAAAATACCTGATTGCCGGCGAAACGCAGGACACGGTGCTTCTCTTCGTCCCGTCTGAATCGATCTTCGCCGAGATCCACGAACATTTCGATGCGGTGGTGCAGAAGGCACAGCGCTCCCGCGTGGTCATCGTCTCGCCGTCGCTGCTGCTTCTGTCTATCCAGGTCATCCAGGCGGTACTGAGGGACCAGCGGATGCGCGAGCAGGCGCATCTGATCCAGGGCGAAGTGGGCCTTCTGATGGAGGATCTCACCCGACTGGACGACAGGACACGCAAACTGCAGTCGCATTTTCTGGCCGCGGAAAAGGATGTCGAGCAGATCCTGACCTCCACCGAAAAGCTGACCCGGCGCGGCAACCGGATCACCTCACTGGAACTGGAAACACCCGCGAAAGCCGAGCAATCGGCAGATGCTCCGCCGCCGAAATCGGTCGAGAGCCGTACAGGTCTTCTGCGACTTCGGGTAGTTGACGAGGACTAGCGCTGTCGGGCAGTGTCCGCTCATATCAACACGCATGGCAGGGCACTTCATGATCACCGTCTTCGGCTCCATCAACATGGATCTTATCGCCACAACGGCAGAATTGCCCAAGCCGGGCGAGACGGTTCCAGGTCAGACATTCTCGACGGCAGCTGGCGGCAAAGGCGCCAATCAGGCGCTCGCGGCACGGCGAGCTGGCAGCCGCGTAAAAATGTCGGGTGCAGTCGGGAGCGATACATTCGCAGACCCGGCACTGGAACTGCTGAGAGCTGCCGGCACGGACCTGTCCTCTGTTCTAAAGGCTCGTGAACCGACGGGAACGGCACTCGTCCTTGTCGGCGGCGATGGCGAGAACATGATTGTCGTCATTCCCGGTGCCAACGGCACGATTACCGCAGATGAAGCTGTCAAGACTGTCGATGCAATGGCCGCGGGCGACATCCTTATGCTGCAGCTCGAAATTCCGCCAGCTGCAGTCGAGGCCGTGTTCAAGGCCGCGCGTGAAAAAGGCGTGACCACGATCCTTAATACCGCACCATTCACGAATGAGGCAGTCCGGCTGTCTTCTTTGGCCGATATCGTCGTTGCCAACGAAACGGAATTCGATCTGGTATCAGGCGAACCTGCCACCAGTGCCGAAGCCCGCATAGCGGCCCTGAATAAGCTGCATTCGGAAAGCGGTCAGACATTCGTCGTGACGCTCGGCGGCGATGGTGTCATCGCCATTCGCGATGGCGAGATCCTGACGGCCAAGGGACTTGTCATTGAGCCAGTCGACACGGTGGGAGCCGGCGATACGTTCTGCGGCTACCTGGCTGCCAGCCTCGACCAAGGCATGACCTTTGCGCAGTCCCTTCGTCGGGCGGCGGTCGCCGGGTCGCTCGCCTGCCTTTCGCGTGGCGCCCAGCCTTCCATCCCGCTTGCCGAAGCCGTGGATCAGAAAGTTTAGAACCCGCTTATCGGCCTGGAAAACCGGGCCGATGCCTAGTTGCAATTTCAGTCAAATTTAACAGATGCCAGGTAGCGTTGCCTTGGCATCTTCCTCTCGCGGCTCCGTCTGCGCAGAAAGGCCCTATGACCGGGTCTCAGCTTGCCATGTCAGCGATCTTCGCCCTACGGATCCACGAGGCAAGTCATGTCCTTCCTGCGCCTGAATTCCCTTTCGAAAAAACTGATCGTCGTCACCAGCATCGCCATTGCACTGTTGCTGGTCGTCTCGAACTTCTTCATGATCTCCCAGACAAGCGATAGGGTTACGTCGCTGACACTTGAGCAGGCCAACGCCGAAGCCCGCTCGATAGGCAACGAGGTGGCTGCGGAAATCGGTCAGCTCGCCGGCGCTGCGCGCTCGATGGCCGGCGTCATAGGCCGCGGCCATGATGCGGGTTACCTGGACCGCAAGGGCGTCATCGATGCGCTGAAGGCCAATCTCGAACAGAACACGTTTGCTTACGGGAGCTGGTTTGCCGAAGTGCCCGGCACGTTCGACGGACGCAACGCCGAGTTCATCGGTAATGGCGATTTCGGCGGCAACAAGAAGGGCGAACTTGCTCCCTACTGGACCAAAAACAAGGCCGGCACCATCGCCTATAGCGTCTTCGAGGTCGACACCCAGGCGGAATGGTATGCACTGCCGGCAGCGTCAAAGAAAGGCGCGCTGACCCAGCCCTATATCGAAAGCTCGACCGGCGACAAGACCGCCATGAGCTCGATCGCCTATCCCGTCATGTCCGGCGACAAGCTCATCGGCATTGCCGGCGTCGATGTTTCCATGGCAACGCTTTCGAAGACCCTGCAGGCGATGCGCCCCTTCGGTTCCGGCCGCGTTCTTCTCGTTTCGCAAGGCGGCAAGTGGATTGTTCCGGATATCGCAGACAATCTGATGAAACCGGTCGAGGGCCAGGGCACGGACGTGCTGCTTTCGACACTGAAATCCGGCAAGCCGGCTACGATCGATAATCTGGCCGGTCCTAATGGCGACCTTTACGAGCGGGTTGTCTATCCGTTTACCGTTCCGGACCTGAATACCAGCTGGGCTATCGTCGTCGACGTGCCGATGAGCGTGATCATGGCTCCGGTCAACGACCAGACCTTTATGATGATCGTCAGCGGCATCCTCCTGCTCGGCGCCGTCATCATCACCCTCTCGGTTGCCAGCGGCTCGCTGCTGCGTCGCCCGCTCAATGCCCTGCTTGAAAGTGTCGGTCAGCTTGGCGAAGGCAAATATGACGAGGGCGTAAAGGGTCAGGACCGAAATGACGAGGTCGGTGCGCTTGCAAGATCGCTCGAAGGTTTCCGTCATACGCTGGCCGACGGCAAGCGACTTGCATCGGAAGCAGAAACGCAGCGAAGTGCCGCAGAAGACCTGCGCCATCGTTCCGCCGCCGAACGCGAGACCGCCTCGCGTCAGCAGGCACATGTGGTGGAGCTTCTCGCTTCGGGCCTTGCGGAACTTTCCAACGGCAACCTTCAGCATCGCCTGACGGGTGAATTTCCGGGTGACTACGAGAAGCTGAAGCACGACTTCAATAGTGCTGTCGAGAGCATCGAAACCACCGTGATCTCGGTCGCCTCGTCGGTGCAGAATATCGGTAACGGCACGCGTGAAATCACGGCCAGCTCCGGTGACCTCTCTCACCGCACCGAGCAGCAGGCGGCAAGCCTTGAACAGACCGCCGCAGCGCTGAACGAGCTGACCGAGCAGGTCAACTCCAGTGCCGAAAACGCCGGCACTGCAGCCTCAACCGTCAATCTCGCCTGTGAAGATGCAGAGAAGTCCGGCGAAGTGGTGCAGAAGGCGGTCGCCTCCATGCAGGCCATCGCGCATTCCTCGCAGGAGATCTCGCGTATCATCAGCGTGATCGACGAGATCGCCTTCCAGACCAATCTCCTGGCGCTGAATGCCGGCGTCGAGGCGGCCCGCGCCGGTGAAGCCGGCAAGGGATTTGCCGTCGTCGCGCAGGAAGTGCGGGAGCTGGCGCAGCGTTCTGCGACCGCGGCAAAGGAAATCAAGACCCTAATCAACGCCTCAACGACGCAGGTCAACGAAGGCGTCGATCTTGTCGGTAAGGCCGGCGATGCGCTGCAGAAGATTGCGATCCAGGTCATGCAGATCAACGGACTGATCAGGCAGATTTCCTCTTCCGCCGGCGAACAGGCGGTGGGGCTGAAAGAGATCAATTCGGCCGTCAACCAGATGGATCAGGTCACACAGCAGAATGCCGCTATGGTGGAAGAGACAACCGCTGCCAGCGCCGTTCTCAACGGCGAGGCGGAAACGCTACGGGATCTCGTCCAGCGTTTCCGCACCTCTTCTCCGAGCGTCGGTTCTGCGCAGCCGCTTCGCCAGATGGCGCAGAGAATGCAGTCTGCTGCTCCACGGCGGGCAGAGACGCCGGCCTATGCACCGCGCAAGGTGGCCGCAGTTTCGCATGGCTCGGCAGCCGTTGCGGAAAGCTGGGAAGAATTCTGAGAAACATGAGAGGATGCCGCCCGCGACGGGCGGCATCCTGAACGTCAAAGGCGCGCGACGCGTTCCGTCAGCAGCGCGAAGAAACCGTCGGCATCGACATCGCGCATGAAGGTCGCGTTGCGTCTGCGGTCAGTCACATGCCACCAGTCGACCACCGTCATGCCGACCGTCAATTCGGACTGGACCTCGATCTCCACATTGCACAGACGACCCGAGAAGAGTTCCGGCTTCAAGAGATAGGCAATCACGCTCGGATCATGCAGCGGCCCGCCATCGGAGCCATATTTCTCGATATCGAAGCGCTCGAAGAAGGCCAGCCATTCGACCAGAACCTGGGCGGGGCGCGTGCCGACTTCCGCGATCTTTGCAACGCGATCCCTGGTCGTCAGAAGCTGATGCGTCACATCCAGCGGCATGATGACGGTCGGGATGCCTGCGTCGAAAACGATCTTGGCGGCTTCTGGATCGACATAGATGTTGAACTCGGCCGCAGGCGTGATGTTACCGCCTTCGAAGCAGCCACCGCCCATCATCACCAGTTCCTGGATGCGACTGGCAATGTCCGGTGCCTTCTGGAGCGCAAGCGCCAGATTGGTCAGCGGGCCCAGCGTGCAGATCGTCACAGTGCCGACCGGTTCGCGGCGCAGCGTCTCGATGATGAAGTCGATCGCATTCTGTTCCTGCGCCTGCATGGTGGGCTCAGGCAGTTCGGCGCCGTCCAGCCCGGTCTTGCCATGCACATGCTCGGCGGTGACCTGTGGACGGTTGAGAGGCTTCAACGCACCTTCGTAAACCTTGGCGTCCGGCTTGCCGCAGAGTTCGCAGACGATGCGCAGATTGCGGCTGGTAAACGAAAGGGGGACATTTCCGGCGACGGCGCAGAGGCCGAGAATTTCAAGTTCTTCAGGACTGGCGAAGGCCAGCATAAGCGCGGCGGCATCGTCCTGACCCGGGTCGGTATCGATAATAATCTTACGTGGCGGCATTGTTTATCCCCTTAATTCCGTGGGGATTGGTGGAGGCGTGCGCAGGGTTTGTCAAGGACAGCCAGATCTGCTGTCGGTTGCTTCATATTGTGTCACAGCTTGCGATCTTCATCTCGACAACCCATATGACTGGAAGTTCCCGCGTGCCTTATGGGCGCTGGCATGGTCGCTTGATACAAGGACTGAACGATGACCCGGATGACACCCTTCGCAAGCCCGCTACTGCTGGGCTTCGATGCGATGGAAAAAACACTCGAACGCCTCGCCAAGGCGAATGAAGGCTATCCGCCATACAATATCGAGCGAATCAGGTCGGGCATTGCCGATGGCCATGAGAAATTGCGCATCACGCTTGCCGTCGCCGGCTTTTCGGAAGACGAACTTGACGTTACGACCGAAGAAAATCAGCTGGTGATCCGCGGTCGCCAGATCGAGCAGCCGGAGCGCGATTACCTTCACAGAGGCATCGCCGCACGCCAGTTTCAAAGGGTTTTCATGCTTGCAGACGGGATGGAAGTCTCCTCTGCCCTCTTGAAGAACGGCCTTCTCTCGGTCGATCTGGTGCGCCCGGAACCGCAGCGAGTAGTGAGAAAAATTAACATTTCCGTCTCAGACTAGAACGTGTCGGCATCAAGGCCGACGCCCTCAAGCGGAGGCTGGAATGCTCTTGAAAGAAGCGAACACGCATTTGTCGCAATCCGAACTCGCCCATCTCGGTGCCGGTGAAGTTGGGTATATTCGCAGGATGCGGTCTGAAGAAGTTTCTCGCTGCTTTCCCGAAGCTCCCGATATGGACCCAAGCTTGGACCTCTGGGCGTTGTTCGGCGCCGATGGCACGCCGATCCTGTTGACCGACAATCGGTCCAGCACCTTTTTCAAGGCAGCAGAAGACGACCTGAAGACGGTCAGCCTGCACTGACCGCCTTTCTCTTAAGGGCCGTGCTCAGGCCCTGATAAAGGTCAGATAGGCTGAGGAGCGCCCTTCCCTGCGGGCCTTGTTCTCGTAGCGCGTTCCCGGCCAGCCGGCATAAGGCGTCAGCCAGTCGGAAGACTGCTCCGCCTGCCAGGCAAAACCGCCGTGGTCACGGCAATGCATCAGCGTGTGATTGATATAGGTGTCGATATCCGAGGCGAAGCAGAACATGCCGCCGGGTTTCAGCACGCGATGGAAACGCTCCAGGTTCACCTGTGAGACGAAGCGGCGCTTCCAGTGCTTCCGCTTGGGCCATGGATCGGCGTAGAGAAGGTCGATCTGGTCGATCGAACCGGTCGGTAGCCAGTCCAGAACCTGCGTCGCATCGTCGTCGTAGACGCGGACATTCTTCAGATCATGGATTTCGACCTGCGACAGCAGCTTCGCCATCGAGTTGACGAAGGGCTCCACACCGATGAAACCGGTAGTTTCGTTTTCCCGGGCGCGATGAACCAGATGCTCACCGCCGCCAAAGCCGATTTCGAGCCGCATGCGCTCGATCGCTACGGGATAAAGCGTACGCAGGTCGTCGGGCGCCGGAGATGCGAGATCGAGCTTGAGGGCCGGCAACAGTGTCGCCATGCCTTCTGCCTGACGCTCGCGAAGAGGCTTGCCCTTGCGGCGGCCATAAAACGCTTCCGTTGCACGGGTCGGGTGCTGCTGCTCGTCACTCATGATCAAGTCGTCCAAAAACAAAGAAGCGGATGCCCGCAGAAGGCACCCGCTTTAGCGTGTGATTACCGGATCGGTAAAGCCCCGATCGGAAAAGCCTTACTCGGCAGCGACCAGAAGGTCTTCCTTCAGCGCGTCCTTGAGCGGCTTCACAAGATCGGTCTTCTCCCAGGAGAAGGAGCCGTCACGGCCGGACTTGCGGCCGAAGTGACCATAGGCCGAGGTCTTGGCATAGATCGGCTTGTTGAGGTCGAGATGGCGGCGAATGCCGGTCGGCGACAGGTCCATGACCTTGCGGATCGCGTTCTCGATCTGGTCTTCAGTGACGTTCTTGCCTGTCTGGTGCAGGTCGACATAGATCGACAGCGGCTGGGCGATACCGATCGCGTAGGAGATCTGGATCGTGCAGCGATCTGCGAAACCGGCTGCGACGACGTTCTTGGCGAGGTAACGAGCAGCGTAAGCCGCCGAACGGTCGACCTTGGTCGTGTCCTTGCCGGAGAATGCGCCACCGCCATGGGGAGCTGCGCCGCCATAGGTGTCGACGATGATCTTGCGGCCGGTCAGGCCGGCGTCACCGTCCGGGCCGCCGATGACGAACTTGCCGGTCGGGTTGATGTACCACTTGCAATCGGCCGCGATCGGCAGATCGCCGAGCGCTTCGCGGATGTAGGGCTCGACAACCTGACGAACCTTCTTCGAATCCCAGCTGGCATCGATATGCTGCGTGGAAAGAACAATCGAGTCGACTTCTGTCGGCTTGCCGTTTTCGTAACGTACCGTCACCTGGCTCTTGGCATCGGGGCCGAGCTTGCCGGCATCGCCTTCGCCCTTCTTGCGGGCAGTCGCGAGCAGCTGCAGGATCTTGTGCGAATAATAGATCGGGGCCGGCATGAGATCCGGCGTTTCCTTGCAGGCGTAACCGAACATGATGCCCTGGTCACCGGCGCCCTCGTCACCCTGCTTGTCGGCGGCGCTATCGACGCCCTGCGCGATATCGGCGGACTGGGAATGCAGGAGAACATCGATCTTCGCCGTCTTCCAGTGAAAACCGTCCTGCTCATAGCCGATGTCGCGGATCGCCTTGCGGGCTGCCGACTTGAACTTCGACGGGTTGATGACGTCGTTACCGTTCTTGTCCTTCTTCATCAGGCTCGGCGGCAGGCGTACTTCACCGGCAATCACCACGCGGTTCGTGGTTGCCAGGGTTTCGCATGCAATACGAACCGTCCAGGGATCGACGCCGGTCTTGGCGGCTTCGCGGTAAACCAGGTCGACGATCTCATCGGAAATGCGGTCACAAACCTTGTCCGGGTGGCCTTCTGCCACGGACTCGCTGGTGAACAGATAATTGGCGTGCATGCGGGATTCCCCTCAAAGAATGGATTGTAAAATGTTTAGTGAGTTCGACTGACAAAAACAAGAACACAACGACATAAATATATCTTTATGCCTAAAATTGCCTCTGCACTGAAATGAGGACAAAAAAAAGCGGCCGTAAAAGCCGCTTTCTCCTCCCCGTCTCTTGAAGAGAGACTATTCCTCCGCCTCGGCTGCGAGAGCCTTGACGAGATCGACGAGCCTGCGGCGAACCTTGGGGTCGGCGATCTTCACGAACGCGCGGTTGAGCTGGAGACCTTCCGAGGACGACAGAAAGTCAACGACGTAGTTGGAACTGGATGCTTCGGCCATGCCGGTTGCACCGCCGGACTGCTCGCCCGGTGCGTCTTCAAAGAAGAAGGACACCGGCACGTTGAGAATGCTCGAGATGTTCTGCAGACGGCTCGCGCCGACGCGGTTCGTCCCTTTTTCGTATTTCTGGATCTGCTGAAAAGTAATGCCAAGGCTTTCGCCCAGCTTTTCCTGACTCATGCCCAGCATCGTTCTGCGCAGGCGGATCCGGCTCCCGACGTGAATGTCGATCGGGTTCGGCTTTTTCTTGTTTTCAATCATAATGGGGGTCCTGGTGAAGTTGCAGTTAGGTTTTCAACCCGGTCCGCGTATGGAGAATACACCTCACGATTGGGACGACAGAACCAATGCGCGAAGCATATGACGAGACGGTAGGCATTCTCACTATGCAATTTTGGGGGTTTTTGGTCAATTCTCGCGGGAATTAAAACTTAGACGCGAGGACACTGCAATCACAGACATAAATCCCACAACCAACCAGAAGTACCACTGTCGGCTTCTATTACTCCAATATAGAATATATTTACCACCTATAGATGCGTCAATCACACCCTTTTGATTGTATCCGAGACCCTGCACTACACGGCCAAATGGGTCCACGACCGCCGAAATGCCGGTATTTGCACCGCGAATCAGGAACATTCCGTTCTCGACGGCCCTCAGACGGGCTTGCTGGAAATGCTGATAAGGACCGGGCGTTGCACCAAACCAGCCGTCATTCGTCACGTTCAGGATAGCGGATGTCCGCTCAACATCGGCGCCGATCTCATTCGGGAAGATCGCCTCATAGCAGATGAGCGGATAAAGAAGTGCGCCACCCGGGAGAGTGAGAAGGCTGCGCGAAGAGGCGGCCGTAAACCCGCCCGGCATGGCGATCGCCTCGGTAATCCCAAGCGACGCGAGGATGCTTTCGTAGGGTACATATTCGCCATAAGGAACAAGATGCACCTTGTCCGCCGCCGATATGATTTGCCCATCACTATCAATAACATAGATGGAATTATAATATCGTGGCGCGACACCGGCGCCGGCGTTTTCGGAACGCACGGCGCCGGTGACTAGCACCTGGCCGTCTTCAAGAACCTCGGCAATCCGAGCCAGCGCGTCCGGATTTTCCGTCAGGATGAAAGGCACCGAAGTCTCCGGCCAGACCACGATATCCGGGCGGGTCTCACCGTCTTTAAGCGGCGCTGCCGTGAGGCGCAGATGTTCGTCGAAGATCTCCGCGCGGTTCGTATCGTCCAGTTTCTGGGCCTGATCGATCATCGGCTGAACAATACGTATGGTTGTTTTTTTGCCGTCTCCGGCAGCGAGTTTTTCGTCTGCGACATTTAGTCGCCATGCGCCGAAGCCGACATGCGCCACTGCCAGAAGCACGGCAGCGGCAAGGCCAAGGACCTTGCCCTTCCCCGTGCCGAGCAGCGCGGGAGCCGCAAAAACGAAGACTGCGAGCACCGTCACGCCGAAAATCCCAAGAACCACATCCGATTGCATCATCAGCGGAACCGGCATTGCCCCGTAACCGATGGCATTCCACGGGAAGCCGGTCAGGACAAAGCTGCGCAGCCATTCCGCCACCCCGAAGGCAGCGGCGAGTGCTGCCAAGCGCCCGATGCCGTCAGACCAGAACGCGCGAGCGAGCGCCGTCGCCAGGCCGTAGAAGATTGCCAGATAGGCGGGCAGGCCGAAGACGGCGAGAGGCAGCGCCCAGGCGAACTCCTCGGCATCGACCAGCAGGGCGTTGCCGAGCCACCAGAGGTTGGCGACGAAATAGCCGAATCCGAACAGCCAGCCGATCACGAAAGCCGCGCGCAAGCGGCTGACTACCCCGCCGCCGGGATTGCCCGTCGATCCGTCGATGAGCCAGACGAGAAGCGTGAACGATATGAAAAGCGTGGCGAAAATGCCGAAGGGAGGAAGTGCCAGTGCACCAATGGCACCCGCAAATACTGCGAGTGCAATCCGGGACCACCCCGAAAGAAGCATGACCTTGCCCGCCAGCCGCTCCATGACAGTCCCCTTTTTCGCGAATCAGGGGCGCAGTGTTTCAAAAAAACTGCGCCCTGTCGCGGGTCGGACGGTGGATCAGGCTTCGGGACGCGCGGCGCCATTTTCGGCCGGAGCCGGCAGCAGTGCTGCCGGTTGCGGCGGCGCGGTAATCAGCGCTTCGCTCTCGCCCTTCACTTGCCGGCGGCGGGCAAGAGCGCGCTTGCGCAGGATCTTGACGCGCTTGATGCGACGCGGATCGGCATCGAGGATCTGGAATTCGAAGCCGGGGACAGCCTGGACGACCTCGCCACGGACCGGAATACGGCCAAGTGCCGAGAAGATCAGGCCGCCAAGCGTATCAACATCCTCGATGCGGTCGCGGACATCGAAATCGGGACCGATGGCTTCGGAAATCTCTTCAAGCTCGATACGGGCATCAGCGATGAAGACATCATCACCGGCCTTGGACAGCATGACTTCCTGATCGTCATGCTCGTCCTCGACGTCGCCGATGACCATTTCGACGATATCCTCGTGGGATACGAGACCGTCCGTGCCGCCATATTCGTCGATGACCAGAGCCATCTGCGTGCGAGCAGCCTGCATGGAACGCAACAGGTCCGAGGCCAGCATGGAAGGCGGCACGAAGAGAAGCTTTCTCACAAGCCCTGCTTCCGCGACGGTCTGGTCGAGGTTTACCCGGCCGAGATCGAAGGCGGCCTTCGGCGTGCGAACCGGCTTTTCGGTACCGTTGACGGCAGCAGAGATCTGCACCGTGGAAGCCTTGGAACTGACGCGGCGCTTATTGCGTGCCTGCTTGGCCAGATAGGAAAGAAGATCGCGGATGTGGACGAAGCCGCGGGCATCGTCGAGATTGTCGCTATAGACCGGCATGCGCGAGCGACCGGTTTCCTCGAAATGGATCATCAACTCGCCGATGGTCATGTTCATGTCCACCGCCTCGATATCGGCGCGCGGCACCATGATGTCCTCGACGCGAACTTCGCGGAAGCGGAGGATATTGTGCAGCATCGCCCGCTCGTCGGGCGAAAAGGCGTTGCTGACATTGGTATCCGTCATCAACGCGTCGGCGAGATCCTCACGGAGCTGTTCGCCTTGCGACGGCCGAAGCAGGCGCACGGCCCTCGACCAGAAGGAGTTGTGGGATTTTGGGTGATGTTCGGACCTTGCCGAACTACTGCCCTCGTCCGACGAGGGTGAGTCCGAACTGTCCTTGCCCTCTCGGGCGACATTGCTCGAATAATCGTTCATTGTTCCAAACTTATATCAACGGGTCCTGCCCCGCATAGGGGTCAGATAGGCCGAGACCGGCCAAAATGCGAGTCTCAAGTGCTTCCATCTCTTCCGCCTCGTCCTTTTCCATATGGTCGTAACCGAACAAATGGAGGAAACCATGGACGAGCAGATGGGTCAGATGATCGTCGAAAGTCTTGTCGAGATCAACCGCCTCGCGCTCAACAGTTTCTCTGGCAATGACGATATCGCCCAGCATGGGGCCGGGCATGCCGCCGGGTTCGAGCGGAAAAGCAGGGAAAGACAAGACGTTGGTCGGCTTGTCCTTGCCGCGCCACTCGGCGTTAATTTCCTGAATGGAATCGTCATTGGTGAAGACCAGAGACAGTTCCGGCGCCATTTGCGGGAAGGGTTGTTCCTCTTCGCGGGCCAGAAAGTCTGCGGCAGCACCGAGCACACGCTCGCTCAAAGCGGCCAGCACGGCCTCTTCCGGCCAGCCGCCATCTTCCACGCTGATCTGTATGTCTAGTTCGGGCATGAATGGTGAGCCCGACCGGTATTACCGGTCGAGAGCTTCCTCGCTTTCCTCGTGGACTGCGTATTGCGCGTCATAGGCCCTGACGATGCGACCGACCAGCGGATGGCGGACGACATCGGTATCCTTGAAGCGGACGACAGAGATGCCCTCGACCCCCTTAAGGATCTGCAGTGCCTCGACCAGACCCGACTTCACGCCGCGCGGCAAGTCGACCTGGCTCGGGTCGCCGGTGATGATCATGCGGCCGTTTTCACCGAGACGGGTCAGGAACATCTTCATCTGCATCGATGTGGTGTTCTGCGCTTCGTCGAGAATGATCGCGGCGTTTTGCAGCGTGCGGCCGCGCATGAAGGCAAGCGGCGCGATTTCGATGACGCCGGCGGTGATCGCACGATCAACCTTGTCGGCCGGGATCATGTCATAGAGCGCGTCGTAAAGCGGGCGCAGATAGGGATCGACCTTTTCCTTCATGTCGCCGGGAAGGAAGCCCAGACGCTCGCCAGCTTCAACGGCCGGTCGTGTCAGGATGATCTTGTCGACGGCACCGCGTTCCAGAAGCTGGGCTGCATGGGCGCAGGCGAGATAGGTCTTGCCGGTACCGGCAGGCCCGACGCCGAAGACGAGCTCTGCCCGTTCCAGCGCCCGCATATAGGCGTCCTGGGTGGGCGTGCGGGCCTGAATGGTCTTCTTGCGGGTGGAGATCTGCGCCATGGAGAGCTTTGCCTTGCGTTCCAACGTCGGCAGCGACAACTGGTCGTCGGCGGCCTGCGCCATGCGGATCGCACCTTCGACGTCGGAAGCTTCCACGGAACCGCCTTTCTGCAGACGTTCATAGAGGAAATCGAGGGCGCGGCGCGCCTGATTTGTCGCGATCACATCGCCTGAAATGGAAACCGAATTGCCGCGCGGACGGGCATCGATGTTGAGGCGCTGTTCGAGAAGCTTGAGGTTCTGGTCGAACTGACCGAAAAGTTCGCTTGCTAATCGGTTATTCTCGAACGTCAGAACAAAGTGGTTGGCGTCGGTCGCTGCGGATCGGGGTTGGCGCGCTGTCGAAGAAACCAATTCTGATGCGTTCAAGTAAGCAAGCTCCTCAACTTGAATTAGACCTCGATTAAACTCTCAACCGGCTCGGCAAACAAGCTGTTCGGACCGGTGCCGATGATTCGTACACTGATAATCTCACCGATTTGCGATGTTTTTGCATCAACATTCACAGACTGCAGCCAAGGCGAGCGTCCGATCACCTGACCGGGCATGCGGCCGGGCTTTTCCAGCAGCAGATCGATGGTCTTTCCGACACAGGATGTGGCGAAGTCGGCCTGCTGTTTCAAGAGCAGAGCCTGAAGCCGCTCCAGCCGCTCGGTCTTCACATCCTCGGCCACATGGTCGGGCAAATCCGCGCCGGGCGTGCCCGGACGGCTCGAATATTTGAACGAGAAGGCCGAGGCGTAATTGACCTCTTCGACCATTCTCAGCGTGTCCTCGAAATCCTGATCCGTTTCGCCGGGGAAACCGACGATGAAATCGCCCGACATGGCGATATCGGGACGGGCGGCGCGGATACGCTCGATCAGCGCCAAATATTCCGCGCCCGTGTGGCGGCGGTTCATCGCCTTGAGGATACGGTCGGAGCCTGCCTGAACCGGAAGATGCAGATAGGGCATGAGGATGCGCAGGTCGCGATGCGCCTCGATCAGGCGGTCATCCATGTCGCGCGGATGGCTTGTCGTGTAGCGCAGGCGGGCAAGGCCCGGGACATCGGCCAGCCGGTAAAGCAGATCGGCAAGACCGAGCGATGCGCCCTTTTCGTCCTGCGACTGCCAGGCGTTGACGTTCTGGCCGAGCAGCGTGATTTCGCGAACCCCGGCATCGACCAGCCGCTTTGCCTCGTCGATGATCTGGCTTACGGGGCGGGAAACCTCCGAACCGCGCGTGTAAGGCACGACACAGAAGGTACAGAACTTGTCGCAGCCTTCCTGCACGGTGAGGAAGGAGGTGACGCCGCGCGAACGGATAACCTTCTTTTCCGTTGCCGGCAGGTGCGCGAACTTGTCCTCGACCGCATATTCCGTATCGACGACGCGCTCACCGCCGCGCGCCTTTTTCAAGGCATCGGGAAGCCGGTGATAGGTCTGCGGGCCGATGACCACGTCGACGGCCGGTGCGCGACGGATGATCTCCTCGCCTTCCGCCTGGGCGACGCAGCCGGCAACGCCGATCATGAATTCGCGGCCTTCGGCGGCGCGTTCCTTCTTCATGTCACGCAGGCGGCCAAGCGCGGAATAAACCTTTTCGGCCGCCTTCTCGCGGATATGACAGGTATTGAGGAGAACGAGATCCGCCTCTCCCATGTCTTCCGTCGTCACATATCCCTCGCCCGCGAGCGCATCGCCCATGCGGGTAGAATCATAGACATTCATCTGACAGCCGTAGGTCTTGATGAAGACCTTGCGGGTGTTGGGACGGCTGTCCGGACAGTGGGCGGCCTCATCGGCCGGCGCGGGAATGGAGACATGTTCGTTCATGCCGCTTCCATACCGCAAGAAAGGACGGAATTGAAGCGGCACATAAACCGTACGTTCAATCCGCATCATACTCCCGCTGCCGCAGATGCCTTATCAGCATGCGGCGGAGCTGGGCGGTAATGTTCTGGCTCAAATGTTTGCGGTTGTCGCCGGTGCGGAAATCGACCGTATCGCCGAAAGCGACCTCCACATCGAGCGCGCCTTCCTTCAGCACGCCGATCAGGTGCGGCATCAACTCGATATCGCCCGGCCAGGCGGCAAGCGGCCGATGAAAGCGCCCCATCGCCATGCCATGGACACGGGTATAGGCGATCGCGACCGGCTGGACGTGCACGACACCATCGGGGGTGTGAGGCACTGCAGCAGCAGCAGCTCCGAAAAGCGAGGATTTCACCTCCAGCAGACGGTTGCCGTCCGAGGTGGTGCCTTCGGGAAAAAGCACGACGATCTCGCCGGCATTCATGCGTGCGGCAATTTCGTTGACCTGCTCGCCGGTGCGGCGTTTTTCCTCGCGCACGACGAAGATCGTCTTCTGCAGCTTGGCAAGGATGCCGAAGACCGGCCAGTTGGCCACTTCCGACTTGGCAATGTAGACGACATCGGCAACCGCGCCGAGAACGAGGATATCCTTCCACGAGGCATGATTTGCCGCGAGCATCAGCGGCCTGCGGCGCTCGATATGGCCATGGACCCGTATACGGATGCCCAGAAGCCAACAGGCGGAACGATGCCAGAGACGCGGAACGTAACGGCGGATCTTCCAGTCAAAGGCGAGGCCCAGAAGCTGAAACGGCAAAAGTGCCAGTGTCACGATCACGAGACAGACGACAACAAGGCCGATCCGGATGGAGGTGATCACTTATCTTGTCCCTACCGGTTCCGCTCAATCATCGTTCTTGTCGAGGGGAATGCCGTAAAGCTCGAGCCGGTGGCCGACCAGCCGGAAGCCGAGCTCACGGGCGATGCGCTCCTGCAGCGCCTCGATCTCGGCGGACTGGAACTCGATGACATTGCCGGTATTCAGGTCGATCATGTGATCGTGATGCTCTTCCGGCACGGTCTCGTAACGGGAGCGGCCATCGAGAAAGTCATGTTTCTCGATGATCCCCTCGTCCTCGAACAGTTTCACCGTCCGATAGACCGTCGAAATCGAGATGCGCGGATCGACCTTGGACGAGCGGCGATAAAGCTCCTCGACGTCCGGATGATCGTCTGAATCCTGCAATATGCGGGCAATGACCCGGCGCTGGTCGGTCATGCGCATGCCCTTTTCGGCACACAACTCTTCCAGGGTCTTGGAAAGGTCTCTCATGACGTTCTGGCCTTCGAAATATTCACGTATGCTGAGGGACTAGCGAAGATCACGGCTCATGACAAGCGCTGCGGTCCGTCGGCCATCCGCTCCCAGATAATAAGCCGGCCTCTCTGCCACCTTGGCAAAACCGAGTTTGCCGTAAAGCCCGACGGCAGGCTTGTTTTCGGCCTCGACTTCAAGAAACATGCCGTCGGCGCCGCGCGCGATTGCCTCACGCACCGCCGCCTGCATCAGCCGCCAGCCGAGCCCCTGGCGACCGAACTTTTCGGCGACCGCAACCGTCAGGATTTCCGCCTCGCCGCCAGCCTCGCGACTGAGCACGAAGCCGCCGAGTGGCTTTGAAAAGAATGCATTGGTCTGGCGGGCGATGAAGCCGAAGACATTTTTCTGCGAAAGAAGGTCCTGAAACTCAGCTTCGCTCCACTGGCGCGGAAAACGCAGGCCGTGCAGTTCGGAAATCTCGTGGCAATCGACATCCTCGATCGGCACGACTTCGAAAAACGGCTTCCAGGTCAGATAGTCGTCAAACATGGGCTACACCCGCGCCAGAGCAAAACCCGTCTGGGGTTTTGCATCGGGTCCACGCAAATAAAGCGGCTTCGGCCGTGCTCCAGCGGCATCCTTTGCAGCGCCGATACGCGCGACAGTTCCGATATCGAAGCGATCACCTGTCTTGGAAATCCACGAGCCGGTAGGCTCGGCAGAGAGGGATTTGACAAGATTGTCGACGTCTTCTGCCGAAAGCGCTGCCGGTTCGTTCAGCGCAGCGCCATCGACGGCGAAAGCCTGCGCATAGATTTCCTCGCGCTTGGCATCCATGGCGACGAGTACCGGCTTGTCGGAACCACTGGTTGCCCGATGCGATGCGCCGAGCGTTTCGAGCGTCGAGACGCCGACGCAATCGATCCCGAGCGAAAGAGCCAGACCGCGAGCAGCTGCAACGCCGACACGAATGCCGGTGAAGGAACCGGGGCCGATGACGACGGCAATCCTTCCGACCGCGTGGAGATCGACAGCGGCTTCATCCAGCGCCTGATCGATGACCGCCATCAGGCGTTCCGCATGCCCCTTGCCGATTTCTTCCGAGACGGCAGACAAAAGCCTGCCGGCGGAACTGTCAAATACCGCCGCAGAACAATCGATGCCTGCAGTGTCTATAGCGAGAACGATCATGAACAGGTCTTGCGGGTATCAGAGGGCCTCGACCGCCTGCACTTCGGGAACGAAGTGCTTGAGCAGGTTCTGCACACCATGCTTCAGCGTTGCGGTGGAAGACGGGCAGCCGGAGCATGCGCCCTTCATGTTGAGGTAGACGGTACCGTCCTTGAACCCCTTGAAGGTGATGTCGCCGCCATCCTGAGCCACTGCCGGGCGGACGCGGGTTTCCAGCAGTTCCTTGATGGTCGCGACAAGCGTTTCGTCGCCTTCATCGAAGAACTCACCTTCCTCGTCAAAGTCCTCGGCAAGTGCGGAACCACCGCCCATGACCGGCTGGCCGGACATGAAATGCTCCATGATCGAGCCTAGGATGGCTGGCTTCAGGTGCTGCCACTCGGAATCGGACTTGGTGACGGTGATGAAATCGTAGCCGAAATATACGCCGGTAACGCCGGGAACGTTAAAAAGGCGCAGGGCCAGCGGGGAGGCTGCAGCTTCGGCTTCATTGCGAAACTCGGCCGTGCCTTTTTCCATGACAACCTTGCCGGGAAGAAACTTCAGGGTCGCCGGGTTCGGCGTGGCTTCGGTCTGGATGAACATGGGCTTGCTCCTGGCCGACGAGCGGCACTTAGTTTAGAACTCTTCCAAATAAGATAAACGTTCTCATCTTTGGGTTCAAGTGCGCCTTTGTCCGTTCATGGTCAATAGTGAGATCACGCCAGCGAGTCGATTTCCTCGTCCGAGAGCGTATCGGGAAGAACCGTGACCGGGATCGGAAAGGCTGCACCGCGACCGGCAACAGCGGAGACCAGCGGTCCCGGCCCTTCCTTTGCCGAACCGGCCGCGAGCACGAGGATCGCGATATCGCGATCTTCCTCGACCAGCCCGTTGATCTGCTCGGGAGCGCTGCCCTCACGAATGACGATTTCCGGGTCGATGCCAATCGTTTCACGCACCCGGTGGGCGGCCTTCGCCATTACCGCTTCGGCCTCTTCCATCGCTTCGGCGCGCATGATCTGCTCGACACCCAGCCATTGCTGGAAATCGCCTTCGGGAATGACATAGAGGAGAACCAGACCGCCATTGGTATTCTTGGCGCGGCGCCCGGCATAATGAACCGCCTTTTCGCATTCCGGCGTGCCGTCGATGACCGCCATGAACTTGCGCCTATGGCCTTCAAGCCGCGAAAGTCTCTTGGAAACCATAACGCCCCCTGTGTTGCCGAAGCAGTCTCGCCGCGGACCTTATACCAACGTGTAAAAATGAAAACCCGCCGCTTTACGCGACGGGTTTGCCTATTCATTCCACCTCAAAAATCAGCGCAGGAAGCCGATGATGTCGAAGACTTCGTCCATGACCTTCTGCGCACGGGCGCCGGCGCGTTCGCCGCCATCCTTGAGGATCGCGTCGATATGCGTGGTGTCATCGAGAAGGCGGCGCATTTCGGCGCCGATCGGAGCGAGGACCTCGACCGCCAGTTCAGCAAGCGCCGGCTTGAAGACGGAGAATTGCTGGCCACCGAATTCGGCCAGGATATCGGCCTTGGTGCGATCGGCAAGCGCTGCATAGATTCCGACGAGGTTGTCGGCCTCCGGGCGACCGGCCAGGCCTTCGATTTCGCTCGGCAGGCCTTCCGGGTCGGTCTTGGCCTTGCGGATCTTCTTGGCGATATCGTCGGCATCGTCCATCAGGTTGATGCGCGACAAATCCGACGGATCGGACTTCGACATCTTCTTGGTGCCGTCACGCAGCGACATGACGCGCGGTGCCGGACCATCGATCAGCGGTTCGACCAACGGGAAATAACCATGGATCGGCTCTTCACCGACGACCATGTCGACACCCGTGCCCGTGGCGCGGATCTTGTCCTGAAAGTCGATGTTGAACTTCTGGGCGATATCGCGGGCCAGTTCCAGATGCTGCTTCTGGTCGTCGCCAACCGGAACATGGGTGGCGCGGTAGACGAGGATATCGGCCGCCATCAGGCTAGGATAGGCAAGCAGGCCCAGCGAAGCGTTTTCGCGATCCTTGCCGGCCTTGTCCTTGAACTGCGTCATGCGGTTCATCCAACCGATGCGGGCAACGCAGTTGAACACCCAGGCAAGCTCGGCGTGCTGCGGCACGGCCGACTGGTTGAAGACGATGTGCTTCACCGGATCGATACCGGAAGCGATGAAGGCTGCGGCGATCGAACGGATCTGGCCACGCAGGTCGTCATGCACGAGCTGGGCGGTGATCGCATGCAGGTCGACGACGCAATAGATGCAGTCGTTGTTTTCCTGCAGCGCCACGAATTTGCGGATCGCGCCGAGATAATTGCCGAGATGGAGATTGCCGGTCGGCTGAACGCCGGAGAAAACGAGCGGCTTGAAGGTGTTCATGATGTCCTCGAACAGGCGGTTGGAAGGCCTCAGACCTCAAGGTTACGCGCTCCCGGCAGGTTTGAACGTCTCCGGCAATCGCGCCCCGCGGGCCATGTAGCTAACGCCGCGCTCTAAGCACGTCGGGCGGGGCAAAATCAAGGCCTCAGCGCGGAGCATGCTCAATCAAATCCCAGGTGTTGCCGTAGGGATCGGCAAACACGGCTACCGTGCCGTAAACCTCACGGCGCGGTTCCTCCATGAATTTGACGCCGCGGGCACGCATTGCCGCGTGGTCGCGGGCAAAGTCATCGGTTTTCAGGAAGAAGCCGACCCGTCCTCCGGCCTGGTTGCCGATCGCGGCCAGTTGCCTGTCATCGGCGGCCTGAGCGAGAAGCAGAGCCGCACCCTCATCGCCCTTCGGCTTTACCACAAGCCAGCGCTTACCATCGGCAAGCGACGTATCCTCCACGCAGTCAAAGCCAAGGTCACCGCAGTAGAAAGACTTCGCCCGATCGAAGTCATCGACCACCAAGGTCACGAGAAAAAGTGATCGGACTGGCATGGGCGGCTCCTGAGTTTCGCGTAGTGATCTGGCTAAAATCATGGGCCTTAGCAACCATTAAGGGAATTTTTCGCAATTTTATCCCTCAGACCCCAATTTTTTTGGGGGTTTTGACAATCAACTTCGAAGACGTTGCTGTAGAAGCTCGGAGCGCCGCTATGTAACAGTTTTATAACGAAGTTTTGGCGCTCCCCGAACAACTATAACAAGCATCAAGACTGCAATTGGTTAACGAATATTAAGATTCATGACCTATTAATCTCAATTTGAGGTAAATCCCACCTTATTCACGTCACTTTTCAGAATGAAATACCCCTCTAAGACGAAGTCGATCGTCATGACGACTGGTCTTTTCTTAGGGGACAACCATGCGCATCTTTTCTCGCGTCGCGCTGGCCTGCCTATTGGCATTCAGTATGAACGTAAACGCCGAGGCAGCAGGCAAGAACGACAAACGCCGCAGCACAGCAATTCAGCACGATTACTCCGCTTTCTACACGGTACAGCGTGTCAGTGTCCGTACCGGCTGTTTTCCCGAAAAACTGGAAGCGATCCTTGCCCATATCGCCAAGCAGACCGGCAAAAAGCCGATGGTCACGTCAGGTCATCGCCCGCGTTCGGGCAAGTCGCAACATAGCCGCTGTTTCGCCGCTGACATCCGCGTGCCGGGTGTCTCCGAAAAACGTATCCTGGCAGCAGCCCGCACCGCTCCTGGGATCGGCGGCATCGGCCGTTACTGCAATGGCATCGTGCATGTCGATATCGGCCCAAGCCGTACTTGGGCGCACTGTGGCAAGAAGGGTAAGGGCAGCCTTGCCAACCTGAAGCCGAAGTCCAAGAGCAGCGATACGTGATCAAGGCGGCTTGAAAAGCCACCAGTTCTTTATGACGATGCCTTAGGCTTGCGCTTCAGGTTGCGGCGGATCATGCCGAGATCGGCACCACCGATCAGGAAGGCCACGCCGAAATAGACGACCATCGCAAGCGCAATCAGAACGCCAAGAGCCGTGACCTGGCTCAGCAGATGGGCGCCCGGCGCCAGCCATGATCCGGCATAGGGCAAGGCATAGATCAGCGCCGCAGCCATCACGCCTGCCGATACGATCAGCAAAACCGTGCGCCTGGCAAGCTGCCATTCCCAGACGAGATCGCCGCGCCAGACCAGGATCGTGAACAACAGCACGGTATTGAGCCAGCCGGCCGCCGCTTCCGCGGTGGCGATACCGCGTTCGGCAAGGATCGGGAAAAGCGAAATCGCCAGACCCGAATTGATCACGACCGCGAGCATGGTGATGCGCATCGGCGTCTTGGTATCCTCGCGCGCATAAAAGCCCGGCTGCAGCGCCTTGATGAGCACGAAACCGGGCAGGCCGAGGCCATAGATCGCCAGGATGCCCGCAACGACCGACGTATTTTCGGCAGAGAAGGCCCCGCGTTCGTAGAGCACGCGGATGATCGCATCCGACAGGACCCAGAGGCCGGCTGCGGCAGGCAGTGTCAGAAACAGGACGAATTCGATCGACCGGTTCTGTATCCCGGCCGCTTCCTTCGTCTTGCCGCCTTTGAGCGCTCGCGACAACTCCGGCAAAAGAACGACACCGACGGCCACACCCACCACGCCGAGCGGCAGTTGGTAAATACGGTCGGCATATTGAAGAGCCGCGATCGCCCCTTCCTTGCCGGAGGCGATCGCCTGGCCAATGATCTGGTTGATCTGGGTCACGCCACCGGTAATCGCAGCCGGAACCGCCAGCCATAAAAGCCGCTTGACGTTCGGCGTCATGCGCGGCCGGCGAAAGCCGATATTGATGCCGGCATGGCGCACGCCGATATAAACGACGGCAAGCTGGAGGACACCGGCAACCAGCACGCTCCAGGAGAGATACCAGGCGATCAGCTGGGGCTCGGCACCGATCCAAAGGCCGTAGACCAGAGCGGCGATCATCACCACGTTCAGGAAGACCGGCGCAATTGCCGCCGCAAAGAAATGATGCAGCGAATTCAGCATGCCGCTCATCATCGCTGTGAGCGACATGCACATCAGATAGGGGAACATGACCGCGGCCATGCGGATGGTCAGCGACATCTTTTCGGCGTCGTCGGCAAAACCCGGCGCGATGATGAAACGCACCAGCCATGGCATGGCGAGTTCCATGGCGATGGTGATGAGGAGGAGCGCCGAAAAGAGCACCCCGAAAACCTCTTCCGAAAAGCGCTTGGCGCCCTCGACGCCATTCGCCTCGATCTCTTTCGAGAACAGCGGCACGAAGGCAGCGTTGAAGGCGCCTTCGGCAAAGAGCCGGCGAAACAGGTTCGGGAAGCGGAAGGCGGCGTAGAAGACGTCAGCCATCGGCCCCGTGCCGAGCGCTGCCGCCATCGCGGTCTCGCGGGCGAACCCGAAGATGCGGCTGCCGAGCGTCGCGCCGCCGACGGTTGCGAATTTCTTGACGAGGCTCATGGTCGGATATCCGTCACGCGCGCGCCTTGCTCTTGCGCGGCGGCTGTTCTTCTGTGGCCGGTGTCGGGTTCTTCTTCGCCTCTTCTTCCTGATCGGTCATGACCGACTTCAGCCGCGCGGAAATGGTATTCTGGCGGTTGTCATTGGTGACCTTCTGACCGACCAGATCGGTGACGTAGAAGGTATCGATGACCTTTTCGCCGAATGTGGTGATGCGGGCCGACTGGATGTCCAGCGACAGATCAGCCAGACCGGCGGTGATATCCGCCAGAAGACCGGTGCGGTCGAGGCATTCGATCTCGATGACCGTGAACTTGTTGGAAAGGCTGTTCGAGATGGTGACCGAAGGGGGGATATCGAAAGCCTTGGTCTTCTTGCGGGTCTTTGCGCGGGTTGCGATGACTTCCGGCAGGCGGCGCTTGCCCGAAAGCACATCCTCGATCATCCGGCCGATCGTGCCGGCACGGCGGAGTTCGTCCTCGTCTACAGCAAATTCCCGGTTGATCAGGATCGTATCGAGTGCACGGCCGTCGCTGGTCGTGAAAATCTGCGCATCAACGATGTTGGCGCCGGCGGCAGCACAGGCGCCTGCAATGATCGACAGAAGCCGTGGATGGTCGGGCGCGAGCACGGTGATCTCGGTAATTGCCCGGAAGGCATCGGTGCGGACCATGGTCGCAAGCGCATGGCCGGCGCGATCAGTGTCGCGGATGAAGGTTGCATGGCGAACCTGATCGTTCAGCGAAACGGCCAGGAGATAGGGCTGATAATGGAGCGACGAATAGGTCTTGCGCTCCTTCCCGTCCCAGGAAGACAGCGCATCGAAAAGCGCCTCTTCGGCAACAGTCGCGCGCTCGCGGCGCGGCAGGTCGGAAAAGCCGCCGGAGAGCAGGATCTCGGTCTCGTAGTAAAGGGTACGCAGAAGCTGACCCTTCCAGCCGTTCCACACGCCTGGACCGACGGCGCGCGTGTCGCAGATCGTCAGGACGAGCAACAGTTTCAGCCGGTCCATGGACTGCACGACAGCAGCAAAATCGCTGATCGTCTTGCGGTCATGCAGATCGCGGGTCTGGGCGGTCATCGACATGACCAGATGCTGCTCGATCAGCCAGACGACTATTTCGGTCTGCTTATGGTTCAGGCCAAGCCTCGGGCAGAGTTTCCGAGCCATACGGGCTCCGGCGATCGAGTGATCTTCCTGGCGGCCCTTGGCGACATCGTGGAAAAGAACGGCGACATAAAGGGCTTCACGCTCCTCAATGCCCGGCATGATCTTGGTGGCAAGCGGATGCGCTTCCTGCATCTCGCCCTTGTCGATCTCCGACAGGGCTTCGACCGAGCGGATCAGGTGCTCATCGACCGTATAGTGGTGATACATGTTGAACTGCATCATCGCCACGACCTTGCCGAATTCGGGGATGAAGCGGCCGAGCACACCGGCCTCGTTCATCCGACGCAGCATCAACGCCGGATCGCGGCGCGAAGTCAGAATGGAGAGAAACAGCCGGTTGGCTTCCTCGTTCTCACGCAGACTGTTGTCGATCAGCGTCAGCGAACGGGTCATGCGCTTCAGCGCATCGGGATGCAGTTCGAGCTGATGAATATCCGCGACATGGAAAAAGCGGATGATGTTGACCGGATCGCGGCTGAAGACGTCCGGCGACGCAAGCGTGATGCGGCCACGGTCGGTGACAAAATCCGTCGTGCCGGGGATCTTGTGCAGACGATGGGTGAAACGCGAGAGGACGCGATTGGCAAGCCCGGGTGCCGCCTTGGCCTGCTGTTCTTCCAGCGCCGCGCAGAAGATGCGCGTCAGATCGCCGACATCCTTGGCGACAAGGAAGTAATGCTTCATGAAACGCTCGACGGCGGAAAGGCCGGGGCGCGTGTGATAACCGAGGGCCGAGGCGATATCGCGCTGGATATCGAAGGACAGGCGCTCCTCCGACTTTCCGGTCAGGAAATGCATGTGGCAGCGAACCGCCCAGAGAAAATCGTCCGCTTTTTCGAACAGCCGGAATTCACCACGAGAGAACACCCCGAGCTTGACCAGTTCGGCGGCATCCTTGACGCGGTAGTAATATTTGGCGATCCAGAACAGCGTATGGAGGTCGCGCAGGCCGCCCTTGCCTTCCTTGACGTTCGGCTCGACGAGGTAACGGGTGTCACCGGATTTCTGGTGACGCTGGTCGCGCTCGGCAAGCTTGGCGCTGACAAATTCGGCACCGGTATCGGCGACGACCTCCCTGTCGAAACGGGTCTCGAGATCCGCAAACAGCGTTGCACAACCGCAGATCAGGCGGCTTTCCAGGATCGCGGTGCGGATGGTCATATCCGTCTTGGAGAGGCGGATGCACTCCTCGACCGTGCGGGTTGCGTGGCCGACCTTAAAGCCCATGTCCCAGAGAATATAGAGCAGGAACTCGACGGCCTTGCGCATCTCCTCAGAGTTCTTCGCCGGCAGAAGGAACAGAAGATCGATATCCGATCCGGGTGCAAGCGTTCCTCGGCCATAACCGCCGACGGCCGCAATAGTGATATCCTTGCCTTGCGGATGTACGGCGGCGGCGACGATGTCATGCAGGACGCAGATGATCTGATCCTGAACCCAGGAAATGCGCTCGGCGCAATTGAGCCCGCTGCCGTCTTTTTCGAGCAGTTCACGCGCCTTCTGGCGGCCCTCGTTGCTGGCACGGCGCATGATGGGCAAAAGCGCCGACCGCAGCTCCAGAAGCGGACGATCCGTCTTCATCACCGCGCAGCATTCGGCCTTCAGGGCATCTACATCGAGAAGTTCGGAGAAATCGATTTCGTGTCTGGCCATATCATTCCTGCCGATGCCAGTTTGCCGGTCGGCTCCAGAGCATTTCCGGGCGCAAAACCGGTTCCCAATTTTGCTGGAGTTGCTCTAACGAATTCTGGTCACCTTGACCACCAATTATGGCAGCAGGTCGTTTCCAAGTTGTTGCCTTGCAGCATGAAGTTCAAGAGCCGGTTGTTTAGACTTTCGACCTCGCACGCCACTGGCGCGGGCTCATGCCCGTAGCGCGACGAAACTCCCGGTTAAAGTTCGATTTTGTCGAGAATCCGACGTCGAGCATGATTGCCGTCGCCGATTGTTTTGTTTCATCCAACAGGCGGCAGGCTTCGCCGACACGACGGTTGTTGACGAACTGGGAGACGTTAAGACCTGTGGCACGGTTGATGGCGGAAGACAGGTCGCGCGCCGGAATTTTCGCCTTGCGGGAGATTTTCGCGAGGCTGAGATTTTCGTCCCTGTAGAGTTCGCCTTCGCCGAGAGCCGCTGTGACGCGCTCGACGATTGCCGCATCAGCCGGATCGGGCAAAGCCGACACTTTCGGTGAAACGGCAGCGCGATCCGTCTCGGGCAGGAGGTAATAGATGCCGGTTGCCACAAGCGCGATGACGTTCATGATCGCTACCGCGAACGGAACGCCTTCGGCACCGGCAATACCCGCATAGACGGCCACGGCGAGATCGCTCAGGGCGAAGAAGAACATCAGGATCGCGGTCAGACGCGCGGCGCGCAAAGCCGGGCGCATGCGCTGAAGGCTCGCCTCCGCCATCACCTCGTCATCGCTGGTTCGCGTCAGGCGCCAGAGAGCAGTGCCGTAAACGAGGAAGATCACAAGCAGCAGCGGATCGACCAGCACCTGCAGAGAGGCGACCGAAAGCGCGATGAAAGCCGGTGCCCAGAGATGGATCCAGGGTTTGGGTATCGACGCATCGCTCAGGCCGCGAAACGCCAGAAAGGCAAGCGGCGGCATGACCGAGGCGGTAATCGGCTGGATCGGCGCAAGCGCCTTGACGCCGTAGCCGAAATGCAGGCCGACAACCACGCCCTGCAATGCATAAAGGATCAGGAAAGCGACGAAATACCGGCGGCTTCCGGGCGCTTCCACGCCCTTGAGGCTGTGATGTAGAACCAGCGCGAAGATCAGTCCGGCAATGAAGGGCAATGGTATGGCGAGCAATGGACGATCCCGATGGCGCTCAGAAAAGCCTGAAGAATATTCTACGACGATCTATATCATCTTCGGGCGCGAAAGGGAGATCGGGCTACCCGCAAATAGCAGGTAGCCCGATCCCGGCTTCGCCAGTCTTAGCGGTTCAAGCCGTTGCCAAGGCTTCCTTGACGGCAATCTCGGCCATGGCAAGGGCAGCTTCACGGCTGGTGGCTGCGGCGATGAAGCGGCCATTATGGCAGAAGGTGGCGCCTTTGACGCCGGATGCGGCCTCGAGATCGCCATTCGTCAGGCCGGCCCAGGACTTTGGCAGGTCGGCGCGCAGTTCGAACCCGTCATCAGCACGGCGGATGCCGGTGACGCACCAATCCTTGCCGTCGCGCGGATGGACAACGAAAAGAAGATGATCGGCTCCGGCCTTCACGATTGCCGGGCGGAAGGGCATTCCCATGGGAAGCTCAAGAACGCGCCCCTCACCCGTCTTTTCGATCGCGTTGAGCACGAGTGTCTCGGCCCGCAGCTTTGCGGCGCGCTTGCCGACACCGGCTTCGACAAAGGCGCGTGCGATGGAAAGGGCAGCGTGGAAGGCACGCTCATCGGCACCCTCTTCCTTCTCGTCGAAACTGGGCTTCAGCGTTTCGAGCAGGCTCGAGAGGGTAAGCCCGGCGAGCGGACCGGCGCTGGACGGGCTGAGTGCGCCGTTATCCATCAGGTCGATCGGCAGGACGAAGCTCTTGTCGAAGGATGCATGCAGAGCATCGATATGGGCTTCGGGAACGTTCATCGCCGCCAGATAATCGCGGCCGTAATGTTTCCAGATCAGGCCGAAGGAGCTGTAGGGCGCTTCGTCTTCACGCAATGGCGCGCCGCGCTGGTGATGGTCGAAGATCTGCTTTTCGGCATCATAGGCGCCGCCGACATCATAGATGATACGATCGCTGCCGGGCGTGATCCACTCGGGCGCACGGCTACGAACGATCTTGGCCTCCGGAAAAAGCCGGGTCAGGATGACGCTGGAAAGAAGCTCATCGGCATGGAAGCCACCGGAATGGGTGACGAGATAGTTGGGGGTCATGCCGCGGGGCACCTCTGTTTGCATGGGAATGCGAGGTGATAGCCGTAGACGCCCGACTTCACAAGCGCAGCCACGCTTCGAGTGACAAAGCCGATTACAAAATCGCGATGATTTCGAGTTCCTGATTGCCGACGGTCACCAGATCGCCGACGGACTTGCCATTGAGCGCGCGGGCGACCGGCGACACGTAAGAAATCGTGCCGGCCTTGGGATCGGCTTCGTCTTCGCCGACGATGCGATAGGTCTGCTCGCGGCCATCATCGCGGCTGAAGCGGACGGTGCTGCCGAATGAGACGCTATCAGCTGACGCCGGTGCCGGGATGAGTTGGGCTGTGTGGACCCGTTCGGCGAAATAACGGATGTCTCGCGCTGGTCCTGCCGCCTGCCGGCGACGCTCATTGATGTCGTCGATCGCGTTCGCTGCTTCATGGGCATCGCGAGCAGATTGCAATTGCTGCTCAAGCGCCTTCAGGCCTGCCTCGGTAACAAGGTTCGGGTGGGACGAAATCGGCCGGTCGGGCAGCACCGTTTCGGCGGCCGTCTCAGCACTTTCTTCCTTCATGAAGGCAACGCTCACGCGCGAACTCCTCTTGCACCCATTTCAGTCGGCCACATACCGTGGCTTCGGCATTTCTACCGCACCTTTACAATAGATGAGAGGAACGGCAAGCGCCATCTTGCCCGGCAAAACCCGCTCGCCGGCGGCGATCTGATTTATGATGGAGCAAGCAAAGCATTTGGCGACAGTGCGGAAAAGCAGGTTTCCTCATCACATGGCATATTTGCCGGGACATTGATGTCCTTTGCCGTCGACATGAGGGATTTAATCAGTACCTCCCTGATCGCGAGCTTGCCTAGAGGTCGCCCCTCAACGAACAAGAGCATTCGCCAAGCGCTCCGGCCGACGATAACAACGGTCAATTCAACATTCACGTCCTTCAACTTCGTCTGCACCCCGGTGACGCGTGCAGCATCCAGACCATTCAACTTGAACGGCTCCCACTGGTCACTGATGGAAATATCCTCAGCAACCACGTTTTGCAGCGCCTCGCCATAAGCGACTGCGTCGACCGATGGCTGATCCATGGGCTCATAACCAAACAGGATTTCGGAGGACAGGTTGGCTGCGCCGAAATGATAGAGCTTGCCGCTTTCGGCTTTAAGCTCTTCAAAGACCCAGGTGGACCAGAGATCAGCCTTCTTGCCAGTGGCGGGATTTTCCCAATAACGATAACTGGAGGCCATGCGCTCTTCCGCGCGCAGCATGTTCACATATCCGATGGTCATTACGGTCAGCAGCAGTGCGACGGCAGTCGTTGCGGCGGCGGCGACAGAGCGGGAGAGCCTGCCTGTTCCCCAAACGACGGCTGCACCTTCGTCATACCAGGCAGGTCTTCCCCTGGCGACGCGCCGATATTGCAGCATGCAGGGGATGAGCGAAATATAGGGAATGCCGGCAATTCCGATAAAGAGCCAGAGCTTGAACTCCCGCCTCATATAGAACCGCCAGTCCGGTGTGCCCGACCTGTTTTCCACCCTCACCCCAGCAACCAACTTGCCAGGGGTGGTGCCAAACAGCGTCATGGATCCCCACAAAATGACGCTCGTGATCGCGGCAAGGAGAACGATGGTCGGAAGATTGTCGGCTAGCGGGAAATTAGTACCAACACCAGGCATATAAGGCTGAACGAGATATCCGAGCGGCAATCCGATTGCCGCCCCGATGATCCATTCATCTGCAATGCGCGCCCAAAAACGCGGCCATGGTCCCGCAATCATCAGATCGGGCGAGGAAACCGACACCTCACCTGGCAATTCGAACTCGAAGGTGGGGCCCAATTCCTCGACTTCCGAAGCCTTGGCCCAATCTGCAAGGCCTGCGTGCCAAAGCAATGTGTCCGGCTTTATCGTACCCTTGCCGACCAACCCGGCAAGGGCTTCGGCGGGAACAGGACCAGCCTGTTTCCGTCCTAGCTTATAATACCAATAGGTCATTTAAATCAGTCACATCCCCGTTTCCCCATGAATGAGGCTATAGGAGCATGCGAACTCGATGCAAACGCCAAGTTGCATCAGCGGTCGTTGACCAACAGCTTCTGCCGCTCTGCAACGACACGACCGAAAGATCAGGCCTTTTCGGCGGCCTGCTTCTTCAAAGCATAAAGCGCTTCGAGCGCCTCACGCGGGCTCATGTCATCCGGGTTGATGGCCTTCAACGCTTCTTCGACCTTGGAAGATCCACCACGCTTTTCTTCCTTGCGCACCGCGACCTGGAAAAGTGGCAGATCGTCGATCAGCTGGCTCGCGGGGTTCTTGCGGTCGGAATCCTCTAGCTTGGTCAGGACATCCCGGGCGCGGCTCACGACGCTATCGGGAAGGCCGGCAAGGCGGGCGACCTGGATGCCGTAGGAACGGTCGGCAGCACCGGGGCCGACTTCGTGCAGGAAGATCACTTCGCCATCCCATTCCTTCACCTTCATCGTGGCATTGGAAAGGCGGTTCAGCTTTTCCGACAGGACGGTCAACTCATGGAAGTGGGTGGCGAACAGGCCGCGGCAGCGATTGCCCTCGTGCAGGTGCTCGACCGAAGCCCAGGCGATCGACAGACCGTCGAACGTGGCGGTTCCACGGCCGATCTCGTCAAGGATGACCAGCGAGCGATCGGTTGCCTGATTGAGGATGGCCGCCGTTTCGACCATCTCGACCATGAAGGTGGAGCGGCCGCGGGCGAGATCGTCCGAGGCGCCGACGCGTGAGAACAGCCGGTCGACCACGCCGATGTGAGCAGAGGCTGCAGGAACAAAGGAACCCATCTGGGCAAGAATGGCGATCAGCGCGTTCTGGCGCAGGAAGGTCGATTTACCGCCCATGTTCGGGCCGGTGAGCAACCAGAGTGCGCCGAATTCATCGCCGTTTTTCGGTGACAGATCGCATTCATTGGCGATGAACGGGCCGGAGGACTGGCGGCGCAGGGCCTGTTCGACCACCGGATGGCGGCCGCCCTCGATCGCAAACATGCGGCTGTCGTCGACGATCGGGCGGCGATAATCCCATTCCTCGGCAAGCATGGCGAGACCGCCGGCGACATCGATGATCGACAGAGCGCGCGCACCTGCCTTGACCGCCTCGGCTTCAGCCGTCACGGCGGCGACCATGCGGTCGAAGGCTTCGAGCTCGATCGTCAGCGCCTTGTCGGCGGCGTTGGCGATGCGGCTTTCGAGATCGGCAAGCTCGGTCGTGGTAAAGCGCATCGCATTCGCCATGGTCTGGCGATGGATGAAACGCGCCTTGGCTTCCGGCGTATCTGTCATCGGGCCAGCATTGCCGGCGGTGACCTCGATGAAATAACCCAGCACGTTGTTATGCTTGATCTTCAGCGACTTGATACCGGTTTCCTCGGCATATTGCAGCTGCAGGCCGGCGATCACCTTGCGGGACTGGTCGCGCAGGGCACGGACCTCATCCAGATCGGAATTGGATCCATCGGCCAAAAATCCGCCGTCGCGCTTTAGGAGCGGCAGGTCTTCGGCCAGCATGTTTCCGAGCAGGGATTCGACTGCAACCGGAAGGGCTTTCAGATCGACCAGTGCATCGGAGAATTCATCCGGCAGCATCGATCCATCGAGGAACGATGCCACGCCGCGCGCCGCTTTGAGACCGGTCAGGATTGCGCCGAGATCGCGCGGGCCACCACGGTCGAGCGCGAGGCGGGACAGCGCGCGCGGCATGTCCGGGACGTGCTTCAGCGAGCTACGCAGATCGGAACAAAGCGACGGCTCATCGAGCAAGAAGGAGATGGAATCGAGACGGAGATTGATACGATCCGGATCGGTGAGCGGCGACATCAGCCGCTCCGCAAGAAGCCGGGCACCGCCACCGGTGACGGTGCGGTCGATGGCCTTGAGGAGCGTGCCTTCGCGCTCACCTGACAGGGTCTTGGTCAGTTCGAGATTGCCGCGGGTGGCAGGATCGATGAACAGGGTCGATGCGCCGCTTTCGCGCTCCGGCCGACCAAGCGGCGGGCGTTCCGAGATCTGGGTCTTTTCGACATAGGCGATGGCGGCGGCAGCGGCAGCAAATTCGGCACGGGAAAACGAACCGAAACCATCAAGCGTGCCAACACCGAAATAACGGGTGATGCGTCCCTCGGACGTGGCACTGTCGAACAGCACCGCCGGCTGCGGCACGGCGACGCGGCCAAGCACATCGAAGACCGGCTTCAGCTCCGGATCATGGAACATCGTATCCGGCATGATCAGTTCGCGCGGCTCGATGCGCAGGATATCGGCAAGCAGGCGCGAAGGATCGGTTTCCGCCAAGCGGAAAACGCCGGTGGAGATATCGATCCAGGCCAGCGCCATCGCCTGCTCGGCACCGCCCTTGATGCGGGCAAGCGTCATCAGATAGTTGGATTCAGAGGCGACGAGCAGCTTTTCCTCGGTGATCGTACCGGGCGTCACAAGCCGCACGACATCGCGCTTCACAACCGACTTGGAACCGCGCTTCTTGGCTTCTGCCGGGTCTTCCACCTGCTCGCAGACGGCGACACGGAAACCGAGCGCTATCAGCTTCTGCAGATAATCATCGGCCGCATGGACAGGCACGCCGCACATCGGGATATCCTGCCCCATGTGCTGGCCGCGCCTGGTGAGCGTAATGCCAAGCGCCCGGGATGCGTCAATCGCGTCCTGGAAAAACAGTTCGTAGAAATCGCCCATGCGATAGAAGAGCAGCGAACCGGGATTGTTCGCCTTGATCTCGATGAACTGCTCCATCATCGGGGTGGCCGTGGCACGGCTTTCCTCCGAAGCGAGCTGGTCGGGGGTCAGGGCATCGATGGACAAACGTTCAAACTGGGTCACTGGGCCGATTTTCATTGCGCATGGAAAGTCGTGACTCTATCGGTGAAGCCCCTTTGAAGACAACATTTGCAGCAGCTTCAAGCGAAGCTGCCCACAGGAAGCTGGAGGATATGGTCGTGAACGATAAGGCAGGAAGCACGCGAACATCGGTAACCGAGCAGGAAGCACTCGATTTTCACTCCGATGGCCGCCCCGGCAAGCTCGAAATCACCCCGACCAAGCCGATGGCGACGCAGCGCGACCTGTCGCTGGCCTATTCTCCGGGCGTGGCCGTGCCGGTGCTGGCGATCGCTGCCGACCCAGCCAAAGCCTATGATTACACGACGCGCGGCAACATGGTGGCCGTGATTTCGAACGGCACCGCGATCCTCGGCCTCGGCAATCTTGGCGCATTGGCCTCGAAACCGGTCATGGAAGGCAAGTCTGTTCTGTTCAAGCGGTTTGCCGATGTCGATTCGATCGATCTTGAAGTCGATACCGAGAATGTCGACGAGTTCATCAACTGCGTGCGTTACCTCGGTCCGTCGTTCGGCGGGATCAATCTCGAAGACATCAAGGCGCCGGAATGTTTCATCATCGAAAGCCGGTTGCGCGAGCTGATGGATATTCCGGTTTTCCATGACGACCAGCACGGCACGGCAATCATCGCCGCCGCAGGTCTGATCAATGCGCTGGAGCTGACCGGTCGCGATCTGAAAACCACCAAGCTGGTTTGCAATGGTGCCGGTGCCGCCGCGATCGCCTGCATCGAACTGATCAAGGCGATGGGTTTTGCACCGGAAAACATCATCCTCTGCGACACCAAGGGCGTGATCTATCAGGGCCGCACCGAGGGCATGAACCAGTGGAAGTCGGCGCATGCAGCAAAGACTGACCGCCGCAGCCTGGAAGAAGCGATGAACGGTGCCGACGTGGTGTTCGGCCTCTCCCAGAAAGGAGCCTTCACCGAAGAGATGATCCGTTCGATGGCCGACAAGCCGATCATCTTTGCCATGGCCAACCCGGATCCGGAAATCACGCCCGAGGAAGTGGCGCGCATCCGCGACGATGCGATCATGGCAACCGGCCGCTCGGACTATCCGAACCAGGTCAATAATGTGCTCGGTTTCCCTTATATTTTCCGCGGCGCGCTCGATGTGCGTGCACGTCAGATCAACGACGCGATGAAGATCGCCGCCGCTCAGGCGCTGGCCAATCTTGCCCGCGAGGCGGTGCCGGACGACGTGGCTGCGGCCTATCAGGGTGTGCGTCCACGTTTCGGCGCACAATACATCATCCCGGTTCCGTTCGATCCTCGCCTGATCTCGGCCATTCCCATGGCGGTTGCGCAGGCTGCAATGGAAAGCGGCGTGGCGCGTCGCGACATTACCGACATCGCCGCTTACGGCCGCGAACTTGCGGCGCGGCGCGATCCGATCGCGGCCACGACCCAGAGCATCTATGACCGGGTGCGGCGCTTCCCGAAGCGGGTTGTCTTCGCCGAGGCCGAAGAAGAACAGGTCATGCGCGCCGCGATCTCCTTCTGCAATCAGGATCTGGGGACAGCCATCCTGCTCGGCCGCGACGACGTGATCCGGGCCACGGCAGAAAAAGCGGGGATCGATCTCGACCGACCCGGCATCGAAATCGTCAACGCTCGTATTTCGAAGCGGACCGAAGCCTATACCGATCATCTTTATGCCCGGCTTCAGCGACAGGGCTACCTGCTGCGTGACGTGCAGCGCCTGATCAACAATGACCGCAACCATTTTGCGGCAACTATGGTCGCCGTTGGCGATGCGGATGCGATGGTGACGGGCACGACCCGCAACTATGCCTCTGCGCTGGCAGATGTGCGGCGCTGCATCGCGACCAAGCCCGGTCACCGGGTGATCGGCGTCTCGCTCGTCGTTGCCCGCGGCCGAACTATCTTCGTTGCGGACACAGCCGTGCATGACCAGCCGAATGCCGAGGATCTTGCCGACATCGCAACAGAGGCCGCACGCGTTGCGCGCCGCATGGGTTACGAGCCCCGCGTGGCGATGCTTGCTTACTCCAACTTCGGCCAGTCGGTTGGGGAGCGTTCCGAGCGCGTGCGCGAGGCGGTAAAAATCCTCGACAGCCGTCGGGTCGATTTCGAGTATGACGGCGAGATCGCTGCGGACGTGGCGCTCAACGCAACGCGCATGGAGCAGTACCCGTTCTGCAGGCTTTCGGGCACCGCAAACGTGCTGGTCATGCCGGCGATCCATTCGGCTTCGATTGCAACGCGCATGCTGCAGGAACTCGGCGGCTCGACGCTCATCGGCCCGCTTCTGGTCGGTCTCGACAAGTCGGTGCAGATCACCCAGATGGGCGCCAAGGACAGCGAAATCGTCAACATGGCAGCGATCGCAGCTTACAACGCAGGATCGTAAGCATTTCTTGATATGACCCGCCGAGTGAACTAAGTTCAGTGAACTAAGTCCACTCGGGGCAGATGCCATGAAGACGGTCAATATTCACGAAGCAAAGACACACCTTTCGCGCCTCGTCGAAGAGGCCGCGAAAGGCGAAGGGTTCGTCATCGCCAAGGCTGGAAAGCCGATGGTGAAGGTGGTTCCGCTTGAGGATGCGCCCGCAGGCGCCTCAAAGAAGAAACGCCGCATAGGCTTTCTCGATGGCCAGTTTTCCGTGCCGGACGACTTCGATACGATGTTCGCCAAAGAAATCGAAGATATGTTTTACGGCGAAGATAAATGAGGCTCCTACTGGATTCTCATATTTTGGTCTGGCTCGCCGCCATGAGTATCAAGCTTCCGGCACAGGCCAGACCATTGATAGAAGATATCGATAACACCCTTTTCTTCAGCGCAGCCAGCATATGGGAGCTGTCCGTCAAGCATGCGCTCGGACGAGACGACATACCGGTTCACCCCCGCGTGCTACATCGCGCTCTATTGGATAACGGCTTTTTAGAGCTGCCCGTGACCAGCGGCCATGCGTTTGCACTTGAAGCCTTGCCGCCAATCCACAAAGACCCGTTCGACCGTATACTGATCGCTCAGGCCACGTCCGAAGGCATGCTTCTGCTCACTTCGGACGAAACCATCGCCAGATATAACGGGCCTATACGGCTCGTTCGCTAGATATCAGCTGGCGAAGCGGCCGGCGTCGGCGCCGAAATGGTTGATGTAGCGGCCGGAAATGACGGCAATCGGCAGGACGATCAGGACGTCGGTGGTGTTGAAGGCCTGGTCGACCACGGCACCGTCGCCGATCATAGCTCCCAGACGCAGGTACCCTTTTACCAACGGCGGCATTGCGGACAGGGCCTGACGCGGATTGATCTCTTCGGCGGGGATCATGTCCATATCGCAATAGAGATCCGCCTTTGCCGACACCATCCACTCATCCTTCACCAGCGAGTTTTGGTGGAGGAAGGAAAGGGCAAGCGCATGTTCCTGCGGATCGACACCGGGGAAGGAGGCGCAGCCGAACATGGCGCCCATGCCGTGCCTCAGTGCGTAAGCCCAGTTGCCCTGCCAGAGCAGTTCCACGGTCCGCTTCGTGCGATAGTCTGGCAGAACGCAGGAACGGCCGAGTTCCATGAACTGCTTGTCGGGATGGCGCTTCAGGAGCGGCTCGATATCGAATTCCGAGGCGGAATAGAAACCACCATTGGCCATGGCGACTTCTTGACGCAACAGGCGGTAGGTGCCAACGATCTGATCTTCGATTTCGCCATCGATCGCATTGTCGACCACCAGGAGATGATCGCAGATATCGTCATAGCTATCGAAATCGCGCTTGAGATGCATTGCCTCGGGAGGCAGCATCGCATTCATCTCTTCAACGAAAACGCGATAGCGAACCGACTGTGCCGCATCGATCTCCCGGCTGTTGCGCGCAAGCCGTGTTTCCAACGAGCCTATTCGGCCGAATACATCGCTCTTCTCGATGGAAGGCGCCGGTGTCGAGGGATGATCGAGGGTCAATTCGCGGTTCAGGAGTTCGATTGCCATGGTGAGTCACCCGTACCGGTTGGATCACCGCCATTAATCACGTCTCTGCAACAGGAACGTGACATCGATTGTCACAATAGGCCGCGGCTAAGAATCCGTCAACGGAGACGATGACGCGCAATATTTTCCGAGAGAAGATGACTGATATCTTCTAGTAAACGGGCTGGTTCTACGGGCTTTTGCAGGACCCTTTGTGCACCGGCAGTCGACGCGTTTTGCAGAGCCTCGTCGCAATCTTCGCCTGTCAGGACGATCACCGGAACTGCGCGACTATTTGTTGTTTTTTCGACCTCGCGCAGGTCGGCGAGAACATCCAACGGATCCCCGCCCGGCATGTTCAGGTCGGTTATAATCAGGTCAGGCCGCGCGCCGGGGGCGCGAACAAGATTGTAGAAACTCGGGACATCCGTGACCCATCGAACCTTGTGACCATTCTTCTGCAGCATGGTACGCAGCAGCATGGCACTGACCGGATCATCTTCGGCAAGAACGATATCCAACTCGTTTTGGATATCGAACGGCACAAATGCTTCGCTCCCCTCCTCATGGGACGGCATGCTCTGCGACTGATTGGCGATACGGCTGAAACCACGCATGCGGCCACTCAACACGTCGACAAGCGACCGCTCTCGCAGGGGGCGGATCAGCCAGGCATCGAACAAATCCTGCGGCTGCGAGGCCCGCTCCTCCGGATTGACGAGGAGAATGCGATGCAGAGGTTTGTGAAGCGGCTCGCAGGCATAATCCGACGCCAGCCGGTGATCGACGATCAGATCCGTGAAAGGCGCTTGCCCTTCCGCCGCTCGGTCGATCAGCATCGACACCTCCTGCGTGCTGCAGAGATGGCGGCAACGGCCGCCCAGCGCCTCGATTGTTGCAACGGTAGCCTGAGCCGTTGGCCCTTGCGGCGCGAGCAAGATCACACGAGACCGCGCCAGCATGCCGCTTCTGTCGGTTTCGCCCGCCGCCACATCTTCGGCCAGGCGAACAGGGAAGCGAATTTTGAACGTACTCCCCTCCCCCTTCCGGCTCTTGACCGATAGGGAACCGTCGAATTCTGCCAGAATGCGCGACGCAATGCCGAGGCCGAGACCGGTCCCTCCACTACGAGCTTCCACCGATCCGACCTGTTCGAACTCACCGAAGATTCGCGCCTGCTCCTGGGGTGTCATTCCCGGACCGGTATCGATGACAGCGATTTCGACGTTATTCTCTGCAAGGGTCACCCGAACGAGCACGCCACCGCTGGAGGTGAATTTTACCGCGTTGCCCATGACATTGAACAAAACCTGTCGAAGGCGGGCGGGATCGAAATCCAGCAATTCCGGGAGATCGGCGGCAAAGGTCGCGGCGATCTCGATGCGTTTTTCGTGGGCGCGTGGAGAGAGCATTTCCACGACGCTTTCCAGCAACTGGCGAAGATTTTCCGCTCTGGTGTTCAGCCGGAAACGGCCTGCCTCCATGGTGGAGAGATCGAGGATATCATCGACCAGCTGGGCCAGGAGATGGCCGGACTGGCGAATGCCGCTGAGATAGTTCTGCTGTTCGGCAGTCAGCTTCGTCTGGCTAAGCAGATGCGTCATGCCGAGAATGCCATTCAGTGGCGTGCGGATCTCATGCACGACCGTCGAAAGGCGGCGCGATTTCGCTTCGCTAGCGGCTTCGGATTCTTTCAGGCGGTTCTTCAGCGAGTGCCTGCCCGGCGACAACCGTGTCAACTGGAAAATAAGGTTCTGCAGTGGGTTCAGGTGTCGTGGGGTTGCGGCTGCGAAGAAATCCATTTCTTCGGGCGGCTCGACGATGAGTTCAGACAATTGCTCCGCCTGCCCTTCAGCAGAATGGGGCTGGGAGAAGGCCTTGGTCAGTCTGTCTTGCAACTCGGCGAGGGTGCGCATGGATTAAGCCTACACGGGCTTTCCTTCGCAATCCTTAGGCCGACGGCTTAACAGGGACTTAATCGCTCGATTTCGATCCGATAAGCTCATCTAGAATAACCAAGCCGGCTCCGATAGTTATGAAGCTGTCGGCCAGATTGAAGACGGCAAACGACCACGTCTCTGTATGAAACAGGATGTAATCTATGACGTGACCATAGACCAAACCGTCGATCAGGTTACCGACAGCGCCGGCTATGATCAGGGTGAAACCTGCATGCGCAAATGTTCTCGAAACCGGGGTGCGGCGCCAAAGCCAGAGAACGACACCAACGATGACGATGCGCATGCCAATGATGAATTCGCGCTCCATGCCGGAGAGAAGCGAGAAAGCAACACCGAGATTATAGGTTCGGAAGAGCGCCAGGAACGGGATGACCGGCACCGCCTCATGCATGGGCAGGTAGGCTTCAACCGCCAGCTTGATCACCTGATCGAGGATGACTGCGGCCACGATGACGATCCCCGCAATCAGGGGGCGGGACAGAGGTGTTACGCCTTTCATCATGTTCTGTCTTCCAACGTCAGGAGGTGGCGGCGCGCTTCGAAAAGCATGACGGCGGTTGCGACGGCCAGATTGAGGCTATCGGCAAGGCCCTGCTGAGGTATGCGAACAGTACGATTGGCGGCCTTGGCCAGATTGTCCGGCAGGCCGGACTGTTCGTTGCCCATCAGGATGACGACCGGCTTGCTCTTGTAGTCGGCCGTTCGGTAATCGACGGCACCGGCAAGATGGGTTGCCACGACATTGACGCCGGAACGCTTCTGCCAGCCAAGAAATTCGTCCACCGAGCATTTCACCACGGGAAGCGCGAAAACCGAGCCCATCGTGGCACGGACGGTTTCCAGTGAGAACGGATCCGTGCAATCGCCAACGAGGATGACAGCAGAGGCACCGGCGGCATCGGCAGTGCGGATGATCGTTCCGAGATTGCCGGGATCACGCACGCGGTCCAGAGCCACAATGGTTTCATCGCTTTCAGGCGCCAGGTCTTCCAAGCGCTTCCAGCGCTGCTCGAAAATACCGACAACCATCTGCGGGTTATCGCGGCGGGTGACCGACGAGAGAACCTTTTCCGAGACTTCCAGAACGAGACCGCCATTTGCCACAGTGCGGGTTGCGACCTGCTCGACCAACGGCTTGCCCTTCGCAGCCTTGGCGTAAATAAGTGTGCGGATTTCCCAGCCCAGTTCCAGCGCGTCGATGACGAGCTTCAGGCCTTCGGCCATGAAAATCCCGGCGGCTTCGCGGTCCTTCTTGTTGGAAAGCGCCTTGATATCCTTGATGATCGGGTTGGCGAGCGAGGTGACTTCCTTCACCTGCCCAACCTTGCGGGCACCCGGCTTTCTAAAATCGTCTGTCATTGGGAAACCCAGCGGCTGAAGAGTGAGGTGGATAGGGCACGGCCACGGGCTTGGCCGTCGATACCCGTCTCACGAATGACGAGTTCACCCGATTCCACCGTGCCACCGGCACCGCGCATGGTCTCGCGCATCAGCTCGTGGATGGAATAGAAGCTTGCCCGGATGGAATAGGCCGTCAGTACCAGCCCGACGGAATTCTTCGACAGAAGTTCACGGCAGATGTCGAGCATGACGGGCAGGTGCTCGAAAAGCTCCCAGACTTCCCCATTCGGGCCACGGCCAAATTTCGGGGGATCTGTCAGGATGATGTCATAGGTGCTGCCGCGACGTTCCTCGCGCAGGATGAATTTCATCGCATCCTCGCAGATCCAGCGGATCGGAGCCTTGTCGAGACGCGAAAGCGCCTGGTTTTCCCGCGCCCAGCCGATGGCCTTCTTAGAGGCGTCGACATGGGTCACCTCTGCGCCGGCAGCGGCCGCCACGAGTGACGCTACCCCGGTGTAACCGAAGAGGTTGAGCACCCTGAGCGTACGGCCCTTGGCCTTTGCCTCTTCCACCTGATCCCTTACCCAGGTCCAGTGAACGATCTGCTCGGGAAAAAAGCCCATATGGCGGAATGCGGTAAAGCGGCCCTGAAAATCGATGTCGAGCAGCGAGAGCGGCCAGGTTTCGCCAAGAGCCTCGCGTGGAAACTTCCAGCGGCCCATACCGTCTTCATCGGTGTTGCCAGTGAAGACCGCATCCGCCCTGTTCCAGACGTCCGCTGACAGAGATGGCTGCCAGAGCGCCTGCGCCTCGGGCCTGACGACAAAATACGGACCGTATTTTTCGAGCTTGAGACCCTTGCCGCTGTCGACCAGGTGGAAATCGCCGGCATTCTGCGACTCAAGGATAATCGGGACATTTTCTTTCGGCAGATCGCCCTTGCGTACCATAAGCGGTCGCGTTTGCGCCGCAGACTGGCTGATGACGGGGTTGACCTCGCTCGCCTTGTCGCCTGCCTTCGGACGCGATGCGGCAACGGGAGACTTCGGCTTGCCGGTGGCACTATGCCGGTCCTGCGCATTGCCGCCCCGAGAAGGAGCCTTCTGCCCCATCCGCTTGTCTCTGCTCTTCAACGGTTGATCCTTCGCTTTCATTTTCGTGCAGATAGCATCTGCAGCGCATTCGGCAAAGCCCATGCGATCATGCGCGACGGAAGCAAATGCGGAGAGCCGTATGGGGCTATTCGAGGTCCGCGGGCCGAAAAGATGCTCACGATATCAGGAAGATTTCATCACAGCGCTTACGCGAGACTGCGAAGGGACCGGAGCCGGTTCCGCCATCTGTCAGCCCCGTCGAGCAGCGATCGCCTTATGCTCTTTCTGCCATTTCACCGCTTCCTTGGCTTCGACGCGAGCCTGGCGGCGATAGCGGCCCTGTTTCCACCACGTCACCGATGCACCGATCGCCATGCCGACGAAAAGCGCCAGGAAAACGAAAACAAAGAAGGGCGCCGAAACGGACAATATGCTGTCTTGCGGACGGAACGGGTTAAGCGCCAGTGTGACAACCTGCCTATTCGCCACCGCCAAGACAATCAGGACGATGCCAATCGGCACGAAAACGACAAGCGACACAATACGCTTAAGCTTCGTCATAGGTCACTCCGGCAATTTCTCATTCAGCCATAGCAGATTGGCCCGGACGCCGCAGTTTCAAGACCCTGCGGCGATATCCACGCTCAATCGTCCTCGTCGGCCATGCCCGGGTTGAGGCGCTCACGCAACTCTTTACCGGTTTTGAAAAACGGTACCCATTTTTCCTCGACAAAGACGCTCTCACCCGTACGCGGGTTACGCCCGGAGCGCGAGGGACGGTTCTTTACTGAGAAAGCGCCGAAACCACGCAGTTCGACCCGGTTACCGCCAGCAAGCGCATCCGTGATTTCATCGAGCACGGCATTGACGATGTTCTCGACGTCGCGATGGTAGAGATGCGGATTGCGTGCCGCAACGATCTGTACCAATTCGGATTTAATCACGGTTGCCCCCTGAAAAAATTAGATTTTCAACCCTTGCCAACCTGCCAAACCGAGACAAGACCGTCAAGGAACAACTTGCCGGAACCCCAACCATCGATCGCATCCGGCGTGATCGGCAAAGTGATGCCGAGATAATGGAAAAGCCCCGTCAGCGCATGGGCAAACCAGAAGGACGACGAGGAACCGCTTTTTTTCCACTCGACAATCGGCAGATCGCGGGAAACGTCGCGCGTATCCAGATAATCCAGAATGTCGTCATCGCCGCCGAGCTTGTCGATGAGCTTGACGTTCAAAGCCTGCCTGCCCGTGAAGATCGTGCCGTCAGCAAGTTTCAGAACCTCGTCGCGCGGCAACTTTCTGCGTTCGGCCACAAGGTCCACAAACCAGCCATAGCTATCCATGATCATGTTGCGGACCATGGTCTTGGCTTCTTCGCTTGCCGGATGGAAGGGCGACGGCTCGGCCTTGAGCGGTGAGGACTTTATTTCCTCGAGCGATACACCGATCTTCTTCATCAGTTCATCGACCTGCGGATACTGAAAGATAACCCCGATCGACCCTGTGATCGAGCTTTCGCCGGCGATAATCGTGTCTCCGGCCGTAGCGATCATGTAACCGGCAGATGCCGCCAGGGTGCGAATGTCGGAAACGACCGGCTTCTTTTCAGCCACCTTGCGGATGGCCTGATAGAGGCGCTCCCCACCATAGGTGGTTCCGCCAGGCGAGGAAATAGACACGATCAAGGCCTTGGCCTGGCTGCTTTCAGCAATGCGATCAAGACGCTCGACCAGCTCGCGGTCATCCGTGATCATTCCCGAGATGTTCACGCGAGCGATATGGGGTGCGGCAGAACCGGATTGCTCCCCGGACATCGCCCAGTAGGATACGAAGCCAATGGCCGCCAAAAAGATCAATGCCGCGACGCGCCAGAAGCTGAGCTTGCGGCGCAACTGGCGCCGATCCGCGATTGCCATTTGGTCCATAAAATTTCCTTTAATGCCTAAAGCGCTTTACATAGGCCCCTATTTGCCCGATTGCAGCGGTTCGTATCACGTTTTTATGTTCTCCATTATTGTTTGTTGAAGAATAAAAACCATATTGGCGGTCGACGATTGATCGCCCTGCCCTAACGGCGAGCGAAGAGATCGCCGGAAACGACGAAATGGAGCTTCATGCTGCAGCATATACGAAAGACAGGAAGCATACTCGCATCGATACAGGCGCCGACAAGCGCTTACGATGCTGCGCTGTCCCATTCTTCGCGCGTCAGCCGGCTGAAAATTCTCCTACCTGTGGCTGCCGGCTTAATTTCGCTTGGTTTTATTGGCGTTGCCATTGTCCGGACCTATTTGCCAGAAAATCTGTCAATCGAGAGCGCCAAAATAGAAGACGGGAAGATTGTCATGGAGCGCCCCGCCATATCCGGCCGCAACAGTGACGGGATCAGCTACTCGATGCTGGCCAACAAAGCTCTTCAGGACATCCAAAACCCTAACAAAATCACACTCAAGGACGTCAAGGCGGCAGTGCCGATCAATGACGACCTGATCGCGCGCGTAACGGCAACAAGTGCAGATTTCGACCGTGGTGCCGACGTCCTGGATTTGACTGCACCATTCGACGTCAATCTGAGCAATGGGATCACCGCCCACTTCCAATCTGCTCATCTCGATATTCCCGGCGGGACAATGAACACTCCCGATGCGGTGAATATCTCAATGAGCCAAGGCTCTATTGTTGCAGATTCCATGAAGATCACCGATAAGGGGCATACCCTCAACTTCACCGGTAAGGTTCGGGTCCATCTCGATCCTGCAGCCATCCGCAACAAAGGCAAATAGAGCCCGGCCGCCATGATGCATCGTTGTTTTTCACTCAGCATTCCTGCCGCGACCGCGGTGGCCATGTTTTCCTGCCTCAGTGTTTCCGCCTTTGCTCAGTCCACAACGAGCAACATGAGCGGTCTCAAGCTGTCGAATGACCAGCCTATCCAGATCCAGAGCGACCAGCTGGAGATCAAGGATCAGGAAAAAAAGGCTTATTTCACCGGTAATGTGAATGTTGTGCAAGGCACAACCACACTGAAGGCCGGCAAGATGACCGTTCAGTACAAAGAGAAGGCCAATGGCGACGGCGGTGCGGCGTCGATTTCCAGTGGCAACGCCGACATCGACAAGATTTTTCTCGATGATACGGTTTTCCTGAGTTCGGGCACGCAGCAAGCGACAGCCGAAGCTGGCCAGTTCGACATGGCGAGCCAGACGTTTGTGCTGACCGGCAAGCAGGTTGTGCTTTCCGATGGACCGAATGTGTTCAAAGGCTGCAAGCTGACTGTGCAAATGGCGAGCGGCCAGGCCAAGCTCGACAGCTGCGGTGGTCGCGTTGAAATCATGCTCGACCCAAAGTCGCGGCCCAAGCAATAGACTCATAACGTGAAACTTCCTTTTCTCCCCCAGTTGACGGCAAGGAAAACACCTTCGCCCGAACCCTTTATCGCACGCGACAAGGCGCGCTATGAAGGGACACTCGTCGCGCATGGACTGTCCAAGACCTACGACACGAGACGCGTTGTGAACGGCGTATCTCTGGTCGTGCGCCGTGGGGAGGCCGTCGGCCTGCTCGGACCGAATGGCGCGGGCAAAACAACCTGCTTCTACATGATCACCGGCCTCGTTCCGGTCGACGAGGGAATGATTGCGATCAACGGCAACGAAGTAACGCGCATGCCGATGTATCGCCGGGCGCGGCTTGGTGTCGGCTACCTGCCACAAGAGGCTTCGATCTTTCGCGGGCTGTCGGTGGAAGACAATATCCGTGCCGTACTCGAGGTCCACGAACCGAACCGGGACAAGCGAGAAGCGAAGCTTGACGAATTGCTGGAAGAATTTCACATCAGCCAGCTCCGCAAGTCTGCAGCCGTGGCCCTGTCGGGCGGCGAACGCCGTCGCCTGGAAATTGCCCGGGCACTGGCGACTGACCCGTCGTTCATGCTGCTCGACGAACCTTTTGCAGGTGTCGATCCAATTTCCGTATCGGATATCCAGAATCTTGTCCGACACTTGACGGCACGCGGCATTGGCGTACTGATAACCGATCACAACGTGCGTGAGACGCTCGGCCTGATCGATAGAGCCTATATCATCCATGCGGGTGAAGTGCTGACCCACGGCCGGGCCTCTGACATCGTCAACAACCAGGATGTCCGTCGACTTTACCTTGGTGACAAGTTCAGCCTTTAAAATAGCGTCACAATTCCGCCGCCTCGGCGCTTGACCAAATCTTCCAAAAAAGCAATTCTTGTGCCAGATGCGCTGATAACGGCTAAGCAATGAGTGCGTGGCCGGGTGTTTTGGGAGTTTAGCGTCCACCATGGGTTTAACCGCCAGCCTTTTCCTGCGACAGACCCAATCGCTTGTGATGACTCCGCAGCTGATGCAGTCGATTCAGCTGCTGCAGATGACGCATTTCGAACTGAACCAGTTCATCGCGCAGGAAATAGAAAAGAACCCACTGCTCGAAATTTCGCCATCAGACGGCGAAACTGGCGCAGAATTGGGCTATGGCGACACAACGGATCATATTGCCGTAGAAGCTGATGTCGATGCGGGAGCATGGCGGGACGAGCAGGGTATCGTCATTACAGAAACGTTTGGCGAAGGCCTGGACGGCGGTACTGAAAACGTCTTTCCCGATGATAAGCCCGAGCGGCGAGGAGATGCGCCCGAGCTAATGGGCCAATGGAAATCGATGCCGGCGGGTGATGCCGGCGAGGATTACGATCTTAACGATTTCATTGCCAGCGAAGTCGGCCTACGGGAGCACATCAGCCAGCAAATCCCGCTGCTGCTCAAACAGTCGCAGGATCGCCTTATTGCCCAGCAGCTAAATGAAGAACTGGACGATGCCGGATATCTTCAGGCCGACCTCGGAGAGATCGCTGCCAGACTCGGTATAACGACCCAGTACGCGGAGCAAATACTGGTGCGACTGCAGACACTTGATCCACCCGGCATATTCGCCCGATCGCTCGGCGAATGCCTGGCGATCCAGCTTAAACAAAGGGATCGGCTCGATCCCGCCATGGACACTCTGGTCCGCCACCTGGATCTGTTGGCGAAGCGTGATTTCGCAAATCTCAGAAAGTTATGCGGCGTCGATGACGAGGATCTCATCGACATGCTTGCTGAAATTCGCCAACTGAACCCGAAGCCGGGTGCGGATTTCGCAACTCAGGTCGCCGATGTGATTTCGCCGGACATCGTCGTCCGTCCTGCCAATATCGGCGGCTGGGCGGTGGAACTCAATCCGGAAACCCTGCCACGCGTTCTGGTCAACCAGACCTATTTTCAGCAGGTATCGAAGAACTGCCCGAAAAACAGCGGGGATTACGCGTTTCTTTCCGATTGCCTGCAGAACGGCAACTGGCTGACCCGCAGCCTGGACCAGCGTGCAAAGACGATCATGAAGGTCGCGACAGAGATCGTCCGCCAGCAGGACGCTTTTCTCATGCACGGTGTCGATCACCTGCGCCCGCTCAATCTGAAGACCGTTGCAGAAGCCATCAAGATGCACGAGTCCACGGTAAGCCGCGTTACTTCGAACAAATACATGCTTACGCCGAGGGGCATGTTCGAGCTCAAATATTTCTTCACGGTTTCGATCGGATCCGCCGATGAAGGGGGCGACAGCCACTCTGCCGAGGCCGTTCGTCACAAAATCAAGATGCTGATCACACAGGAAGCGGCGGACGCCGTTCTTTCCGATGACGACATCGTGACCAGCCTCAAGCAGGCAGGAGTCGATCTCGCCCGCCGCACGGTCGCCAAGTATCGGGAAGCCATGAACATTCCCTCGTCGGTTCAGCGCCGACGAGAGAAGCGCGCCGCGGCCAGAGTAGCCACGTTGTGATCAGCCTTCCAATGCATCCATAGGTCGAGACGTTGACTTCCTTTCCAACGAAGGCTAGAAGCGCCGCCGCTAGCGGGGCTTCCCCATAATTCCGCGCAAGGCAGAACAGATAGCGCTATTTTGCTGCAATCGGTTCGGACGGCTTGGATGAGAGAGCGGCTTGGCGTAGACTGGAACACGCAAGTCACGACAAGAAGGAATAATTCCATGAGTGTGCGTGTTTCCGGTAAGCATATGGAAATCGGTGATTCTTTCCGCCAAAAGATCGAGGACCATATCGGGGAGGCCATAACCAAATATTTCGATGGAGGCTATTCAAGCCAGGTTATCGTAGAGAAATCCGGCCCACGTTTTTCTGCTGATTGCAAAGTGCATCTCGATACGGGGATCGTGCTCCACGCCGCAGGCGAAGCCAATGACCCTCAGGGCAGTTTTGACGCTGCCGCCGAGCGGATCGAGAAGCGTCTGCGTCGCTACAAGCGGCGCCTGAAGGATCACCATGCCGGCAACCAGCCGAATGGATTTGCCGAAGTTGCCTACACGGTCATGGACCGCGTGCCCGACGAGGGTGATGAAGTACCAGAGGATTTCGCCCCAACCATCGTTGCGGAATCCACCAAGCAACTGAGAACGATGTCAGTTGCAACGGCCGTCATGGCTTTGGATATGACGGACGAACCTGTTCTTCTTTTCCGGAGCCCCGGTGACGAGAAGCTGAACATCGTTTACAGGCGCCACGACGGTAATATTGGCTGGATCGACTCCACCAATATCAAGAACTAACGAAACTCGGGAGGCGTCGGCAACGACGCTTCCCCTGCCTTCGCGGCACAAAGGAAGAAACGAATGGCATTGGCAGATCTGCTGCATCAAGATGCGATTATCCCTGCCTTAAAAGCGACCTCCAAGAAACAGCTCCTGCAGGAATTGGCAGCCAAGGCCGCCAAGCTGACGGGCGTTTCCGAACGGGAAATCTTCGACGTCATCCTGCAGCGCGAGCGGCTGGGATCGACGGGCGTGGGACATGGCATCGCCATTCCGCATGGCAAGCTCAACGGTATTTCATCGATCAGCGGCATTTTTGCCCGGTTGGAGAGCCCTGTCGATTTCGAGGCACTGGATGACGAACCGGTGGATCTCGTATTCCTTCTTCTTGCTCCGGAAGGCGCTGGCGCCGACCATCTCAAGGCGCTTTCGCGTATTGCACGTGTGCTGCGTGACCAGGATCTTGCCGCGAAACTGAGGCAGACCGATTCCGCCTCCGCGATCTATGCCTTCCTTAATGAAGAGCAGGCCAATAACGCGGCTTGAATGCCGCTTTCCTTTTCATGAAAATCGATTGATCAGATCATTTCCGCGTTTCTTCGAAACGCGAAACTGTCCTGTCTATTTTTCACCGCGATTCCTGGCGCAAAACCGGTCCCCGCTTTTGCTGGTATTGCTTTAGCAGGCGAGATCGGCAACGACGGCGTCGAGGATCAGCATGCCGCTCGGGGTACAGCGTAACCTGGAATTGCCGAGACGCTCGATGAAGCCGTGCTCAAGCAGACGCTGTTCGCGGACAGGGTCTGGATCACGGCCGGAGAGTTCCTGCCAGCGGGCGAGATCGACGCCTTCGGTGAGGCGCAGCCCCATCAGCAGAAGTTCGTCTGCCTGCTCATCGTAGCCGAGAACTTCCTGATCGTTCATCCCGTGGCCTTCGGCTTCGACACGCTCAAGCCAGGTTTCGGGACGGCGCTCGGTGGCGGTGGCGATCTTGTTACGGCCACGGGTAAGACGACCATGTGCACCCGGCCCGATACCTGCATAATCGCCGTAACGCCAATAGGTCAGGTTATGGCGGCTCTCGGCGCCGGGCTTTGCGTGATTGGACACTTCATAGGCCGGCATGCCGTGACGTGCGGTGATTTCCTGCGTTGCCTCATAAAGCAAAGCGGATTGATCGTCATCCGGCACGATGAGCTTGCCTGCCTTGTGCAATCCGTAAAAGGGCGTGCCCTCCTCGATTGTCAGCTGGTAGAGCGACAGATGGTCAACGGCGTAGGAAATTGCCTCCTTAAGCTCGGCTTCCCACGCTTCAACCGTCTGCTTGGGCCGGGCATAGATAAGGTCGAAGGACATGCGCGGAAAAATCTCACGCGCCAGCCGTATCGCTTTCAGCGCATCCGCAACGTCATGCAGCCGGCCGAGAAATTTGAGATCGGCGTCGTTTAGAGCCTGCACGCCCATGGATACACGATTGACACCGGCTGCCCGATAACCACGAAAACGCTCCGCCTCGACACTGGATGGGTTGGCTTCCATGGTGATCTCGATGCCATCCGGAACGTTCCAGTGACGGGCAATGCCGTTGAGGATCGCTTCGACGGTTGAGGGATCCATCAGCGACGGCGTACCGCCGCCAAGAAAGATGCTGGTCACGACTTTCGGACCGCTCATCTTCCGCATCGTTTCCATTTCCTTCAGGAAAGCGGCAGTGAAACGGGCCTGATCCACCGGCTGATGGCGGACATGGCTGTTGAAGTCGCAATAGGGACACTTGGCAGCACAAAACGGCCAATGGACATATACGCCGAAGCCCGGCTCGCCCGTATCGGGGAGCAGCGTATCGGGCAGGTTAGAGGCTACGGCGTTCACGAAAGGTCAGGCCTCCAGGCAGGTTTCAACGAAAAGCTTGAAGGCGCGGGCACGGTGCGACAGGGCATGTTCGTCGCCCGGCTTCCAGCCATGCTTTTCTTCACTGGTCATTTCACCGAAGGTCGTCTCGTAACCCTGAGGCTGGAAAAGCGGATCATAACCGAAACCGGCAGTGCCGCGCGGCGGCCAGGCGACCACGCCTTCGACTTCGCCGCGGAAGAGTTCGGTATGGCCATCCGGCCAGGCGAGGCAGAGCACGCTGACGAAACGGCAGCTGCGCTTGTCGGGCGTGGTTGCACCCTTTTCCTCAAGCGCCTTTTCGACCTTTTCCATCGCCATCTGGAAATCGCGGCTGCCGTCCTCGCGCTCGGCCCAGTTGGCCGTGTACACGCCCGGCGCCCCGCCGAGAGCATCGATCACGATGCCGCTGTCGTCGGAGAGAGCCGGAAGGCCGGAAGCCCTGGCCGATGCGAGCGCCTTGATCGTGGCGTTTTCCTCGAATGTGGTGCCGGTTTCATCCGGCTCCTCGAATTTCAGTTCGGCCGCAGACTTGGCCGAGAAACCGAACGGGCCGATCAGCTCGGCGATCTCCCTAATCTTGCCGGCATTATGGCTTGCGACAACGATCGTCTTGGTATCGAGCTTGCGCATGAAAATTCCTATTTTAGGTTCCAGAGCATGGGCTCTGCACATTCCAGGCTGTTGCCGGCGGGATCACGGAAATAGATCGAGCGGGCGCCGTTGGGCCAGCGGAAATCGCTTTCGATCACAATGCCTGCCTTGTTGAGCTTTTCGACCATCCTGTCAATCGCCTGCGCATCCATACGGAAACAGAGGTGACCGGGACCGGTTGTGCCGTGCGGCGGGACAGGGAGCGCCTCGGGAGACGGCGGCTTTACCGTCTCCTTCGGATTGAAGATCAGCAGGATCGTCTCTCCGCAACGGAAGAAGACGTGGCGGTTGCCGGCGCGCAGGACTTTTTCAAGTCCCAGCACGCCGCCGTAAAAGCTTTCCGCCGCGTCGAGATCGTCGGTGTAAAGTGCGGTTTCGAGTATGCCTTCGATCACCGCTTCACCTTTCAGGCGCCGATGGCGGCCTTTTGCATGGCGACCAGTTCCTGCGTGCCGGCTTCGGCGAGCGTCAGAAGCTGCAGGAATTCCTCGCGGCTGAATGGCTTGCCTTCGGCAGTCCCCTGCACTTCGACGATGCCGCCGGAGCCGGTCATGACGAAGTTGGCGTCGGTTTCAGCCGCAGAATCTTCGAGATAATCCAGGTCGATAACCGGCTGGTTGGCGAAGATACCGCAGGAGATGGCCGCGACGTGGTCCTTCAGGACCTTGTCGAGCTTGATCATGGAGCGGGTTTCCATCCACTTGAGGCAATCGTGAAGCGCGATCCAGCCGCCGGTGATCGAAGCGGTACGGGTGCCGCCATCGGCCTGGATGACGTCGCAGTCGATGGTGATCTGCTTTTCACCGAGTGCCTCGAGATCGACGACCGCACGCAGCGAACGGCCGATCAGGCGCTGGATCTCAAGCGTGCGACCGCCCTGCTTGCCGGACGTGGCTTCGCGCTTCATGCGGTCGCCGGTGGCGCGGGGCAGCATGCCGTATTCGGCAGTTACCCAGCCCTTGCCGGTGTTGCGCAGCCACGGCGGGGTCTTTTCTTCAAGGCTTGCGGTGCACAGCACATGCGTGTCACCGAACTTCACCAGGCAGGAGCCTTCGGCATGCTTTGAAAAGTTGCGCTCGAAAGACACTTTGCGCATCTGGTTTACTGGTCTGCCTGAAGGCCGCATTGATCACTCCCTATATCAGCGCACCGCATCTTCGGGCGACAAAGCCCAAGCATGCGATGATCCTTTGATTTTCCGCATCGGATGACAGGCGAATTGTCGCTTATTTCATCTGCTGCAGCGTTTCCCGCCTTCTAAGGTGAGTGGGCATTTTTTGCAAAGAAAAAGCCTTGGCCGCGCCTTATCGTGACAATTGGCACGACATCTGCGATTTCCCTTTTGAGCCCTCCGCTGCAATGACTATATTTTGGAGGCAAGCAAATCGAGGTTACGTGAGGATATGAGCTTTTCTGCGGGTAGAGGCATGGATGTCGGATCAATGCTCGACGAGCGCTCACGCGAGATTTTTCGTCGGATCGTGGAGAGCTATCTCGAAAACGGCGAGCCTCTCGGCTCCCGTAATCTCTCACGCCTTCTTCCCATGTCGCTGTCGCCGGCATCCGTCCGTAATGTGATGAGCGATCTCGAACAGCTGGGCCTTATCTACTCACCGCATATCAGCGCGGGCCGACTGCCGACCCAGAGCGGACTGCGCTTCTTTGTCGACGCCTTCATGCAGACCGGAAACCTTTCCGATGAGGAACGCGCAAGCATCGATCGACAGGTGCGCCCGAACGACAGGGACCAAACGCTTGAAAACCTGATGACGGATGCGAGCCTGATGCTGTCAGGCGTCTCGCGCGGAGCCGGCATCGTCATTACGACAAAAAGCGATCCGATCCTCAAGCATGTGGAGTTCATCCGGCTGGAACCGACAAAGGCACTGGCCGTGCTTGTCGGCGATCACAATCAGATCGAAAACCGCATCATCGATTTGCCGGCTGGCGTGACCTCTTCACAGCTTACTGAAGCTGCCAATTTTCTCAACGCGCACCTGACCGGCCAGACGCTTCCAGAATTCCGCGGCCAGATTAAGAAGTTGAAGCAGGAGGTGCAGACGGAAGTCGATGCTCTGGCGCAGGATCTGATCGAGAAAGGCCTTGCGGTCTGGTCAGGCGACAGCGAGGAAGGCAAGCCGACCCAGCTTATCGTTCGCGGCCGCGCCAATCTTCTGGAGGGATTGGGAGAGGCTTCGGATCTGGACCGGCTGCGGCTGCTGTTCGACGATCTGGAGAAGAAGGATAGCCTGATCGAAATTCTGGAGCTTGCTGAAGCCGGGTCCGGGGTTCGGATTTTCATCGGATCGGAAAACAAGCTGTTTTCGCTGTCCGGTTCATCGCTGATCGTCGCACCCTATCGTGATGGTGAGGACCGGATCGTCGGGGCCGTCGGCGTGATTGGACCAACCCGGCTCAACTATTCGCGTGTCGTACCGATGGTCGATTATACGGCCCAGTTGATCGCTCGCCTGTCGCGCGGCTCGATGTAAGTCAGCTCCTTCGTCCTCCAAGCCTTGATTTTTTGCCCGCAAACCTCGATATCGAGCCCAAATTCAAGATACAGATCAATCGGAGAACGTCATGACCGACGAAACCAAGAAAACCGGACGTGAAGCAGCTTTCGCGGATAACGAGGTCGAAGCTGCAGCAGCCGATTTTGACGGTGCCGCCGAAGAGAATGCTGCTGAAGTTGCAGCCGAGCCGGATCCGCTGGATGTGCTGAAGGCCGAGAATTCCGAACTGCGCGACCGCTTCCTTCGACTTGCTGCCGAAATGGACAATCTGCGCCGCCGAACCGAACGCGATGTAAAGGACGCCAAGTCATATGCCGTTTCCGGCTTTGCACGTGACATGCTGGCCGTTTCGGACAACCTTCGCCGCGCTCTCGATGCAGTTCCGGCCGACCAGCGCTCTGGCGCGGACGCTACGCTGACGACCCTTCTCGAAGGCGTCGAAATGACCGAACGCGCCATGCTTTCGGCTCTTGAGCGTCACGGCGTGAAAAAGATCGATGCAGAGGGCGAAAAGTTCGACCCAAACTTCCATCAGGCGATGTTCGAAATTCCTAACCCGGCGGTTCCGAACAACACGGTCGTACAGGTCGTGCAGGCAGGCTTCACGATCGGCGACCGCGTTCTGCGCCCGGCCATGGTCGGTGTTGCCAAGGGCGGCCCGAAGACAGAGGCTGCAGCAGGCGACGCCTGATATCCGGCACAGATACCGAAGAGGCGCGCAGGCGTCTCTTCAGTGTGCCGTCTCCAGAGCGGAGCTTGCCAGATTCCTGATAAGCTCCAGCTCCTGCTGAAGATGTATCCGCGTTCGACGATCCGTTTCGGCCAGGGCACTGCCTTCTTCTTCGGCAAGCGCGAAGATAATGTCGAGTTCATCCAGCAAGCCTGGATCCTTGATGGCCAGCAGGGTGATGACGGCTTTCAACAGCTTATCGTTAGCCGCGATCCGAGCGCGCGCTTCTTCATTCATGGTCTTCCTCCAGACGATCGATGGAACATGTAGCGCCTTTCCTCAAAACAAAGGGGGACGGCGAGATGTTTCGAAAGAATTGCGGCCACCTGAAACCTCCACTGATCCCCGATATCGGCTCCCGACATCATAGGGCCTTGTTTTGACTTGCGTCTTTTAAGCAGGATCAGCGTACACCTTTGCGCGATATACTTTGACGTTCGGCAGCGCCTTCAAAGCTTGATCGCGGTCACATACAGCCATTGGGTCGGCAAGCCATCATAGGCGCCGCCTGCTCCCTCTTCGACTGTGATGGATTTCCAGGGGGCGGCCTCGTAACACTCCTGAAGCCAATCCCCTGACGGGTAGTTGAAAAAGCGGCCAAGGGTATCATGTCCCTCGGTTTCGCCTGCCTTGAAACTGGCGTAAAATACTCCGCCCGGGCGCAGGGCCGTATGGATCTTCTGCAGAATACCGCCAAGCTCGCTACGCGGGACGTGCAACAGGCATGCATTGGCCCAGATACCGTCAAAGGCCGATACCATATCGATATCCTCGAAACGCAGGACAGAAACGGGGATCGAAAGACGCGATGAAGCTTCGCTTGCCATCTCCAGGATGCCGTCGGTGGGCAGGACATCAAAACCGCGGGCAATCATGACGGCGCTGTCGCGGCCACTGCCGCAGCCGAGCTCCAGAATGGTTGCTCCGGCAGAAAGCCCAGCGAGAAAGGTATCAAGCCGTTTCAGGCTCGCATCCGAAAGCGCCGCCGCATATGTTGCCGCGTTGTCGGAATAGAAGCGCGATGTCGGATCGTCCTTACGATGCATTGTCGTCTTACCGCTGCGACAGGAGAAGCTTCGTGCCGAAGCCGACAAACACCGTTGCGACGCCGAGATCGATCTTCCGTTTTGCCTTGAGGTAAGCCGCCGCCACTCGTGGATGAGTAATCAATGCAACGAGGCAGCTGTAATAAAGCGCCGAGACGGTCACCATTACCCCGATCGCAGCAACACCGTAAAGAAATGGCGTGCCGGCCGGCATAGTGACAGCGAAAAGCGAGGCGACGAAGAGTGCGGATTTCGGATTGGCGAGATTGGTCGCCAATCCCATGCGGTAAGCTGTCTTCAACGAAATATCGGCCTTGGTGAGGATGGCCTCTGGTGCTCTGCGCGCCTTTCTGACGTCAATAAACACACGAATACCGAGCCAGATCAGATAAAGACCGCCGGCAATTTTCAAAGCCAGATAGGCAAAGGGTGCCGCCTGAAAAAGAGCATTGATGCCGAGCCATCCGGCGATGCCCCAACACAGCGTGCCGGTAATAGTCCCCATGACCGCAGAGATGGCCACCTTGCGCGGTGCCGTCAGACAGTAGCGGATTACCAGAAGCGTATTCGGTCCCGGCGTGATGCAGGCAACGCCCCAGATCATGGCGACGGATAACAGGAACATGCAGAGCCTCTTGCTCGATCATCGGCATTTTCCCAGAAGTTCGACTTGCGGGCTCAACACGTCAAGAGCCGATCTTCGAGAGCACCCATTATCGTCATGGATCGCGAAATAAAAAATGGGCCGCTCCTTGCGGAACGACCCATCCGGTCATCAAATTTAGCTCAGCGGCCGATCATGCATTGTTCTCATTGATCAGGCGCTTCAGGAGCTCGACCTCATGGCCGAGCTTGCTGTCGTCGCCGATCAATTCCTCGATCTTGCGCACCGCGTGAAGAACGGTCGTGTGATCGCGTCCGCCGAAACGACGGCCAATTTCCGGGAAGGAACGCGGCGTCATGGTCTTTGCCAGATACATGGCAATCTGGCGCGGCTTGACAATGACGCGGGTACGACGGTTCGAAACGAGTTCCTGACGCGACACGTTATAGTGACGGGCAACGACGCGTTGGATATCCTCGATACGGACGCGCTTTGCCTCGCCGGCACCAACCAGATGCGCCAGAAGCTCATCAACCCGCTCGATGGAAAGCGAGGGCTCGAACGAACGACGGAACAGAAGCTGGTTGAAGGCACCTTCCAGTTCGCGGCCGCTGCTGGCGACGTTACGGGCAACGTGGCTGAGGATTTCGGTCGGAATATCGAGCGACGGATCGTCCTGCTTGGCCGCCTGCAGGCGACCCTTGAGCATTTCCAGACGCATTTCGTATTCGGGAGATTCCAGCTCGATGGCAACGCCGCCCTGAAGACGCGAGCGGACGCGCGGATCAAGCGATTCCAGCTCCCAGGGCGCACGGTCTGCTGCCACCACAACCTGCTTTGCGCTGTCGAGCAGCATGTTGAGGAGGTGGCAGAATTCGTTCTGGATCATCTTACCCTGCAGAAACTGCATGTCGTCGATGATCAGGAGATCGATATTGCGCAAGCTGTCCTTGAGCGTCAGGGCATCATTGTCACGGATCGCAGTAGCGAAACGCCACATGAAATACTCAGCCGTCAGGTAGACGACACGCGGGTTACGGTTGCTGCCGACGGCAGCGTTGGCAATCGCCTGAAGAAGATGCGTCTTGCCGAGACCGACATTCGAATGAATGAAGAGCGGATTGAAGCGGACAGCGCCTGCACCGGCTTCGGCAATCGTCTTTGCGGCGGCAAGCGCCACGCGATTGGAAGAACCTTCGATATAGGTCTCGAACGTATAACGGCTATCAAGAGGAGAGCCGAACAACGGCCCGGACTGCGTATTGCGCGTCGCAGTTGAGGCTGCAGACAGCGGCGCCGGGAAAGCCGCGATCTTGCCGATTTCACGCGGCTGCGAAGCGCGATTGAAACTGGTTGCAGCGTTGTTTTCGACCGGAGCCGGTCGCTGTTCGACAACACCGGGAGCCTTGACCGCGCGGCTTGCGCTGCGGACCAGGATTTCCACCTTGAGAATTTCCTTGTCCTCTTCCTTGAAGAGGCCTTCGATCAGCTCGAGATACCGGTTGTTGATCCAGGATTTCAGGAAAGTCGTCGGAACGGTGAGCCGCACGACGCTTTTTGATACAGAATGAAGCTTAAGACGCGCAAACCAACTTGCATAAACATCCTGACCGACCTGCGCCTTCAATCGCGCACTGAACCGCTCGAAAAGAGCATCATGCTGCATTTCCGCTGTTTCCCCTGCCGCTTGGGAGCAAACTGTATCGAATCCCTGTCGCGCACGGTCGCTGTCACCAAGTGCCCGTGTCGATACGGTATTGATCTGCATTATTTGCCGCCTTCTGAATGGAGCCCGGCGAACTGATTTCGCCAGACATAGTCGTAAATTTCACCGAACCCTTCCCGCTAAGAAAAGGCTTTAAATCGTCCCCTTAATTTTCCCAGCTTCATCCGCCAGAACGAAGCTCATCTTCCGGTCCGCCTCGTTCAGGCCGGTCGATACGGGTCACCCCAATGTCTCATCCTCGTACGAGACATCATGAGTGCGGAATGCCAACAAACCGCCGAGGCGGGCTGCGGACACAAAAAGACTGCGGCCGAAAAGCATGCACTTTTCGGTTTGCAACCCTAAGTTTATGGAAAACGGGAGTTCTTGTCCCGCAGCAAAGAACGTGAAACATCCGCGACCTTCTCTTGATTGAGACTGTCAGCGGAAGCTCCTGAAGTTGTCCCCGAGCCCCTTGCTGGAAGCCATTTAGGCAGGATCACATGGCAAGATCAACAGTGTTTTTTACCCAAAATTAAGCGCCGGGCGTTGACTCTTGCCGCGTGTTTAGAATGTCGCAGAGCCTGTCATAAAGAATCGCTGTTGAATCAATGAGATTCAAATTTGGCCAGCCACAACCATCGCGATTCACAGGAAAAATAAAAAATCGCTTGACTCTGTTTTGACCCTCGAAGGTCCGGCCGGAATGAACGCAAAAGCCAAACTAATGCCCGTAAGTCTCTAATAAACCTGCATTTTCCTTGTCACGCATATGACACGAAACCGTTATTGAGCCGAGCAACGACCGGTTGAAAAGGCAGAATCAAAGAAAGCCCGGTCGTTAGACCAGGCTCTCTTAAAACTTTGAAATTGATAGCCGGCTTAGGCGGAAAGTGCCTTCACGCGAGCAGCAAGACGGGACACCTTGCGGGATGCCGTGTTGCTGTGAAGAACGCCCTTGGTAGCGGCGCGAGCGATCTCAGGCTGAGCAGCCTTGAGTGCTTCAGCAGCAACAGATACATCACCGGTTGCGATAGCTTCTTCAACCTTACGGATGAAGCCGCGAACGCGCGAACGGCGAGCCTTGTTGACTGCGGTGCGGCGAGCGATCTTGCGGGTCGCTTTTTTCGCCGAAGTTGTATTGGCCATTTCATGCCTCTCTACGAATTCGAACCAACACTCCACCGTTGCCGCCGGTCCTGCGACCCATCATCCAGCAATTCGGGAGCAATAGAGGAAGCCGCATAAAGGCTTTCCCAACTGTGGGCGGGCATATAGCGGGAATACCTGCCCCAGTCAACGCGCTTTTTAAGCCTCTACCTATTGGAAAAGGCGGGTTTGCGCTTTTCGACAAAGGCGGCCATCCCTTCCTTCTGGTCTGCGGTGGCAAACAGCGACTGGAATAAACGGCGCTCGAAACGCAGCCCTTCAGCAAGCGTTACCTCAAAGGACCGGTTGACGGCCTCCTTCGCCATCAGCGTGGCGGCACGCGGGAACCCGGCAATCTTCTCCGCGGCAGCCAGCGTTTCGTCCATCAGCCTGTCGGCTTCCACCACACGCGATACGAGTCCCGCGCGCTCGGCTTCTGCGGCATCCATCATCCGGCCGGTCAGGACCATGTCCATGGCCTTGGCCTTGCCAACGGCACGCGTGAGGCGCTGCGAGCCGCCCATTCCCGGAATGACGCCAAGGGTGATCTCCGGCTGGCCGAATTTCGCCGTGTCGGATGCAATGATGAAGTCGCACATCATGGCAAGCTCGCAGCCGCCGCCAAGCGCAAAGCCCGAGACGGCGGCGATCAGCGGCTTGCGGAAGGCGGCCACGGCATCCCAGCCGGAGATGAAGTCACCGACATAGGCGTCGACAAATTCGAGCGACTGCATTTCCTTGATGTCGGCGCCGGCGGCAAATGCCTTTTCGGATCCGGTGAGGACCACAACGGCAATCCTCTCATCCCGGTCACATGCACTCAGCGCCGCCGTCAGCTCGGTCATGACGACCGAATTCAGCGCATTGAGTGCCTTGGGGCGGTTCAGCGTGATGATCGCCACCTCACCACGGGTTTCGGTCAATATCGTCTCAAAGTCTGCTGCAAGAGTCATCGTGCCATCCTCCCAAGTCGTCGTCGGCTTATTTCTGGCAGGCCTGGCAATAAAAGGTCGACCTGCCGGATTGCGTGATGCGTTCAACGGTACCGTTGCAGCCCGGCATGCGACAAGCCCCGCCCTCGCGATCATAAACCGAGAAGGAATGCTGGAAATAACCGAGCGATCCATCCGTCTGGATATGGTCGCGCAGTGACGAGCCGCCGGCGGCAATCGCATCGGCGATGACGGCGCGGATAGCCTCGGTGAGCAACAGCAATTCCTTTTTGGGCTTTCCTTTCGGCGTCACCAGCGTGCCCGACTGGCGTTTGGGTGACAGATGCGACCGCCACAGGGCTTCACAGACATAGATATTGCCGAGACCGGCGATTACCGTCTGGTCGAGCAGCGCGCCTTTCAGCGGTTGGCTTTTGCCGCTCAGGCGCCCGGCCAGATAATCGGCATCAAGAGCATTGCCGGTCGGCTCCGGCCCGAGCTCGGCAAAGGCCGGATAAAGATCGAGTTCGCTGCGCTTCCACAGATGCATGAAGCCGAAGCGGCGCGGGTCGTTATAGATGACCTTCTGCTGCTTCCCGTCACGCTCGACATGGAAGATGACATGGTCATGCTTACTGTCTTTCGAGCGGGCATGATGAAAGTCGCTCTGAACCTCATCCTCGATGCGGAACGATCCCGACATGCCGAGATGGCTGATGACCGTCAGGTTATCCTCCAGATCAATCAGCAGATATTTTGCACGCCGGCCGAGGGAGACGATATGGCGTCCGGCAACCCGTTCGGCAAAGGCTTCAGGAAACGGAAAACGAAGATCGGGGCGGTTCTGTTGAAGCCGCGTCACAAGCGCGCCTTCCATGACCGGAGCAAGCCCCCTTCTCACGGTCTCGACCTCTGGCAATTCGGGCATGGATACCTAACTTCCTGTTTCAACAACCGCGCCGGTGATCTATAGACCGGACGGACAATTGATTTACCGACCGGGCCATCCACCACATAGCGATCCACAATCGGTTTCGCTACCATCGGAGACCCAAGGAAAAAGACGTTAAGGAGCAATCGATGACCGAAGCCCGAACCGGCGCGCATGGCGGAATGGAAACCTCCTATGGCTTCCGCCAGGTGGCCGACGGAGAAAAGCAGGGTCTGGTCAACGACGTCTTTCACAAGGTCGCCAAGCGCTACGACATCATGAATGACGTGATGTCGGCCGGCATGCACCGCGTCTGGAAGGATGCGATGATCGCAGCGCTCTCGCCGCGCAAGGAAGACGGTTACAAGACACTCGACGTTGCCGGCGGCACCGGCGATATCGCCTTCCGCATCGTCGAGGCTTCCGGCCGCAAGGCGCATACGACGGTGCTCGACATCAACGGTTCGATGCTTGCCGTCGGCGCAGAACGCGCCGCCAAGAAGAAGCTTTCCGACAATCTCGATTTCGTCGAGGCCAATGCGGAATCGCTGCCCTTCGAGAATAACTCCTTCGACGCCTATACGGTCGCCTTCGGCATCCGCAACGTGCCGCGCATCGATGTGGCGCTGTCTGAAGCCTATCGCGTGCTGAAGCGCGGCGGGCGTCTTCTGGTTCTGGAATTCTCCGAAGTCGAGATGCCGCTGCTCGACAAGTTCTATGAAGAATGGTCGTTCAAGGCGATCCCGCAATTCGGCAAGATGATCACCGGCGATGCCGAACCCTATCAGTATCTGGTGGAATCGATCCGCAAATTCCCCAACCAGGAGAATTTCGCCACGATGATCCGCGAGGCCGGTTTTTCACGCGTAAGCTATACCAATTACACCGGCGGCATCGCTGCGCTGCATTCCGGCTGGAAGCTCTAAGGCATGAGCACGATCGGCGCCTATTTCCGGCTCGCCCGTGTCGGCTGGGTCCTTGTCCGCGAAGGTGTGGTTTCCGCGCTTCCGACCGAAGACATGCCGCCGGCTGTCGGCTTCGCCAAATCGATGCTCGAGCCGCTCGCGCGCTTTCGGGCGAAAAAGCAGGCACGCAGCGAGAGGCTGACGCGCGCCGTCGATCGGCTCGGGCCGTCCTATGTGAAGATCGGCCAGTTTCTTGCCACGCGTCCGGATGTCGTCGGCGTCGACTGGGCTGTCGACCTTGCCATGCTGCAGGACCGGATGGCGTTTTTCCCGACGGAAGCCGCCAAGAATGCGATCCAGACCTCGCTCGGTCGTCCGATCGAAGACCTCTACACGTCCTTCGAAGAACCGATTGCAGCGGCCTCCATCGCACAGGTTCATCCGGCACATGTCCACGGCAAACAGGTTGCCGTGAAGGTCGTGCGCCCCGGGGTGCGCCAGCGTTTTGCCCATGACATCGAGGGCATGTATGTGGTTGCCCGCATGCAGGAGCGGCTTCTGCCCTCCAGCCGGCGTCTTCGCCCGATCGAGGTCACACGCACGCTCGAACAGACGACCAAGATGGAAATGGACCTGCGCCTCGAAGCGGCGGCCCTTTCCGAAATCGCCGAAAATACCAAGGATGATCCGGGCTTCCGCGTGCCGACCGTCGATTGGGAACGGACCGGCCGCGACGTGATCACCATGGAGTGGATCGACGGCATCAAGATGAACGATGTCGAGGCGCTGCGCGCCGCCGGACACAATCTGGAAAAGCTCGCCGAAGTGCTGATCCAGTCGTTCCTGCGACATACGCTGCGCGACGGCTTCTTCCATGCCGACATGCACCCCGGCAATCTGTTCGTCGAGCGGGACGGCACGATCGTCGCCGTCGACATGGGCATTACCGGGCGACTAGGCAAGAAGGAACGGCGGTTCCTCGCCGAGATCCTGTTCGGCTTCATTACCCGCGACTACATGCGCGTTGCCGAAGTGCATTTCGAGGCCGGTTACGTGCCCGGTCATCATGATGTGGCGGCCTTCGCACAGGCGATCCGCGCGATCGGCGAGCCGATCCATGGCCAGCCGGCAGAAACGATTTCGATGGCGCGGCTTCTGGCCCTACTGTTCGAAGTGACCGACCTTTTCGAGATGCAGACCCGGCCGGAACTGATCCTCTTGCAGAAGACGATGGTGGTGGTCGAGGGCGTGTCGCGCATGCTCAACCCGCGGTTCAACATGTGGAAGGCATCGGAACCCGTCGTCGGCGACTGGATCCGTGACAATCTCGGGCCGAAGCGCGTGGTCTCCGACGTTAAGGATGGCCTGAAGGCAATCGTGAAGCTTGCGGAAGCAGCCCCCGAGATCGCCGCGCAGACGGGCAAGTTCCATCAGGAACTCGTCCATATGAGCGAAAACGGCCTGCGTTTCGATCCTGAGACGGCGGAAGCGATCGGAAAGGCGGAAGCACGGCACAGCCGTTATGGAAGATGGGCGCTGTGGGTGATTGCGGCAGCGCTCGTCTATATCGCCGTGACGCTCTGACGGGTTTTCGCGCGACATATCCGTTCGCATTTCGGGATATCCCGCGGCCGCTTAACTCCAATAGTGTGGGTGCATGGCAAAGCAGATATCAGAACCGAAATTTCCCATTCAGTTGACCGGCCAGCCGCTTGGCTTTGCGGAACTTCTGGTGATCGGTGATGGCCGCGCCTCGGTCAGCGCCGAGCCGGACGGCATGGCGCGCGTTCGGGCGGCAAGGGCCATTCTCGAACAGGCGATTGCAGACGGCATGCCTGTCTATGGCGCGACGACCGGCGTCGGCGCGATGAAGGATATCGAATGGTCGAGCGACGAACTCGACCAGTTCAATCTCGGCCTGGTGCGCGCCCATCATTTCGGCACCGGCGATCCCTTTCCGACCGAGGTCGTGCGCAACGCGATTGCGCTCCGGATCAATACCGCGCTGACCGGTTATGTCGGCTGCACGACGGAGCTGGTGGAGAGTTATCTCGCGCTGCTTGAGGCCGATGTCATTCCCGTCGTTCGCCGCACGGGTTCTATCGGTTGCGCCGATATCGGCCTGATGGGGCAGATCGGCGCGGTTCTGACCGGGGTTGGAGAGGCCGTATACCGAGGCCGGCGGATGCCAGCGACAGAAGCGTTTGCAGCGGCCGGCATTTCGCCACAACGGATGGCACCACGCGACAGTCTTGCCTCGCTCAGCGTCAACGCGGTCAGCTTCGCCGCCGCAGCCAGGATCATGCGCGGGGCTGCTGGTGCGTTGCGCGTATTGCTTGCCACCGGCCTCACCGCATCCGGTGCGATGGGCGCCTCGCGCGATCCCTGGCTTGCCGTCACCCATGTGGGCACGGCGCGCGAGGCGATGATCGGCTCCTGGCTGCTGAACGCCTCGCAGGGCTGGGATTGGCCGAGCGGCACCCATGTGCAGGATCCGCTCAGCCTTCGAATGATCCCGCAGGTATTCGGTGCGGTGTTCGAGAGCGTGCTGACCTCCGGTCACAAGATCCTGGCGGCGACCGGCCGTTCCGACGACAATCCCGTCATCGCCGATGGCCGGGTACTGACATCCGGAGGATCGCTGCCGCTCGACGTGACCGTGCTGATGGAATCAGCGGTGCTCTGCATGGCGCATGCGGCCCGCAATTCCTTCAACCGCTGTGTTCTTCTCGGTAATGGGCAGCGCCGCGACTTGCCGGTCAATCTCGTGCCGCCGGGCGCGATCGCCACCGGCTTCGGGCCGATCATCAAGCTTGCGGGCGATATTTATTCGCGAGTGCTCTCGATGAGCAATCCTGTCTCGGCCCAGTCGATCGTCGTGGCTGGTGGGATGGAAGACGAGGCGGCCTTTCTGCCTCTCGTGGTCGAACGCTTCGAGCGTCAAGTCCGCGCCGTGAGGCGTCTAGCGGGTCTGGAGGCGCTTCTGGCCGCGCAGGCGATGGATATCCATGGCGACAAGCCGGGCGGCGCTGTCGGGCTGATCTATGAAGTGGTGCGCAAACACGCAGCCTTCTACACGGTCGATCGCGCGCTTTCGGCGGAAGTGGAAGCGATCGAAGAGGAACTTGCCTCCGACGCCTTCCTGTCAAAGCTGATCGCGATCTCGCCCATTCACGCGATCGACGATTTCTTCGCACTCGGTGGTTTCGGCATGCAAGGTATCGAGACCTGATCGGATTTCGAGCGAAAAGCCGAACTTTCCCAGGTCTTTGCCATTGCCATACCGCGCGCCGGTCTTGATTCCGCCGAGTTCTTCATAGCTCTTTAAGGAATACATTCCTCTTCCCGGAGATTGCCTATGGCCTTGGGTCCTACGCAACGCCTGAAGGACGGTATCGCAGCCGTCGAAACCATGACCCGTTTCGCGCTTGCCGTGCTGGCACTGGCTTCGGGCGTTTATACCTATCTCGGCGTCCGCTCGATCCTCGACGGATCGCCGACCGGTGTCTTCTTCGCTGCGATCATCTACTCGGTTTCTGTCTCGGTGGGCATCTATGCCTTCTGGTCCTACATGGCGCGTTTCTACCCGCATATCACCAGCCGGACGGGCAAGACCGCGATGCTGTTCGTAATGGCGACCGGCGCGGCGATGATCCTCGCCATGTCGAGCTGGCTGAATGCGGCAGCGCTTGCGGGCTCTGCCGCCGTCGAGCAGCATCTTTCGGAAACAGTTGAAGGTTATTCCGCCGATCTGGATCGCGCCCATCAGAACGTGCTGGCGGTGCAGAGCCTCCTGCCGGATATCCAGCGCGCCTCGGAACGGTTCTCCCAGCTCGCCGCCGTCGAGCGGCAATCGGGATCGCTGACCGGCACAACAGGATCGGGCAGCGTCGTCCAGCTTCTGACCCAGATGTCGGGACAGATGAAGTCACTCGAAGGCAATATCAACGGCTCGCGCGAGCAGGTGGCAGACCTGTTCGAACAGGGGCAGAGGCGGCTGGAAACGATGCGTTCGCTGATTTCGACACCCGGCCGGATCGAGCCGCGCGCCGACCAGTTTTCCACGGAAGCGGTCGCGCTTACCGGTGTGATCAGTTCTCTCTCCCAGACCTCTATCGCGCCATCGATCCGCCGCGCGGCGGACGATCTTTCGCTTGGCTTCATTGCGCCTGTCGCAGATGGCAGCGATGCCAACCTCATCAACCGGCAGGATCAGGTGATGACGACGGTCAGAGCTTCGGTTGCGGCCCAGTCCAAGGCGCTTGCAAAAGCGGCCGACGAAATCCTAGCCAGAGCGCCGGTCGCAGAACGCCGCTTCGTGCCGCTGTCTTCGGCCGAAGCCGTGCTGCATTACGCACAGGATTTCATTCCCGCATGGGCCGGAGCCATCTCGATCGATCTTCTGCCGGGCGTGATGGTGTTCATTCTCGCCGTCGCGCATGCTTCCATCCGCAGGCAGGAGGAAAAACTGCCCTATGCGGAGCGCATCACGGCGGCGGAACTGATGCGGGCGGTCGAAATCCAGCGCGCGCTTGCGGCCAGCGGTGTCGATCTCGAGGCTGCAGTTACCAGAGCGGAGAAGGAAGAGAGCAAGGCGGAAGGCGAAGACGCCGCCGAGGAGCCGAACAACATCACCAATCTCGATCCGCGCACGCGTGGCAGGGACAGGCTGCATGACGATCGGTGAGGCCATTCGCCGGATCGATGACGGCGTGCTGATGCGCTGCGTGTTCTATGTGTTGCTGGCCGCGTCCATGACCTTTCTGGTGATCGACGTGCGCGAGATCACCACTGCGAATGCGGAATTTCCGGGTTTCGATCCGATGCATGACGATCAGCCCGTATTACCCCCGGCACTGACAGACGGGCGCCCGGCCTCCCCGCCGGTCGAGCCCGCAAGCCCGAGCGAGGTTCTACGCAAGGCGATGACCTTCGAGCTGAAAACCGGCGGCGTGCTGATGGCCGAAGGAACGATCGATCCCGGTGCGGCGGGCCGTTTCGCGCAAGAGATCGAGGCTCGCGGGGAATATGTTAAAACCGTACAGCTGAATTCGCCGGGCGGTTCGGTGGATGATGCGATTGCAATGTCCAAACTGATCCGAGAGAAAAAGCTTCAGACCAGGATCGCTTCGCGCGGGCTTTGCGCCTCATCCTGCCCGATCGTGTTTTCCGGCGGTGCCGAGCGCATCGCGGAAAAGGAGGCTGTCATCGGCGTGCATCAGGTGTTCAACGGCAGCCGCGATCGGCCTTCCGCGGAACAGGCGATGTCGAGCGCGCAATCGACGACGGCGCGGGTTGCCCGACATCTGGAAGAAATGGGCATAGGCTCAGGCCTGTGGCTGCACGCGCTGGAGACGCCGCCCGACCGGCTCTATTATTTGAGCGAAAAGGAAATGGCGGATTTCAAGCTGGTCACCCAGCCGATCCGGGCTGCCCGGACCGGCGGATAGCAATGCCCGGTTATCTGGCCTTACGACAGCTCAGGAAATAGGCCGTCTGTCCGGCGACCAGAGCGAGCGCCAGCATGATGCCGGTAAAGGTGATGACCGCCGACCAGCCGCCGGCACTCCAAAACTTGCCGCCGATCGACCCGGCGATGCTGGACCCCAGATAATAGGCCAGGAGATAAAGCGAGGAGGCATGCCCCTTGTTGCTGCCGGCCAGACGCCCGATCAAGGCGCTTGCCACCGCATGGGCCATGAAAAAGCCCGCCGTCAGCATGGCTATGCCGAGAATGATGAGGATGAGCGGCGATGCCAGGGTGGTCATCAGTCCAGCAAACATCAGGATAATGCCCGCCATCATCACCTGGAACTGGCCGAAACGGTCGCTCAGCGTGCCGCCGACCCAGGACGAGCCGACGCCACAGAGATAGGCGGTGAAGATCAGGCCGAGTTCTGTCTGGTTGAGGTGATAGGGTTCGACCACCAGCCGGAAACCGGAATAGTTGTAGATGGTGACAAATGAGCCCATCAACAGAAAACCGATGAGGAAAAGCAGCGCCAGCGGGCCTTTTTTGACATGGCCGAGCCAGGCCGAGACGTGATGGCTGGCATTGGAGCGGCGCGGCTTGAAGTTGCGTGACGGCGGCAGCATGGTGAAGAAACCGATGGCAGCCGCGATGCCGAAAGCGCCGATGACGGCCAGCGCCACGCGCCAGGAGAGATACTCGGCGAGAATGCCGGTGAAGACACGCCCAGACATGCCGCCCAGCGCATTGCCGGCGATATAGAGGCCCATGGCGGCACCGATCCCCTTGGGATCGATCTCTTCCGACAGATAGGCCATGGCAACGGCCGGGACGCCACCGAGCAGCAGGCCTTCCAGCGCGCGGATAACAAGGATGAGGTTCCAGCTCGGCATGACGGCGCAGGCAAGCGTGCAGAGCGAGGCCCCCATCAACGAACAGAACATCAGGCTGCGGCGACCAAAACGTTCGGAGATCGCGGCAGCACAGAAGATGGCCAGCGCAAGCAAACCCGTCGACAGCGACAGTGACAATGAGCTCATCGCCGGACTGACTTTGAACTCGTCGGCGAAGATCGGCATCAACGGCTGCACGCAGTATAGCAGCGCAAAGGTCGAATAACCGGACATGAAAAGTGCCAGGCTAGCCTTTCGGTAGCCTGGCGTACCGCGCGTCAGATATTGCTTGGGAGGATTAGACTGAGGCGGGGCAATCGTGGGTTCTAGAATATCGATTTCGGAAGCTAAAGGACGGCTGGCGGCGGCGGACGGCATGATAAAAAGACCTTCTGGAATACGCCGAATCTAGCCAGCATGCGTTCATGTGTCCAATATATGGAGGACGCGTTCGTGATAGGTTTTGGATATGGAGCTTCGACATCTTCGTTATTTCGTCGCCGTCGCGGAAGAACTGAATTTCACCAGAGCAGCGGCAAAACTCGGCATCGGCCAACCGCCGCTCAGCCAGCAGATCCGTGACCTCGAAACGGAAATCGGCTCGCAGCTGTTTCACCGGGTGGCGCATGGCGCAGAACTGACGGCGGCGGGTGTCGCCTTTCTTGCGGAGGCGAGGATCTCGCTTGCGGCAGCGGATCACGCGAAACTTGCTGCCCAAAGGGCTGCACGCGGCGAAACGGGCCGCCTGACACTCGGTTTTACGGCCTCCGCGACGTTCAACCCGGCCGTGACGACTATCATCCGGCAGTTTCGGGCGCGGTGGCCAGAGGTTGCCCTGTCGCTGATCGAGATGAACAGCAACTGGCTGATGGAAAAGCTCTCAAGAGGTGAACTCGACGTTGCCTTCATCCGGCCGGGGCTGGAAGATCCGAAAGACGTGCGGCTGAAACGCATGGCCGACGAACAGATGCTGGTCGCGCTTCCCGCCGGCCACCCGCTTGCGGCACAAAGCCGCGTGAAGCTCGCAAGCCTTGCCGGCGAGCCTTTCATCATATTTCCGCGCAATATGGGGCTCAGCCTCTATACCGACATCCTGCAGGCCTGCAAGGAAGCCGGTTTCGAGCTGACGGTGACGCAGGAAGCCCCGCAAATCCCGTCGGTCGTCAACCTGGTTGCGGCTGGGCTCGGCGTGTCGATCGTGCCGAAATCGCTGGCGAAGATCGAAATCGACGGCGTCGTGTTTCGACCGATAGAAGGGCCTCCGCTGGTGGCGCGACTGGGGATCGCCATGATGAAGGAACAACGATCCCCGATCGCACTCAATCTCTTCGGGCTTGTTCAGACGAGTTAATCAACCCTTTGTCTCACGCTCACAGAAAGTGATGCGGTTGCTGAACGGATCGATGACGGTGACTTCCAGCCCCCAAGGCGCCTGTTCCAGCCCCGGACGCATATACGGATAGTTCTTTCCGATAAGTTCTTTCTGGAAGGCCGCCGCCCCCGACATGGGGACGAAGACGCGCGCGCCGGGCGAGGCATCTCCGGCGTGTTCGGAGAGATGGATCAGCATGCCGCTGCGCGACATCTGGCAGTAAAGCGGTGCGGTGGGCGCGAAGCGATGTTCCCAATCGACGCCAAATCCGAGGAAATCCCGATAGAACTCCATCGCCTTTGCCACATCGAAAATGCGGAAGATCGGGATGGCGGGCTGGATGGTGATCGGGTCTTTTCGTTCTGTCGGAACGGCTGCTTCTATCTTTGCTGCCAGAACGTTCCAGTCGTCATAGCCGAACTGCGCCGAGACCAATTCCAGTGCCCCACTGTGGGAGATTTCGACATTCTGTTCGGCAAGCGCCTCGCGCAGGCTTTTTGCCATCAGTTTCGCATCGCGGAAATCGCGCATGACATTATCCTTTCAACGGACAAACGGCCAAATCAGGGCCCGCATTGCTGATCCGTTCGTCATCATTGGCCGGATGGTCACGATGAAGGTCGGTTGGATGCGTTCACCATGGCAAAATACCGCGGGCGGCTGGCCGCATCCGGCCATGCGAATTGGTAGCGCCGCGGATTGTCGCAGGCAAGTGGCTGCCAGCCGCTCACCACATGCCATTCACCACTTGGGAGGAAAGGCGATTGCAACTTTGAGGACAAGGTCTTAGCTTCCGGGCACTTCAATGGCAGGCAAGACTATGGAACTCTCCGGCAAGCGTATTCTTCTCATCATCTCGGGCGGCATCGCGGCCTATAAGAGCCTCGACCTGATCCGCCGGCTGCGTGAACGCGGCGCGGAGGTGCGGCCGCTGATGACGAAATCGGCGCAGGAATTCGTCACCCCGCTTGCCGTCGGCGCGCTCTCTTCAGGCCATGTCTATACGGAACTCTTTTCGCGCGAAGATGAGCAGGATGTCGGACACATCAGGCTGGCGCGCGATTGCGACCTCGTGCTGGTGGCACCCGCTACGGCAAACCTGATGGCGAAGATGGCGCATGGGCTGGCCGACGATCTGGCGAGCACCGTTCTGCTTGCCACCGACCGGCCGGTTCTCGTCGCGCCGGCCATGAACCCGAAAATGTGGGATGCGGCACCGACGCGCCGCAATGTCGAGGTTCTCAAGCGAGACGGCATTTCCTTCATCGGCCCGATGGCCGGCGAAATGGCGGAAAGCAACGAGGCAGGCATCGGCCGCATGGCCGAACCACTGCAGATCTCAGCCGCGGTGATCGACTTGCTCAATGCGGGCGCAAAGCCGCTTGAAGGCCGAACCGCGATCGTTACCTCCGGCCCGACCCATGAACCGATCGACCCTGTTCGCTACATCGCAAACCGGTCTTCCGGGCGTCAGGGGCATGCGATTGCCGCAGCGCTGGCAAAGCTCGGCGCAAAGGTTACGCTGGTTTCCGGTCCGGTGACGATCCCCGATCCGGCCGGCGTGACCACCGTTCATGTCGAGACCGCGAGCGAGATGCTGGAGGCTGTGACCGCGCAACTCCCCACCGATATCGCGGTAATGGTGGCAGCTGTTGCCGACTGGCGCGTGGTGTCATCCGCCGATCAGAAGATCAAGAAGCTGCCCGGAGAGGCCCCTGCCCCGCTGCAGCTGGCGGAGAACCCGGATATCCTGAAAACCGTGGGGCATCATGCCCGACGGCCGAAACTCGTTATCGGCTTTGCGGCCGAGACGCAGAATGTCGAGGCCAACGGCCGCGCCAAGCTGGAGCGGAAGGGCGCCGACATGATCGTTGCTAACGACGTCTCGCCGGAGACCGGGGTGATGGGCGGCGATAGAAACCGCGTAAAGATCATTTCCGCCAAGGGCATTGATGAGTGGCCCGATCTCGCAAAGGATGAGGTGGCCGGGCGACTGGCGGCACTGATCGCCTCCAGACTGCCGAACTGAGACAGGAGCCATGACCATGAACCTGTTCACGAAAAAGGGTTTCGATGCCTTCGTGAAGAGATTGCCGGGAACCTCCTTCGTCGACCAATGGGACAGCCACGTCGCCAAGGTGGGCGACAAGGTGTTCACGCTTCTCGGCGAAGGCGACGAGGCTCGGATCGTGGTGAAATGTTCGGAGGAAAGTTTTGAAATCCTGACCGCGCTCGAAGGGATCGGCCAAGCTCCCTATTTCGCCAAACGCAAATGGGTGGAGATTCGGGCGAGTGCACCGCTTTCAGAGGAGGAAGTCGTGCATTACCTCACCCGTTCCTACGAGCTGGTGGCTGCCGGACTGACGAAGAAACTGCGGCTGGAGCTTGGGATAACGCTACCCGTGGTATGAAGATCAGGCGGCCTCGGCTAGCAGCTTCGGCTGAAACAGCAGCGCCTGCATGCCATCCGGGCAGACCTTGACGGCGCTGCCATCCGGGATTTCCACCCAGGTATCGGCCTCGTCGTTCAAAGGTTCGGAGACGAGGCAATAACCGCTTTTGGCACCTGCCGGGCCGGCCATAGGTGCTGCATAAAGCGTCGGCGGCTTGTGATCGGTGGCGTAACGCACGGCATAAAGCTGCTTGCCGTCAGAGAAACAGGCGGTAAAGCGCACGAGCGCCTCGCCGGATTTTTCCATCGATAGCGCCTCGACCGTGGCAACGGCCTTTTCCATTGCGCCCAGCGGATCGGCATCGAGGCCCAACTGCAGCGCGAGAAGGAAGATCATTTCGCTATCGGTCGTGCCGGTTCGGGCGCTGAACAGATCATCGGAAAGCATGCTTTCCAGGCGGCGGCGAATGCGGTCGAAATTGGCGATCTGGCCGTTATGCATGAACGACCAGTGGCCGTGAACGAAGGGATGACAGTTGTCGCGCCGGGTTGCGCCCGTTGTTGCCGCGCGGACATGCGCAAGGAAAAGCGATGAGCGGATCTGCCTTGCGAGGCTTCTCAGATTGCAGTCGGACCAGGCGGGCAGAACGTCGCGATAACGACCCGGCTCAGGCCTATCGCCATACCAAGCGATGCCGAAACCATCTCCGTTTGTCGCCGTCTTGGCGCGGGTTGCACAATGGGATTGCTCTATGAGGGAATGGGCGGGTGATGAAACAAGCTCTTCCAGATAAAGCGGTTCGCCTCGATAGGCAGCCCAGCGGCACATGGATTTTTTAACTCCGATAGAGATCGCGGCCAAACGTGGCGCATTGGGAGGAGGGTCGGGTTATTCGCCTAATGAAAAGTTAAGCTAACAGTATTCGTGACGGAAATGCGACGGGCGAAACTTCACGTTTTGCAACGCACATTAAGACTGTTGTGTGCCGGCAACGCTTTTCGGCTTGCCCGCACGGTACCGTACAGACCGCCCCATTTGCGGCCATTCCGTGGCATCAAGGGTTGCCGATGTTCCACCTCGGCCTAGATACGACTCCATGTCGCAACAAGCAAAGCCACGTGAAGCCCGGGATTCCTCCGGTTTCACACCATCCGGACCAGTGGTTTCGGGTCTTCTCAGAGACTTCGACCGCTGGGCACTGTTTCTTGATATAGACGGGACGCTGATCGATCTGGCAGACACGCCTGACGGGATCATCGTTCCACCGGATCTCCCCACCACTCTTCACACGGTCTCTAAAAAATTCGGTGGCGCTCTGGCGCTGGTAACAGGCCGCGCCCTGCCTTATGCCGACCGGCTTTTCGAACCCTACCGGTTTCCGATCGCGGGCCTTCATGGCGCTGAACGACGAATGTCGGATGGCCTAATAGAGCGCGTCACCACGACACCGGAATTCGAGGTGGTGAAGGAACGCCTTGCGACAGAGGCCGCAGGACTGGACGGCGTGCTGATCGAGGACAAGGGGGCCGCAATCGGCGCGCATTACCGGCAGGCACCGCAACTTCAGGCCGAGCTTGAAGCGCTGATGGAACGCGCCGCCATCGATGCAGGCAGCGACTTCATTTTACAGCGCGGCAAGATGGTGATCGAACTTCGCCCGGCGCAAGCCAGCAAGGGTGAAGCTGTGCGACGCTTCCTCAGCGAACCCTGCTTTGAAGGCCGCTTACCGGTTGCGATCGGTGACGATCTGACCGACGAAGCCATGTTTGCGACCGCCAATGTGCTTGGCGGCCTGTCGATCAGGATCGGCGAGGCGAGCCTGCCTGACGGGAAGACCACGCAGGCGGCGATGCTTATCTCTTCCGCAGCCGAGCTGCGCGATATTTTGGCTGGTCTTTCTCGATAATGCGCCGGCCGTACTTCATCATTGGAAGGAATTTAATTTGAGCCGCCTTGTGGTCGTTTCAAACCGTGTCACCGTTCCCAAAAAGGCAGGCGATGCGCCGGCCGGGGGTCTGGCCGTTGCCCTGCAGGCCGCGCTCGAAGAGCGCGGCGGCATCTGGATGGGCTGGTCGGGCAATTCCAGCGGGGACCGCGAGCCGGAAAAACTGGACGTCCGCGAGATCGGTAACATCACCTATGCGCTGACCGACCTCACCGATACCGATGTCGAGGAATATTACCACGGCTTTGCCAACCGGGTGCTCTGGCCGATCTGCCACTACCGGCTGGATCTGGCGGAATATGGCCGCAAGGAAATGGCGGGCTATTTTCGCGTCAACCGTTTCTTCGCCCACAAGCTGGCGCCGCTCCTCAAGGAAGACGACATCATCTGGGTGCATGACTATCACCTGATCCCGCTGGCGGCCGAACTCCGGCAGATGGGCTTCAAGAACAAGATCGGCTTCTTCCTGCACATCCCTTGGCCGCCGGCCGACGTGCTGTTTGCCATGCCGGTGCATGAACAGATCATGCGCGGGCTATCGCAATATGATCTCGTCGGCTTTCACACCGATTTCGACCTCGACAATTTCGGCGGCGGCCTTGTGCGCGAAGGGATTGGAGAGCGGCTTGAGGGTGGCCGAAAATTCTCCACCTACGGCCGCACCTTCAAGGGCGGCGCCTATCCGATCTCGATCGAAACTGAGGCCTTTGCCAAATATGCGGTGAAGGCATCACGCAATGCCATGGTGAAGAAGGCCAAGGAAAGCATCGAAGGCCGCGATCTCATCATCGGCGTGGACAGGCTGGATTATTCCAAGGGCATTACCCAGCGTATCGATGCGTTCGAGCAGTTCGTGCGGCTGAACCCCGCCTATCAGAACAAGGTGACCTATCTGCAGGTCACGCCGAAATCCCGCTCCGAGGTTCCGGAATACGAACAGATGCAGCGAACGGTCGCCGAGCAGGCCGGACGCGTCAACGGCGCTCTCGGCCAGGTCGACTGGACCCCGATCCGCTATGTGAACCGGTCCGTGCCGCGACCTCTTCTGGCCGGCCTCTACCGCCTTGCCAAGATCGGGCTCGTCACGCCGCTGCGCGACGGCATGAACCTCGTCGCCAAGGAATATGTCGCGGCGCAGGACCCGGAGGATCCGGGCGTGCTGGTGCTTTCGCGTTTTGCAGGTGCTGCTCGCGAGTTGACCGGCGCTTTGCTGGTAAACCCCTATGATATCGAGGGCACGGCACATGCCATCGCCCGCGGCCTCAGCATGTCGCTCGACGAGCGCAAGCAGCGCTGGGAAAAGATGATGAACCATCTTCTGGAATATGACATCAACCGCTGGTGCGACGATTTTCTCAAGGACCTGACGACGGATTGACGGGCATCCGTCCCGCTTGACAGGCGGCAGTACACCGGATTGGTTGGCGGCCACTCAATCTGGCATAGGAGAATCGCGATGAAGATCAGCGCACGCAATCGTTTCAAAGGCAAGGTCGTCGACGTCAAGAAGGGCGCAACAACGGCCCATGTGCGCATCGACCTCGGCAATGGCCTGATCGTCACCTCTTCGATCACCAACGAAGCAGTAGACGAGCTCGAACTTGCCGTCGGTTCCGACGCCTATGCCGTGATCAAGGCTTCGGACGTCATGGTTGCTATCGACTGATCACATTCGTGGGGCGGAGAGATTCCGCCCCATTCGCCGCCAACAGAATTTCCTCGCTCAGTCGTAAACCTTGAGCGTGTGCTGCTTGAGCGGTTCTGCCAGGATTTCCTTGTGAATCTCGCCAAGCGCCTTGAGATAGGGCTGCGCAAAATGCTCATCCAGAGCTGCCTGATCCCGCCATGTTTCGCGGATGAAGAAGGTGCCGGGTGCATTGATGTCCTCAAGCACGACAAACTGGATGCAGCCTTCCTCGCGTCGCGTGGGTTCGACGATTGCCAATGTAGCTTCGCGAAGCTGGTCTTCCTTGCCGGGTTTGGCGCGAAAGGCAAAAATGGCTTCAATCATGTGATTGCTCCTAAATGCATGAAATAACGCCCTTCATAAGCGAAGGGTCGAGGCGGTCCGGCATGGGACCATCCCCGCTTAAAGGGAGCCAAGAACCTTGCCTCATTCAAGAGACGAATGGTTGTAAATATGTCGGGGACGGTGCCTTGCACCTTACAACTCAAGCCTTCTTACAATAATGCGCAGTCGGGGCGTTTCCGTCGGTCTGGTAGTCACCGGGCTGCGGCGGCGCGATCGGTTTGAACAGGGTTCGATCCGGCTTCAAATCGATCAATGGCGTGCCGTCGAGACAATCAAGTCCACGCACCAGAAGCACATTGCCTTCGACACCTTCCAGCTTGACGATGGAGGTCCCGATCGGGTTCGGCCGGACAGGCGAGCGCAGCGAAAATGTGCCATGCACTTCGCCATTGCTCGCCGGACTCTGCAGCACCAGATCCCTGCGCGACTGATGAAGCCAATAGAGAATTTCGAGCCGCTCGAAGACCTCGACGCCTTTCAGCGCCGCAACCCATGGCTCATAGATCTCGATCCTGCAAAGCGGCCCGTCATGCCGACCCTGGCGAGGCGTTTCCATGCGCGATGTCCAGGGCGTCGAAATGACACCGATGAAGGTAAGGCCCGCATCGGTCGGCGCCGGCGGCGTCACCGACACCTCGTTCTGACGAATTTCGTTCTCGCGCACCATTCTCAATCTCCTGGTCCAAGACGCGGCGAGCAGACCTGAGAGCTGCCGCCCGGCAGCACGCCCATCACCACATCGATGTTATAAAGCTGTTTCACCCGCTCAACCGTCAACACATCCGCGGGAGGCCCGAGCGCTGCCAAGGCTCCGTCGTGCAGCATGGCAACACGATCGGCGACCATGAAGACATGATCGGGATTGTGGGTGGAGAGCACGACCGCCATGCCTTCGCGCGCCAACCGGCGGACATGGCCGAGCACCCGCATCTGGTTGCCGTAGTCCAGACTGGCTGTCGGTTCGTCCATGACCAGCACTTTCGGCTGTTGCGCCAAGGCACGGGCAATCAGTGTCATCTGCCGTTCGCCACCGGAAATTTCGGTATAGGGCCGGTCAGAAAGATGCGCCATGCCGAGCCGCTCAAGTGCGGCGGCCGCCACCTCGCGGTCGTTTCGGACAGGTGCGGAAAATGGCGCTACCTGTGCCGCACGTCCCATCAGCACGACGTCGCGCACGGTGAATGGAAACAGGGCCGCATGAGCCTGCGGCACATAGGCGATGCGCCTTGCGCGCTCTTTTCGATCAAGCGTTTCGAGCGGCGCGGCATCGAGAAGAACCTCTCCGCCGAGTGGAGCCAAAAGCCCGAGCATGGTCTTGAACAAGGTCGTCTTGCCGGCACCATTGGGGCCAAGCAGTGCCAGGACTTCGCCGGGGCGCAAGATCAAGCTGACGCCGCCGCCGACCTGGCGAGTGCCGTAACCGAAGGCGAGATCACGCAGTTCCAGCATCAGGACCAGCCTCTCTTGCCGGATGCGAGCAGCCAGAGGAAAAAGGGCGCTCCGACGACAGCGGTCAGGATACCGAGCGGGATTTCGGTCAAAGCCACGCTGCGCGCCAGGGTGTCGACGACCAGCATGTAGCCGCCGCCAAGCAAAAGCGCGGCGGGCAGAAGCCGGCGGAAGTCCGGGCCGACCAGCAATCGCGCGACATGCGGGATCACCAGACCAACCCATCCGACGATACCGGCAATCGACACGGAGGCGGCCGTGATCAGCGTTGCACCGAAAATCAGCGCCAGACGCATCAGTCTGGTATCGACACCCAGCGTCTGAGCCTCTTCATCGCCCAGTGTCATGACATTCATGCGCCAGCGCAGAGCCACAAGCGGCAGAAGACCGATGACCATGGCCGGCAGGATGGAGCCGACATCAGCGCGGGTAACGGCCGTGAGGCTGCCGAGCAGCCAATAGGTAATGGCCGGCAGCTGGTCATAGGGATCGGCAAGGATCTTGACCAGCGAGATACCGGCGCCGACGATGGCGCCGATCGCCACGCCCGCCAGAACCAGCGTCAGCACCGGATCGCGCCCTCTTACTGCGGCTCCAACTCCGTAAACGGCGGCGACCGCCAGCAACCCGCCGCAAAAACTCATGAGCTGGATGACAGGCACCGGCATTTTCAGAAAGATGGCGAGCACTGCGCCGAGACTGGCACCTGCAGACACGCCGAGAATATCCGGAGAAACGAGCGGATTGCGAAACAGACCCTGATAGGTGGCACCGGCCGCAGCCAATGCCGCACCGATCAGTAGGCCCGCAATCACCCGCGGCAGGCGGACATTCCAGATCACCGTCTGCTGGATCGGATCGACATCCGGCTGACCACCGGTCAAACCGGCAAAGAGAACGCGCAGGATAGCCGAGGGTGGCACCGAATATTTGCCGATCGCCATCGAGGCCATCGCCAGCACGGTTACACCAAGGATGCCGAAGACGACCAGCTTCCGGTTTCCGCGATCAGGATCTTGCGCGCTGTTCATCAGTGCTTTTCGATCGCGCCCTTCAGAAGGGTATCGAGCTGAGCATCCGTGACCTCGACCTGATAGAAGAGCTTGAAGAATTTCTGCACATCCGCCTTCAGGTCCACGTCAAAGGTTTTGGGATAAAGCAGCGCTTCCAGCCAGCGGATGCCGATCAGGCGATTGATGCCGGGGGGCGAGTCGAACCAGCCGAAGGGAAGCGATGGTGCGGCAAACACCTTGCCATTTTTGACCGCCGCAACGCTTGCCCAGGATGGATCGCTCTTTACCGCGGAAATGAATTTCGGGCTGGCACCGAGGATGATTTCCGGGTTCCAGCCGAGCACCTGCTCCAGCGAGACATTGGTGAGCCCACCCTTGCCGGCTGCGGCCGCGACATTGGTGGCACCGGCAGCTTCGAGAATCTCAAGGTTGATCGAGCCGGAAAGCCCCGTCTCCAGCCCTTCCGGGCCACGACCATAATAGACCTTCGGCCGTTCGCCGGCCGGCACTTTGGCAAGCCCCTCGCCCAGATTCTTCAGCGTGGTTTCGGCATAGGCTGCAAGCTCTTCTGCCCGCGGTGAAACGCCGAGTAGTTCGCCGACCTGGCGCAGTGTCTTCGCCGAATTCGCAAAGCTGCCGTCGATCAGCACGTAAGGGATTCCGGTCTGCTGCTGCACCTTGTCGGCCAGCGAGATATAGGTCGGGTTGACGCTGCCGACATCGATGATGAGGTCCGGCTTTGCCGCGATCACCGCCTCCATATTAGCGGTGCCGCCCTGGCCCGTCAGTCGACCATAGGTCGGCAGATCACGGGCGGAGGGAAGCAGGAACTCCTTCTCCTGCGCGTTCGGTTCGCGCACCCAGCCCGTCAACTTTTCAGGTGCGAGAACATAAACGAGAACGGAGGCCGGAGGACCGGCGGTCAGGATCCGGGTGACATTGTCGGGAATCTCGACGACACGTCCTGCGGCATCGGTAAATGGCCGCGCCCAGACGCTGGCGCTGCAGACAGACAAAAAGGCAATGGTAACGGCGCTGATCAGCTTCAGCATGGTGGGCTCCCCCGAACAGAATGGAGCCCAGTATGGCATTACGAGATATTCGATGGAATATCTCGTAATGAAAGAGATTGTCTAAACCCATGAAGTGCGACGGAAGGTACCGACACTTCCATTGCGGCAATTCGGGCGATAAAGCTCAATAATGTTCCAGCTAGAGCAGACAGCAACATTCGAGCAGATCATCAAGAAAAGCCGGTTTCTGGCGATCGCGCTCCCCATCGCGACCGAGGAGGAAGCGAAGGCGGCGATTGCTGCCCATGCAGAGGCTGGCGCCAACCACAATTGCTGGGCTTGGCGGATCGGGGCAGCCTATCGGTTTTCCGATGACGGGGAGCCGAGCGGCACGGCGGGAAAACCGATCCTGGCAGCCATCGACGGCCAATCGCTGACCAATATCGTGGTAATCGTCACCCGCTGGTTCGGAGGGATATTGCTCGGCAGCGGCGGTCTGGTGCGTGCCTATGGCGGCACGGCGGCTGCATGCCTGAGAAGCGCTCCGATGGTGGAGCTGAAACCTTCCGTGGAGGGGTTGGTGCGGCTCGACTTTTCGGATCTGGCGCGCGTCAAGGCGCGGCTTCAGGCGATTGCCGACCTCGGCATCGCCGAGGAGCAGTTTACCGCAACTGGGGCCAACCTCGTGCTTCGTGTGCCGGAAGCAGAGGTCGAGACCGTATCACGGCTGATCTCCGACCTCACCAGCGGCAGGTCGGAGCTGAAGATCGATTGATCGGGATCACGCCGCCTTGGCGACGTGATATTCCTTGATGGCAGCCATCTTGATCGACGGATAACGCTCGGCTTCGTAACGCAGCGAAAACGCATCCTGGGCCAGGAAGACCGGATCACCATCGAGATCGCGGGCGATATCGCCGCGCTTGACGGTGATGAATTTTTCCATGTCGACCTTGTTGTCCGACGAAACCCAGCGGCACACCGAGAAGCGTGACATTTCGAAACTGACCGGCAGGCTGTATTCCGCCGAAAGCCGCTCCTTCAACACATCGAGCTGCAGTGCGCCGACGACGCCGACGATGGCCGGCGAGCCGTCTTCCGGCTGGAAGAGCTGCACGACGCCCTCTTCCGCCATCTGCTGCAGGGCTTCCTTGAGCTTCTTTGCCTTCATCGCATCACCCAGCCGCACGCGGCGGAGAATTTCCGGCGAGAAGTTCGGGACGCCCTGGAATACCAGAGACTCGCCTTCGGTCAGCGTGTCGCCGATACGAAGCGTGCCGTGGTTCGGAATGCCGACGACGTCACCAGCATAGGCCGTATCTGCAATATGGCGCTGCGAGGCGAAGAAGAACTGCGGCGCGGTGAGGCCGAGTTGCTTGCCGGTGCGGGCAAGCCTTGCCTTCATGCCGCGCTCCAGCTTGCCGGAGCAGATACGCGCGAAAGCGATACGGTCGCGATGGTTCGGGTCCATGTTCGCCTGGATCTTGAAGACGAAGGCCGTCATCTTGTCTTCGGCGGCATGGACGGTGCGGATATCGGCAACCTGGTCGCGCGGCGGCGGGGCGAAATCGCCAAGCGCATTGATGAGATCGCGGACACCGAAATTCCTGAGCGCCGAACCGAAGAAGACCGGCGTCATATGGCCTTCGAGAAAAGCCTGTCGATCGAACGGGCGGCAGGCTTCAAGCGCCAGTTCTACCTCTTCGACGAAAGCGGCGCGCTCGTTTTCCGGCAGGCGATCCATGACGGCCTGCGGGCCGTTGACGGAGATCGCCTCTTCGCTATCGGGACCACGCACCTTGTTTTCGGCAAGGTGATAGGAGCCGCAGAAGCTCTTGGAGCGGCCGATCGGCCAGGTGATCGGAGCGGTATCCAGCGCCAGCTTTTCTTCGACCTCATCGAGGATCTCGAAGATGTCGCGGCTTTCGCGGTCCATCTTGTTGACGAAGGTGATGATCGGGATGTCGCGCATGCGGCAGACTTCGAAAAGTTTTAGCGTACGCGGCTCGATACCCTTGGCGGCGTCGATGACCATGATGGCGGCATCGACCGCCGTCAGGGTGCGGTAGGTATCGTCGGCGAAGTCTTCGTGACCCGGTGTATCGAGAATGTTGAAGACCTTGTCATTATATTCGAAGGTCATCACCGAGGTGACGACCGAGATGCCGCGCTCGCGCTCGATCTTCATCCAGTCGGACCGCGTCTGGATGCGATCCTTCTTCGCCTTGACCTCACCGGCGAGCTGAATGGCACCGCCGAACAGAAGCAGTTTTTCGGTCAGCGTCGTCTTGCCCGCATCCGGGTGGGCGATGATCGCAAATGTACGGCGGCGGGAAACCGCCTCTGCCAGAGTTTCGGCCATGTCAGCAACAATCCTTCGAGTTGCCGCGTATCTAGCGACTTAGTGGATAAGTTTCAATTCGTGTTTGACCCCGGCAGCCGTGACCAGGCTAATGGAATGATGAACGCTCACACCCCGTCTTCCCCCAAACTCAATCTCGTCCGCCTGCCGAATGGCGATGGCCTGGATCTTCCCTCCTATGAAACCACCGGTGCCGCCGGCATGGATCTGCGCGCCGCGGTAACCGATAATGAACCGATGACGCTGGCTCCAGGCAAACGTGCGCTGGTGCCGACCGGCTTCATTTTCGAGATCCCGGCGGGTTTCGAGGCGCAGATCCGTCCGCGCTCCGGCCTCGCCTTCAAGAACGGTATCACCTGCCTCAACACCCCCGGCACGATCGACAGCGATTACCGCGGCGAGGTGAAGGTGTTGCTGATCAATCTCGGCGAAGACGATTTCGTCATCACCCGCGGCATGCGCATCGCCCAGATGGTTATTGCGCCGGTGACGCAGGTGCAGGTAGCCGAAATCAGCGAAACGACCGAAACCGTACGCGGTACCGGAGGCTTCGGCTCGACCGGCGTTTGACTTGATCGACGCAAGGGCGTGGCGCCAGACGGCGCGCGCCGGCGTTGATAGCTATCAAGACTGCTTCAACTGCAGCATGGCTTTGCGCCTGGCCCGTCATTGATAGAAGGATATTTCGCCTTTTTTTGATGTCCCGAGACGAAATCGTCCTCGCTTGTTGCTCCATCGAACACTATTTTTCGACCAACTGTTCTAGTGGAGAAACGACAATGTCGGTGAACAAACCGGGCCGCGGCCGCATCTATTCCTCGATTACCGAGACGATCGGTGACACGCCACTCGTAAGGCTGAACAAGCTGGCGAAGGAAAAGGGCGTGAAGGCCACGATCCTCGCCAAGCTCGAATTCTTCAACCCGATCGCATCGGTCAAGGACCGTATCGGCGTCGCGATGATCGAAAGCCTTGAGGCACAGGGCAAGATCACTGCCGGCAAGACCACGCTTGTTGAGCCGACATCTGGCAATACCGGTATCGCGCTTGCCTTCGCGGCTGCCGCCAAGGGTTACAAGCTAATCCTGACCATGCCGGAAACCATGTCCGTCGAGCGCCGCAAGATGCTGGCGCTGCTTGGTGCGGAACTGGTTCTGACCGAAGGCCCGAAGGGCATGAAGGGCGCGATCGCCAAGGCGGAAGAACTTGCCGCAACGCTTCCGGATGCGATCATTCCGCAGCAGTTCGAAAATGAGGCCAATCCGGAAATCCACCGCAAGACGACGGCCGAGGAAATCTGGAACGATACCGATGGCAGGGTGGACATCTTCGTCGCCGGCATCGGTACCGGCGGCACGATCACCGGCGTCGGCCAGGTGCTGAAGAGCCGCAAGCCCGACCTCAAGGTCATCGCCGTCGAGCCGAAGGAATCGCCCGTGCTTTCCGGCGGCGAACCCGGCCCGCACAAGATCCAGGGCATCGGCGCGGGCTTTGCACCAAAGATCCTCGATACGAAAATCTATGACGAGATCGTCACGGTTGCCAGCGCCGACGCGTTGGAGACCGCCCGCCATGTGGCCGCTCTGGAAGGCGTTCCAGTCGGCATCTCCTCCGGTGCTGCGCTAAAGGCGGCAATCGAAGTGGGCAGCCGGCCGGAAAATGCCGGCAAGACCATCGTCGTCATCATCCCCTCCTTCGCAGAGCGTTATCTCTCTACCGCGCTGTTCGACGGACTGGGCGAATAAAACTTGTCCTCATGACCGGCCAGAAACACCCGGCCGGTCATGAGCCGATGAAAGATCGCAGGAGATCGCTACAACGGCGCGTTCACTTCGCCGCGCCAGTCATCGCCTGATATTCATTCTCCAACCATAACCTTCTTACGCCGCCGCGATCGCCAATCTTTCGCTCGCCATCCGATAAGAGATCGCCTCGGCAAGATGAAGACGCCCGACAGTCGGTTTGCCATCGAGATCGGCTAGCGTGCGAGCGACTTTTAGAACCCTGTGATATCCGCGAGCGGAAAACTTCAGTTTCTCCGCCGCATCTCTCAGCAGTTGCAGGCCGGACTGATCGGGCTCTGCGACCTTTTCAATCAGTGACGTCGAGCAGCGCGCATTGGTGAGCGGACCCGACAGGCCTGCTGCCAGATAGCGATCCTGCTGGAGTTCCCGAGCCGCCAGCACCCGTTTGGCGACGTCGGCACTGCTTTCCGCCGGCGCAGGCCGGATCAGGTCCGATGCCGACACCGCCGGCACGTCGATGCGGATATCGACCCGGTCCATCAAAGGGGCGGAAATACGAGCCTGATAATCCGCGGCACAGCGCGGCCCGCGGGCGCAGGAATGGCCCGGTTCTCCCGCCATGCCGCAGCGGCATGGGTTCATCGCCGCGATAAGCTGGATGCTGGCTGGATAGGAAACACGGTGATTGGCGCGGGCGATAACACATTCGCCGGTCTCCAACGGCTGGCGCAGGGCATCCAGTACCTGCGGCGAGAATTCCGGGAATTCGTCGAGGAACAGGACACCGTGATGGGCGAGTGACGCCTCGCCCGGTTTTGCCCGCAAGCCGCCGCCGACAAGTGCCGCCATGGTGGCCGAATGATGGGGCGTGCGATAGGGTCGGCGATCCGAGAGTTTTCCGCCTGAAAGCTGGCCGGCGATCGAATGGATCATCGAGACTTCCAGCAGTTCGGCTGCCGAAAGCGGTGGCAGGATGGAGGGAAGCCGGGCCGCCAGCATCGACTTGCCTGATCCTGGAGGACCGACAAAAAGCAGATTATGTCCGCCAGCCGCCGCGACTTCCAAGGCCCGCTTGGCGCTTTCCTGCCCCTTGATCTCGGCCAGATCCGGCAAATTGGCCGGGAGTGCCCGAATGGCGGGCTGTGGTCTCGAGATGACCTGAGTGCCGCGAAAATGATTGGCGAGCGCGATCAAGCTGCGCGGGGCGATAATATCGACATCCGGTCCGGCCCAGGCCGCTTCCGATCCGCTATCTGCAGGGCAGATCAAACCTTTGCCGACGGCATTGGCGCTGATCGCTGCGGGAAGCGCGCCGGCGACGGCCGCCAGCGTGCCATCGAGGTTCAATTCGCCGATGACGACATGATCGGAGACCGCATCTCCCGGAATGGCACCAAGTGCCGTCATCAGGCCGAGTGCGATGGCCAGATCGAAATGGGAGCCTTCCTTGGGCAGATCCGCCGGCGCTAGATTGACCGTTACCTTTTTCGGCGGCATGGCGAGGCCGGAGGCATGGAGTGCGGCCTGTACCCGCTCGCGACTTTCTGCAACCGCCTTGTCCGGCAGGCCGACGATATGCATGCCCATCTTGCCCGGGCCGACCATGACCTGAACGTCGACGGGAACGCCTTCTATGCCCTGGAATGCAATGGTACTGACGCGTGAAACCATGCCAATCGCTCCCACAGATCATGTCCGGAACGACTGCCCTGCCCCACGGCCTGCCTTCGCGCCACCACAACCATAAGCTGACACGGCGCAAGGATTAAAACAAGAACAAAAATCGAACAAACGAAACAAAAAAGGCGCCCGGTCAGGCGCCTCTCCGTCACATCAAAGACTAAACTCAGTTGAGCTTGGCTTCGATCGCATCCCACATCAGGCTTGCGACATCGGCGCCGCCGAATTTCTTCACTTCGCGGATGCCGGTCGGCGAGGTCACGTTGATCTCGGTCATGTAGTCGCCGATCACATCGATGCCGACGAAGATGAAACCACGCTCGCGCAGGGCAGGCCCGATGCGGGCGCAGATTTCCTTTTCGCGGGTCGTCAACTCGGTCGGCTCGGCGCGACCGCCAACGTGCATGTTGGAGCGGCTGTCGGTTTCGGCCGGGACGCGGTTGATTGCGCCGACCGGCTCGCCATCGACGAGCAGGATGCGCTTGTCGCCCTTGCGGACCTCTTTCAGATAACCTTGAGCGATATAGGGCTCGCCGCGATACATCTGGCCGAACATTTCCAGAAGCGACGTAAAGTTGCGGTCGTCGCGGGCGGAGTGGAAGACGCCGGCGCCGCCATTGCCGTAAAGCGGCTTGAGGATGATGTCGCCCAGCTCCTGGCGGAAGGCGGCGATTTCTTCCGGATCACGTGAGATCAGCGTCGGCGGCATCAGGTCGGCGAATTCGGTGACGAAGATCTTTTCCGGCGAATTGCGCACCCAGGCAGGATCGTTGACGACGAGCGTCTTGGGGTGGATGCGCTCGAGCAGATGGGTCGAGGTGATGTAGCCCATGTCGAAGGGCGGATCCTGACGCAGAAGCACGACGTCCATCTGAGAGAGATCGACGCGCTGCTTTTCACCAAGCGTGAAATGGTCACCCTTGATGTCGCGAACCTGCAGCGGCTCAACCGCCGCAAAGATCTTGCCGTCGCGCATGGTCAGGCGATCGGGCGTGTAATGGAAAAGCTCGTAGCCGCGGGATTGGGCCTCCAAGGTCATTGCGAAGGTGGAATCGCCAGCAATGTTGATGCTGGAAATATGGTCCATCTGGATTGCGACCTTGCGAACATGCGCCATGAGTTTCGTCCCCGATAAAGATGCCGCCTGAATTTGGGCTTGCCTGATTTAGGATGGCATAGGCCCGAAAGCAATGCGGCCGGGAACAATCCCGACCGCACAGATCAAACTCGCGTGGATCCGGCGCTTCAGGCGACCGGCTCGGCCACCGCGGCGACTGCCGTTGCGGGCGCACGCGCATCCAGACGCTTGCCTGTCTCGGCGTCGAAGAAATGCAGCTTCGACGGGTCGATCGAAAGCCGCATGCCGTCCGTGATTTCGGCTTCGCCGGACAGCGCGATGGTTACGGCCTGATCGCCGACCAGACCATGGGCCAGACGCTGCGAGCCGAGTTCCTCGACATATTCGACGGTGAAGGGCATGCCTTCGGCGGACGACACCACGCGCAGGTCTTCGGCGCGCAGGCCGACAGTTACGGCACCGGAGGTCGGCGCGTAACCGTTGAGCGAAATCTGCGACGGGCCGATGGCAAGCCTGTCGCCCTGCAGTTCCGCCTTGACAAGGTTCATGGCCGGAGAGCCGATGAAGCTAGCCACGAAGGTCGAGGCCGGGGTGTGATAGACATCCAGCGGCGAGCCGACCTGCTCGATCTTTCCACCGTTGAGAACGACGAGACGATCGGCCAGCGTCATCGCTTCGAGCTGGTCGTGGGTGACGTAGATCGAAGTCGTGCCGAGGCGGCGCTGCAGGCGCTTGATCTCGCCGCGCATGGAAACGCGCAGCTTGGCATCGAGGTTCGACAGCGGCTCGTCGAACAGGAAGGCTGCCGGCTTGCGGACGATGGCGCGGCCCATGGCAACACGCTGGCGCTGACCACCGGAAAGCGCGCGCGGCTTGCGATCCAGATACTGGGTGATTTCCAGCATCCGGGCGGCTTCGGCCACACGAGCATCGATCTCGGCCTTCGGCGTCTTGCGGTTCTTCAAACCGTATTCGAGGTTCTGGCGCACCGTCATATGCGGATAGAGCGCATAGTTCTGGAACACCATGGCGATGTCGCGGTCGGCGGGTTCGACCTCGTTGACCGCACGGTCACCGATCTTGACCGTGCCTTCGGAAATGACCTCCAGGCCTGCGACCATGCGCAGGAGCGTGGACTTGCCGCAGCCGGAAGGGCCGACGAGGACGATGAACTCGCCGTCCTTTATGTCGAGGTTGATATCGGTGACGGCACGGACGCCGCCGTTGTAAATCTTGCCAACGCTGCTGATGTCGATCGCGGCCATTGTCGTTTTCCTTACTTGTCGCTTTCGGTCAGGCCCTTGATGAACCAGCTCTGGAAGATCACCACGATTGCCACGGGCGGGAGCATGGCGAGAACCGCCAGGGCAAATGCCTCGTTGTAATCGGGGATGTTCGAGCCGACCCAAACCTGAAGGATGGATTTGATGCCGCGCATCAGCGTGAAGAAGCTCTCGTCGGTCGTCATCATCATCGGCCAGAGATACTGGTTCCAGCCATAAACGAACATGATGATGAAGATCGCGGCGATCATGGTGCGCGAGATCGGCACCAGGATGTCGATGAAGAACTTGAAGGGACCTGCGCCATCGATGCGAGCAGCTTCGAGCAGTTCTTCCGGCACGGACTTGAAGAACTGGCGGAAGTAGAAGGTACCGGTGGCGGAGGCCAGCAATGGCACGATCAGGCCGCTATAGGTGTTCAGCAGCCCGAGATCCGACATGACCTGATAGGAGGGCATGATGCGCACTTCGAGCGGCAGAAGCAGGGTGGTGAAGATCACCCAGAAAGAAAGCGTCGCCATCGGGAAACGGAAATAGACGATGGCATAGGCGGCCATCATCGACAGGACAATCTTGCCGATGGCGAAACCGACACCGAGGATCAATGAGTTCATGACCATGCGGGCGCCGGTGATATCGCCGGTAAAGCCGCCCTTCTGCGTCAGCACCTTTTCGTAGGTGGCGATGAAATTGTCGCCCCAGGCGAGAGACAAGCCATTCATGTGAATGTCGGCTGCCGTGTGGGTGGAGGTCATGAAGGCGACCACGACCGGCATGCAGAGAAACAGCGAGCCGAGGATGAGGACGAGATGATCGGAAAACTTGGTGCGATACATGGCTAGTCCTCTCAATTGTAGTGGACGCGCCGCTCGATGAAGCGGAACTGGAAGATGGTGAGGACGAAAACCACGATCATCAGAATGACCGACTGGGCCGAAGAGCCGCCGATATCATTGCCGCGGAAGCCGTCGGCATAGACCTTGTAGACCAGCGTGACCGGGTTGTTGGCGGGCTTGTCCTTGACCATGACGTCGATGATGCCGAACGTGTCGAACAGCGCGTAGGTGACGTTGATGGTCAAAAGGAAAAAGGCGGTCGGCGCCAGAAGCGGAAGGATGACCGTCCAGAAACGGCGCATGCCCGAACGGCAGTCGATCATCGCCGCTTCGCGCACGGAGACCGGCACGTTCTGCAGACCCGACAGGAAGAAGATGAAATTGTAGGGGATCTGCTTCCAGACCGCGACAACCGTCATGGCGAAGGCCGTGTCGTAATAGTTCAGGCCAACCTGCATATGCCAGCCGAAATAAGACATCATCTTCACGAAGGGGCCGACATGCTGGTCGAAGATCATCATGCCGATCAGGCCCGAAACGGGGGCCGCGATGGCGTAGATGGCGATGAGCAGCGTCTTGTAGGTCGAGGCACCGCGGATGACGCGGTCGGCCTTGACGGCGAGCAGCAATCCCAGCGAAAGCGACAGGAAGGTGACGAGCACAGTGAAAACGGCCGTGAACAGCGCGATCGACTGATATTCGGAGCTGAAGATCACATCGGTGTAATTGCTCAAGCCCACGAAGGTCGAGCCGAAGCCGAACGGGTCCTCAAGGTAAAAGGACGAACTTACCGCCTGGACCGAGGGCCAGTAGAAAAAGATGAAGATCACCGCGAGCTGCGGGAAAAGAAACAGATAGGGCAGAACGGGCGAGGTGAACTGCACACGCTTCATTTCTTCTGCCGCGACGGCAGTCTTCTTGCTGCGTGCCTTGCCCCCGAAACCGAGACGGGACAGGAAACCGCCGGGTTGCGGTTGTGACGTCGTATAGGCCACGAGTTCTCCCCTTTCTTGCAATTACAAAAGAGCCCGCCCGCCCCTTATAGGGAGCGGACGGACCATGATGGGAGATGGCTATCAGCCAGCGGTCTTGGCGAAACGGGTGAGGAGGTCGTTGCCTTCCTTCTCGATGGTTTCGAAGGCCTTCTGAACGGTCGTTTCACCCGAGAAGATCTTATTGTATTCGCGTTCCATGATGGAACGGATCTGCGGGTAGAAGCCGAGGCGGTAGCCCTTGGACCATTCGCCCGACGGCAGCATCAGCTGCTTGATGCCGACTTCGGCAACCGGGGTCTTCTCGTAGTAGCCTTCCTTCTTGGCCAGCTCGTAGGCAGCCTTGGTGATGGCGACGTAACCGGTAGCCTGGTGGTAGAACTTCTGGATTTCCGGCGAGGTCAGGAACTGGAAGAAGTCAGCCGTGCACTTGTTTTCAGCTTCCGGCTTTCCGGCCATTGCGAAGAGTGCAGCGCCACCGATGAAGGTGTTGGTGCCGGCGCCCTTGATGCTCGACCAGTAAGGCAGGAAGTCAGCCGAGAACGGCATGGAAGCGGTCTTCTGCAGGCCGCCGAAGGAACCGGAGGAACCGATCCACATAGCAACCTTGCCTTCTTCAAAAGGCTTCTGGTTGTCGTTCCAGCTTGCGCCGTAGAACTTGTAGAGACCGGCGTCAGACCAAGACTTCAGCTTTTCGAACATCATGACAAGGTTCTTGTCGGTGAGGTTCATCTTGGTGTCGACAACGCTGTCGTAACCGTTGTTGTTGTTTGCGAACTGGATGTTCTGGCGCGAGAAGAAGTTCTCGGTGAACTGCCAGGTCAGCTGCGAAGCGGTCATCGGGATGAAGCCGGCTTCCTTGAGCTTCGGAGCGACAGTTTCAAACTCTTCCCAGGTCTTCGGAACGGCAACGCCGGCCTTTTCGAAAGCCTGTGGGTTGACGTACATGATCGGAGCCGAAGAGTTGAACGGCATGCCGATGAACTTGCCCTTCGAGTCGGCGTAGAAATAACGAACGCCTTCGATGAACGCGTTGCGGTCGAACTTGTAACCTGCGTTGTTGATCAAATCTTCAGCAGCAACGGTTGCGCCCTTGGCGTTGATGATGGTGGCTGCACCAGCGTCGAAGACCTGGAGGATGTTCGGCTGTTCGCCCGAACGGAAAGCGGCGATGCCGGTTGCCAGAGCTTCCTCGTAGGTGCCCTTGGAGATCGGCGTCAGGTTGCAGGCGGTCTGTGAAGCATTGAACTTCTGCGAGACTTCGTTGATGACTTCACCGTTGCGGCCGCCCATGCCGTGCCACCAGGTGATGTTGGTTGCTGCGAGCGAGGAGGTTGCAGACATTGCAACTGCCATCGCGGCCATCGAAAATTTCTTGATCATGGTCATGGTTACGTCCTCTCCGCCTTGGTTGGATCGAGGACCGCAATAGGGCTTGCCCGTGACAGGCTCTTAACAGTTCTGTTTCAGATTTGTGACGTTTGCACAGCTTTGCAAAAACTTCACAACACCGTCAAAAAGCATCGGGAAAATGCCGGGGCAAACGCCAGGGCAGGACGGCGATAATATCGTAACGGCAAGATAGAAGATGGGCATCTCGGCGGCGCGACAGCCAGATATCGCTTGCAGCCCTTATCCGCCTTTGGGCGTCGTAACCGACAGCATCGATCGCGTCAGCTTCTCGGGCGCGCGCCTTGACCTCGACAAACAGGATAAGAGTCTTTTTGCGGGCGACGATATCGATTTCGCCGAGCCTTGTCCGGTATCGGAACTTCAGGATCCGATACCCTTTAAAGAGAAGATAGAGAGCTGCGAGATATTCGGAGACGTGGCCGCGCCGTTCGGCGCGCCGGCGTTTATGCCGCCTGTCCTCGGCTCCGCGGCCCATCAGCCCTCATCCTTGTCCTTCATAGCGGCATCTTTCATGGTGACCAGCCGCTGATAGAGATCCCGCTTCGAGAGGCCTGTCAGACGCGCCGCTTCCGCCGCAGCCTTTGCCGCGGGCATGGAAGACGACAACTCCTCCAGCAAGACATCGACATCGACCGCCGCCGGCACATCATCATAGGCAGGCGGGCCGACGAGGAAGACGATCTCACCCTTGACGTTGCGACCATCGAAGGCTTCAGCAAGCTCTCCGAGCGACGCGCGGCTGATCTCCTCGAAGGCCTTGGTCAGTTCGCGCCCAACACAAGCCGCGCGGCCCGGCCCCAGAACATCGGCAGCGGAGGCCAGCGTGGCTTTAATGCGATGCGGAGATTCAAAGAATATCAGCGTTGCGGGAATTTTCGACAGTTCCGCCAGTCGGTCGCGGCGTCCTTTTTCCTTCACCGGCAGAAAACCGGCAAACAGGAAGGCATCATTCGGAAGACCGGAAGCAACCAGCGCGGCGAGAGGCGCCGAAGCGCCGGGAATGGGGACTACCCGATAGCCCGCCTCGATGGCCAGCTGTCCAAGCCGATAACCCGGATCGGAGACAAGCGGCGTGCCGGCATCGGAGACCAGAGCCACGGACTTGCCCTGTTCCAGTGCCGCCAGCAGCCTTGGCCCCATCTCATCAGCATTATGCTCGTGATAGGCGTAAGGTTTGTTGGCGATGCCATAGCGATCGAGAAGCACGCGGGTGACGCGCGTATCTTCGCAGGCCAGCACATCGGCACCGGCGAGCGTTTCAAGCGCGCGCAACGTGATATCGCCGAGATTGCCGATCGGCGTGGCAACGAGATAAAGCGCCGGCTCCAGCGGGCGCGAGGGCACAAAAGTATTGGCGACGCGGTAGCCGCGGGTCGCTTCAGCAGGTCCAGCCACGAGCTTCGCAATTCAGTTGGATGATCATAAGCCCTTTATGGTCAAGGCGATGGCGGCCCGCAAGCGGCACGGGCCCAAGTTTTCTGTGTGCAGGTCTATTGCAAGTGCCGAAATGAAGCGGACACCCCGCATATGCTCTTGCGTTCAAAGGCTGATCTCTGCCATTTTGCCCCTCCACATCGTCCGGCTTGCGAAAGCCGAAGAATATCCGGTGCCCCGCCTCCCGGGACACCCAGGTCGAAAGCGGTTGAGTCCATGCGTATTACTCTCGAGCGGTCCAATCTTCTTAAGTCGTTGAGCCACGTTCACCGCGTGGTCGAGCGCCGCAACACAATTCCGATCCTTTCCAACGTTCTGATGCGCGCTTCCGACGCCAGCGTCGAACTGAAGGCGACGGACCTGGATCTGGAGATCACCGAATCCGTTCCGGCGATGGTCGAGCAGGCCGGCGCGACCACGGTTCCCGCACATCTTCTCTACGAAATCGTGCGCAAGCTGCCCGACGGTTCGGAAGTCCTGCTCGCCACCAATCCTGATGGCGGCTCCATGACGGTCCAGTCCGGCCGTTCGAAATTCTCGCTGCAGTGCCTGCCGGAAACCGATTTCCCGGATCTGACCGCCGGTTCGTTCAGCCATACGTTCAAGCTGAAGGCGACCGATCTCAAGATGCTGATCGACCGGACGCAGTTCGCGATCTCCACGGAAGAGACCCGTTATTACCTGAACGGCATCTTCTTCCACACGATCGAGGCAGGCGGCGATCTGAAGCTGCGCGCGGTTGCCACCGACGGTCACCGTCTCGCCCGCGCCGACGTGCAGGCTCCTTCCGGTTCGGAAGGCATGCCGGGCATCATCATCCCGCGCAAGACGGTCGGTGAACTGCAGAAGCTGGTGGACGATCCGGAAGCACTGGTCACTGTCGAGGTTTCCGACGCCAAGATCCGCCTGACGATCGCCGACATCATCATGACGTCGAAACTGATCGACGGCACGTTCCCCGACTACCAGCGGGTCATCCCGACCGGCAACGACAAGGAAATGCGCGTCGATTGCCAGACCTTCACCAAGGCCGTCGACCGCGTATCGACCATTTCGTCGGAGCGTGGCCGCGCGGTAAAGCTTGCGCTGACGGACGGCCAGCTGATGCTGACGGTCAACAACCCGGATTCGGGCAGCGCGACGGAAGAAGTTGCGGTCGGATACGAGAACGATCCGATGGAAATCGGCTTCAACGCCAAATACCTTCTCGACATCACGGCCCAGCTTTCCGGCGACGACGCCATCTTCATGCTGGCGGATGCGGGCTCACCGACATTGGTCCGCGATACGGCGGGCGATGATGCGCTCTACGTATTGATGCCAATGCGCGTATAAAAAAATTGAGGCGGCCGGAAATTCTGAGCCGCCTTTTTTATGCCGTTTTCTAATTGCGACATTCTTTCTTGCCTTTGCGTCATTGACCTTGACCCCTGCGGTCAGACGACCAAATAGGCATGAAAACCGGGAGAGGTAACTAGATGGAATTACGCTTGAAGGAACGGCTCGGCCGGAAATTCGACGAGGAAATCCGTTTCTTCAAAGGCTGGATGGATGGCCCGAAAAGCGTAGGTGCGATCTGCCCCACATCCTCCGTGACTGCTAAGCGCATGGCAAGCGTCATCACCCCCTCATCAGGCCTGCCCGTGCTTGAACTCGGTCCGGGCACCGGCGTCATAACTAAGGCGATCCTGGAACGCGGCATCGCGCCGGAGAACCTGGTTTCGATCGAATATTCGACGGATTTCTACCAGAACCTGATCAAGGCCTATGAAGGCGTGCATTTCATCAATGGCGACGCTTTCGAACTCGACAAGACGCTCGGAGAGATGAAGTCCGTCATCTTCGACAGCGTGATCTCCGCCATCCCGATGCTGAGCTTTCCGATGGAAAGCCGTATCGCGCTTCTGGAAGACCTGCTCGACCGCATGCCCGCAGGGCGCCCGGTGATGCAGATCACCTATGGTCCGGTCTCTCCGATCATCGCCAATCCGGATCGCTACAAAATCAAGCATTATGATTTTGTCGTACGGAATATCCCGCCGGCGCAGCTCTGGACCTATACCCGGGGCTAATTCACACCATCGTCAATCGTCCGGTGTAAGCGGGATCGATTTCGACCCGTTGTGGAGCTTTGACCAGCATGACCTTCGGCCTTTACATCACCCACCCGCAGGTGCGCATCGACGCCAATGTGCCGGTGCCGCAATGGGGTCTGTCCGATATCGGCCGACAGCGTGCCGAGAAAGCAGCGATGCTGCCTTGGGCGCAAAAGCTCGGGCGCATCATTTCGAGCGACGAGACCAAGGCGATCGAGACGGCGGAGATTCTGGCCGCATCCAACGACATCCCGATCATGATCGCTCCTGACACGCATGAAAACGACCGGTCGGCCACCGGCTTTCTTGCGCCGCCGGAATTCGAGGCGGCAGCGGACTGGTTCTTCGCCAATCCCACCGAGAGCTTCAGGGGCTGGGAAAAGGCTGCGGATGCGCAGTCCCGCATCGTTTCGGCCTTCGACCGCATCCTTTCCGATCACAATCCAGACATGCCGATCGCTTTTGTCGGTCACGGCGGGGTCGGCACGCTGTTGAAATGTCATCTGCGGCAAATGCCGATCTCCAGAAGCCAGGATCAGCCGGGTGGCGGCGGAAATCTGTTCTGTTTCTCCCTTGCAGATCGCACCGTCTCGTGCGACTGGACCCCGATAGAAACATGGCAAGGGGAATGACCAACATGCAAGCGCGTGACCGACTGATCGTGGGCCTCGATATCCCGACCGTTTCCGAGGCCGAAAAGATGGTCGCCACGCTCGGCGAGAGCGTCTCTTTCTACAAGATCGGTTATCAGCTGGTATTTGCCGGCGGGCTGGAATTTGCCCGTGACCTTGCCAAGGACGGCAAGAAGATTTTTCTCGACATGAAGCTGCTCGATATCGACAACACGGTGGCGAAGGGCGTCGAGAACATTGCGAAGATGGGCATGACCATGCTGACCCTGCATGCCTATCCGAAGGCGATGCGTGCAGCGGTCGAAGCCGCCAAGGGATCGGATCTCTGCCTGCTCGGCGTGACCGTGCTGACCTCGATGGATGCAGCCGACGTGACCGAAGCCGGGTACGCCCAGACGCCGGAACAACTGGTTCGCACCCGCGCGGCGCAAGCACGCGATGCCGGCATGGGCGGCATCGTCTGCTCTGCGGAAGAATCTGCCGCAGTGCGTGAAATCGTCGGCGCCGACATGGCTATCGTTACTCCCGGCATCCGTCCGAAAGGCGCAGATGCCGGCGATCAGAAGCGTGTCGTGACGCCATTCGACGCTCTGAAGGCCGGTTCCACACACCTCGTCGTCAGCCGCCCGATCGTCAAGGCTGACGACCCGAAGGCCTCCGCAGAGGCAATTCTAGCCGAAATGCGGGATGCTCTCTGGCCCGCCAACAACGCCTGACCCGACCGAAAAGCGAGACTAACGATTGTTGGAAACCCGGTTACGGGAGCCTTCATCGACAATCAGGTTCGGGTTTCCGCCAGGAAGACGATTATCGACGACGGTGTTGTTATTCGCGCCGTCGTTGTGATCCAGCCCGCCAAGCAGCATCTTGGGCTGGACGAGGCAATAGCTGTTGAACATGCTCAGCCCCTGCCGGCTGCCAATCCAGACTGCCGGACGCGCCACCGGCACATCATACTTAAAGGTGTTGCCGCTGATGATGTTGCCCTGCGGCGACTGATGGCGGAAGGTGCCGCCCTCGCCGCAATTGCGGTAGAGATAGACCCCGCCAGAAAGCGGGTTCACGAATGTATTGTTCTCGATGCGGTTGCTCGCAGACCCGTCCACCGCGATGACTTCGCGCCATTCGGGGCGAGCGGCGAATGTGTTGCCGGTGATGACATTTCCGGCGGATTCAGCGTCGAGATAAACAACGGTCGAACTTGCCTTGCCCGTAAAGCGTGAATTCTGCAGCGTGACCCTTGTCACACCTGGCGCGAGATAGAGCGGCACGCCGACACTGCCGGAAAAGGCAAGATTGTCGAGCAGGATACCGGTCGGCGCTGCAGCCTGTGCCCGCTGCGTGTGCCCATCCTTGTTCGAGGATGCCTTCACTTCCTTAGCCTGGCCGTTGTTTCCAAGCCCCTGGATGCGCAGATCGCCCTTGATCTGGCAATTGCGGATGGTGATGTCGGTGGGCACGCTCCACTTGCCATCTCCTCCCTTGCGAGACTGGATCAAAACCGTTCTCGCCTTCGTGCCGCTGCCGTCGATCATTGCGCCATTGCAATCGAACACGACGCCGGAGGCGCGACTACCTGAAAACGTGATGCGCTGAGTGATCCTGTCATTCTTGTTCAGGGTGACATCGCAGCGGATATCGACCGGCTTTGCATCCTTGCCGGCCGGCGCGCGCAGCGCATCCATGACATTTGCCGGGCATGCAGCAGCCTGCGCATCGGATGAGAGTGTGAACAGTGGCGAGCCGATCGCCAGAAATAGACCCGCTGACAAAGGGAATGCGTATCGCACCATATTGACTTGCCTCCTGATTCGCCCGATCTCGAATATACCTAAACGGGAGAGGAGGATATTTGATGACCAAGGGATATTGGATCGCACGAATGGATGTGCATGATCCCGAGCGCTACAAGGATTATGTGGCAGCTGCCAAACCGGCATTCGAGAAATATGGCGCCCATTTCCTGGCGCGCGGCGGTACTTCCGAAGAGCTCGAGGGCTCATCACGCCATCGCAATGTCGTGATCGAGTTTCCGTCGATGCAGGCTGCCATCGACTGCTACAATTCACCGGAATATCAGGTGGCCGCCAAAATCCGGCAGGAAGTCGCCGATGGCGAAATGGTCGTGGTCCAGGGGATCTGACAGGCAATCACGCAGGGTGCTGCATCACTCCAGAACCGGCGCATCGAATTTTCCGAAAACCGTCCCCCGGTTGCCGGATCGATGCGCCCGAGACTTGCGACATCTAAGGCCCGCAAGTCTCTTCCACCACGTCGAGGTTTGAGCTAAAGACCAATGAGTAAGAGACAGCTTTCGGGGCAGACCATGACCGTGAACAATCTTCCGCCGCTCGTTACCGTTTTCGGGGGATCGGGTTTCGTAGGTCGCCATGTGGTCCGCACCCTGGTCAAGCGCGGTTATCGCGTGCGGGTCGCTGTGCGCCGCCCGGATCTCGCGGGCTTCCTTCTGCCGGCCGGTTATGTTGGGCAAATTTCACTGGTTCAGGCCAATCTCCGGTATCGCCAGTCCATCGACCGCGCCGTGGAAGGCGCCGCGCATGTGGTCAACTGTGTCGGCATTCTGTTCGAGAGCGGTCGCAACACGTTTGACGCGATCCAGGACACGGGTGCGCTCTCGGTTGCCGAAGCCGCCGCCAAGGCTGGCGCCAAGTTCACGCATATTTCGGCGATCGGCGCCGACGTCAATTCCGGCTCGTCCTATGCCCGCAGCAAGGGCCGCGCCGAAGCGAGCATCCTATCACTGATCCCCGATGCCGTGATCCTGCGGCCGTCGATCGTTTTCGGCCCGGAAGACAATTTCTTCAACAAGTTCGCCGGCATGGCCCGCCAGCTTCCGGCACTGCCGCTGATCGGCGGCGGCAAGACCAAGCTGCAGCCGGTCTATGTCGAGGATGTCGCCGAAGTGGTCGGTCGCTCGGTCGACGGCACCGTGACGCCCGGCACGACCTATGAACTGGGCGGTGCCGAGGTAATGACCTTCCGCGACTGTCTCGAGACAGTGCTACGCGTGACCTGTCGCGATCGCGCGCTGGTTTCGCTGCCCTTCAGCATTGCCTCGATGATCGGAAGCATCGCATCCCTGATCCCGTTCGTGAACCCGCCGGTCACCGCCGACCAGGTGGAGCTTTTGAAAAGCGATAATGTCGTCTCCGAAAGCGCGGTCAAGGAAGGCCGCACGCTTTGCGGGCTTGGCATCCGTCCGGTCGTTCCGGGCTCGATCCTTGCGTCCTATCTCGTACACTTCCGCCCACAGGGCCAGTTTACGGGTAGTGGCAAGGCAGCCTGACCTTAGCTTTTATCATTTTTATTTAACGCGCTTCGGGTGCCTGCCTATCAGGCACCCACCTCTAAAGCCTTGGATTTATGCAACTTGACATTTGTCGATGTGGCATAAAGTCCTCACACGCGAATGAGTGTGCGTTAACCGCAGGTTTAGCAAAAACCGTTATTGAATTCAGAAGCGGTGACCAATAAATCGGTCGCACGAAATTAGTTCACTGCAAATCACCTGTTTGAAAGGCGTCTTTCATGGGCAAGCCTATCGCCCTTTTCTTTGCATGCGCGGCACTTGTTATTCTCGCGGGCTCGTTCATGGCGCCCCAGACCGCCGCAAGCGGCAAGGAAGGCTGCGCCCCGGCTTACGGCGTCGATCCTTGCGCCACGGCATCCATTCCTCGCTAAGCGAGACATGAGAGCGGCAACAAGCCGCTCTTTGCTTTTTTCAATCCAATTACGGACGCAAAACCGGCGGGCACTCTTGCCGGTTTTGATTTGAGAGCCAGCGCCATCCGGCCCTGTTTCCCGCCTTTGATGGCGGCCTTGCGGTATAGCTGACAGCTCCGGGAAAACCGGCCGCAATATCCGCAATTCGCAGCGTTACCAGCAATTGCAATCGTTCTTAATTATTTGCTGACGAAATGCAGGCAGTTTGCGATTTGTCGCGAATTTATGCCGTTTGCTTGTGTTGGCCCTATCAAGTCCATATAGCTGACCTTAAGTCAGGCGGGCGCGATAAAGCCTTAAGCCACCCACACCCCGTACACGATAGCCGAAGCCCGATGCCCACCCTCTATCATCACCCCATGTCGTCCGCCTCGCGATTTGTTCGCCTGATCCTTGCCGAGTATGGATTTCAGGCCGATCTGGTCGAAGAACAACCATGGGAAAAGCGGCGGGAATTTCTCAGCATCAACCCGGCAGCAACGCTTCCCGTCTATGTCGATGACAGCATGCGTGTGCTCTGCGGCCCTTCGGTTCTGATGGAGTTTCTCGACGAAACCCATGGCGTGCTGAAGCGCGAGCGCCGGCTGCTGGCGGAAGATCCCTGGCACCGCGCTGAGATCCGCCGGCTGACGGAATGGTTTCTGCAGAAGATGGAACAGGACGTGACCCGCCCGCTGACCCGCGAACGGGTCTACAAGCTGCAGATGACGGCAGCACAGGGCGGCGGCGCACCGGATTCGAAAGCACTGCGCACCTCGCGCGCCAATATCCGCCAGCATATGAAATATCTGTCATGGCTTGCAGGCTCTCGCCAGTGGCTGGCCGGTGAACGGCTGAGCTATGCGGATCTGGCTGCTGCGGCCTCGATTTCCGTTCTCGACTATCTCGGCGAAATCGAGTGGTCGGATTTCCCCATCGCCAAGGACTGGTACCAGCGGCTGAAGTCGCGCCCGTCCTTCCGCCCGATGCTTGCCGAACGCATCCGCGGCCTTACCCCGGTCTCCCATTATGCGGACCTCGATTTCTAGCGCCGACAAAGCCGGAGACGACAAGGCGCTTCGCCGGCGAGAGAAGCTGACTGCCTTCATTCGCGAGGAAGCGACCGCTCAAGGCTTCGATCTCTGTCGCATCACCCTGCCGACAAGCATTCCGCGTGCACCGGAAAGGCTTTCGGTATTTCTCGACGACAGCCATCACGGCACGATGGACTGGATGGCGGAGACGAAGGAACGCCGCGCAGATCCCAAGACACTTTGGAGCGAAGTGCGTTCGATCGTGATATTCGGGCTGAACTACGGCCCCGAGGAGGATCCGCGCTATCTCCAGTCGATGAAGGACAAGGCGGCGATCTCCGTCTATGCGCGCAATCGCGATTATCATGACGTCATCAAGGGGCGATTGAAGGAAATCGCCACCCGATTTGCAGCGCGTGCGGGCGAAGACGTCAAGGTCTTCGTCGACACCGCGCCCGTCATGGAAAAACCGCTGGCGGAAGCGGCGGGGCTTGGCTGGCAAGGCAAGCATACCAACCTCGTAAGCCGCAGCCACGGTTCCTGGCTGTTTCTCGGCAGCCTGTTTACGACCGCGGAGCTTTTGATCGACAGTCCAGAGAAGGATCATTGCGGCTCCTGCCGCGCCTGTCTCGATGCCTGCCCGACAGCCGCCTTCCCTGCCGCATACCGGCTGGATGCGCGGCGTTGCATTTCCTACCTGACGATCGAGCACAAGGGGCCGATCGATCTGGAATTCCGGCCGCTGATCGGCAACCGCATCTATGGTTGCGATGACTGCCTTTCCGCCTGCCCGTGGAACAAGTTTGCAGCAAGCGCATCGGAGATGAAGCTGAAGGCGCGCGAAGACCTGAAGGAGCCGTCGATCGCCTTCCTGCTAACGCTGGACGACCCGGCATTCCGCACCTTCTTTTCCGGCTCGCCGGTCAAACGCATCGGGCGCGATCGCTTTATCCGCAACGTGCTGATCGCAGCCGGTAATTCCGGTGATCGCCAGTTCATCGCGCAATGTCGCCTTCTTGCCGATGACGCTTCTCCGACCGTGCGCGGCATGGCGGTCTGGGCCTTGAAGCAGCTGATGGACGATGGCGCGTTTGCCGCATTCGCGAGAGGCCGCACAGCAGATAATGATCCCGAGGTTCGCCGGGAATGGCAGATGGCAGGAGTGGATTGATGACGGTGATGATTTTCGGATGCGGTTATTCGGGCAAGGCGATTGCGAGAGCCTTTGCGAAAAAGGGCTTTTCCGTTGCCGGTACGGTCCGCACACCTGAAGGCGCCGAAGCGTTGGCATCACATCATATCAAGCCTTACATCTTCGATGGTACGGCGTTCAGCCCGGAATTGCTGGCGGAACTTCAGAAGGTCACACATCTCGTCCAGTCGATCCCGCCCGGCAAGGAGCACGATCCGCTGCTGAAGCTCGTTTCCGGACGGCTTGCCGCGCTCTGCCCGAAGCTGAAATGGATCGGTTATCTTTCGACGGTCGGTGTCTATGGCGATCATGGCGGCGGCTGGGTGACGGAAGAGACGCCGGGCAGCCCGATCCTCGGCCGGTCGATCGAGCGCGTCGATACGGAAGAGGCATGGGCCGAGCAGGGCCGCATCGCGGGCGTGCCGGTCGCGGCACTGCGTCTCTCCGGCATTTATGGACCGGGGCGAAACGCCTTCGTCAATCTCGACCGCGGCACCGCGCGCCGCATCATAAAAAAGGATCAGGTATTCAACCGTATCCGCGTCGAGGATATCGGCAGCGCCGCAGTGTTTCTGGCGGAGCGCAATCTCGCCGGCATATATAATGTGACCGACGACGAACCCTGCGCGCCCCAGGATGTGATCACGCAGGCCGCACGCCTGATGGGTATCGAGCCGCCGGCGGAAGTTGCCTTCGAGACGGCCGAGATGACGCCGATGGCGCGCTCATTCTATGGCGCCAACAAGCGCGTTTCGAATGAAAAAATCCACTCGCTGGGCTTCCAATTTACCTTCCCGAACTACCGGATTTCACTCGCCCAAATGTGGTCAGAGAATACCTGGAGGGGCTGAAAATCCCGTTTTGAAACGGTTGAAATTTCCATCTTCTGGCCTCTTTCGAGTTAATATTTCTTAATCCTTACGGCAAAGCGCCACATAATCTGTCCAATTTGGGCAGAAACCACCGTGCGACAACAAATTTTTTTCGTGTCTTTTTGTGATCGTGGCGCATCACGGAATCTTGCAGGAACGTGATTCCGTTTACCGACTGATTCCTAAGGTTTTATTCCAACATCAATTAGCCGGCTCGTTAAAAAGATCGATAGCAATGTAATCACAAATGTTACGCCGATTAACATTCCGTGATATGAAATCCCACGTTTTCGCCATTTTTCGCCTCGCCTAAGCCGTCTTGCACGCAACGTGCAGGGACTTAACGACGGGGACGACCGACTTGAAAACAGTTCGACGCCTAACTGCCGCCACGGCCGCCATTGCTGCTTTTGCACTTCTCGGCTCGGCGCAGGCCAATGCTGCGCCCGGATGCGGACACGCATCCTGGTATGCTCTCACTTCCAAGACCGCATCCGGTGAACGGATGAATGCGGCCAAGCTCACCGCCGCGCATCGCTCGCTGCCTTTCGGCACCAAGGTACTGGTGACCAACAAGCGCAACGGCAAAAGCGTGATCGTGCGCATCAACGATCGCGGACCATTCATCCGCGGCCGGGTCATCGATGTGTCCAAGGCTGCAGCCCAGAACATCGGCATGGTGTCTTCGGGTACCGCACAGGTCTGTTATCAGATCGTTGCCGACACCCAGAAAGTTGCCGGCAAGGGAATTAAGGGCGTCGACGGCTAAGCCATTCGACACTTCGAACTTCAAGGTACAGGCCTTGCTGCGGCAGGCCTCCCCCTTGCCCTTCTGCCCGATCGCGGTTACGACCGGCTCCATACGGGTTCAACCGATATGGAGTTAAGACATGCGACTGGGCGGCCGAGTAACCGGAGCTATTGAAGTTCTGGCAGATATCGAAGCTCGCAAACGCCCGGTGGCGGATGCACTGAAAGACTGGGGCCTTGCCCATCGTTTCGCCGGATCCGGCGACCGGGCAGCCATCGGCAACATCGTCTACGACGCGCTTCGCATGCGGCTTTCCCATGCCTGGCTGATGGATGACGAAAGCCCCGTTGCGCTCGCTTACGCCGTCCTGCTGCGCCAGTGGGGTTTCACCACCGAGACGCTCGCAGCCGAATTTGCTGACGACAAATTTGCGCCTCCGGCACTGACCGACGCTCATATTGCCGCTTTCTCAAGTCGTAATCTCGATGATGCGCCGTTGCATGTGCAGGGCGATATCCCGGACTGGGTGCAGCCTTCGTTCGAAACCAATTTCGGCGACAACTGGCTCTCAGAGGCCAAAGCGCTTGCCGACCGCCCGACGCTCGATCTTCGCGCCAATACGCTGAAGGCCAATCGCGACAAGGTGGTGAAGGCACTTGAGCGTTCCGGCGCAAAGGCCGCTACGATCGCCCGCAACGGCATCCGCATTGCAGCCGGTGAAGGCGCATCGCGCCTGCCTAACGTGACGGCCGAGCTTTCCTTCCAGAAGGGCTGGTTCGAGGTTCAGGACGAGGGCTCGCAGATCGTCGCCGATCTGGTTCAGCCCGGCGAACACAACCAGGTGCTGGATTATTGCGCCGGCGGTGGCGGCAAGACGCTCGCCATGTCGGCTGCGATGAACAACAAAGGCCAGGTCCACGCCTATGATGCCGACCGCAAGCGGCTGGCACCGATCATCGAGCGCCTGCGCCGTGCCGGCACCCGCAATGTTCAGGTTCATGACGACCCGCGCCAGCTCGATGCCCTGAGGGAAAAGCTCGACGCAGTTCTCGTCGATGCGCCCTGCACCGGCACCGGCACATGGCGCCGCCGCCCGGACACCAAATGGAGGCTGACGCAGAAAAACCTCGACGAGCGGATTTCCCAGCAGCAGGATGCGCTTGGCGAAGCGGCAAAATTCGTGAAGCCCGGCGGAGCACTGCTTTACGTCACCTGCTCGGTGCTGCCGGAAGAGAATGATCGGCAGGTCGAGCGTTTTTGCGCTGAGAACCCCGCCTTCGCGATCACCTCGGTCGCAGACGACTGGACGAAAATATTCGGCGCGCAGGCGCCCCGTCCTCGCGTTACGGATGCAGGCACGATCACGCTGTCACCTGCAAGTACCGATACGGACGGATTCTTTTTCTGCCGCATGCAACGCAAGGTGTAAATTTCGACCGAGCGGATCAACTATAACTTCAAACCGTTCTAAACTAGAACGTTTGACACCACTTTTAATTCGCGCCAAGAACTCTCATTGGCGGCGTCGTGGGATCGACGCCGTGAAGGAGAGGGACATGACCCGCAAAACCTTGCTCGGCGCCGCTATGGCGCTTTTTGCCGCCTCGACGATGTTTTCGTCGATGCCGGCCCGTGCAGAAACTACACCAGCCGCCGTGCTGAAACACTATGCCGAATTGGCGCAGGCTAAATACGAGGACTCGTTGACGACGGCGCAGGCTCTCGACAAGGCGATCGACGCCCTGATCGCCAAGCCCAGCGACGCTACACTGAAAGCCGCCAAGGCCGCATGGATTGCCGCCCGCGTGCCTTATCAGCAGTCGGAAGTCTATCGTTTCGGCAATCCGATCGTCGACGAATGGGAGGGCAAGGTGAATGCCTGGCCGCTCGACGAAGGGCTTATCGATTATGTCGATGCGTCCTATGGCACCGAAAGCGATGAAAACGCGCTTTACACCGCCAATGTGATCGCCAATCCCAAGCTCAAGATCAACGGCGAAGAGATCGACGTCACCGAGATCACGCCCGAGACGCTTCGCAGCCTGCATGAGGCCGGCGAGATCGAGGCAAATGTTGCGACGGGGTATCACGCGATCGAATTCCTGCTCTGGGGCCAGGATCTGAACGGAACCGAGGCCGGTGCCGGCAAGCGCCCCTATACCGATTACGACAAGGCAAATTGCACCGGCGGCAATTGCGACCGCCGTGCTGCCTACCTCAAGGCCGCGTCGACCCTGCTGGTCGCGGATCTCGGAGATATGGTGAAAGCCTGGGCTCCGGATGGCGAGGCGACCAAGAATGTAGAGGCCGACGGCAATGCGGGTCTCACCGCAATCCTGACCGGCATGGGTTCGCTTTCCTATGGCGAACTTGCCGGCGAGCGCATGAAGCTCGGCCTGCTGCTGCATGATCCGGAGGAAGAGCATGATTGCTTCTCCGACAACACCTACGCCTCGCATCTCAACGACGCGATCGGCATCAAGTCTGCCTATACGGGTGAATATACCCGTGTCGACGGCACGAAGATGAAGGGACCGTCACTTTCCGACCTTGTTGCTGCCAAGGACAAGGCGCTCGACAAGGAAATCAAGGGCAAGCTCGATGCGACCCTCACTGCAATGAACGTCATGAAGGATCGCGCCCAGAAGGTCGAAGCCTATGACCAGATGATCGGCGAGAACAATGCCAAGGGCAATGCGGTCGTGCAGAAGGCAATCGACGGCCTGATCGACCAGACCAAGAGCATCGAACGCGTCATCGCATCGCTGGATCTCGGTAAGATCGAGCTTGAAGGTTCCGACAGCCTCGATAATCCTGACGCTGTCTTTAAATGATCGTAGAAAAGGCGGGCCTCACCGCAAGGTGAGGCCCGATCACTCATGGGTGCTTTCAGAGCCTTTCCCTACCTGCTGCCTGTCCTTTCCGGCGCGCTGGTGCTGGTGCCGCTGATTGCGACCGGCAGCGACAGCCAGTTGCCCAAGGCACGAACCGATCTCAATCCGAAGGACGTGAAACGCGTTGAACGTGTGACGCGACCGACTGCGGATTTTTCCAAGGCGGAACAGTTCGAAACCATGTCCGGCGGTGCCGCGACGACCAAGGCGATCGTCAACGGCGATGCGTTCTCGCATTTTTCGCCGAACATCACCTTCGAGGAAGAACAGAATTTCAAGCTCGGGAATGCGCTGTTCACCAAGCTCTGGGTGTCGTCCCCTTCCTCCACCCAGGCATCGGACGGTCTCGGACCGCTGTTCAATGCGCGTGCCTGTCAGAGCTGTCATCTGAAGGATGGCCGCGGTCATCCGCCGGAAGGCGCGGCAGATGCGACTTCGATGTTCCTGCGGCTGGCGCGGCCTGCCCGCACCGACGAAGAGCGCGAGGCGATCGGCGATTACCGCAAGCTGAACTTTCCCGATGCGGTCTATGGCGAACAGTTCCAGGATCTCGCCGTTCCAGGGCTTGCCTCGGAAGGGAAGATGGAGATTTCCTATGAGGAAATACCCGTCACGCTCGGTGACGGCGAAGTCGTCAGCCTGCGCAAGCCGACCTATTCGGTTTCCAATCTCGGTTACGGGCCGCTTGAAGGCGATGTGACGCTTTCGCCCCGCATCGCGCCGCCGATGATCGGCATGGGACTGATCCAGGCAATCCACGAGGCCGATATTCTGGCGAATGCCGACCCGGACGACAAGGATGGTGACGGCATATCCGGCAAGGCGGCGCTGGTGCGCGATCACATGACCGGCGAGCTGAAGCTCGGCCGGTTCGGCTTCAAGGCGCAGAATGCCTCGATCCGCGACCAGTCTTCGGGCGCGTTTACCGGCGATATCGGCATTTCGACACCCGACACGCCATTTTCGCATGGCGATTGCACAAAAGCACAAGCCGCCTGCCTTGCCATGCCGACCGGCGTGCAGGAGCGGCTCGGGCCGGTCGAGGCTCCCGATCCTGTGCTATCGCTTGTCACCTTCTATTCGGAAAACCTTGCCGTGCCGGCGCGTCGCGATATCGACGATCCGACGGTGCTGAAGGGCAAGGAGATGTTCTATTCGGCCGGCTGCACCGCCTGTCACACGCCGAAATTCGTGACCCGCCGCGATGCCGGCAACAAGGCGCATGCCTTCCAGCTGATCTGGCCCTATTCGGATTTCCTGCTGCATGACATGGGCGAAGGCCTGGCGGACGGTCAGCAGGTAGGCATGGCGAACGGACAGGAATGGCGTACCCAGCCGCTCTGGGGCATCGGGCTTACCAAGACCGTGAACAACCACACATTTTTCCTGCATGACGGGCGTGCCCGCAATCTTACCGAAGCGATCCTCTGGCATGGTGGCGAGGCGGAAGCTGCACGCAGTGCATTTGCCGCGATGGGCAAACAGGATCGCACCGCCCTTCTCACATTCCTGGAGTCGCTCTGATGCGCAAGACTTTCGCCTCCGGCCTGATCGCTCTGCTTCCCGCAGTCTTTGTCCCCGCCGCGTTTGCCCAGGAGGCCGATACCGCGCCGACCGTCGAACTTCCGACGGCAACTGTGACGAAGGTGATGACGGCAGCGGTCGATGGCTTCATCCGGCCGGGATATGACGCGTTTCAAAAATCTGCCGAAGACATGACGGCGACGATGAGGACGCTCTGCGCAGCACCATCCCAAGCCAATTACGACGCGGCCAAGGCTGGTTTCGGCAAGCTCACCGCCAGCTGGGCGCATATCGAGATCGTCCGCACCGGCCCGGTCATCGAGCAGAACCGTTTCGAGCGCATCCTGTTTTACCCCGATCGCAAGAGCACCGGCCTGAAACAGGTTCAGGCGGTTCTTTCCAAATCCGACGAGACCGCGACCGACCCGAAGACGCTGGCGACCAAGAGCGTTGCGACACAGGGATTGGGTGCGCTGGAATATCTCCTCTTCGGAACGGGCTCAGATACGCTTATTTCCGGAAATGACTTCCGTTGCCGTTACAGCGCAGCGGTCGCGGAGAATGTCGGGAATGTTGCCGCGGAAATTGCCGGCATCTGGGATGCACCGGATGGCATCCAAAAGGCCTGGAAACAGCCGGAAGTCGACAATCCGGTCTATCGTACCGGCGGCGAGGCGATTACCGGCCTGCTCGGCATTCTCGTACATGGCGCCGAGGCGGTGCGCGACCAGCGGATCGAGACCTTCTACAAGGGGGCCGACAAGGCAAAGTTTCCAAAGCAGGCGCTGTTCTGGCGTTCAGAAAATACCTGGCCGATGGTCATAGCCAATCTCGATGGATTATCCGAACTGCTGACGACATCCGGCATGGTGGAGCTTTTGCCGGAGAAGGACAGATCGATCGTGGCAGCGACCGAAGAGAAGCTGAAGTCGATGTCCGCCCTGGCGGGTAAGGTGACGCCTGATCTCGAAAAGGCGGTGGAAGACACAAGCGAGCGCCAAAAGCTCGATACGCTGCTTGCCGACGGCAAGGATGTGATTTCCAAGCTCAACGACGGATATGGCGGCGCGATAGGCCTCTCGTCCGGCTTCTCCTTCGCCGACGGGGACTGACATGGTCTGGTGTGGCGAGACGATCGACCGTCGCGCATTTCTGAAAGCCGCCGGGATAGGTTTTGCGGCGGCGCTCTCGCCTCGCTCGTTATATGCGCTGGAACGTGCCGATGCGGTTTTTGCCTCCGGTTTCCGCGCACCGGATGGCTCATTCGGCATCGCCACCGTTTCCGAGCAGGGTGAGATCATCGACAAGGTCGCTCTGCCCGCCCGTGCGCATGGCATGGCTTTCAGCTCCGCCACTGGCCGCGCCGTCGCCTTTGCCCGCAGGCCGGGCACATTCGCAATGGTGTTCGATCCGACGCGAGAGGCCGAGCCGATCGTGATCACCGCCCCCGAGGGCCGGCATTTTTACGGCCACGGGCATTTTTCGCCGGATGGCACGGTGCTTTATGCCAGCGAGAACGACTTCGACGGCAATCGCGGTATGATCGGGCTTTATGACGGCCGGGATGCATTCCGGCGGATCGGCGAATTCGATGCCCACGGCATCGGCACGCATGACATGACCGTATCCGACGACGGCTCACTACTCGTCATCGCCAATGGCGGTATCGAGACCCATCCGGATTTCGGCCGCACCAAGCTCAACATCGATCGCATGGAGCCGTCACTGGTGATGCTTGACGCAAAAAGCGGTGCGCTGATCCAGAAACATCAGATGCCATCTTCGCTCAGCCAGCTTTCGACCCGGCACCTGGACATTGCCGAAAACGGCCGCATCTGGTTCGCCTGTCAGTGGGAAGGTGCCCGCAACGACACGCCGCCGCTTGCCGGTTGGTTCTCGAAAGGCGAGGATATCGCACTGCTCTCCCTGCCGGACGAGACGACGGCACGGCTTGCCAATTATGTCGGGGCGATTGCCATCAACCGCCGTGAAAACATCGTCGGGCTTACCTCGCCTATCGGCGGCGCGTCGGTGACGCTCGATGCGAAAACGGGCCTTGTGCTGTCTGAAGATGTTGTCCGCGAGGCGGCCGGCGTAGCGCCAGCTGCCCACGGCATCGCCGTGTCATCTTACGATGGGCAGTTCATGAAGACCCGCAGTGCCGTCGCCTGGGACCAGCACATTATCCGGATAAAGTGATCTTTACTCAGGTTGCAACGACCCTAGATCACTCGCCATGGGTAAAATACTGACCTTTGCTTTCTTCATTTTCACCTGCGTTGCCATTGGTGCGCTCAGCAGTTACGCGAACACGCCGGGCGAATGGTATCAGTCGCTGCAGAAGCCGTTCTTCAATCCGCCGGACTGGGTGTTCGCGCCGGTTTGGGCTGGACTTTACGTGATGATCGGCGTGGCGCTTTCAACGACGTGGTTCGATAAGAACAATACGGGTCGACTGATCGTTTTTGCCATACAGGGCTTTCTCAACATTCTCTGGTCGCCGGCCTTTTTCGGGCTCCAGAGCCCGATCCTCGGCCTTGTCATCATCGTGCCAATGCTGGCCTTTATTCTGCTGTTCATCCTCATGAGCTGGCAGCCCAACCGCCAAGCGGCGTGGCTTTTCGTGCCTTATGCACTATGGGTTGCATTTGCCACAGCCCTGAACCTTTCGATCGTCATACTGAATTGATAATAGTCATTTTGTCGCGCTTGCCGATCCGCTGTAGGCGTGCCAGTTTCGCCGCGACACCAAGGGCAGACCATGAAGATTACCGATCCAGGCGACTTTCACGAACGCATCCGGCGCAGCTTCACCAAACAGAATGCTATGGAGATGCTCGGTGCGGAACTGACCCGCATCCAGCAGGGCATGGTGGAGATCGAGCTCCCCTTCGATCCGAAACTCACCCAGCAGCACGGGTTTCTGCATGGTGGCGTCATTTCGGCTCCGCTTGAAACAGCCTGTACCTATGCCGCCTACACGGTGATCGCGCCGGAGGTTTCGCTTCTGACGATCGAGTTCAAGGTCAACCTGCTTTCGCCCGGTCGCGGCGAGCGTTTCCTTTTCCGCGGCGAAGTCACCAAACCCGGCTCAACGATCATCGTGGCCGATGGCCGTGCCTATGCGATCGGCGACGGGCCGGCAAAACTGATTGCCTCGATGACCACATCGATGATGGTCATCCGCGATCGACAGGACGTGGTGGAATGAGTTTCGAACTGAAGCAGATTGGCCGGCATTCAGTGCTGTTCGTGATGGCCGTCGATGCCGAATATGGGCCGCATCTCAAGTCTCGCATCAAACCGCTGATGACCGGCGTCGGTCCGATCGAGGCCGCGATCGTGCTGTCGCATGCGCTAACCAAGCTGCAAGCCAAAAACGAGATGCCGGACCTGATCGTGTCGCTCGGCTCGGCAGGTTCCCGGACGCTGGAACAGACGGAGGTCTACCAGGTCTCCTCGGTTGCCTATCGCGACATGGACGCTTCGCCGCTCGGTTTCGAGAAAGGTCGCACGCCCTTTCTCGACCACCCGGCGATTATGCCGCTGCCATTGCGCATTCCCGGCGTTCCCGAGGCCGCGCTTTCCACCGGCGGCAATATCGTCTCCGGCGCGGCCTATGATCTGATCGCTGCAGACATGGTGGACATGGAAACCTTCGCCATCATGCGCTGCTGCCAGTTGTTCGGTATCCCGCTGGTCGGTTTGCGCGGGATTTCCGACGGAAAGGCAGAGCTGAAGCATGTCGATAACTGGACCGAATATCTGCATGTCATCGACGAGAAGCTGGCTGGCGTCATCGACAGGCTAGGAAACGCCCTAGAAAGCGGCGATTTGGCTTTCTGAGCAGTTGCAAAAATCGGGGTTCTTCATTAAAGGCTCGCCATGACCCAGATAGCTCATCCCGACAGCATCCTCATCATCGATTTCGGCAGCCAGGTGACGCAGCTGATTGCGCGCCGCATCCGCGAAGCGGGTGTCTATTGCGAAATCCACCCCTTCCAGAACGCCGCTGAGGCTTTCGACAGGCTTGCGCCTAAGGGCGTGATCTTCTCCGGTGGCCCGGCATCGGTGACCACCGAAGGCAGCCCGCGCGCACCGCAGGCCGTATTCGACAGCGGCGTGCCGATCCTCGGCATCTGCTACGGCCAGCAGACGCTCTGCACCCAGCTTGGTGGTGTCGTCGAAGGCGGTCATGCCGCCGAATTCGGCCGCGCCGATGTGGAAGTGAAAAAGGCCAGCCCGCTGTTCGACGGTTTCTGGGAACAGGGCGGACGTTATCCCGTCTGGATGAGCCATGGCGACCGTGTCACCAAGCTTCCGGAAGGTTTCGAGGTTATCGCCACCTCGGAGAACGCGCCGTTCGCGATCGCAGCCGATGAGAGCCGCCATTACTACACGACGATGTTCCACCCGGAAGTGGTGCATACGCCGGATGGCGCGAAGCTTCTTTCCAACTTCGTGCACAAGATCGTCGGCCTGAAGTCCGACTGGACCATGGCTGCCTACCGCGCCGAAATGATCCGCAAGATCAAGGATCAGGTTGGCAACGAGCGCGTCATCTGCGGCCTGTCAGGCGGCGTGGACTCGTCCGTTGCAGCGATCCTCATCCATGAGGCGATCGGCGACCAGCTGACCTGCATCTATGTCGATCACGGCCTGATGCGTCAGGGCGAGACCGAACAGGTCGTCGGCATGTTCCGCGACCACTACAACATCCCGCTCGTGGCTGTTGATGCATCCGACATGTTCCTGACCCAGCTTGCCGGCGAAAGCGACCCGGAAGTGAAGCGCAAGACGATCGGTCGCCTGTTCATCGAAGTGTTCGAAGCGGAAGCGGCCAAGATCGCTGCCGACGGCAAGGGCGAACCGCGTTTCCTCGCGCAGGGCACGCTCTACCCGGACGTCATCGAAAGCGTCTCCTTCTCTGGTGGCCCGTCCGTGACGATCAAGAGCCACCACAATGTCGGCGGCCTGCCCGAGCGCATGAACATGCAGCTCGTCGAGCCACTGCGTGAACTGTTCAAGGACGAAGTCCGCGCGCTTGGCCGCGAACTCGGCCTGCCGGAGAGCTTCATCGGCCGTCACCCCTTCCCGGGTCCAGGCCTTGCCATCCGCTGCCCGGGCGGCGTGACACGCGAAAAGCTCGACATCCTGCGCAAGGCAGATGCGATCTATCTCGACGAAATCCGCAAGGCCGGTCTCTACGACACGATCTGGCAGGCTTTTGCCGTGCTGCTGCCGGTGCAGACCGTCGGCGTCATGGGTGATTACCGCACCTACGATTTCGTCTGCGCACTGCGCGCCGTCACCTCGGTCGATGGCATGACGGCAGATTTCTACCCCTACGACATGAACTTCCTCGGCCGTGCGGCAACCCGCATCATCAACGAAGTCCGCGGCATCAACCGCGTGGTTTACGACGTGACGAGCAAGCCGCCCGGCACGATCGAGTGGGAATAACAGACTGACAGATTTATCGGCGCACCATGACGACATGGTGCGCCGATAGCTTATTTTGCTTTTCCGCCATGGGAAGGCATTTTCGGGAAATTGGATACCGAGACAGGCACGGCTTGTCGGAAATTCCAAAATAGAAAGACCGTTCAGATAACTATCAGCTTCAAGGTCTAAGGTTGCGGTTCAATCGCATCTGTGGATGGATAGGGCAGACAGACAATCGAGCTCCCTCCACGGCATCTTTCATCACCTTCGAGTTTTCTCCCAAGCTCTGGATATCTTCCCATGCTCAAACGCCTCTACAACTGGACGATGGCGCTCAGCGCCCGCAAGTCTGCGGAAGTCTGGCTTGCCGTCATCGCCTTTGTCGAAAGTTCCATCTTTCTCGTACCCGCCGATGTGCTCTTCCTGCCCATGGCGCTGGCAAGGCCCGAACGGGCCTGGCGTTATGCGCTGGTCGCGACGGTGTTTTCGGTTCTCGGTGGCATTGCAGGCTGGTGGATCGGCTCATTTGCTTTCGATGCGATCGCCGCTCCGATCCTGGAATTCTGGGGCAAGCTCGACACGTTCAACGAGCTGAAGGCAGGGATCACTTTCGAGACGATCCTGCTGATGCTGGTAACCTCCGGTTTCGCACATCTGCCACCGATCAAGGTGGTGACGATACTTTCCGGTGCGGTGCATGTGAACATCTGGCTGTTCATCGTCTCGGCACTCGTTACGCGCGGTGCGCGCTTCTTCCTGCTGGCCTGGCTCTTGCGCCGCTACGGCGAGGACATCCGCCACTTCATCGAGAAGCGGCTTGGCAAGATCGCGATGATCGGTGCCTCTGTGCTGATCGTCGCATTTGCGGGATACAAGCTTCTGCTGGCGCACTGAGCGCCGGCAGAAACTCAAAAAAGAGACTGCTGTGCCGGCTCGGGCGGCGTAAGACGTACGCCCTCAAGCTCGAGCATACGCTGTTTCGAAGTCGATCCGCCGGGAGCGGAAAAACCACCGAGCTTGCCACCAGCGGCCAGCACCCGGTGGCAGGGTATGATCAGCGCCACGGGATTTTTCGCCATGGCCTGCCCCACATCACGCGCAGCCTCCGGCCCAAGGCCGAGTTCCCTGGCGATCGTGCCATAGGTGCTCGTGTGACCCCAGCCGATACGGCGGGCGGCGGCATAGATATTCCTGAAGACCTCATCCTGGCCTGCAAGATCCAGACGGATATCGGAAAAGTCGATACGCTCACCGGCGAAATACCGTTTCACCAGCGCGATCGTCTCTCCAATCTCCACGGGCGGTGGCGATTTTTGACCGTCACCGATCCGGCGCAGGAGAAGGTGCTCGGTCGACAACTCGCTGCTTGTCGGTAGCTGAAAACGGGTGATACCGGCATCATTCCACGCAATGCCGCAGAAGCCGCCAGCGGTTTCGAAAATCGCATATCGATGTCCGGCCATGAGCTCACTCCGTTCGTGTGATTTCCCCTCGCAGAATCCTATTTCATGGACAGGCAATCAACCCGTTTCTTGCGTCCGTGGATCTTCAGTTATTTTCTTCGCGATCAATGTTCACTTTATGTTCTTTATTGTCAAACGAATTCCGCTATACTGCCTCACCCGCATAATCCCGCGTTGATGAATAATGGGAGGTGCAGAGTTGCAGTACCACCAGCCATCGCTGCCGCTGACAGGCAATGTTCCTGAGAAAAACCGATCCGGACATCCTCACTTCGCACCTCGGCGGCGAAGTGAACTCTTTTTCGTACTGAAACCGCCGCCCTCGTTGGCCGAGGAGATATACAAGGCGGCCTGCGAGCATGCGCATGGTCGCACCAACCGCCAACCTCACCCGGCGCATCTGCTGCATGTGAGCCTGTTGTCGATGGACGAATTCGACGAGCCACCTTACGAACTCATTCCCCGGATCAAAAAAGCCATCGGATCGATTAAAGCACGCCCGCTCACAGTGACTTTGGACGGTTGCGCGATCTACGGAGGCGGGCGGCATCTGGCGCTGACAAGTGCGGCGAAGAATAACGATATTCAGGCATTCGCGCGGATGCTTCACGGCGCGCTGAGCCGGCATAACCTGCCGCGGCAGGCATTTCGCGCACCTTCGCCTCATGTCACCATCATCTATGGCTACGGGTGCAGGCAAGTTCTGAATATTGGGAAACCATTGACATGGCAGGCGCGCGAATTTGCGCTTGTCTACAGCCACAAGGGCGAAACGCGCCATGAGCCATTTGGATGCTGGCGTTTTAACGTCGACGCTCCACCATATTCCAGGCCGCCAAGCCAGTTATCGCTCTTGGCTGAACCGATCACCGGCAGCGACCGAAACCCCGCTCTCATAACAAAGGCCGCCATTCGAAATGACGGCCCGCGAGAAACGAGGTGATATTCGGCAATTAGCCGATGCGGTCGAAAGCCTTGGGATCGATACCGAGAATGGTCAGATCGCTGTTCTTCGGACGACGATGGTTTTCAACGGCAGCCGAAGCAGAAACTGCAGCGCCGAAAATTGCGAAGGCGCGGCTGATACGGCTACCACGGTTTTTGTTCTGGGCGTACATGACATCAACTCCTTTTCTGTCGGCTAATATATGCGCCCAAGACCTCGCCTTCACAACGCATACGCGCACAGATCAGCCATGCGAACTTGGCATGCCACTATTTGATCTGCCTCATTGGCTTGCATTCTGCGATGTGGTGTTGTTATCGCTTCGCTGACCAGTCCAGCATCGCGTGATGCGGGCAAAAGGGACAAAAGGACGGCGAAATGGCGATCACCATCTACGGCATCAAGAACTGCGACACGATGAAGAAGGCGCGGACATGGCTGGACCAGAAGGGTGTGAGCTATGCATTCCACGACTACAAGGCGTCGGGTATCGATCGCGACCATTTGCAAGCCTGGGTCGATAAAGCCGGATGGGAAGTGGTGCTGAACCGCGCAGGCACGACCTTCAAGAAACTCGATGAGGCCGATCGGCAGAACGTCGATCAGGCGAAGGCGATTGAGCTGATGCTGGCGCAGCCGTCGATGATCAAGCGGCCGGTGCTGGAAGCGGATGGAAAGCTGCTGATCGGCTTCAAGCCCGAGATTTACGAAAATGCTTTCCGGGGCGCCTGAGAATGTCGAAGACCACGCGCGCAACCCAGACCCTCGACAGGCTGAAAATCACCTATACGACCGTCTCCTACGACTATAATCCCAATGCCGACCGGATCGGGCTGCAAGCGGCGGAGGCGATCGGCGAAGAGCCTAAACGCGTGTTGAAGACCCTGATGGCCGAACTCGATGGCAAGCCTATCTGCGTCGTGGTGCCGTCCGATCACGAAGTGTCGATGAAAAAGCTCGCTTCGGCCTTTGGCGGGAAATCTGCCCACATGATGAAGCCGGCCGATGCGGAACGCTTGACGGGTTACCATGTCGGCGGCATCAGCCCGCTCGGCCAGAAAAAGCTCGTACCAACGGCGATCGAGATCACCGCGCTGGACGAGCCCTACATCTTCATCAACGGCGGCCAGCGTGGATTGCAGATACGCCTGGTGCCGGCCGATGCGAAAGAGGCTCTGAAGGCGATCGCCGCTCCGCTGATTGCCTGACAACCGCATGTCCAAGACTTCAATTTTGCCCCAAAGCTCTCTAAGTCTAGCCTCACACGAATAATCGAGAGGCTGAGCCATGACCATCGTCCCGAACATCCAGACGTCCATCGATCCGATCAAGCTCGAGAAGCTTGGCGAAGTCGCCGTGAGGGTGGGGCTTGGGCTGGAAAAGGGGCAGGATCTCGTCATCACCGCCCCGATCGCCGCACTGCCGCTGGTTCGCTTCATCACCAAACACGCTTACATGGCCGGCGCGGGTCTGGTCTCGGCCTTCTATTCCGACGAGGAAACGACACTCGCTCGTTATCAGCATGCACCGGACGCCAGCTTCGACAAGGCTTCCAACTGGCTTTACGAGGGCATGGCCAAGGCTTACGAGAACGGTGCCGCCCGGCTTGCGATCGCCGGCGACAATCCGATGCTGCTTTCTGGCCAAGATCCGGCCAAGGTTGCCCGTGCCAACAAGGCCAATTCCATGGCCTACAAGCCGGCGCTCGAAAAGATCGCCAATTTCGACATCAACTGGAACATCGTTTCCTATCCCAATCCATCCTGGGCACGTCAGGTTTTCCCTGACCTGCCGGAAGACGCTGCGGTTGCCAAGCTGGCTGAAGCGATCTTCGCCGCCTCGCGCGTCAACGTCGCAGATCCGGTAGCAGCCTGGGCGGAGCATAATGCAAACCTTAGGAAGCGTTCGACCTGGCTGAATGGTGAGCGTTTTGCAGCGCTGCATTTCACCGGTCCCGGCACCGACCTGGCCGTTGGCCTGGCAGACGGCCATGAATGGCATGGCGGCGCGTCCACGGCGAAGAACGGGATTACCTGCAACCCGAATATCCCGACCGAAGAAGTCTTCACCACGCCGCATGCGCTTAGGGTTGAGGGCCATGTATCGAGCACCAAGCCGCTGTCGCATCAGGGCACGCTGATCGACAATATCCAGGTGCGGTTCGAAGGCGGCCGGATTGTCGAGGCGAAAGCTTCGAAGGGCGAGGAAGTGCTGAACAAGGTGCTGGATACGGATGAGGGCGCACGCCGGCTCGGCGAAGTGGCGCTGGTGCCGCATTCCTCGCCGATCTCGGCGAGCGGCATCCTGTTCTACAACACGCTCTTCGACGAAAACGCCTCGTGCCACATTGCGCTCGGCCAGTGCTATTCGAAATGCTTCCTCAACGGCGCTTCGCTGACGCAGGAAGAGATCAAGGCACAAGGTGGCAATTCCTCGCTCATCCATATCGACTGGATGATCGGCTCCGACAAGGTCGATATCGACGGCATCAAGCCGGACGGCTCCAAGGTTCCGGTGATGCGCAGGGGTGAATGGGCCTGAGGCAGCAAGTTGCCTGTCAAAGATAACGGCGCAGCACATGTGTGCGGCGCCGTTTGCGTCTTGAGCAGGATTTTTTCGGCTCCAACCATCCCTTCGGCATAACGTCTGTTGCCGGCTCACATTCTTTGCGGTGAAATCCCGGCGGGTGCTTTCTGCGACCCGCCAAAAGCTGGCTGATCTCTTTCACGAAGGAATACAGCATGCCGATTTTTCCGCATAAGACGATCCTCCCGATATTGCTTGCCGCCCTGTCCTTTTCACCCGCCCTGGCGGAGGAACAAGGCTTGTGGAAAGTTTATAATGACAGCCTGAAAGGCGCCAAATACGTCGATCTGACCCATACGATCACGCCGAACATTCCGGTCTGGGCCGGTTTCGGCAAACCGAGCTTCGGCCAAGCCGCCGCCGGCACCGATCTTGAGGGTTATGCCAAGAAGGGCGAAACCTTTACCTTCGAAAAACACGGCTTTGCCGCTTCAACATACAATCTGACGACCGACCAGCTCGGCACACAGCTCGACCCTCCGGCACATTGGGCACCGGAATATGCGGCGATCGATGAGCTGCCCGCGACCTATGCCATACGGCCGCTGGTGGTCATCAACATCGAGGACAAGGTGAAGACGGATGCCGGTTATCATCTGCAGGTCTCCGATATTACCGATTTCGAGGCGAAACATGGCCTGATACCGGAAGGTTCGGTGGTCTTCGTCCGATCCGGCTGGTCGAAGACATGGCCCGATCCGGCTCTTTCGACAGCTCGTCCATTCCCAGGCGTGGGGCTGGAGGCACTGAAATTCCTGCATAACGAGCGCAAGATCCTGTTTCACGGGCATGAACCGCTCGATACCGACACGACGCCCAATCTGGAAGGCGAATACTGGCTGATGCACAACGGATATGCCCAGGCGGAGGGCGTCGCCAATCTGGACAAGGTGCCGGAAACGGGCGCACTCGTCGCGATCGGGTATCCGAAATTCGGCGGCGGCGTGGGCGGCTATGCGCGCTACATCGCCATTTGCCCACCCGATTGGCCCCATGGCGTGACGATCGGTTCGATCCCCGAAGCACCGCTGCAGAAGTTCGACAAGCCGCTGCATTTCGATGAGCAGGCCGGCATGCGCGTCCGCTGATTTACCTGATCTCTTGCGCCGCGCTTACTTAACCAGCGCGGCGCAAGCTTATTCGTCAAGCATCCGCAAATCATCACGACGGAAGCGGATAAGAACAGGCCAAGAAACAAGGCTTTCCTCCGTGGTGTTCATATGAACCGGAGGGTTGTGAATGCCAGTGATTACATTTGCGAATACGAAAGGCGGCGCAGGCAAGACCACAATGGCGCTTGTCGTGGCCGGGGAGTTGGCAAAGCGAGGTTTTCGCGTTGCCATGCTGGACGCTGATCCGCAGCAGTGGGTTTCCCGCTGGATGACGCGCATGGTGAAGATGCCAAAATTTTCGATCATCGCCCATATCGATGCCGATAATATCGAGAAGACGATCAAGGACCTGAAGAAACGTAACGACTATGTGGTGGTGGACCTGCCCGGCGGCGTGACACCGCTGCTCGCAAAGGGTCTCGGCTTTTCCGACCACGTCTTCGTGCCCGTCCAGGGTTGCGCGCTCGATGCCGCGGGCGGCGCGCAGGTGCTCGACATCCTGAAGAAGCTGAAGAGCGAATGCGACATCCATATCGCGCATTCGGTGGCGCTTACCCGTGTCAGCTCGATCATCACCACACGGGCGCTGCTTGCGGTGAAAGGCATGCTGGCGCAACAGGGCGTCCATGTACTTGCAACGCCGCTGATCGAACGCGCCGCCTATCGCGACATGTTCGATGCCGGAACCCTGATCGACGCTCTCGATCCGGAAGCCGTCAGCAATCTTGCCAAGGCTCAGGACAATGCACGCCTGCTGGTCGACGAGATTGCGCAGCTTGTTCCCGTCCCGGTCAAGGTTCCGAAGACCGCCAAATCGACAGCGACTGCCAAAGCAAAGGCGGAGACACCCCGCAAGACCGCGGCTGCCAAGAAAGCCGCCTGATCCCGCCTACTGGCTGGAACGTCCCCCTTCCAGCCATTCACTTCAGAAGAGACTGCCCTGCTTCGGCGGCCCGGATGCGACATCGGGCTTCGGCGCTTTCCGCTTCGGCGGAACTGCAGCCGGAGCCGCCTGTCCGGGATCGGTCGGGCCCTGTGTTTCACCGGCAACCGCCAGAATGCGGCCATCGGCGAACTCGATCGAAATCGCGCTGCCTTCCGCAACATTTGCCGCGCGCGTCAGGGCGCGATCCGCGCCATCCCGCACCACGGCATACCCGCGCTTGAGCACATTCTTGTAGGAGAGTGACTGCAGCACACGATCCTGCCCCGCCAGCACCGAGCGGCTGCGGGACAAGGCGTGGGCAAGCGCCGTATCCGCCTGACGGATCAGGGCAGCCAGATGCTGGCTCTCGCGCTGCAGATGGCCGGCCAGACGCGCAGGCAATGATTTCAGCGAGGCGTCGATACGCGCCAGTCGCCCTTTTTCGCTAAGGATCTGCCGCTCCACGCAGCGATCCGCCCGCAGGAGCCGGTCGGCCAGAGCCTGCCGCTGCAGTGCCAGCCGGTTCGTCAGCAGGTCAAGCCGCAGCCCGGAAGAGGCACGCTCATACGTGCGGCGCTTGGCGATCGTCGTGCGTTCCAGCGAACGGCCCAAGCCGGCTGCCGCCTCATCGAAACGACGGCGGGGAAGCGCCAGCAACTGGTCAAGCGAGGGAAGTGCCCGCACAAGCGCGCGCAGGGACTGGCTGCGGTGGTCCATCTGCCGCGATGCGCTGCCGCGCAAACGCGCAGCAAGGTTCGCAAGCTGGGCATCGAGATCGGCCTTCACGGGCACCGCCATTTCGGCAGCGCCCGTCGGTGTTGGGGCCCGCACATCCGCTGCATGATCGATCAGCGTCCAGTCGGTCTCGTGGCCGACGGCTGAAATCAGCGGGATCGCACTCTCGGCGGCAGCTCGCACGACGATCTCGTCGTTGAAGCTCCAGAGGTCCTCAAGACTGCCACCGCCACGAGCGACGATCAGCACATCCGGCCGCGGCATTGGATCACCGGGGCGGACGGCGTTGAAGCCACGGATGGCGGCTGCAACTTCCTCGCCCGAACCCTCACCCTGTACCTTGACCGGCCAGACGACGACATGGACGGGAAAACGATCGGTGATGCGATGCAGGATATCGCGAATGACAGCGCCTGTCGGAGACGTCACGACGCCGATAACGCGCGGCAGATAGGGCAAGGGCCGCTTGCGTTCCTTGTCGAAAAGCCCTTCGGCGGCGAGCTTGCGGCGGCGCTCTTCCAGAAGCGCCATCAGCGCGCCAGCGCCGGCAGGTTCAAGGTTTTCGATGACGATCTGATATTTCGACGAGCCGGGGAAGGTCGTAACCTTGCCGGTGGCGATGACTTCCATGCCCTCTTCGGGGCGGAATTTCAGCCGGGAGAACGTGCCCTTCCAGACCACGGCGTCGATGCGCGACCTGTCATCCTTGAGGCTGAAATAGGCATGGCCGGAAGAATGCGGCCCGCGGTAACCGGAAATCTCGCCCCTGACGCGCACATGGTCGAAGGCGTTCTCGACGGTTCGCTTGATCGAGCCGGAAAGCTCCGAGACCGAAAATTCAGTCAGATTGCTTTGTGCTTCGGGTGCGAACGTGCTGCTCATCTTTTTGTTCTAACCGATCGTCAGAAGGATTTCATCCGCCGGCATGCGGATTGATGTGGACGAGATGGAGAGCGGCACCGATCCTTTTCCGTGCGTGCGTCCCCGGCCCGCGTGGCCGTGAGATAATCCGGGCAGTTCAAACCGGAGAAACTGCCATGACCGATCCTTTTGCCAATACCCAACCTTCTCTTTCAAGCCCCGCCTCCGCAGGAGGAGCCGTCACACCCAGCGACACGGCCCCATTTTCGGTTCCCAGCCGTGCGCTTTATGTCGGCAGTGGCGGCGATCTTGCGGTGCGGATGCTCTCCGGCGACGATCTCTCGTTCACCGGCGTATCGTCCGGCAGCTTCCTGCCGATCCGCGTGGTCCAGGTGCATTCCACGGGCACGACAGCGGGCGCAATCGTCGCATTGTTCTAATATGCGAACCGGACAATAATGGAACCCGACCAATGCTACCGCGTTGCGTCCATATGGAGGAACGGACTTAGGTCGGAGGACAAGCGACCTAAGTCTTAACAGTGATCGGTCAATCGTAGCTAAAAAAATGACCCGCCGTTAGGCATGATGCGAAAGCATTCTTTAGAGGGTCGTAAGATATACGATCTCCGACACACAGGAAGGAGATCCGCCGTGTTATTTCTAACGGCAACAACCATTGGCCTCTTGGCCGGCATGACACGCAGTCTCGCGTCTATAATCGCGGCTGCATTGCTTATTCCCGTTGTCTTTTTTGTTGCTGCCCTCTTCGGCGCCACAAGCATGCTTGGCTTGCTTATCGCTATACTCGGTTTCAACTTCGGACTGATCAATCTGGTCGTCGCGGCTGCGTTCATCCAGTCATTCCGTCACGCCTGACTTATTTCGGATCAGCTTCGTTAACGGCAAAAAGCTGGAATTTGCCATCCGATCGGACCGGCGAGAGATAGGCCGGCAACTCGCCTCGCGCCAATGATGCGTAGAGGCCATCACGGTAAAGCTCGATAAGATTTTCGGTTTGCGGATCGTTTCTGCAAAATGCAAGTGCGGTTACACCCGCATTTTTGAGAAGTGCGAGTGCATCATCCGGCTTTGCCATGCCAATGTGAAGTTCCGCCAGCATGCCACCCTGGTTGCGATGATAGGGAGCTGCCAGAACGCGATGCTGCGTAAATCTCAAGATACCCGCGCCACGATTTGAAGGAGCGGCAATCATTCCCGGCGGAAGGCTGCGAAGCGCCACCATATCCTGGGCATCGCCGCATGTATTGTCTTCACCGGCGTTCTCCGTAGCAAGAACGTCCATGCTGGTGGCGCCGAAACCCTGTTTCAGGATGACGCCGCCCAGCCCCCAGACGACGGGGACGGATGCCAAGGTCGCCAGGACAAATCCAAGATTGATCGAAATACTCTTCGGATTGTCTCGCGCCTTTTTCTGAAGATCGGCAATCAGCAACGCGAGCGGCGGAATGCTCAGGAGATTTGCGAAAAGGCTGCCACGGATCTGGACCAGAGCAACCGCCCAGCTCACAGAAACAAGCGCTAGAAACAGGAGATGCAGGCCACGATCGTCGCCGCGCCAGATACGAAAGGCACAGGCGAAGACAGCGAACAGTCCGACGACGTAGAAACCTGCAATGGTTTCCGGAAACTGCTGCATCTGTGCCGTTATGGATTGCGCCTCAGTAACGTGGTTCAGCCAGAGCTCAACCAGCATCGGATCAAGATTGGCGAGCGGACTGCCAAGGCATTGCGGCGCGATGAGCAGAGCCACTGCGCCGATAACCGCGCCCAGGACGAAGGACGCGGCAAGCCTGATACCCATTCCGGCGCGCGCCGGAAGGCAGGTAAGGCTGAAAAGCCCAGCCCCTCCCAGCGCCGAGAGAGAAAAGAAGCCGAGTGAAAGGTTATCACAGGTGACGGCGGCGTATGAGCTTGGTGGAATCGTAGCAAAAAATTCAGCCGTAATAGCAAGCGCGAGAGAGAGACCGAATGCGCGGGCAGCGGAGGCGAATACGGCCCCTTGCCAAATCCAGCGGGCGCCGACGCATATACATACGATGGCAACAAAAGGTGTGGTTTCCGCCCCTATGGCAATTGCCAAAGCAGTAGCGATCCCTGCGACGGCGTGGCCCAGCTTATTTCCGCGGCGATCCGCCAGAAGTGCAGTGATCCCGATTGCCAGAACAAGCTGGACATTGTGGTGGTCGAGCGCGCCCGGACGGAACTTCATGCAGGGAAAGGCAAAGAGTGCACCTAGGCCAAGCGCGATATGCATCACCCGTGGCCCATCGGTCTCTCTACCCAGGCGCCGACCAGCGAAACCGATGGCGAGCAGAAGCGGGCCAATGAGCAGAAGTGGCCAGACACTGGCCGCCAAGCCTTCGGCCATCTGAACAGGCATGAACAGCGAAAACAGCTTGATAAGTCCGCCGATCGGCGCATCGATGAAGCGGGACCAGTGCATCAAGGTCCCGCCGGAAAGGCCGAGACGGTACTGCATAAGGTCAAACCAGCTCTGGCCACCAAGCCAGTCGCGAATTTCCACCAGCCGCATGACATCGTCATTGTCGGGGCCGATCAGATCCTTTGCTTTCGGCAGGGAGATGAGTGCGATGGCAACCGCAGTCATCAGCCAGTAAAGCGCGACTGCAGGAAAAAGCCGGGACAGAACGGAGGCTGAAGCAGGCACGGCATCCTGCCGGGACATCTCATCTGTCGTCGTGTTCATCATTCACACTTGTTTTGAGCACTTAAGGAAGTCCCGCAACCTAAACTTAACCTTCCCAAGAAATAGTAAAGCAGACAGGGCAGGCCGTATCTGCACTGGATTTCCGCGTACAGAGTGAAAATCATGAGTGATATTTCTGCCGGTAATCATGCCAGCGCACATGTCGGCACTTTGGCGGGTTCCATTGCCGGTGATCTGTCGATTGCAGTGCTGATCCCCTGCTATAACGAGGCATCGACAATCGGCGATGTCGTGCATGGCTTTCGGGAGGTTCTCCCGACTGCGCGCGTTTACGTCTACGACAACAATTCCACGGACGGCACCGCGCTCAAGGCAATGCTGGCCGGCGCCGAGGTGATGCGCGAACGCCGCCAGGGCAAGGGCCATGTGGTGCGCCGCATGTTTGCCGATATCGACGCCGATATCTACGTCATGGCCGACGGCGACGGCACCTATTCCCCCAAGGACGCGGAGGAACTGATCCGCATCCTGCTCACCGAACGCTCCGATATGGTTGTCGGCACCCGCCGCGGTGTTCATGACGATGCCGGTCGCCAGGGCCATGCCGCCGGAAACCGGCTGTTCAACATCCTCTACCGCAGCATATTCGGCCGCGACTTCACCGACATCTTCTCCGGTTATCGCGCCTTTTCACGTCGTTTCGTCAAAAGCTTCCCGGCCGTTTCCGGTGGCTTCGAGATCGAAACGGAAATGTCGGTTCACGCATCGCAGCTAAAATTGCCGGTGACCGAGATCGAACTCGATTACGGGCGGCGCCCCGAAGGCTCGCACTCCAAGCTCTCGACCTATCGAGACGGCGCAAAAATCCTCTGGATGTTCGCCATGCTGATGAAGGAAACACGGCCCTTCGTCTTTTTCGGCGCCATCAGCTCTGTCTTCATGGCAACGAGCCTGGTCTTCATGGCACCCGTGCTCGTTTCCTACTTCGAGACCGGGCTTGTCGATCGCATGCCTACCTGGGTCTTTTCGCTGGTTCTGATGGTGCTTTCGTTCCTGATGTTCACGGCGGGCCTGATCCTCGATTCCGTCTCACGGGCGCGGACCGAACAGTTGCGCATCCACTATATGAGCTTGCCGCTGCAGAGCAGAGCGCCATCATCCCCGTCCGGCGAGATTTTCATCGAGCCATTGGCCCGACGAGGTGGCAAGAGCGCGGCATGAAGCGGATTTTCTGGTTCCTGTTTGCAGGCGGTATCGGCTTCCTGATCGATGTCGGCGTCAACCACCTGCTTTTGACCTACACGCCGATCGGGCCGTTCCTGTCGCGCATACCGGCGATCATGGCCGCCATGAGCTTTACCTGGTTCGTCAATCGCAACCGCACCTTCGACCCCTCCCCTCACTCGCTTGCGGTGGAAGGGTTTCGATACTGGACGGTGGGCATCACCTCAGCGCTGATCAACTACGCGATTTATTCCGCGCTGATCGCCCGCGCGCCGATCCAGCCGGCGGTCGCGATCGTTTTCGCGTCCGCGGCTGCGACGGTCTACAGCTTTTTCGGCTATTCCCGTTTCGTGTTTCGCCACAAGAACTGAAGCAGTTCCAGCAAAAGTGTGAAGCGGTTTTGCCGGAACTGCCCAGAGCCGAGGGCTAGACGGCTTCCCAGCCATCATGCTCGCCGGCGCGATAGATCGCGTCAATGAAGCGCTGGTTCTTGACCGAACTCTCCAGCGTCACGATTTCCGAGGCTTCGCCCGCAACAGCCTTGGCAAAGGCCTCCGTCTGGCGACGGTATTGGCGGCTGTCGGGGAAGCGGAAGATCTGCGAGATATTGTGCTTCTGGTTGGTCAGTTCGACCTCTTCGGCGCCATAACGATCCGCATTGAAGGGCGATTTCAGCTCGATGAAACCTTCGGTGCCGTGGAAGACCATGACCTGCCGGTTCGCCATCTGGGTGGCGATGTAGAAGCTCAATTCGAAACCGCCAAAATCCGCCTTGACGCTTGAATAGATGTCGGTGCCGAAATCAGGGTCGCGGCGCACGAGGGCCTGGACGCGCTGCGGCTCTTCGCCCGTGGCAAAACGGGTGACGATGGTCGGGTAAACGCCGATATCGGGCAATGCACCGCCGCCGAGTTCGGGGATGTTGCGCATATTGCCGACATCGCGGTTGAAATAGCTGAAAGCGCCCTGGACATGTTTCAGCTCACCAATCGCGCCATCCTTCAGCAGTTCGCGCACCTTGTGCCAGACCGGCGCGTAGGTGACCATGAAGGCTTCCGATACGACCACCTTGTTACGGTCACGCGCCTCAATGAGGGCATCCAGTTCCGACGCCTTCAGCGCCAGCGGCTTTTCGACGAGAACATGCTTGCCGGCATTGGCGGCCTTGATCGACCATTCGACATGCTGGCTGGTCGGCAGCGGAATGTAGACGGCATCGATGACGTCGGAGGCAAGCATTTCCTCATAGGAGCCAAAGGCATGCGGCACGCCGAAACGATCGGCCAGCGCCCGTGCCTTCGTCACGTCGCGGCTCGCGACCGCCGTGATCACGGCGTTCTCGGCATCCTGTATCGCCGGCATGACGACCTCTCTTGCAATCTTGGCCGTCGACAAAATCCCGAAACGCAGCATGAAACTCTCCTCTTGCACATGTTCCTGCAAGCTTAGGGTGGGGATGCAATCGGTTCAATGCGCGCTTTTGGCTTTCGTGAAAAATCGGACCCAAGCGCAAATAATGGATTGCGGCCTTCCCGTTTGCAGGACTAACCTTGGCCCTCCCACCGCAAACGATCTCAAAATCAGAAATAGCTGGAGATATCCCATGGAGTTGCGCAAACTCGGCCGGACCGGTCTTTCCATTTCGCCTGTCGTGTTCGGCGGAAACGTGTTCGGCTGGACCGCCGACGAGAAAACCTCGTTCGACCTCATCGACCGTTTCTTCGACGCCGGCTTCAACACGATCGATACGGCAGACGTCTATTCGAAATGGGTCGATGGCCATTGCGGCGGTGAAAGCGAAACGGTGATCGGTAAATGGCTGAAGCGCGGCACGGTTTCCCGCGACAAGGCGATCATCGTCACCAAGGTCGGGCACCCTTCGATGGACGACAGGAAGCTAAAAGCCAGCTGGATCGTCGAGGCCGTCGAGAATTCGCTGCAGCGCCTGCAGACCGATTATATCGACCTCTACCTGTCGCATTTCCCGGATGACGACACGCCGCACGAAGAAACGCTCGGCGCCTATGCGAAGCTGAAGGAACAGGGCAAGATCCGCGCGATCGGCTGCTCCAACTACAGTGCCGAACAGCTGAAGGCTTCGCTCGAGGTCGCCGCAAAGAACGGCCTGCCGCGCTACGACGTGCTGCAGCCGGAATATAATCTCTACACCCGTGAAAAATTCGAGGGTGCGCTTGCCGATCTCTGCATTGCGGAAGATATCGGTGTGATCAGCTATTACGCCCTTGCTGCCGGCTTTCTCACCGGCAAATACCGCAAGCCGGAAGATGCGACGGGCAGCGCCCGCGGCTACCGCATTCCGGACTATCTGAACGACAAGGGTGCAAAGGTGCTGGCGGCGCTCGATCAGGTCGCCGCAGAGACCGCCGAAAGCCTGGCAACGATTGCGATCGCATGGGTCGCGGCACGCCCCGGCATCAGCGCACCGATTGCCAGCGCCACCAGTCTCAGACAGCTCGACGCGATCATCGCGGCCGGCAAGCTGACCCTTTCCGATGCGCAGATCAAGCTGCTCAACGACGCAGCCTGAGGAGGACGGCTAACATCATCGTGACCATCTACGCAGTGCGAAGGTCACATCGCGTCCCTAGATCAAGAGAACCGGCACTCGCCGGTTCTAAAATCCTGCAATAGACATTGGAGATTATCATGGATCTGCGCGTACTTGGCCGGACAGGCCTTTCCATTTCGCCCGTCGTTTTCGGCGGTAACGTCTTCGGATGGACGGCAGACGAGAAAACCTCCTTCGACCTTCTCGACAAGTTCTTCGATGCCGGTTTCGACACGATCGATACCGCCGATTGTTATTCCGGCTGGGTTCCAGGCAATGCAGGCGGAGAATCCGAAACGATCATCGGCAAATGGCTGAAGCAATCCGGCCGTGCGCGTGACAAGGCCGTCATCATCACCAAGGTCGGCTCGACCCCACAGGGCAGCGCCATGGAAAAGGGCCTTACGGGCGCGCGTATCATCGATGCGGTCGAAAGCTCGCTGAAGCGGCTGCAGACCGACTATATCGACCTTTACCTCTCGCATTGGCCGGACCCGCAGACACCGCATGAAGAGACGCTGGCCGCCTTCGCCAAGCTGAAGCAACAAGGCAAGATCCGCGCCATCGGATGCTCGAATTTCAACGCCGAGCAGCTCAAGGCCTCGTTCGAGGCTGCGGAAAAAGCCGGCCTGCCGCGTTACGACGTGCTGGAGCCGGAATATAATCTTTATGATCGCTCAGGCTTCGACGGACCGCTGGCCGACCTCTGCAATGCGCAGGATGTCGGCGTGATCACCTATTTCAGCCTGGCATCCGGCTTCCTCACCGGCAAATACAAGAGCAAGGCCGAGGCAGAAGCGAACCCGAACCGTGGCGGCATGGTGGCGAAATATTTCGACGAGCGCGGCACGCGGATCCTAGCCGCACTGGATGAAGTGGCCGCAGAAACCCATTCGCAGCCGGCATCGGTGGCGCTTGCGTGGATTGCCCAGCGGCCCGGCGTGACGGCGCCGATTGCCAGCGCCACCAGCGCCCGCCAGCTCGACACGCTGATTGCAGCGGGTAATCTCAAACTGACCAGCAACCAGATGGCGCTGCTCAACGACGCCAGCGCCTGAGCCCATAACAGGCGGGCCATGCAACCGGCCCGCCTTCCTTATTCAGGATCGGAGACCTTGATGCAGACGCGCAAACTGGGAAAAGACCTCACCGTTTCGGCCATCGGCCTCGGCTGCATGGGCATGAGCCACGCCTATGGCGGCCAAGACGAGGCGACGTCGATCAAGACGTTGCAGCGCGCCGTCGAAATCGGCGTGACCTTCTTCGACACCGCCGAAGTCTACGGACCCTTCGTCAACGAGGAGCTGGTCGGCAAGGCGCTGAAGCCCTATCGGGATCAGGTCGTCATCGCCACCAAGTTCGGCTTCAAGATAGACCCGACAAAGAGCGATTCCGCCGCCATGTCCGGCCTCGACAGCCGGCCGGAGCATGTGCGTGAAGTGGCGGAAGCCTCGCTCAAACGCCTCGGCGTCGATGTCATCGACCTCTTCTACCAGCACCGCGTCGATCCCGAGGTTCCGATCGAAGATACGGTCGGCGCGATGGCGGATCTGGTGAAAGAAGGAAAGGTGAAGGCACTGGGCCTTTCCGAAGCCAGCGCCGAGATCATCCGCCGGGCGCATGCCGTGCATCCGATCTCCGCATTGCAGAGCGAATATTCGCTCTGGACCCGTGATCCCGAGGGCGACATCCTCGATACCTGCCGCGAGCTCGGCATCGGTTTTGTGCCCTTCAGCCCGCTCGGCCGCGGTTTCCTCACCGGCAAGATCAAGAGCACGGCAGATTTCGGCGAAGGCGACCTGCGCAGCAAACTGCCCCGCTTCGAAGCCGACAACATGGCCGCCAATCTGGCGCTGGTGACACTGGTGGAAGAGATGGCGGCGCAGAAGGGCGTGAGCGCCGCGCAGCTGGCGCTTGCCTGGGTGCTCGCCAAGGGCGATTTCATCGTGCCGATCCCGGGCGCGCGAAAGATCCCCAACATGGAGCAGAATGCCGCCGCAGCAGATGTAACGCTGTCCGCCGAGGACGTGGCAAGGCTCGACGAAATGCTTTCGCCCGAAAAGATTGCCGGCGCGCGGTATGGCGCTGGTGCGGCGTGGACGCCGAAACGCTGACATCGTACAACGCCACATTGCTCCCGCTTGCGGCTTTGCTATAGTCGCGGGCGGGAGGATTTCAGCAATGTCGGAAGAACAGTCAGTCGAATCCGTCGTGCATCTCTATGTCGACGGCATGGCACTTGCCCATGCGGGCGCACTCAGAAAAGCCTTTCATCCGAATGCCTCGATCATCGGCAATTACCAGGGCAAGGTCGAGTGGATGTCACTCAACGAGTTCATCGATGCCGTTGCATCGGAAGGGCCGACGGTTGCAGGCTCACAGCCGCTGATCCAGATCGAGGCAATCGACGTGACCGGCGATGCCGCAACCGTCAAGGTGGTCGATGAGTTCGCCGGAATGCGGTTTTCGGACTATCTGTCCCTCCTGAAGGTCGAAGGTCGCTGGGTGATCGTCAACAAGGTCTATCACCTGCATTCGTAGGCCGCCTTAGCACTGCAGGTCTGGAAAACCCGCATACCATTCGGCATGGCTGCCTTCGTGATTGGCCATGCCGGGTTTGGTGAGAACTCCGCGCGGTGCGACATAGCTTGAAATCCGCCTTGGCGGTCGCTCATGCCACTGGATGTTGAACGCCCATAGTTTCGGAAAGAAACACAACGAGGCGTAAGGCAGGTGGTCGTGTATCCACCAGGCGAGCCGCTGCCAATCCTCTTGGTGATCACAGTTATCGACCAGCCAAGGCACGACCACACAGGCCGTCGCACCCATGCAGCCATCGGCATCGCGCATATCCCAGATATGGTCGGCTGCGGTCGCGGCATTGGTCGAGCAGTTGAGCTTGTTCCTGTTGCCGAATTCGTTGACCTCACGCGATCGATAACCGGAGCGGATATGCAGCCGCCCGAAGGTCGCCTGCAGCGGCTCCAGAAGCTCCTCGCAAAGACGGTTTCCAGCTTCGATCGCTAGGTCCGGATCATCGGGAATATTGGGAATGCGATAGAAGTCGGCGATTTCGGAATGGAGGAAATCGCGGAGGAAGAAGTTTTTCGACAACCGGACACGGCCGAGATCCTCAAGGCCCTTCATCGAATTCGGCTTGCGCATCTCACGTTCCTCCAGACGGAAGAGAGACTAATATTCAAATGGTCAGTCTCACCACCCGTTTTCAGTGAAGCCCGTTCGAAAAAATTTGATTACATATGCAATTATCTCTGCTATGTTTGATCCATGTTCGATCACTGCCTCTATTTCAACACGACTGCACTTGCACGCCAGTTGGAGCGCGTCTGGTCTGAAGCTTTCAAGCCTTTCGACCTTACACCGTCTCAGGCATTCACGTTGCGCGCGGTTCTGGCAAAACCGGGGATGCTACATAGCGAGCTGGCCGGGACGTTGAGGATTGCGCGGGCAACCGCAACCCGCGCGGTTGATGGCCTTGTGGCCCGCGGCCTGCTCGAACGGCGATCAACGAAGCAGGATGGTCGCGAATCTGAAATCCATCCGACCCCCGCTACGTTGACATTGAAGGATGGCCTGAACGATGCCAGCGGCAAGGTTACCGCACGGCTGAAGGACGAACTCGGCGACGGCACATTTGCCGGCTTCGTGGAACAGGCAAAGTCGATCGGCAGCCATCTGCCGTAAGTCAAACCCATATAGTTGCATAGCTAACCAATGGAGAAAAACATGCCTATCCTGAATGTAAAAGTCAGCGGCCAACGCTCTGACGAGATGACCCGCGCCATAGCCACCATGCTGACCGAACTGACTGAGCGCATTCTCGGCAAGGATCCGGCAGTGACGGCGATCGCCATCGATTATGTGGATCCGCGCGACTGGATTGCCGGCGGCCGGACACTCGCGGAACAGGGCAAGTCGAGTGTCTATTTCGACATCAAGATCACCGACGAGACCAACACGAAAAGCGAAAAGGCCGCCTACATTCAGGCGGCCTTTGAAGGCTTTGAACGCCTCCTCGGCGATCTGCACGAGGAAAGCTATATCTACGTCCAGGATGTGCGCGCCGCAGCTTATGGCTACGGCGGCAGAACCCAGGAATGGCGATATCAGCGCGCCGTTTAGGCGCGCAGCACACCGCCCGTGGTCTTTTCGACATTGGCGACGATCTTGCCGGTCAGGGCTTCAAAATCCTCGTCCGTCAGGGTCTTGTCGACCGGCTGGATGAGAACCTCGATTGCGATCGACTTCTTGCCTTCGCCAAGCGATGCGCCTTCGAAAACGTCGAAGACGTTGACACCGGTGATCAGCTTGCGGTCGGCGCTGGTTGCCGCCTTGACGATCGCGCCGGCTTCCACTTCAGAGCCGACCACGAAGGCGAAGTCGCGCTTCACCACCTGGAATGGCGAAAGCTCGAGGCCCGGCTTGGTGCGGGTCGCTTTCTTCTTCGGCTCCGGCATGGCGTCGAGATAGATCTCGAAACCTGCCAGAGCGCCGGAGACGTCGAGTGCCGCCAGCGTCTTGGGGTGAAATTCGCCGAACGTGCCGAGAATGACCTTCGGACCCATCTTGATCGTGCCGGAGCGGCCCGGATGATACCAGGAAGGGCCACCCTGCTCGATCTGGACATTGCCCATGGGCAGGCCACAGGCTTCGATCACGGCCAGCGCGTCGGCCTTGGCGTCATAAACGTCGACCGGCTTGCCGCCGCCCTTCGCTGCATTCGACCACATGCGGCCGGCACCGTTGATCGAAGCCGTGCCGCGGCGGATACCACCGGCGACGCGACGCTGACCTTCCGGCGTGTCGTTCTCGTAAGTACCCGAGACTTCGAAGATCGCCACATCGCCAAAGCCCTTGTCGGCATTGCGCTGGGCAGCCGTCAGCAGGCCCGGCAGAAGCGACGGACGCATGTCCGACATGTCGGCTGCGATCGGGTTGGCAAGCTTGAGTGCCGCCGAACCACCGCCGAAAAGCCTGGCTTGATCTTCCGGGATGAAGGACCAGGTGACGGCTTCCAGCATGCCGCGCGAGGCGAGCGCGCGCTTGGCCGTGCGGGTGCGGATCTGCAGCGTGGTCAGGATCTTGCCGTTCACGGTGCCGAGATTTTCCAGCGGCTCCGGCTTGATGTTGTCGACGCCATGGATGCGCATGACCTCTTCGACCAGATCGGCCTTGCCATCGACATCCGGACGCCAGGATGGGACCTTGACGGAAACCGTTTCGCCCGAGCCTTCAACGGTGAAGCCGAGGCGGGTGAGGATTTCGCGGCTTTCGTCGGTCGAAACCTCAAGGCCGGTCAGGCGCTTCACTTCCGAGAAGGGGAAATCGACGGTCTTGGCTTCAAAACCCTTGTAGCCGACGATCTTTTCTTTTGCCGGCGTGCCGCCGCAAAGGTCGAGAACCAGTTGCGTCGTGCGGTCAAGGCCGGGAACCATGTATTCCGGATCGACACCGCGCTCGAAGCGGTAACGTGCGTCGGTGATGATGCCGAGCGTGCGGCCGGATTTTGCGATGTTGATCGGATCCCAGAGAGCGCTTTCGATCAGCACGTCGACGGTGTTTTCATCGCAGCCGGAATGTTCGCCGCCCATGATACCGCCGATCGACTCGACGCCGTTGTCATCGGCGATGACGACATTGTTCGGGCCGAGCTTGTATTCGCGGGTATCGAGCGCCAGCACAGTTTCGCCTTCCTTGGCGCGACGAACGGTCAGATCGCCCTTGACCTTGGCAGCGTCGAAGACGTGCATCGGACGGCCCTGGTCGAAGGTCATGTAGTTGGTGATGTCGACCAGCGCGTTTATCGGACGAAGACCTATCGCCTTGAGGCGGGTCTGCATCCATGCCGGGCTTGGGCCGTTCTTTACGCCGCGCACGAGGCGCAGGCCGAAGCCGGGGCAAAGCTTTTCATCATCGAGATCGATAGTAAGGCCAACCGTGGTCTCGCCTTCGAGCTTCAGCGCCGGAGCCGCCGGAACCTTGAGCCTGCCGAGGCCAGAAGCTGCCAGATCACGGGCGATGCCGTAGATCGAGGTGCAGTCCGGACGATTCGGCGTCAGGTTGATCTCGATTATCGGATCGTCGAGACCGGCATAGGCCGCGAATGACGTACCGACCGGCGCATTTTCGGGCAGGTCGATGATGCCGTTATGCTCGTCCGACATGTTGAGTTCCTTTTCGGAACACATCATGCCGTGGCTTTCGACGCCGCGGATCTTGCCGACGCCAAGCGTCACGTCGAGACCCGGAACATAGTCGCCCGGACGCGCCAAGGCCCCAATGAGGCCGGCGCGGGCATTCGGTGCGCCGCAAACAATTTGGAGCGGCTTGCCGCCGTTGACGTTTGGACCAGCATCGACGGAAAGAACCCGGAGGCGGTCTGCCTCGGGATGCTGTTCGGCCGTCAGGATTTTCGCGATGACGAAAGGCTTGTAGGCCGCCTTGTCGTCGACATCCTCGACTTCGAGGCCGATCGCCGTCAGGCGCTCGCAGATCTGGTCGAGAGTTGCGTCGGTCTCAAGATGATCCTTGAGCCAGGAAAGCGTGAATTTCATGATCTTATCCCTCCCCTTACTGGCTCAAACCGCCGAACAGCGTCGGCATGTCGAGCGGGCGGAAGCCGTAGTGGTTCATCCAGCGGACATCGGCGTTGAAGAAGTCACGCAGGTCCGGCATGCCGTATTTCAGCATGGCGATGCGGTCGAGGCCCATGCCCCAGGCAAAGCCCTGGTATTCGTCCGGATCGAGCCCGCCGGAGCGCAGGACGTTCGGGTGGACCATGCCGCAGCCGAGAATTTCCATCCAGTCGGTGCCTTCGCCGAACTTGACGATCGGGCCGGAGCGGTCGCACTGGATATCGACTTCGAAGGACGGTTCCGTGAAGGGGAAGAAGGACGGGCGGAAACGCATCGTTACCGACGGCACTTCGAAGAAGGCCTTGCAGAATTCCTCAAGCACCCAGCGCATGTTGCCGACATTCGACTTCTTGTCGATGACCAAGCCTTCGACCTGATGGAACATCGGCGAATGGGTGGCGTCACTGTCCTGGCGATAGGTCTTGCCCGGAATGACGATGCGGATCGGCGGATCTTGCGCTTCCATCGTGCGGACCTGAACCGGCGAGGTATGGGTGCGCAGAACCTTGCGCTCACCCTTTTCGTCCGGCTGGAAGAAGAAGGTGTCGTGCATCTCGCGCGCCGGATGGCCTTCCGGGAAATTCAGCGCAGTGAAGTTATAATAATCGGTCTCGACATCCGGGCCTTCTGCAATCGAGAAACCCATGTCGGCGAAGACGGCGGTGATCTCGTCGATGATCTGGCTGATCGGATGGATACGGCCACGCTCGGCCGGCGAAGAGCGGACCGGCAGCGAGACGTCCAGCGTTTCAGCCTTCAGGCGCGCGTCGATCGCAGCGTCCTTCAGGACCGTCTTGCGCTCCGTGATTGCGTCGGTGATCTCGTTCTTCAGCGCGTTGATTGCCGCACCGCGGGTCTGGCGCTCTTCCGGCGTCATTGAGCCCAAGGTCTTCAGGAGTTCGGAAACCGAACCCTTCTTGCCCAGGGCCGAGACACGGACAGCCTCGATTGCCGCTTCGTCGCCCGCGCCGGCGATCTCGGCCAGAAGCGCGCTCTTCAATGTTTCGAGTTCGGTCATCTTTTCCTGCTTTGCGGCAAATTCAGCCGTTGAACATCGTTGTCAGATAGGTGGTAGCCAGGATGAATTGCCGCAAATCTCTACCCATGTGAAATCGGCCAATCAACCGGGCAAGCCATAAAAAGCGGCCCATGGAACGAGTGATTTCGCGCAGTTCGGCGATTGCCGCCCTCGGGGCAGCCGCAGCCCATGCCGCATAAGCGCGATCCTGCGTTTTCCGGCGCTCGGTCGCCCTTTCGCTCAGTTGCAGAAAGAGCAGCCACAAATCGCGCGCCTGCGCCGTTTCCATCGGCATGACGGCTTCCGGCTCTTCCTCGAAATCGATGAAACCGAGGCGGTCACCCCTGATGAACATGTCCCGCGGATAAGGCCGCCCATGACAAAGCCCGGCACCGTGTAGCCGTCCGAGTTCACCGGCACAGAAAACGAGAAGCGCGTCATGCGCTGCCGGATCGTCATTGCGCAGAGACCTCAACTGCTGCTGTACCGTTGGGGCAATATCGCTCAAAACGATGGCGCTGCCGGAAGAATAAATGACGGCGGCAGTCGGCACGCCCACCTGTGAGTATTTCGCAATTCTGCGCAGGTCGCGCTGCACCATTCCCTCGGCCGTCTCGACAGGGGAAGGTCGCATGAAGGGAAGCCGGAAAAGACGCGCAACGGCATTTTGAACCGCGACAATGACACGCCTGCCCTTGTCGCCATGCCGCTTGATCCAGACCGTGCCGCAACCGAGCGACACCGCCTGCACCCGCCTCGCATCGGAAACCAGCGCAGCCAGCAGGGTCGCCGTGTCCTCCGACTGCAGCGACGGCCCATTTTTTATGTCAACGACATCATTCGGCACCGCAGCGCTCCTGAATACCGTGAGTGGTCCGTTTCGACGGAATGTCAAACGGCAGAAAACAAAAGACCCGCGCCAGCAGAGCCGCGCGGGTCTTTTACGAATGTAGAGACGAACGCGGGCTTACTTGACCGCGGCTTCGAACTCGTTGGCGTTGCCGGTGTTCTTCAGATAGGCCAGAGCCTTCTTGGAAGCTTCAACCAGTGCGCCGAATGCTGCCGGCTCATGGATTGCCATGTCGGACAGAACCTTGCGGTCGACTTCGATGCCAGCCTTGTTCAGGCCGTCGATGAAGCGGCCGTAGGTCAGGCCGGATTCGCGGACAGCAGCATTGATACGCTGGATCCACAGAGCGCGGAAGTTGCGCTTCTTGACGCGACGGTCGCGGGTTGCGAACTGACGCGAACGGTCAACAGCAGCCTTTGCGGCGCGGATGGTATTCTTGCGGCGGCCGTAGAAGCCCTTGGCTGCCTTGAGGGTCTTGGTGTGCTTGGCGCGGGAAGTTACGCCACGTTTTACGCGTGCCATGTCATGATCTCCTTAAACTGTTCCAGATAGCCGAATAGTCTCAGAGACCGTTGGGCAGGTAGTTCTTGATGACCTTCTTGCCATCAGGCTCAGCGAGGACCATCGTGCCGCGTGCGTCGCGGATGAACTTGTTGGAACGCTTGATCATGCCGTGGCGCTTGCCAGCGGCAGCTGCAACGACCTTGCCGGTTGCGGTGACTTTGAACCGCTTCTTGGCAGACGATTTCGTCTTCATCTTGGGCATTTTGCTACTCCGTATTTGTATCGAAGCCGACTGAAGAGGTCTGCTTCAAGCATTTAGAACGGCCACGGCATGCCCTGCCGGACCGTTCGGACGCGCGCTTATAACCGCAGTCGGTCAAAAGCGCAATGGGGGAAATCCTCCAGTGTGACCGGCCAGAGACCGGCATTCCCGCCACCTTGCGGTTTCCTCGAGGCGGGTCGGCACGGCGCTTATTTCGGCGCCAGTACCATCATCATCTGACGACCTTCAAGCTTGGGCTCAGCCTCAACCTTGGCGATCTCCAGCGTATCTTCCTTGACCTGCAGCAGAAGCTTCATGCCGAGTTCCTGGTGAGCCATTTCGCGGCCACGGAACTTCAGTGTTACCTTTACCTTGTCGCCTTCTTCAAAGAAGCGGTTCATCGCCTTCATCTTCACGTCATAGTCATGCGTGTCGATGTTCGGGCGCATCTTGATTTCTTTGACTTCGACGATCTTCTGCTTCTTGCGCGCTTCGGCCGCCTTCTTCTGGTTCGCGTATTTCAGCTTGCCGAGGTCGAGGATCTTGCACACTGGCGGATCATTGTTGGGCGAGATTTCTACGAGGTCCAGTCCTGCTTCCTCGGCCATCTTGAGGGCCTGGTCGGTGGGCACTGCACCGAGATTCTGGCCTTCGGCATCGATAAGCTGGACCTTGGGAACGCGAATTTCCCTATTGGAGCGCGGGCCTTCCTTGACGGGGGCATCGGCTTTGAATGGTCTGCGAATGGTCGTATTCTCCTAGATCGTTTTCGGGCACAGGCAACGACGAAATTCGCGCGCGGCCGGGAGCCGAGCGGAATGTCGTGATTACCGGGTGGATGTCAATAGCATGACGGCACGAAAAAATCACCTCCTGACAACCGGTTTAGTTCTGATTTATAGCTTCCGTCATTCGCAGGAGTAAGACTATGAGCACGATCAACGCCACCGGAACTGCCACCATTACTGTCGGAACGGGATCGGATGCCCGCGAGATCGCGATCATCTATCGTGCAGCCACGGCAACAACAGAGAAACCGGCGCTCGTCTGGCTGGGCGGCTATCGCTCGGACATGACGGGCACCAAAGTCGTCGTGCTCGATGCGCTGGCGGAGAGGCTTGGCGCGGCCTGCATTCGTTTCGACTATTCCGGCCACGGCGCGTCGGGCGGCGAATTCCGCGACGGGACGATATCCCGCTGGCTGGAGGAAACGATCGCGGTGATCGATGCCGCCGCACCAAAGAGCGTCATCCTTGTCGGTTCATCGATGGGCGGATGGATTGCGTTGCGGCTGATCCAGGAACTGAAAAAGCGCGCAACAGGGCCGAAGATCGCAGGAACCGTATTGATCGCGCCGGCACCGGATTTCACCAGCGAACTGATCGAGCCCGAACTGACGGACAAGGAGCGACAGTCTCTGGCAGAGCGGGGCTATTTCGAGGAGCATTCGCAATACAGCCCCGAGCCGAACATCTACACCCGCGCCCTGATGGAGGACGGCCGAAACAACCGAGTGCTCTCCGGCATTATCGATACCGGCTGCCCGGTTCATATTCTGCAGGGCATGGCGGACCCGGACGTTCCCTATCGGCATGCGCTGAAACTGATGGAATTCCTGCCGGCGGACGACGTCACGCTGACACTGATCCGCGACGGCGATCATCGTCTGTCACGGCCGCAGGATCTGCAAAAAATGGAAGCGGCGGTGAGCGCCCTAATAATCGATGATGAAAAACTGGGCTGAGACGGAAAAGCCGCAGTCTTAACCATATTCATAAAGAGCCGCACCTTAACAAAAGCTGAACAATTGACTCTGCCCCTTAAGACCTCTTAACTTTTTGTTAGGAATTTAAGGGACGGGTCAATGAATTTAGCCCTGAAGGTGCGGCATGTAGCCGTGATCCTCGCTTGCGTGCTTGCTTCTGCCGGCGCTGCAATACCAGCACCACAAGCCCCAATGGCTATGGTGACCGGTGCTGTGACGTCGCAGCCGATCGGACATTACGAATTCTGTCAGCGCCTGCCGGCAGAATGCAACGTCAAAAGCCGGTCAGCGCCTGCCGCACGCATGGACGATCATGCCTGGAACGTCGTTCGCGACGTCAACCGCGCAATCAACGCCCGTTATATCGCCCGTACCGATCTCGACGCCTATGGCGTCGAGGAATACTGGACCTATCCGACCGTCTTTGCCGATTGTGAGGACTATGCCCTGCAGAAGCGCAAGGAACTGGCCCAGCTCGGTTTCGCCCTTTCCGATCTCCTGATCACCGTCGTGCGCAAGCCGGATGGCGAAGGCCATGCCGTGCTGACCCTGCGCACCACCGATGGCGACTTCATTCTCGACAATCTCGACAACGATGTTCTTGCCTGGAACCAGACGCCCTACACGTTTCTGAAGCGCCAGGCGACCTTCAATACCGGGCGCTGGGTGACGATCGAAAACGGTCGCGACCTGCTTGTCGGTGCCTTGCGGTAACAAGAATCTTAGACATAACTCATTAAGCATACAACCCGCCTTGCTTGCAGCGGCGGGTTGTTCTCTCTACTCTTTCGGGAATCAGAAGGTCGCGCCGACGCCTGTCCGGCAGAGCGGATCTTTCTGCGATGGAGGCCTGTGGTGCGTAACGAACGGTTGACAGGCTTGATACGCCCCCATGGTTCCGCCCGCCCCACCCTGCCGCTCTGGCTTGCCGGCGTTCTGACAGCAGTCGTTCTGGGGTTCGGCGCTCTTACCGTCTACGAGAATTACAACAACGCCCTTCGCGAAGGCGAAGCGCGCGCTGTTTCATCCGCACATGTGGTCGCCGCCCATATGGAATGGATGATGGAGGCCAGCGATCTGGCGCTTCGCCGTATCGAGGCGGCGATCAGCGGGCGCCCGATCGACAGTTCCGCCGAACTGATCCTCGATCTGGAACGGGCCGTGGGCGAGCTGCCGGTCGGCTTCGAATATGCCATTCTCGATCAGGATGGTCAGACCCGCTTTTCCAGCGCACCGGACAATAGGCTGCCGAACCACGCCGAACGCGCCTATTTCAAGCGCCTCAAGGGCGGCGAAACGCTCACATTCAGCAGGCTGCTCGACGACGAACAGGCGGGAAAGCCGGCCTTCATCATTGCCAGGCGGATCGGCAGCGGCAGCGATTTCCTTGGCGTTGCCTCGATCACCATCCCGAATGACAATCTCGACCGGTTCTGGTCATCGATGAATCTCGGACCGAACTCGACGATCTCGGTCATTCGTGACGATGGCTGGCTGGTCGCGCGACGCCCCTCCGCCCTCAAGCCGGTCAATCTGAGCACGACAGAGTGGTATCCGCTGACCCGCGAGAAGGCGAGCGGCTTCCACCACAATCCGGTGTCGCAGATCGATGGCTTCGCCCGGATCGTCGCTTTCTGGAAGGTGCAGGACTGGCCGCTGATAGCGCTTGCGGCGATCGAACGGCAGGAAGTGCTCGACCAGTTCTGGCGCAATCTGTTCGGCGACGCGCTGTTTGTGGTGCCCATGATGGCGATCCTGGTGGGCGCCTCTTTCTGGATCTATACCCTTCTCTACCGGACTGCCGCACGCAATGAAGAACTGGAACAGGCCGCCGAGCGCAATCGTTTCCTGCTGCGCGAAATCCATCACCGGGTGAAGAACAATCTGCAGGCTGTGCTGGCGCTCGTGCGGCTGCAGCGGCTGCCGCAGGCAGCGCGTGACGACATGGCGAGACGGATCAGTGCGATGATCGCCGTGCATGAGCAGATCTACAACACCGACCAGTTCGAGGAAGTCGAAGTCGCGCCCTATGCGACGCGGCTGATTTCAGACATCGCGTCGGGCTATGACATGCCGGTGAAACTTGATCTCGATCTTGCGCCGATCGCACTCGACCGGGACCTTGCCCTGCCACTCGGCATGATCATCAACGAGGTGGTTTCCAACGCCTTCAAATATGCCTTCGCCGGACGCAGTGAAGGCAAGCTCAGCGTGCGCCTGTTTCAGGAGGTGGGCATGTTGAAGCTTGTCATTCGTGACGACGGGCCGGGAATAGCGGACGATGCCCGCACGACCGGCATGGGCACGAAGCTGATCTCGAGCTTCGTGCGCCAGCTGGGCGGGCAATCCGAAATGCACAACGACAGAGGCGCGGTATTCACGCTGACCGTACCGACGACGGAAGAGGCAGCGGAAGCTGCCTGAACCGGCTAAAGCGTGCCGCGATCCTTCGGATTCGCTCACACGCTTTAGGCCCTTGTTTTGGCGCATGTCTTTTGCGCAAAACCGCGGCACACTTTTGCGCAACATGCTCTATCCGGCATTGCCGATGAAGATACCGGCAGCCAGAACCAGAGAACCGCCGAACACGACCTGGAAAACGGCGCGCATGAACGGCGTCTCCATATAGCGGTTCTGGATGAAGGCGATCGCCCAGAGTTCGAAGAAAACGACGATGGCAGCGACGATCGTTGCAGTCCAGAAATGCGGGATCAGATAGGGCAGCGCATGGCCAAGGCCGCCGAGCGCCGTCATGATGCCGGAAGCCAAGCCACGCTTGATCGGCGATCCGCGGCCGGAAATCTTGCCGTCGTCATGCGCGGCCTCGGTAAAGCCCATCGAAATGCCGGCGCCGACCGAGGCCGAGAGGCCGATCAGGAAGGTCGACCAGGTATCGCCGGTAGCAAAGGCTGCGGCAAAGATCGGCGCGAGCGTCGAGACCGATCCATCCATCAGGCCGGCCAGACCGGGCTGGACATAGGTGAGGATGAACTGGCGGCGGGCGTTTTCGTCCTCTTCGCCTTTCGCCTCTGTCGAAACATGCTTTTCCGTCAGCATACGCGCGATGTCTTCATGGCCTTCCTCGGCCAGCGCCAGATCGCCGAGCAGTTGCCGGGTCGAGGCATCCGAAACCTGTTTGATCGCCTCGCGATAGAAACGCGCCGCCTGCTGCTCCATCGCCTCTGCTTCCGCCCGCGCCGTCTCCAGCGGCAGGTTCTTTCGCAACCAGTCAGGCTTGCGTGCATAAAATCCCTGGACGTGTTCGCGGCGGATCAGCGGAATGCGCTCGCCGAAACGGGCGCGAAAAATCTCGATCAGCGAGTTCTTATGGGTCTGCTCGACCTCGGCCATGTCTTCGAACACTTTGGCCGAGGCAGGATAGTGGTCCCTCAGACCATCGGCATAACCGAGATAAATACTGGCATCCTCCTCTTCCGAGGCAATCGCCAGCGCGAGGATTTCTTCTTCAGACAATGATGAAAATGGCCGGCGGGAGGACGGCAGAAGGCGGGTAAACATCGAAAACTCCACTTAGAATAATTCTAAACTATGCCTTTGTCCGAAAGAATGCAAGCGGACTTGAAGCTCGATCAGCGAGCATGCTCGCGATGGTAAAACGACAGCTTTTCGCAATTTATGAAAAGCAATGCTGCGGTGCAGCGTAATATTTGAAAAATACTTCTTGCCGGGCATGAAACAAACGGCTTATGAGCGACTTGGCACGCATGGATATCAGGGCGCGCCAAAGCATCTGGGAGGCTTTCTTTTTCATGAACCGCAGACATTTCTTCCGTCAAGCTGCCACTGCCGGGGCTGGCGCCGTGGCCGCAACCGCGCTCGCTGCTCCTGCTATTGCCCAGGAGAGCCCGAAAATCACCTGGCGCATGACGTCTTCCTTTACCAAAAACACGGACATTCTCTGGGCTGCCAGCACCGATATCGCCGCCAGCGTGAAGGAAGCTTCGGACGGCAATTTCACCATCAACACCTTTGCAGCCGGTGAAATCGTGCCCGGACTGCAGGCGGCCGATGCAGTTTCCAACGGCACCGTCGAGATGGCGCATACCTGCTCTTACTATTACATCGGCAAGGACCCGACCTTTGCGCTCGGCACCGCCGTACCCTTCGGTCTCAATGCCCGCCAGACCAATTCCTGGTTCACGATCGGCGGCGGCAACGAGTTGCTGAACGAATTCCTCGCCGGACACGGCCTCTATGCCCTTCCGGCCGGCAATACCGGCGCGCAGATGGGCGGCTGGTACCGCAAGGAAATCAACACGGTTGCCGACCTGAACGGCTTGAAGATGCGGATTGCCGGTCTCGCCGGCCAGGTGATGTCGAAGCTTGGTGTCACCCCGCAGCAGATTGCCGGCGGCGACGTTTATGCCGCACTCGAAAAGGGCACGATCGACGCTACCGAATTCGTCGGTCCCTACGACGACCAGAAGCTCGGCTTCGTCAAGGTCGCCAAATATTACTACTATCCAGCATGGTGGGAGGGAGGACCGGCTGTCCACGCCTTCTTCAATCTGGAAAAGTTCAACGCCCTGCCGAAAAGCTACCAGCGCATCCTGAAAGACGCCTGCGCCAACGCCAACCAGAACATGCTGGCCCGTTACGATGCGCATAATGCAAAGGCGCTGCGCCAGCTTGTTGCTGAAGGTGCGGTGCTGAAGCCGTTCACCCAGGAAATCCTCGAAGCCAGCTACAAGGCTGCACAGGAAGTCTATGCCGACCTGAACGCAAAGAATGCCGCCTTCAAGAAGATCTACGACAGCCAGCAGGCTTTCAAGAAGGATGGCTATCTGTGGAACCAGATCGCCGAATACAGCTATGACACGTTCATGATGACACAGCAGCGCAAGGGAACGCTGTAGGCCTTTTCAGAATACTCGAAATTCGAAGCCCGGACATGCGCCGGGCTTCTTCGCATTTACGAAAAACAAGAAATCATCGGTTATGACGCGGCTCGGCTTGTTCTTGCCAAATCAATGCGCTTAACACGATGCCTACAACCACAGATGCGCGCAGGCGCGGGAGGATGAATTCGATGGATCGCAGGCATTTCTTCAAGAAGGCGACGGCGGCCGGCATCGGCGCGGCAGCGGCGACGGCACTGGCAGCGCCCGCAATCGCCCAGGAACAGCCAAAGATCACCTGGCGCATGACGTCTTCCTTCCCGAAGAGCCTCGATATCATCTTCGGCGCAGGCAACGAGCTTGCCCAGATCGTTCGCGATGCAACGGACGGCAATTTCAACATCCAGACCTATGCCGCCGGCGAACTGGTGCCCGGCCTGCAGGCGGCCGATGCGGTGGCCAACGGTACGGTCGAGATGGCGCATACCTGCTCCTATTATTACATCGGCCAGGATCCGGCCTTTGCGCTTGGAACCGCCATTCCCTTCGGGCTTAACGCCCGCATGACCAATGCCTGGTTCGCCAATGGCGGCAATGATCTTATCAACGAATTCCTGGCCCCCCGCGGTCTCTACGCCCTGCCCGCCGGCAATAGCGGCACACAGATGGGCGGCTGGTTCCGCAAGGAAATCGTCACCATCGACGACCTCAAGGGGCTGAAGATGCGCATCGCCGGGCTTGCCGGCCAGGTCATGACGAAGGTCGGCGTAACGCCGCAGCAGATTGCCGGCGGCGACGTTTATGCCGCGCTCGAAAAGGGCACGATCGACGCTACCGAATTCGTCGGTCCGTATGACGACCAGAAGCTCGGCTTCGTCAAGGTCGCCAAATATTATTACTATCCGGCTTGGTGGGAGGGGGGCCCTGCCATGCACGCCTTCTTCAACCTCGAAAAATTCAACGCGCTGCCGAAGAGCTATCAGGCCATCCTGAAAACCGCCTGCGCTTCGGCCAATACCAGCATGCTGGCCAATTACGACGCGCATAACGCCATCGCGTTGCGCAAACTCGTGGCCGAAGGTGCGGTGCTGAAGCCGTTCAGCAAGGAAATCATGGAAACCTGCTTCAAGGCGGCACAAGGAGTCTATGCCGACCTTTCCGAAAAAAGCCCTGCCTTCAAGAAGATCTATGACCACCAGCAGGCCTTCAAAAAGGATTCCTATCTCTGGGCGCAGGTGGCAGAATACAGCTATGACACGTTCATGATGATGCAGCAGCGAAACGGCGCCCTCTGAACCTCCGACGACTTGAACACCAAAGCCCGGGGCCTGCCTCCGGGCTTTTGCATTTGCGGCAGGCGCCAATCGTCCGAGGAATTAATTCCCCGATTTCATTGTTTTTTCCGCGCGGCACCCCATATTACCCATATCGAAATCTCAATCGGACCCACGATGAAGCGCTGTTTTATGCGCTCTGGTCCTCGTGAATGCCGATGGATGCCATCAGCCTCTCCTGACCGCGGATGTACCGGCAGCGAGATTTAGTCTATGGTCCTGGAAAGGTCGGGCAAGCCCGGCCTTTTTGTTTTGCCGTCCGGATGATCGGGCAAGGCATCGTATAAATAGGAAGGGATATAATTTGCAGGTTCTTGTCAGAGATAACAACGTTGAACAGGCACTGCGCGTCTTGAAGAAGAAGATGCAGCGCGAAGGTGTGTTTCGGGAAATGAAAGCCCGTAGTTCATACGAGAAGCCGTCGGAAAAGCGTGCGCGCGAAAAGGCCGAGGCGGTTCGTCGTTATCGTAAGCTGGCCCGCAAAAAGATGCAGCGCGAAGGGCTTCTGCCCGCGCCGAAGAAGGTTGCGCGCCCGCGCTGATTTTTGCGCGCCGATTTCTGCTTCCAGCATTCCCAAAACTTCAGGAAGGATGAGCCCATGACCGCTATCAAGGAAGAAACGACGCCCACCACCAAGCTTTCTGCTCGGGAAAAGGCCGCCGTTACTGATGAGACGGCGCGTGCGATCATCGCTGCCGAGGTAAACTCTCGGGAAGAGAAGACAGAAAGGCTGCGATTGCTTCGTCTCCAGCGGGAAGCTGCCGAAACACCGGCCGCACCTACCAAGCGCAAGGCAAGCAGCAAAAAGGATCACTGATCCCATTCAAAAAGCCCGGAGCATTTCCGGGCTTTTTTGGTTTTATGCTCATGCGGGCTGCAGCTTTTCCTCCTCGCGGCCCGGTAGCGGCGGAAAGGCGAGTGCCACCAGCACCGCCGCCAACCCCACCAGCGCAGAACCGAAGAACAGCCAGTTGTAATTGTTGAAGGCATCGAAGGCCCAGCCGCCGGCGAGCGGCCCGAAGGCCATGCCGATGCTGGACAGCATGGACGCCGCGCCGAGCACGGTGCCGAGGATCCTTGCGCCGAAATAATCCTGCGCCAGCACCGCATAAAGCGGCATGACACCGCCATAGGTGCCGCCGAAAATGATCGCCAGCGCGTAGAAATGCGCAAGGTCGGTCGCCATCGTATAGGCGGCAATCACCAGCGCCTGGATCAGAAGGCCGATGATCAGCACCGGCTTGACGCCGACCCGGTCTGCGGCAAGACCGTAGACGATGCGCCCGCCCAGACCTGCCGCACCTTCGACACTATAGATCGACACGGCCGCCATCGGCGCCACGCCGCAATACATCGCGTAGCTGACCATGTGGAAGATCGGCCCGGAATGGGCGGTGCAGCAGGCGAAAAAGGTGAAGGCCAGCACCAGGAACTGCGGCGAACGAAAGACTTTTGCAAGCGGCAAGCCCGCCCCTTCCGCCTGCGGTTTATCGGCAACCAGCGCCTCATCCGGCGGATTGCGGACCAGAAGCACGGTCGGCAGGAGGATGACCCAGGCGCCGATCCCGATCACCAGCATGGCCGTGCGCCAATCGCCCAATTCATCGATCAGAAGCCGGGCCAGCGGCGAGATCGTCATCGGCGCCATGCCCATGCCGGCGGAGACAAGCGACACGGCAAGGCTGCGATGGTCATCGAACCAGCGCATGGTGAGCGAGATCATCGGCGCCATGAAAGCGCTGGCGGAGAGGCCGACAAGGCAACCGTAAAGGATCTGGAAGGCGAAAAGGCTCTGCGCACGGCTGGCAAGCACCAGCGCCAGACCCGCAAGAACCGAGCCGATCAGCACGACAATCCTCGCGCCGAAGCGGTCGCTGGCCGCACCCCACATGAAACTGCCGAGCCCCATGACGATGAAATTGAGCGTCATGGCGCTTGAAATCGCCGCATGCGACCAGCCGGTCTGGCGCGCGATCGGCTCCAGAAACACCGCGAGCGAAAACATCACGCCCACCGCCACACAGCCCATCAGGCCACCGGCAAACACGATGACCCATCGATATTGATTGCGCTTCATCCTGCCCTCCCGGCAAAGTCCTCAGGCGCGTGAATGCGCCACGATACACCAAGGACGTGCAATCGGTGAGATTGCCGACAGGGAGGTTCGATTATTTTCGAGACTATTTCTTGCCCAGCGAAAAGGCCCCGCACTCGGCGGGGCCCTCATAATCATGCGCTGCGGTGACGTCAGCTGCCGCTATTGGTTCGGTTGCTGCCCACATTGTGGTTCATCGACGATGTCTTGCCGTCCGGGTTCTGCCCGTAATAGGTACCGCCAAGGTGGCCGCCCGAACTGGTGTTTTCGACCTGCCGTTTGGCACGCTTGATGGCCTGTTGTACGTCACTTTTGCTCATGTCTGTCCTCCAGCTTTTGGGGTTGGTGACGCTAGGCCAACCCCTCAGATGCAAAACCGTTCCGAGATTTCATCATCAAGGATGAGCAGGCCGCTTGACCTAAAGGCACTTCGCGCCTATTTGGAAACAATCATTTCCTAATTGGATTTCGTCATGAACATCGACATCAGCTCCAATCCCGGCCGCAGCGCCGGCCGGCCGCGTGAATTCGATATCGACGAGGCGCTCGACAAGGCGATCACTGTGTTCAGCGAGCAGGGCTATCACGGCACCTCGATTTCCGACCTGCGCGATGCGATGGGCCTGACAGCCGGAAGTTTGTACAAGGCGTTCAAGGATAAGCATGCGATCTTCCTTGCCAGCTTCGACCGTTACAAGCAGGTGCGTAACGCGCTTCTCGACGAGGAGCTGGGGAAAGCCAACAACGGGCGGGACGGCGTTTACCGCATGCTCGCCTTTTATGCCGAGGGCGCCCATGGCGAAGGTGGTCGACGCGGCTGCCTGGCTGTCGGGACGGCCGTAGAACTGGCGATCTTCGATGACGAGGCGGCACGGCGTGTCGAGCGCTCGATGGATCGTTTCGAGACCACGTTCGAGGCGCTGATCCGAAGGGGCCAGGAGGATGGCTCCATCAATCGCTCGATCGACCCCAATGCGACGGCGCGGCTGCTTCTGTCCGTCGTTCAGGGCCTCCGCGTTCTGGGAAAGACCAGCCCCGGCCGCACGCAAACCTTTTCCGTGGTCGATGTGGCGATGAAGCTGCTCGACTGAAAATACAAGAGACTGTTCAAGGATACCCCAATGACCAGCACGTCCGCGGCGATTGAAACGCCGGCACACCATGGCCGGATGACCGCCGGCCTCACCTTCGTCATGGCCGCAGCCTGTGGCCTGATCGTCGCCAATCTCTATTACGCCCAGCCGCTTGCAGGCCCGATCGCCGCAGCAATCGGCCTCCCGCCGCATCTGACCGGCCTGATCGTGACACTGACCCAGATCGGCTACGGCCTCGGTCTGTTGTTCATCGTGCCGCTGGGCGATCTTCTCGAAAACCGCCGGCTGATCCTGATCATGATCGCAGCGACCGCGATCTCGCTGGTCGGCGCAGGCCTTTCGAGCGCTGCCGTGCCCTTCCTGCTGGCATCGCTCGCCATCGGGCTTACCTCGTCTGCGGTGCAGATGATCGTTCCCTTTGCTGCAAGCCTGACGCCGGAAGAGCATCGCGGCCGGGTTGTCGGCAACGTTGTCAGCGGCCTGATGATCGGCATCATGATGGCTCGACCGGTCGCAAGCTTCGTCACCGGCCTTACCAACTGGCATGTGATCTTCTTCGCTTCGGCTGCCGTCATGGTCGTACTCGGCTTCATTCTCGCAAGCCGCCTGCCGAAGCGCACGCCGCATACGCAGCTTTCCTATGGCGGCCTGCTTGCCTCGCTCGGCACGCTTTACGCCACGCAGGCGATCTTGCGCCGCCGTGCCTTCTACCAGTTCTGCCAGTTTGCCGCCTTCAGCCTGTTCTGGACGGTGACGCCGCTGGTTCTGGCCGGTCCCGCCTTCAACCTCAGCCAGACCGGCATTGCCCTCTTCGCGCTTGTCGGCGTTGCCGGCGCCATCGCCTCGCCGATCGCGGGCCGTCTCGCCGACAGGGATCTTGGTAAGCCGGCAACCGCTCTCGGTATCCTGTCCGTCGGCATCGCCTTCCTGATCACCCATATCTTCACCGAGGGTTCGACGGCGGCGCTCGCACTCCTGACGGTTGCGGCGGTGCTGCTCGATTTCGGTGTCGCGATGACGCTCGTCATCAGCCAGCGGGCGATCTACACGCTCGGTGCAGACCTTCGTTCGCGGCTCAACGGCCTGTTCATGGCGACCTTCTTCGTTGGCGGTGCGCTCGGCTCGGCCATCGGCGCCTGGGCATTTGCCGAGGGCGGCTGGATGCTTGCCTCGACGATCGGCGTTGCGCTTTCGGCCGTTGCCTTCGTCTACTTCCTGACCGAACGGAAGCCGCATCACCGCCATCCGCAACCCAAGGCCTGATGCCGCACGCTCTTGTGGCCCGCCTGTCGGCGGGCTACTCCCATCTCGTGATTTAAGAAGCGGATGGCGACAGATGAAAGTCCTGATGGTCGATATGGATGGCGTGCTGGTGAACGGCAGACCAACGGACGGACTGCCCTATTTCACCGATATCGAGCATGATCTTGGACTGCCCCTCGAACGCCTGCAAAAGGAGTTCTTCGCGGTCTACTGGCCGCAGATAATCATCGGCGAAAAACCCATCGAGCCGGCGCTTACCACAGTTCTCTCAAAGATCGCACCCCATCTCGAAACGGAAACCCTGCTTCGCTACTGGTTCGAAAACGATTCCCGGCTGGATGAAAAACTGCTCGCGGATCTCTCACTACTTCGCAAATCCGGCATATCGATCTACCTCGCCACCAATCAGGAACACCGCCGCGCAGCCTGGCTGATGAACGAGCTCGGCCTTTCCGAGCATGTGGAGGATATTTTCTATTCCGCAAAACTCGGCTGCAAGAAACCGGGCGAGCAGTTTTTCCGAATGGCAACGGAGAGCGCGGGGGTCGCCGCCAGTGAAATCGCCTTCATCGACGATTCTGGTGAAAATATCGAAGCCGCCCGGCGTTACGGCTGGCAGGCGGTACAATGGAAGTCGGGCATGACCCTGAAAGAGGCCCTGGAGATCGGGCAACAGGTGCAGTAGCCCCTCGCCGGAACAGAGGAATAAACGACCTAGATCATGTTCAAGGTCGAACGTCCGGCGATGATCGCTCATCGGTAACCCCGTTCTCCAACCAACGAGGTCACCCAATGAGACTGAAGGCTCTCCTTATCGCGCTTTCCCTGTGCACGGCCGCAACCGCTGCCATTGCCGCCGAACCGGTCGGCGTTCGCACAATCAGCGTCGTTACCCAGGATTATCCACGGCCGCTAGCGGTCACCATCTGGTACCCGTCGAAGGGCGATGGACAGATGGATAAGCCGAACTACGACAGGATTTTCGAAACCGGCCCTGCCGCAGCGAATGCAACGATCCGCGAAGGCCGTTTTCCGCTCGTGCTTCTCTCCCACGGTTCGGGTTCGCGCGCCGAAGGCATGGGCTGGATCGCAGCGGAGCTGGCCAAGGCCGGTTACATCGTCGCCGGGCCGAACCATCCCGGCACGACAAGCGGTGATTCCACACCGGCTGCCACGCCGAAGATCTGGGACCGCGCCCAGGACATTTCGGTTCTGATCACGGCCCTGTCCGCTGACAAGAACTGGACTGCCTCGATCGATCCAAACCGCATCGGCATGCTCGGCTTCTCGCTCGGCGGCTCTACCGCAATGGAATTGGCCGGGGCCCGAGGCGATCTTTCCGCATACATGCGTTATTGCGATGAAAATCCCACCATGATGGATTGCACCTGGTTTGCCGGCGGTCGTGGTTATGCCGGCGGCGAGCAGGTGGATGTTGCGCCTCTCAAGCTGGCCGATATCGACAGGACACGTTTCGACCAGCAGAACCGCGATGCGCGGATCACCTCCGTTATCGCGGTCGACCCCGGCCTTGCCACTACGTTCCAAAAGACAAGCCTTGCAGGGATCGAGGTGCCGGTAACGCTGATCAATCTCGGCAGCCCCGGCCAGGTGCCGATGGCCGTGCTTTCCGACCAGTTGGCGAAGGATATTCCCGGCGCCTCCTACCTGCAGGTTGAGGGTGCCGATCACTTCAGCTTCCTGCCAGTCTGCAAGTCGGGCGCTGCGGATTTCCTCAAATCGGTCGGTGAGCTGGATCCTATCTGCGAAGAGACAAAGCGCCCGCGGGCAGACATCCATGCGGAACTGAGCCGGCTCATCGTCGAGGCTTTCGGCAAGACGCTGCAGGCCGGCAATTGAGACAATCGCGGAAGGCCGGGTCTACCGGCCTTCCTTCAACCGATGCGCTTGTAAAAGATCGTGGTGTCGCAAAAACCGCCCTGCGGCCACAGCGCGTAATCGGGAATGACGCCGACTCGCTGCCAGCCGAAGCGCGGATAGATTTTTTCGGCTTCGCTGCCGGTCGCCGTATCGAGAACCAGAAGCGTGCGGCCGCGGCGGGCGGCCTCTTCCTCCACCGCCACCATCAGCTTGCGCGAGAGGCCAAGCCCGCGGCCAGAGCGATGCACGAGCAGCTTCATCAGGTCGCCGCGATGCGGCTGGTTGGGCTTGGAGGCGAGCCCGACCTGAACCGTACCGACCACCCGCCCATTGATTTCAGCCACACCGAGAATGATGCCGCCCGTCTCCACCTCGGTGGCGATATCGTTCCAATAGGCCTCTCCATCCTGCGGCTGAAACGGCAGCATGAAGCCCAGCGAAGCGCCGCCATTGATGCAGTCGGAGAGCACCTCGCAGAGGTCCGGAATGGCGGCGCGCGCGGCCGTCGCGTCGAGGATGCGGATCGTGGCAGTCATGGATGTTCCCTTTGTTCTTTCAGCGTCCGCGGTTGAGGATCACCGCGTAACGGGCCGGCTTTTCGGATGGATTGTAGAAATCGAAGGCATCGCCGATATCCATGAACAGGCAGTCGCCCGGCTGCAGCCGATGAGTGGCGTCGGGCAGAACCATGTCGAGCACGCCTTCGAACAGCCAGACATGCTGGGTCATGATCCGGCTTTCCTCCCGCGGCGGAAAACTGACCCTGGCGCCGGCCGGAAACTCGATCTCGACGATATCTACCGGGCTTGGCATGCCCGGCGGCGAAACCGAGCGGCGCAGATATCCTGTCGTCGGATCTCGCCACAACCGCTGCTCCGTTCGCCTCGACAAGGGCGAAGACGAAGGTTCTTCCGGCGCGAAGAAAGCCGAGAGCGTCAGGCCTAACCCCTCGCAGAGCCGCGCCAGAAGAGCCGCCGTCGGACTTGCCTCGGCCCGTTCGATGCGGGAGATCATCGCGCGGCTGACGCCGGAGCGATCCGCCAGCTGATCGAGCGTCAGACCTGAGCTGGCGCGTAGGCTTTTCAGCCGCTCTCCGATTGCGATTTCCAGTTCACTATCCGAATTTTCCATTATCGGAGAATTTCACTCTCTTATCGTGGAGTCAATGATTTTGACGTTCCGTCGGAAAATTCGCCTCGGTGGCGTTTGTACGATAGCGAAACCACTGCGCGATAGGATAAGCAAGCTGGATAGGTGGCGTGAAGCATAGCGGATTTCGGAGAATTTGCATGACGGCTCAGGCGCAGGTCAGAGTTTCGCCCCTCTCCATCGCGAGCATCATCCTCTCGATGACGATCGCCGCCATCGGCAGCGGCATCATGGCCACTTACGTCCCATTCGTGCTGACCCAGAGCGGCGAGACATGGGCGGCGCGCCTCGCCGTTCCTGCACTTGCCTTTGGCGGCCTGCTCGGCTGCGTGCTTGCCGGCCCGCTGATCCGACGCGTCGGTCATGCCCGCCTCTTCGCCTGCTCGATGGCGATGGTCATTATCGGCGCGGTTCTGGTTGCTGCTGATCTGCCAGCCGCCTGGTGGATCCTCGCGCGGGCGATCTATGGCGCGGCTTCCAACGTCAATTTCATCATCGCCCAGAGCTGGCTCAATCATGCCGCTTCCAACGAATGGCGCGGAAGGGCGATGTCCTTCTTCTACATGGCCTTCGTGCTTGCACTCGGCGGCGGTGCATGGCTGTTCGGGCAGGTTCCGGCCGACAGCAATCTTGCGCCGCTCATCGTTGTTTTCGTCACCGCGCTCTCCATCCTGCCGATCGGGCTTACCCGCCTGCCGAATCCGCCGGCACCTGCCAGCGTCAGCGTCAACGTAAAGATGGCGTGGAAGATCTCGCCGGTCGGTCTTGTCGGCGTGCTTGCCTCGGGCGGTCTCTCGATGGTCGTGCAGGGCTTTACCCCGATCTATGCGACGCTTAACGGCGTGACGCAGGGCGAGGTGGCGCTGTTGATGCTGGTGATGCAGACCGGGCTTCTGTTTGTGCAATATCCTCTCGGCATCATTTCCGACCGGCTCGACCGCCGCGTCGTGCTGCTGTTTACCTGCGGGCTGATCGTGGTTGCGGGTTTTGCGGCGCTGATGGTGTCGTTCACCACTTTCGTGCTCCTGATGATCGTCTTCCTCGTCTTCGGCGGGGCGGTGGAAACCGTCTATTCGGTCGCCAATGCGCATGCCAATGACCGCGCCGATCCGGGTGATTTTGTGCCCCTGTCCTCAACCCTTCTCGTCGCATGGTCGACCGCCGCAACGATCGTGCCGCTCTGCATCACCTTCCTCGCGCCGGTCCTTGGCCAACAGACCTTCATCTATGCGATCATCCTCGTGGCGACGGCCTATGGTCTCTATATCGTCTTCCGCCTGAAGGAACGCGGACCAGCGCCAGAAGACGAGCGCGAGACCCACGAGATGCGCAGCGCGCAGATGCCGAATGCGGCGATCATGACGGAACCGGGGGCGGCAGAGGCACAGGCGGAAGCAAAAGCCCAGGGTTGAGGACGCTTATCGTCAACAAAGCCTTATCTTTCCACTTTGCGGCGAGCCGGGCCGCTGATATATGCGCGAACCATGAGCACCGATCGCACGCCCCTCGACCATATCCGCAATTTCTCCATCGTCGCACATATCGACCATGGCAAGTCGACACTCGCCGACCGTCTGATCCAGACGACAGGCGGCCTTGCCGAGCGCGAGATGTCGGAACAGGTTCTAGACTCGATGGATATCGAGCGCGAGCGCGGCATCACCATCAAGGCCCAGACGGTGCGTCTGCACTACAAGGCGAACAATGGCGAGACCTATGTTCTGAACCTCATCGACACGCCCGGCCACGTGGACTTTGCCTATGAAGTCTCGCGCTCGCTGTCGGCCTGCGAAGGTTCGCTTCTGGTCGTTGATGCCTCCCAGGGAGTGGAGGCCCAGACGCTCGCCAATGTCTATCAAGCGATCGACAACAACCACGAACTCGTCACGGTTCTCAACAAGGTCGACCTGCCGGCGGCGGAACCCGACCGTATCAAGGAACAGATCGAGGAAGTGATCGGCATCGATGCCTCGCAGGCAGTGCTGATTTCGGCCAAGACCGGCCTCGGCATTCCCGACGTTCTCGAAGCCATCGTCCACCAGCTGCCGCCGCCGAAGAGCGAAGCCGGCGAAAAGGGCCCCCTCAAGGCCCTGCTGGTCGATAGCTGGTACGACACCTATCTCGGCGTCATGGTTCTCGTGCGCATTCTCGATGGCGTGCTGACCAAGGGCATGACCATCCGCATGATGGGCACCGACGCGAAATACCAGGTCGAACGCGTCGGCGTGCTGACGCCGAAAATGCTGGCCGTGGACTCACTGGGTCCGGGCGAGATCGGCTTCATCACCGCCTCGATCAAGGAAGTGGCGGATACCCGCGTCGGCGATACCATTACCGAAGACAAGAAGCCGACGGCGAAAGCGCTGCCGGGCTTCAAGCCGGCACAGCCGGTGGTGTTCTGCGGTCTCTTCCCGGTCGATGCCGCCGATTTCGAGGATCTGCGCGCGGCGATGGGCAAGCTTCGCCTTAACGATGCATCCTTCTCGTTCGAGATGGAATCGTCTGCCGCTCTCGGTTTCGGTTTCCGTTGCGGCTTCCTCGGCCTGCTGCATCTCGAAATCATCCAGGAACGCCTCGAGCGCGAGTTCGACCTCGACCTGATCGCAACCGCTCCTTCGGTCGTCTACCATCTGCACATGACGGATGGCTCGATGAAGGAGCTGCACAATCCGGCCGACATGCCGGACGTGGTCAAGATCGCTTCGATCGAGGAGCCGTGGATCAAGGCAACGATCCTGACACCGGACGATTATCTTGGTGGCATCCTGAAGCTCTGCCAGGACCGCCGCGGTATCCAGACCGAACTGACCTATGTCGGCAAGCGCGCCATGCTGAGCTATGAACTTCCGCTCAATGAAGTGGTGTTCGACTTCTACGACCGCTTGAAGTCTATATCCAAGGGTTATGCATCGTTCGATTACCATCTGCACGGTTATCGCGAAGGCAATCTCGTGAAGATGTCGATCATGGTCAATGGCGAGCCAGTCGATGCGCTTTCCATGCTTGTTCACCGTTCGGCGGCGGAAAAGCGCGGCCGCGACATGTGCGAGAAGCTCAAGGATCTGATCCCGCGGCACATGTTCAAGATTCCGATCCAGGCAGCAATCGGCGGCAACGTGATTGCCCGCGAGACGATCTCGGCGATGCGCAAGGACGTGACGGCCAAGTGTTATGGTGGCGACGCCACCCGTAAGCGTAAACTTCTGGACAAACAGAAGGAAGGCAAGAAGCGGATGCGCCAGTTCGGCAAGGTCGACATTCCGCAGGAAGCGTTTATTGCAGCGCTGAAGATGAAAGACGATTGATCTTGAAGGCGCCGCAAGGCGCCTTTTTCATCTCCGCATGACTGCGACAGCGAAACAACCGAGGGATCCAAGCGGACCGTAATGGCGTGCGCAATCGCCGCCTTTGGGCGCGTATCACCGGCAGATTTGCCTTCTTGATCCCCTCTCCCCGACTGGCTAGGGATTAATAGTCTCAATCTCTGCCATTCAGGACCGCCGCCCTTGCAGAACTTCCCTTTTTCCGAACGTGACCCGATCCAGTTTGCAGGTCCGGCGCCGAAACGCTCGGATGTGGTCATCATCGGCGGCGGCGTGATCGGGGTCACGACGGCGCTTTACCTTGCTGAAAAGGGCGTGGCAGTCACGCTCGTCGAAAAGGGCCGGATCGCGGCCGAGCAGTCCTCGCGCAACTGGGGCTGGATCCGCCAGCAGGGCCGCGATGCGGACGAGCTACCGATCGTCATAGAAGCCTGCCGGTTGTGGAAACAGCTTGCGGAAGAATGCGGCGAGGATATCGGCCTCGAGCAAACCGGCGTCACTTATCTTGCCAATTCGGCCAAGGAGATGGCCGATTTCGACGACTTCATGACGATTGCCGCACGGCATGATGTCGATACGCGGCTTTTGAGTTCGGCCGAAACGGCAGCGCTGATCCCCGGCATGGCACGCAAGTTCCATGGGGCGATGACGACACCTTCGGACATGCGGGGAGAACCCTGGCTTGCGGTGCCGGCGCTTGCGCGGCTCGCAGCTCGCACGGGTGCCACGATCGTTGAAAACTGCGCTGCCCGCAGCCTCGACATTTCCGCTGGCCGGATCAGCGGCGTGTGGACCGAGACCGGGTTGATCGAAACCTCCAGCGTATTGGTCGCCGGCGGCGCATGGTCGTCGCTGCTGTTGCGTTTGCATGGCGTGTCCATCCCGCAGCTCAGCGTTCGTTCCACGGTCGCGGCCACCGAACCGATGCCTGAGGTTCACGCGGGAGCTGCGGTCGATAGTCATGTCGCCTTCCGTCGTCGGCAGGATGGCGGTTATACGCTGGCTCCCGGCAGCGGCAGCGCGCTCTATGTCGGGCCGGACGCTTTCCGCCACGCGGTGAAATATCTGCCCGCACTGCTCGATAACCCTTTCGGTCTTCGCTATCTGCCAGCGGCACCCTCCGGCTTTCCCGATGCATGGTCGACGCGCAGAACATGGACGGCCGACGAAACCAGTCCGTTCGAGCGGATGCGCATCCTCAACCCCGCTCCCTCGCAAAAGGGGCTGCGTTCGATGGAGCGCGAGTTCGCCCGGCTTTTCCCCGATCTTGGCCCGGTGCGCCTGAAAACCGCATGGGCCGGAATGATCGATGCGATGCCGGATGTCGTGCCGGTGGTCGATCGCGTCGAGGCGATCGGCGGCCTGTTCGTCGCAACCGGCATGAGCGGCCATGGTTTCGGTATCGGACCCGGCATCGGCCGCGTTGTTGCCGATCTCATAAACGGCAATGCCGTTGGACATGATCTGAGCCGGTTCCGGCTGTCGCGTTTTTCCGACGGCAGTCCGGTTAAGCTCGGGCCTGCGCTTTAGAAAGACAATTGCTTCACAAGCTCGAAAAGCCGTCCGACGGCCGGGTTTCTCGATGCCGTGGGAGCACAGAGCACGACGTCGAATTCGGGCGGATCAATTAGCGGACGGGAGACGATGGTTTCGCCGAGATCGCTGCAAAGCGATTGCGGGATCAGAGCTACACCCAACCCTTCTCCCACCAACCTTATGATCGTGTGCTGCAGGCGTGGCTCCAGCGCGAAATGCGGAACGATACCGCCTGCTGCGCAATAGGCTCCGATTGCCGAGCGCAATGTAGGTACCACCGATGCCGGAGCGGCGATCAGCCTTTCCGACGTCAAGGACTGAGCCCCCACCTGTTCAGCCGAGGCCAGCGGGTGATCAGCGTGAACGATCAGGCGAAGCCGATCACGCGCAAGGAACCGCGTCTGCAGATGTGGCGCTGTCGGATTTCCAAGAGTGACTGCGGCATCCAGCCGCGATTCCAACAGAAGCTCATCAATATCGCTCGGCAACCTTTCTTCGAGAACGAGCCGCACATCCGGTGCGGCATCGGAGAGGAGACGCACAAGTTTCGGCACGATGCCCTGCGCCGCGTACATGGTAAAACCCACTTTCAACTCGCCCTTTGCACCGCTTGCAACGAGCTGCACATCACGACATGCCGCCTCGAATCCGGCCAGTACCGATCGGCAATCATTGAGGAAATGCTTGCCCGCCGTCGTCAGCACGACGTTGCGGGAATTGCGTTCGAACAGCCGGACGCCAAGCGTCTTTTCAATTGCCGCAATCTGCCGGCTGAAGGGCGGCTGGCTCATGTTCATACGGGCTGCTGCCTGGCCGAAATGAAGGGTCTCCGCCAGTGCCACGAAATAGCGCATATGCCGCGTATCCATTTGATACCTCCAGAGCATCAATTCGCCACTTCAATGACATTGGATTATATCGATCAATAGCGTTAGGCAACGGGGCAACACTAATTCGAGCCTGCCGACATGCTGACCAACCTTTTGATCGTCCTGCCCATATTTGCCCTTATTTTTGCCGGCTGGATTGCCCGGAAAAGCGGAGCACTCGGGCCGAATGCGACGCGTGAGGTCAACCGATTGGTCGTCTATCTGGCCCTTCCGGCGTTGCTGTTCGACATCATGGCGAATGCAAAGATCGACCAGATCTGGCAGCCCGGTTTCATCCTCGCTTTCAGCGCCGGCTGTGCGGTCATCTTTGTCGGCACGTTGTTCTGGCGAGTGGCCAAGGGCCGGCATCTCGCAGATGCTGCGGTCGATGCGCTGAATGCGAGTTACGCTAATACAGGTTTTGTCGGCTTTCCGCTGGTCCTGTCGCTTGTCGGCGATAGCGGCATGGCACCAACGTTGATCGCGACCATCCTCACGGTCTGCGTCCTGTTTGCCGTCGCCATTATCCTTGTCGAGGGCGGGCTGCAGTCCGAGACCCGCCGCCGCGACATCGCCTTCAAGACCTTCGCCTCGCTTTGCAAGAACCCGCTGCTTGTCGCACCCGTACTCGGCGCCATCTTCATGCTATCCGGTTGGGGGCTGCCGCAACCGGTACACGCTTTCCTCAAGCTTCTTTCAGGGGCAGCCTCTCCTTGCGCGTTGATCGCCCTCGGCCTCTTCCTAGCCGGTCCGCAGGCGGCGACGGCGGCAAACAGGCTTTCCACCACCGGCATTCTGGTCGCGCTGAAACTGATCGCCCATCCGCTCGTCACCTGGGTGGTTGCCGGGCCGCTGCTCGGCCTGCCTGCAGGCTCGGTGCATGTCGCGGTCCTGCTCGCTACCTTGCCGACCGGTACCGGCCCATTCATGCTGGCGGAATTCTACAACAGGGAGGCAAGCCTGACCGGACGCGTCGTGCTGCTATCGACCATCCTCTCGATCCTGACCATCTCGGCCTATCTGTGGATCGCCTGAGGCCTATAAAGACAGCAAGTGTCGCCACCGATATTTTCAGCGACCTTACAGTCCATCGATCACCGTGTAATTGCGCTTGAAACCTCTTGGAAAACAGGTCTGCTGCTCCATATAATCGGCGCTTGTCCTACTCCCACGTTTCGGTGAATTCATGAACTATCAGGTCGTATCCGCCCATTGGCCGATTGGCGGAGGCGAAGCGGGGGAACTTGTCCGCGCATTCGACTGGTCGCAGACATCGCTTGGACCGATTTCCGAATGGCCGCAGCATCTGCGAATCAAGGTCAATTCGATGGTCAATTCGCCCATCCCGCAAGTGCTTATGTGGGGCGATGACCATGTGATGATCTACAACGACGGTTACATCGAAATCGCCGGCAGTTATCATCCCCGCGCGCTCGGCGGCACCGTTCCCGGCATCTGGCCAGAGATCTGGGACTGGAACAGAAAAATTCTCGAAGCCGGCTTTCGCGGCGAAGTGCAATCATTCCGCGACCAGACGATGACATTGCATCGCCATGGCGTTCCGGAAGACGTGATTTTCGATCTGTTCTACACGCCGATCTATTCCGAAAGCGGCAAGGTCGACGGTGTTTTGTGCACCGTGCTTGAGAACACCGACAAGGTGAAGGCCGTCAATGCGCTGGCGGAAAGCCGGGAGGAACTTTCCCAGCTAACCAACGCCCTGCCGATCCTCGTCGGCTTCATCGATCGCGACAATACCTACCGTTTCGCCAACGAAGGCTACAGGGAATGGTTCGGCCTTCCCGCCGCCGACGTGATCGGCAAACATGTCGCCGACATTGTCGGGCAGGATTATTACAAGAGCCGCGTCCCGTTCATAAACAAGGCCTTTTCAGGTGAGGCGATCATCAATGACACGGTGATCCGCCGGCCCGATGGCGAAAAACGCACAGCGGAAGTCCGCTACGTGCCGCGCCGCACGCCCAAGGGCGAGATCGACGGCATCTATGTGCTGATCATTGATGTCGAGGCCCGAAAGCGTTCCGAAACCGCGCTTCGCCGCAGCAACGACCGCTTCCGCGCCGCCGTCAACGCCATCCATGGCGTGCTGTGGACGAACACGCCCGACGGACGCATGCTCGGAGAACAGGCTGGCTGGGCCTCTCTTACCGGTCAATCGGCGGAGGAATATCAGGGGTATGGCTGGTCGAATGCCGTGCATCCGGATGACCGGGCAGGCTCCGTGGCCAGCTGGCAGGCCGCAGTTGCCGCCAGGTCCACCTATATCTGGGAGCACAGGGTGCTGCGCCACGATGGCGTCCATCGCACCTTCTCGATCCGTGGCGTGCCGATCATCGGCGCGGATGGCGAGATCGAGGAATGGGTCGGCGTCCATACCGACATCACCGAACAACGCGCGGCCGAGGCAAGCCTGCAGGAGCATGCAAGCAGCCTGGAACGGCAAATCCGCCACCGGTTGCGGGCGGAAGAACAGCTCAAGCAGTTGAACGAAAGCCTAGAAGCCCGCGTCGAGGCGGAAATCGCAGAACGCCGGTTGGCGGAACGTGCGCTGCAGCAGGCGCAGAAGATGGAATCGATCGGCCAGCTGACCGGCGGCGTGGCGCATGACTTCAACAACCTGCTACAGGTCGTAGCAGGCAATCTGCAGCTTCTCGCCAAGGACATCGCCGGCAACGAAAATGCCGAACGGCGCGTTTCAAATGCGCTGGCTGGCGTCAACCGCGGTGCGAAGCTCGCCAGCCAGTTGCTTGCCTTCGGCCGCCGTCAGGCACTGGAACCGCGGGTCATCAATATCGGCCGCTTCATAGCCGGCATGGACGATCTTCTGCGGCGCTCTCTGGGAGAGGCCGTGGAAGTGGAGGTGATTTCCAGCGGTGGCCTCTGGAACACATATGCCGACCCGACGCAGGTGGAGAATGCATTGCTCAACCTGGCGATCAATGCCCGTGACGCGATGGAAGGCTCGGGTAAACTGACGATCGAAGTGGGTAACGCCTTCCTGGATCAGGACTATGCCCGCGCCCATGCGGAAGTTGCAGCCGGGCAATATGTCCTTCTCGCCGTTACCGATACCGGTTCGGGCATGACGCCCGAAGTTCTGGAAAAGGTGTTCGAGCCGTTCTTCTCGACCAAGCCGGAAGGCAAGGGAACCGGGCTTGGCCTATCCATGGTCTATGGTTTCGTCAAGCAATCCGGCGGCCATGTGAAAATCTACAGCGAAGTCGGCCAGGGCACGACCGTCAAGGTCTATCTTCCCCGCTCGGTTGCCGACGAGGATCGCGAAGTGGTCGTTCCGGCCGGCCCTGTCGTCGGCGGAACCGAAACCGTGCTTGTCGTCGAGGATGACGAGGAGGTCCGCACCACCGTTATCGAGACGTTGACCGATCTCGGTTATCGGGTCCTGTCCGCCAAGGATGCTCAGGCTGGCCTCAACGTGGTCGAGAGCGGTATTCCAATCGACGTGCTCTTCACCGACGTCGTCATGCCCGGCCCGCTGAAGAGCCGGGAAATGGCGCGCCGTGCCAAGGAGCGCTTACCCAATCTCGCGGTCCTGTTCACCTCGGGTTATACGGAAAACTCGATCGTGCACGGCGGCATTCTCGATGTTGGTGTCGAGCTTCTATCGAAACCCTATACTCGAGAGGCGCTGGCGCGGCGCATCCGCCATGTGGTTGCCAATCAAAAGCAGGTGGAACAATCGGCATCCCCAAGAACCGATGTCTCGGAACCTGGCGCCTACCGATCATTACCGTCACTGAGGATACTGCTTGTCGAAGACGATTTTCTGATCCGGTCCAATACTGCCGAAATACTTATGGAGTTTGGTCACGAAGTGATCGAGGCTTCTAACGGACACGAAGCGCTTCAGGAGCTCGCGGGTTCCGAGATCGATCTGCTGCTGACGGATATCGGCCTGCCGGATACAAGCGGCGGAGAACTGGTAAAACAGGCGATAGAGCTCAAGCAGAGCCTCGCAGTAATTTTCGCAACCGGCGAGAATCAAAAGCCCGATGGAGCCCCACCTCGGGCTGGTCTGCTGCGCAAACCCTATAATGAGCACGATATTGCAAAGGTGATCGAAAGCGTCATGACCAGTCAGTAACTCCCGACCCCTCGGCCTGTCTGAAACAGACGACCCGATCGTCCAATCCCGTTGAATCCCACAGAATGATAGGATCTCACCGGGAAAGACCTAATGGCCGGGGCGCGGGAGATCGGACGAGGTAATCCATACGCGGCCGTCAAACGCTACTTCACCGTGATCGAGCTTGCGGCTTGCAATCTTTTCGATGAGGCAGAGTTTCGAACGGACATTCCCGATGCGGCTGTCATTCACGACACAAACAGCGTGGAATGCAGTGCCCTCCTGCATCAAAAGCAGCGTGTGATGGGCATTGTCCAGGATCTTTCCGGGCAGCGTCTGGAGCGTCATGCTCTTCTCCTTGCCGATCATTTCAACCAACCGCCATAGAGACGATTGGCAAAAGCCTCCCTCAACAAGGTTAACGAATAGTTAAAATTTGGGTCAGGAAAACACCTCCTGCGTGCAGCGCCTTAACGAAACAAAACCTCTCGTAGTGCCAATAACCTATTGTATTATCAGTAAGTTAACCCGGATATTATATATCGATTACAATTTATGCAGTAACGCAACCTCCTATGTTGAGGATAGTCAACTATGTTTTCTTTCCAATCCAGTTCAGACCGGGTTCTTGATGCGCTCGATCTATCGATGGCGATCATCGAATTTGATCTTGAAGGTCGCATCATCAAGGCCAACAAGAATTTCTGCGATCTGATGGGCTATCAGCCACAGGAAATCATCGGCAAACATCACAGCCTTTTTGTCGAAGCGAACTACGTAAAGTCTAAGGACTACACGGCCTTCTGGAGCGCGTTACGCAATGGCCAGTTCTTCTCGAATGATTTCAAGCGGATTGCCAAAGGTGGAAGGGAAGTCTTCATCCGAGGCAACTATAATCCGGTCAAGAATAGCAGCGGAAAAGTCATTAAAGTCATCAAATTCGCCAATGACATTACCGATTCGAAACTGCATGCCCTCGACAGCGCGGCTAAAATCAACGCCATATCCCGCGCGCAGGCAACGATCGAATTCAACACAGATGGCACGATCATAGGTGCCAATGAGAATTTCCTGTCGACTCTCGGCTATGGCCTCAGCGAGATCGTCGGTCGGCATCACCGCATGTTTGTCGATGAGGCCTATGCTGCGTCGGCGGACTATGCCCGGTTCTGGGAGCGGCTGCTTTCGGGCGAGTTCGTTGCAGGCGAATTCACCCGTATCGGCAAGGGTGGCCGCAATGTCTTTATCCAGGCATCCTACAACCCCGTATTCGATGATACAGGGCGCGTCATAAAGGTTGTAAAATTTGCAACAGACGTGACCCAACGAGTGGAAAACGTCGAACGGCTGGCCTCCTGCCTGACCAATATGGCGGATGGCGACCTCTCGCAAACGATCGATGCGCCTTTTATTGCCTCGCTGGAAAAGCTGCGCGTCGACTTCAACATCGCATCCGCAAAGCTGCGTGAAGCCATGGCAACGGTTGCTGACAACGCCCGAGCCATCGCTTCCAGCTCCAACGAAGTCCGTGTCGCAGCGGACGATCTGGCGCAACGAACGGAACGTCAAGCGGCTTCCGTTGAGGAAACGGCTGCTGCTCTTGAAGAAATTACCACGACGGTCAAGGATTCCAGCAAGCGTGCAGAAGAGTCCGGCGCACTCGTCAACCGTGCCAAAGCCGATGCAGAACGCTCAGGCGAGATCGTTCGCGAGGCCATCAAGGCGATGGACTCGATCGATAACTCATCCCGCGAAATCTCCAACATCATCGGCGTTATCGACGAGATCGCCTTCCAGACCAATCTTCTCGCGCTCAACGCCGGCGTAGAGGCCGCCCGTGCAGGTGAAGCCGGCAAGGGTTTTGCAGTTGTCGCACAGGAGGTGCGTGAGTTGGCACAGCGTTCGGCTGGCGCTGCCAAGGAGATCAAGGCACTCATCACGACATCTGGCAACCATGTGGCAAGCGGCGTCGAGCTCGTTAGCAAGGCCGGTACAGCACTGCAGGAAATTGGCGGACAGGTGCATCAGATCAATTCTGACATTCTCGCCATCATTGATGCTTCCCGCGAACAATCGCTCGCACTCGGCAACATCAACCATGCGATCAACGAGGTTGACCAGGGCACACAACAGAATGCCGCGATGGTAGAACAACAGACTGCCGCAAGTCGCAGTCTCGCTCATGAATCACAAGCACTGTTTTCGCTGCTCGAACAGTTCCGCTTCGGTCAGGCATCCGCACATTCTGCGCCGTCAGCGCCAGTCAAATCCATACGATCCACGGCAAAACCGATCCGCACCCCTGCCCATTTCCGCACGGCGGGATCTGCTGCTCTGGCGGTGGAACCCGGCTGGGAAGATTTCTGAGCCACGCGTCATGCGGTGACAGGCCGCTCAGCTGATTTAAGACGAAAAGCCGCCCTCTCGATGAGAGGGCGGCTTTTTCTTATCTGATCAAAAGCCTGCAAACGGTTATTAGCCGCCGTTATTCGCAGGAGCCGAAGGAGCCGGTGTTGCCGGAGCAGGCGCAGGCGTTGCTGGCGCAGGCGTTGCAGGGGCTGGCGTTGCAGGGGCCGGAGCGGCCGGCGCTGCCGGCTGGGTCGTCGAGGACGTCGTCGTCGCATCGGTGGGCGCACTACCCATTTGCGACCAGACGAATGCACCCACGACGATCACGGCGAGCACTGCTACCCAGCCCATCCAGGATGAGCTGCCACGGGCCGCCGGGGGCGGTGTGCGCAGATCAGGACGGTTGTCATTCGGATTGGGATCATAAGCCATTTCGTTTCCTCCTATTCCAGCCAATAAAATGCGCGTTACCGGAATTTGTTCCGTAGCGGGGCATTTCGCGCCGAACTGCATGAAAATGGCATTTGCCGAAAAGACCGATTAGGAAGGTTGTGCTGGCGAAAAAGACGGGAGGCTTCGCATGACAAAACCTCGTATCGGCATTATCGGTCTCGGTCGCATGGGACGCGCCATGGCGGCCCGGCTTGCCTCCTGCGGGTTCGAGATTACGGGCTGGAGCCGCAGCGGCGTTCCGGATGATTTTCCCGAAACGGCGACCGCAACCGCCGATATTGCCGCGCTTGTCGAAACCTCCGACATCATCATCCTTGCGCTTCTGGACGATGCAGCGGTGCATGCAATGGCCGAAAGGCTTGAGGCGCTGGATCTTTCCGGCAAGCTGATCGTCGATACCAGCACAGTGAGCCCGCTGACATTGCGTAGCCACCAGACGGCGATGGAACTCAAGGGCGGGCGCCTGCTGGATGCGCCGATATCGGGCGGGCCGGAAACGCTGATTGCCGGAAAAGCGGGTTTCTACATCGGCGGCAGGGAAGACGACTATCGCCGCTTCCTGCCGGTGGTAGAGGTGCTGTCCGACCGTATCCACCATGTCGGTTCGCTCGGCCATGGCGCGGCCTCGAAGCTGATCAACAACATGATGCTCACCGGCCTGTGGGAAAGCCTCAAGGAAGCGCTGCAGCTCGGCGCACGCGCCGGCCTTGCCCGTGACAAGATGATCGAGGTCCTGTCCGGAAGCCCGGCTGCCAGCCCCGCCATGAAGGGCCGCCTGCCGGTGGTGCTGGGCGAAACGGACCATGTCGGCTTTCCGGTGTCCGGCGTGGTCAAGGATGTCAGCGTAGTGCGCGATTACGCCGCGCATCTCGACGTGGCCATCCCGGCGATGAAGGCAGCGCTCTCAAGTTTCGAAAGCGTAGCCAGAGCCGGCTTTGCCGAAGCCGACCTCGCGACGATGGTCAAGCTTGCGCTGGACGAGGCCACGGCGGGCCATTCGCCCGGCCCGGTAGTCATCCCACATCGAAAGCCTCACATCACCATTCTCTACTGCACCCAGTGCAACTGGCTGCTGCGGGCCGGTTGGATGGCACAGGAGCTGTTGCAGACTTTCGGTGATTCGCTTGGAGAGGTCGGCCTCATTCCCGGCACCGGTGGCGCGTTCGAAATAAGGCTGGATGGCGTTCTCATTTGGGAGCGCAAACGCGACGGCGGCTTTCCCGGCCCGAAGGAACTGAAACAACGTGTTCGCGACGTGATCGAACCGGAACGCGATCTCGGTCACCTGGACCGCCACGGTGTGGAAAAAGAGCCAAAAACCGATGTTCCGACCGTGGGTTAGCCGACCGGCCGAAAAGTTTTTTGCCTACTGACACAGAAACTTCAAAAACCCGGTTGACTTCATCGGCTGGCCCTCGTACATGGCTCTCCGTCGCCCAGATGGCGGAATTGGTAGACGCGCCAGCTTCAGGTGCTGGTATCCGAAAGGATGTGGAGGTTCGAGTCCTCTTCTGGGCACCATTCCCATTGTTTATGCTTAGTAATTGGCCCGCTTGCGGGCCTTTACTGTTTTCGGGATTCGGGTCGCAGACCACCCGTTCAGGCCTGCCGGATCAGGTCATTTCCACAGTGAAACTACCCGCGATCTGCGGGCGAAAAATCATTCGGGAAGATGGCGTGGATTGAGGCCCGGGACCCATTGGGTGTTGGGCATATGCGTGCCGGTATAGGTGACGCCGCTCGGGGTTTCGCAGCGATAGACCTGGACCGGCAGATCATCGAGAATGCTGCCGCGGAACCGGCGGCGCGGCTCGGACGTGTAACCGACGCCGGTCGTGCAGCGATAGCCTTCCGGAGCATGTTTGGCGACGCGCGGCTCTTCCGGAACGACACCGGGAAGATCCTTGAAATAGGTATTCATCGAAGGACCGAACGCATCGCCTTCGGCGGCAAAGACCACGGAGGGCACTGCCGCGAGGATGAGCACGACCAGCATCGTTGCGGGCAATATCCATGCACCTTTGAGCATCTTGCTGAACTCCATACCTCGGACTGCTGTTCCATCTACAGATAGGTGTAGCCGGTCATGGATGCCATCACCGGCAGGCCAACATTCTCGTGATGACGAAGCCGGGATCATGAAGGTGTTGCCTGTTCGCGTCAGGCGATCCGGCGATAGCCGGTCGGCTGCTCGTAAAGCCAGCCGATACGTTTCACCGCCGCTTCGAAATTCTCGCGCGCCACGGTCATCGTGTGACCGTTCGCATGCAACAGCGTTTCTTCGTCTTCCATGATGCCGACATGGCCTTTCCAGAAGACGAGATCGCCGCGATGGAGCGCATCACGAGCAATCGCGTGGCCGAAAGAGGCCTGCATGTCGGAGTCACGCGGTGCGCTTTTGCCGACCATCATCAGGGCCAGCTGGACGAGGCCGGAACAATCGATGCCGAAACCCGAGCGTCCACCCCAGAGGTAGGGCGTCTCGATGAACTTCGTTGCAACAGATACATAATCGTCCGCCATTGCCTCGCCGACCGGCAGGCAATGGGCGGCGATAACAGCTCCACCGCCGGCCAGAAGGAAATAGCGCGTGCCGCGCGTTTCCGCATCGCCGATGACGGTGACGAGGCTCCCCATTGAGAATGCCTTGATCGGCGGCTTGCGCAGCTCCGCTTCCGGGTAAAGGAAGGTCCGCGCAGCGGTGATCCGGTGCGTCGGCTCAATCAACGGGCCAATCATCTCTTCCGGCAGATAGCCGACATAACCGTCAGCATCAGCCTGCACCCAGGCGAAACCATTTGCACGATCGAAGACCCGGACACTCTCACCAAAAAGAAGTTCCGTATCTATGCCGCGGCCAATATCCGGGAACGGCCGCAAGGCCGCTACGGGGCCGATAACGGACGCGGGCTCGCCCTTCACGAAGCGGGTTGCCTCGACCTGTCCCTTCAGCGCTTCCGCTGCGAGATCCGGGCGGAAGGCATTTAGGCGTCTGTCCAATTCCATTGTCTTGTCCTTCATGAGACGGGACGTCTTGCTTCCCGGATGATCAGGTCGCCGAGTTTTTCTAGATAAAGCGCGCCGCCAACGGTTCGTTTTATCACGACATTGCGCCGATCGCGATCATCCCTGACGCGATCGACGAGACCGAATTCGCCCATCCTATCAAGTGCACGGGTGATCACGGGCTTGGTAACGCCGAGCGTTTCGGCAAGTCCCCGCACCGTATGCGGCGGCGGGATCAGATAGATCTGCAGCAGGATCGCTATCTGTCGCAATGTCAGGTCTGCCGCTTCGCCCCTCACCTCTTCCAGCGAAACGCGGTGCCACAGCCCCAAGGCCTCCGTTGCGGTCAATTCGATCGGCATCCGATACCTCCAACGGACGCCGATCGTAACGTCAAACCGTTACCGGTCTGTTTTTCACTTCCCGGCTTGCGCCATGTCGCGGATGACGCGATAGAGCGCCCGGATGGCGAAGGCTTCCCCACCCACCGGGGCATGCGGTTTTTCGGATGGGTTCCATCCGTAAATGTCGAAATGGATCCAGCTTGGCGATGCCGTGACGAAGCGCTTGAGGAACAAGGCCGCATTGATCGAACCTGCCATGCCGCCAGAGGGCGAATTGGTGATGTCGGCCGCACGAGTGCGCAGATCCTTGTCGTAGCCCATCCAGAGCGGCATGCGCCAGACCGGATCAGCAGCCTCTTTCGCCGCCAGTGACAGCTTGCCCGCCAAGTCCTCGTCATCGGTAAAGAACGGCGCAAGTTCCGGTCCAAGCGCCACACGGGCGGCGCCTGTGAGCGTCGCCATGTCGATCAAGAGATCCGGTGGGGTTTCGTCGGCGTAGGCGAGCGCATCGGCAAGCACCAAGCGGCCTTCGGCATCGGTATTGTCGATCTGGACGGTGATGCCCTTGCGGCTCTTGTAGATATCGCCCGGACGGAAAGCATTCGAGGAGATCGAGTTTTCGACAGCCGGAACCAGGACTGTCAGGTCGACGGGCAGACCTGCATCCATGATCATCAAAGCAAGCCCCATGACATTGGCGGCACCGCCCATGTCCTTCTTCATAAGGGCCATTCCGGTCGCGGTCTTGATATCCAGGCCGCCGGTATCGAAGCAAACCCCCTTGCCGACAAGCGTGACACGCGGATTTCCCTTTGTGCCCCAGCGCATCTCCAGCAGGCGTGGGGCAACCGCGCTCGCTCGGCCGACAGTGTGGATCAGCGGAAAGTTCTTCTCCAGGAGATCGTCACCAACGATCGAGGTGACGAGTGCACCGTAATGTTCGCCAAGCGCGCGGAAGGTCGCCTCAAGATTATCCGGGCCCATGTCATTGGTCGGAATGTTGATAAGATCGCGCGCGAGCAGAACACCGGCAAGCTGCCTTTCGATATCCACGGCATCGGCATCACCGGAAACCGCAAGCCGTGCATCCCTTGGTTTTTCGGATTTGTATTTGGCGAATGAATAGCTGCCGAGACCAAAGCCGAGAGCTAGGTGATCCGCAGCGATACCTTGCGCGTCGATCGACCAGTCGCCAGGGGGAAGGAGCTTTGCAAGCCTGCCGGTCAGGAAAGGCGATTCGGCCCGATCGCTGCCGAGACCAAAAAGCACTCGGGATATCGATCCTCCTTCACCGGGGACGACGAGAACAGAGCCCGCGTCGGCCTTGAAACCTGATGCTTTTACCCAGTCAGCGGCATCGGGCGGAAGCGTTCCGCCTTCCAGATCGGCTGGCGTAACCGCAGTCACGGGCTTGGTGACAGCGCCTGCAGGTGCGAAAAACGAGGGGCGATGGATATGCTGGAAAGGCGTCATGGCAGCTTTGATAACCTTCGGGAATCATTGGTCTTAACAATTCATTAGGGTTAACAGTTTATTGCTGGATGGGAAATGCGCCACTCTTCATTGCCTTGGAAGACGGCAGGGCAACGACCGACGAGACCATGATGACTGCATCGAAGACATTCTCCCCGCGTTCATCCATTTCACGCTCGTCCGTGGCTCATGCCGCGATCCTCATCTGCCTGGCAATGGCCGTGAGCGGTTGCAACACCACGAAACGCGACACGATTACCACCGGTTCTATCCCGAAGACGTCTTCGGCACCGCTAGACAATATGGATGCTGCGCAACTGGCCGAAACCGAGCGGGCTATCGGCGGCGCCTATGTCAAGGACCCGAAAAACCGCGATATCGGGCTACGTTATGCCACAGTGCTGGGCATGACGGGCAAACATGCCCAGGCGCTTGCCGTAATGCAGCAGGTAGCAATTGCCAATCCCAGTGACCGGCAGGTACTTGCAGCCTATGGCAAGGCCCAGGCGGCAGCCGGCCAGCTCGAACAGGCGCTTGGCACGATTGGCAGAGCCCAGACACCGGATCATCCTGACTGGCGACTGATGTCGGCTGAAGGCGCCGTGCTCGACCAGCTCGGACGCTCGGAGGAAGCCCGGCAGAAATATCGCTCGGCATTGCAGACCCAACCGAACGAACCAAGTATCATGTCCAATCTCGGCATGTCCTATGTTCTATCGGGCGACCTGAAGACAGCGGAAACCTATATGCGCAACGCTGCCCAGCAGCCAGCGGCCGACAGCCGCGTGCGGCAGAACCTCGCGCTGGTAGTCGGATTGCAGGGACGCTTCTCGGAAGCGGAAACCATCGCCCGCAAGGAACTTTCGCAGCAACAGGCGAATACCAACGTCACTTATCTGCGCTCGATGCTCTCCCAGCAGAATTCCTGGGCAAAGCTTGCCGACAAGGACAAGCCGGCTAAATCTGCCGTAAACTGATCCCTATTCGGGAATGAACTTCAGCACGCCGGCGCGACCGGACTTACCGGGAACAGTGCCATCCGAAGGATGCGACACGCCATCGTTTACCGTCACGGACAGAAAATCGAACGGGCTGATACCTTCCAGGCAGGCAACGTTGACGCCATACTGCTGCGGATTCGATCGCCGCTGATGATGGGTATAGATACCGCAGACCGAACAGAAATAGTGCTTCGCGGTCTTCGTGTTGAATTGATAGAGCGTCAGTGCCGCTTCGCCTGACACGATCTGAATATCGTCGAGATTTGCCGAAACCGCGATCGCTCCACGCATTCTGCAGTAGGAGCAGGTGCAACGTCGAGCGCTGCGCAAGCCATTGGCCAATCGCACGTGAAATCTTACCGTCCCACAGTGGCAGGCACCATCAATCTCATCGAGATCGTCGTTCAGCATAACGTATCCTCCGGCAGAAAGGATTTATCCATAAGGGAACGCGATAGCGATTAGAATCTGCTGGAGACCTGGATACCTGCAGGGCCAAGAATAACCGCAACGAGGACCGGCAGAAAGAACAGGATCATCGGAACTGTGAGCTTGGGCGGCAGGGCTGCAGCCTTCTTTTCCGCCTCATTCATGCGTTCGTCGCGGCTCTCCTGAGCGAGAACGCGCAGCGCCTGCGACACCGGCGTGCCGTATCGATCCGCCTGAATCAAAGCCTGTACGACCGAACGAACTATATCGAGCTGCGTGCGGTTCCCGAGATTTTCGAGTGCGGTCCTGCGGTCCTGCAGGAAGGAAAGTTCCGCCGTCGTCAGCGCCAGCTCTTCGGCAAGTTCGGGCGAAGACGTGCCGATTTCTTCCGCCGCGCGACGCATGGCGGCTTCGATCGAGTTGCCGGATTCGACGCAGATGAGCATCAGATCAAGCGCGTCGGGCCAGGCACGCTTGATCGACTTCTGACGCTTTCCGACCTTGTTGGAAACGAAGATGTTCGGTGCGTAGAACCCGACATAGGCGAAGCCGACAACCGCGAGAATCCGGATCCCTATCGGTTTGGAGGCCAGGTTACCAAGTGCGAATACCCAGACTGCCGCGAGGATCAAGAACAGGAAGGGCAGAAGAAAACGCGCCACAAGGAACATGTTCAGAGCGTTCTGTGATCTCAATCCCGCTGCGCGCAGCTTGTTCAGCGTGCCTTCGTCGACCAGTGCTTCGCGCAGGTTGAAGCGTTCGACGATCTGGCGGACCGACTGATTGTTCTGGGTTCGCAGACTTGCTTTGCCGTCCGCATTCATCCGAGCCCGTTCGCGGGCGCGCATCTGTTCCCGTTCGGTGGAAACTGCCTTCATGCGCTTATCGAGATCGCCGCGCTCCATGAAGGGCGCAGCCAGAGAATAGAGCGTTGCAAAAACGGCAAGCGCCACCAGAACTGCGAAGATCATGGTTGGCTCAGTGATAGCTACAGCAAGATCCTTCACCGTCCGCTCCTCAGATTTCGAAGTTGATCATGTTGCGCATCACCAGGATGCCGATCGACATCCACACTCCCGATACAAGCATGATGATATGCCCGCGCGGATCGGTGAAGAGGATCATCATGTATTGCGGCGAAGTGAGATAGACGAGCGTCGCGACGATGAACGGAAGTGCGCCGATGATGACGGCAGAGGCCTTGGCCTCCATCGAAAGTGCACTGACCTTGGCTTTCATCTTCCGGCGTTCGCGTAACACCTTGCCAAGATTGCCGAGCGCCTCGGAAAGATTGCCGCCAGCCTGACTCTGGATCGCGATGACGATAGAGAAGAAACTGACTTCGGAAAGCGGCATGGTCTGTAGCATGCGCGCACAGGCATCGGGAATGCTCAGGCCTACCTTCTGCGATTCCACAACGCGCTGGAATTCCCGCTTTACAGGCTCCCTGCCATCCGCAGCAATCAGCCGGATCGCGTCATTGAGCGGCAGGCCGGACTTGATCGAGCGAACCATCACGTCCAGGGCGTTGGGGAACTCCTCAAGAAACTTGTTGCGCCGCCGCTTGATGAGGAAACCGATGACCCAGCGCGGGAAGCCGAATGCAAAAACGAAACCGGCGCCAAGCGAGGCAAGCAAGGGCATGCCAATGATCAGCGCAACCAGGGACGCCAGGATACCAAGGCCAGCAGACATGGCATAAAAACGCCCCATCGTCACCGCAATGCCCGTCTGGGCAAGCCGCGATTTCAGGCTGTTGTCGCCAATATACTTGTTTTTTTCCTGCTGCTTCTTTTCCAGATCCTTCAGAGAATCCTGCAGGGATTTGCGGCGCTTGGACAGTTCCTGAACGCGATCACGCGCGGCCTTGGCCTTGCCCAGATCGCTTTCGGCGGCCTTCACTCGCGTCAATCGGGCACCGGCCTTCTTTTCGGTCTCCAGGCGTGAGAACAACAGCGCATAGGCCACCGAAGCCGCTGACACAGCGACTAGAAGAACGATCAACAGCATGGTCAAATCAAGCCCGAACATGCGAACTGCCTCTCAACCGTCTCAATCCTTGGACGTTTCCATGGCGTCGAGTGCTGCCGTGAGGCGGCGCTCTTCACCGAAATAGCGAACACGGTCCCAAAAATGCGGCTTGACGATGCCGGTGGAAACATGGCGGCCAATAATCCGTCCGTTCGCGTCCTCGCCATCCATCTCGTAACGCATCAGATCCTGCGTGATGATAACGTCGCCTTCCATGCCGATCACTTCGGTGACCTGGGTAATCCGGCGCGAGCCGTCACGAAGACGTGCCGCCTGAATGATGATGTCGACCGATCCGCTGATGATCTCGCGTACAGTTTTGGCGGGCAGCGTGTAACCGCCCATGGCGATCATCGATTCCATACGGCTCAGGCATTCGCGCGGCGTATTGGAGTGGATCGTCCCCATGGAACCGTCATGACCGGTGTTCATCGCCTGCAAGAGGTCGAAGACTTCCGGTCCACGTACTTCGCCGACGATGATACGTTCGGGGCGCATACGCAGGCAGTTCTTGACCAGATCGCGCATGGTGATCTCGCCTTCGCCTTCGATATTTGGCGGGCGGGTTTCAAGGCGCACAACATGCGGCTGCTGGAGTTGCAGTTCGGCAGTATCCTCGCAGGTGATAACGCGTTCATCCAGATCGATATAACGCGTCAGGCAGTTCAGAAGGGTGGTTTTGCCCGAACCGGTTCCGCCGGAAATGACGACATTGCAGCGGACACGACCGATGATCTGGAGTAGAACAGCGCCTTCCGGCGTGATCGCACCGAATTTGACCAACTGGTCGAGTGTCAGCTTGTCCTTCTTGAACTTACGGATGGTGAGAGCCGGGCCATCGAGCGAAAGCGGCGGAGCGATCACGTTGACACGCGAACCATCAGGCAGACGCGCGTCGCAGATCGGCGAACTTTCATCAACGCGTCGGCCCACCTGGCTGACGATACGCTGGCAGATGGACAGAAGCTGAGCGTTGTCGCGGAAACGGATTTCCGATTCGATCGTCTTGCCGGCCACTTCGATGAAGGTCTGCCCGGCCCCGTTGACCATAATGTCGGCGATGTCATCGCGGGCAAGCAGCGGCTCCAGCGGACCATAGCCCAAAACGTCGTTGCAGATGTCGTCAAGCAGTTCTTCCTGCTCGGAGATCGACATCGCAAAATTCTTGATCGTGATGATATCGTTGACGATATCGCGGATTTCCTCGCGCGCGCTCTCGTTATCGAGCTTTGCGAGCTGCGACAGGTCGATCGTGTCGATAAGCGCCGAGAAAACCTGGCTTTTGGTATCGTAATACTGGTCGTTGCGGGCTGGCCGCTTGCGTGCGGGCGCGGCCGGAGCGAGCGGAGGCGGCGCCACGGGCTGACGCATCGCCGCGTTTTCGGCCGAAGCAGGCGACCTGACCGGGGCTTCGGAGGCCGTCGATGCGGCTGGCGCGGGCGTAAATTGAGGTGCAGGCGGCGATGCGACAGCGCCTCCCTTTCCAAACCCGTCGTTTCCGCGTTTTCCAAACATGCTTCTTAGAACCTAACTCTTTCGTGATGCCGCTTATTTTCGTCCCAGCATGCCAAGAATCTTGCCGAGACCAGCCTTCTTTGCCTTCTTGACCGCGATGCGCCCCGTGACGACGTGAGCGATCTGCGAGAAGGTTTCGGCAACCGGAGACTTGGCGTCGATTTCCGAGATCATACGGCCGCTATTGGCAGCATTGCCGAAAAGGGCTGAATCAAACGGCAGAATGGCGATCGGCTCCATTTCCAGCGCCTCGGTGAAATCGGACGGGCTGATCTCGGGACGCTTCGGCATTCCCACCTGGTTGAGAACCAGATGCGGTGCACGGTCATTTGGCCTCAACTGCTTCAGCGCATCCAGAATGTTCTTCGTGTTGCGAAGATTGGCGAGATCCGGCGCGGCGCAGATGACAACTTCGTCCGCATCGGCAAGAACCGACGTCGTCCACTCGTTCCATGCGTGGGGTACATCAAGAACAGCGATCGGCGCGCTGCGCTGCAGGATTTCGATGACAGGCTGGAAAGCGCGGCCTTCGAAGTCGTAAGCCCGATCGAGAAGCGACGGCGCAGCAAGAAGCGACAGATGATCCGAACATTTCGTCAGAAGGCGGTCCAGAAATACCTCATCCAGACGCTCCGGCGCAAAAACCGCTTCGGAAATTCCCTGCATCGGATCCTGGTCGAAATCGATGTTGGCCGTACCAAAGGGCAGGTCGAGATCGGCTAGAATGGTTTCGGTCGAAAACAGGCTCGATATTCCGAAGGCGCAGTTGTGGGCGATCGTCGAGGCACCGACCCCACCCTTTGCGCCAATAAATGCGATCGATTTTCCCAAGGGCTCTGCATCCGGATCAACGAAGATGGCGGAGATCGCTGCCATCATGTCGACCATCGGAACGGGCGCCACCAGATATTCGGAAATGCCGTTGCGGACCAGTTCGCGATAAAGCGCGATATCGTTGTAACGTCCAATGACGATGACGCGGGTCGAGGGATCGCAGACTTCTGCCAAGGGGGCAAGTTCGGCAAGAAGATTGCGTGGTTCAGCCGCCGTTTCCAGCACGATCAGGTTCGGTGTCGGCGAAGACGCATACATGTTGGCCGCGGCGTCGATGCTGCCGCTCGTCACACGCAGATTGACCTTCGCCATGCGCCGGTCGCGAGACAGCTTGTCGACCATGCGCTGGACGTTTTCGCTTTCGCAGAAGGCATGGATCGAGATACGCGGCAGCGGACGTACGGATTCGAGATCGAGCGCCGAGGAACGTTCCTCGGCATCATCGGCCGGCGACGGCTGTCCATTTACGTCGTATTGAACGGTGCTTATCATCGGATCAGGCCCAACCGTTACGCTTCATCATTCGTCCATGTCCTTGAGCTCGGTGAACGACTCGCGATAGCGCTCCATCACCTGACCGCGCTGCGTTCCGTCCGGCGGCGTCATGCGGCGGGGGCCGAGAAGGTCGTTCGGATTGGCGATCTGGGCTGCAAGGTTATTCTGGTTGGCGCAGCCGAAATTATAGTAGTTCTTGTTGCTCTGAATATTCAGCGTCATATCGGCCGGCCAGGTACCGCACTGCTCCGTCTTGGCGGCAATCGCCACATAGGTCAGGCGCATGGGAGCGGACTCTCCGAATTCCGAGGGGAAATGCGCCTGCAGAATATTCTGGGCCGGAACGCCCATCTTTACCATCAGCTTGCGGGTGGAGGAGGCGGCAGACGCGACTGCACCTTCATTGGCCGATCCGCGCGGCGTGATAATCTGGATAATGCCGGACGAAGACCGGCGGTATTCCGCAATGAAACCGGCGATGACTTCCGACTGGCCTTTCGTGAGGCCGGTATCACCAGCGGCGACCGGAATATCGATCTTTCTTTCCGCTTCGCCGACCACGATCGGGTGGCGCGTGCGGTAATCGTCCGGCAGGGAACCGGTGGTCATGCTGTCCTTGCCCGCGCAGGAAGACAGCAGCGCTGCGGCGCCGAGGACGAGCGCTACCGAAAGGCGGCCCGTCGAATATCGCGTTGTCTTTCTCGGATCCATGAATGGATGCCTTTCTTGCGAGCGGCTACCGCCGAAGTTTGGGAGCTGAGCTTGCTTCGTCATTTGTAGATGAACCCGACATTGCCCTGATAAGGCGCAGGCGGCGGAGACGCCTCCTTGCGGCCATAGATCTTGTTGACCCGTCCCAGGAAGACGCTTTCGGCATCACTGGCGGGCTGGAAATTGTCATCCGGGCGAGAGAGTTCGTTGCGATTGACCGGACGGACCAGATAAGGCGTCGCGATGATAACCAGTTCGGTCTCGTTGCGCTCATAGGTCTTTGCCCGGAAAAGCGCGCCGACAAGCGGAACCTTCGAGGCGACCGGGGTACCCTTCATGCTCTGGGAGATATCATCGCGGATCAGACCAGCCAGGGCGAGCGAGCCGCCGGACGGAAGTTCAACCGTCGTTTCCGCATCGCGCTTGCGATATTCGGCTGCCGACGTCGTAAGCACAGGCTCCGAAACCCGTGTCTGGATACGCAGGCTGATACGGCCGGACGACAGAACCGTTGGGGTAAATGCGAGCGAGATGCCGTACTGGTAAGGGGTTACAGTGGTAACACCATCGACGCCGGTGGTGGAATACAGACGTTCTCCACCCGAATTGAATGTTGCGGCCTGCCCCGAGATCGCCGTCAGCGTCGGTTCTGCAAGCGTGCGGATCGCATCGGCCTGCTCCAGGGCGCTCAAGGCCGTTTCAATGCCAAGCTTGCCGATCTGCCCGGCAATCGTGCCATTCAGGCCTTGCGTGCCGGCTTCGACGGTCAGAACATCAAGAGCGTTACGGGACGGCGTGGTACGCGTGAACGTGTTGTCGAAACCGAGCTGCTTCAAAACCTCGCGACGGATTTCCGCCACGGTGATTTTCAGCGTGACCTGATCCTCGCCTTCAATCGAAAGGAGGTTCACGACCGTCGAGGTTTGTCGGCCTTCGGCATAGATTGCGGAGTCGCCGCCATTGTTGCCACTTGTCGCCGTGATTTCGCGCGTGGTCGCCTCGCCACCCTTCAGGAAGGCGTTGGCGAGTTGCGCGGCCTTGGCAGAATCCTGCGGCGTGCGCACCGAGCCGGAAAGCACGATGTTGTCGGATACGATTTCGACCTTGATGTTCGAATCCGGCAGGAAACGGCGGAGGTTTGCCTCGAGGCCTGAAATATCGCGCTCGATCTCCACGTCGAGGGTGACAATTTCCTCGCCGCCCGGACCGAAGACGAAGATATTCGTCTGACCGACCGTCTTGCCAAAAAGATAGATGCGCCGCGAGGTGCGGGTGACGGCATCGGCCATGGAGGGATCGGCCACAAGAATGTCGTGGGCATCGGACGGAAGGTCGATCACCAGTGCCTTGTTCAGGCCAATCGTCAGTCGCCGCTTGACCCCAACACCGCCCTGCGCAATGCGGATCACTCCGCTATCGGCTGCAGAAGCGCTTGGGACAGCCAGGAAGGACGGCGCAAAGCTACCCGGAATGCCGGAAAAGGCCAGGCAGAAAGCCAGGCCGGCCGAAACGGTTGCGCGGGTCTTGCGTTTCAAAATCATAACCAATCGCTCCGTTCAATTCGCCTGCGTCGAGCCGGTGATGATCGACCCCGATTTGATGACCTGAATATCCGCCCTGCCACCGCCATGCAGAAGGTAGTCCGCGGCCTGTGTGTCCGCCTCCTGTGCGTCAGCCACCGACCTCAAGGCGAGCGTCAGTCGCTCTGCCATCTGCTGTGCAACGGCAATGACCTTTGTCTGATCGGGTGTGAGTTCGAGGGTCGCGGTGGTGCCGACAACGGACTTGCTGCCATCGGGCGCTTCCTGGATGTTCTGGTCGATGGCCAGGACGCGAACGTTGTTGAGGACGTTCTCGGTGACATAACCGCCACCGGCATCCTTGTTTTGACGGACCATGATGACATCGACGCGATCGTTCGGCAGAACGAAACCACCAGCGCCCGTTGCAACCGATATTTCAGTTGCGACCGCGCGCTTGCCGGAGGGCAAAAGCGAGGACATGATGCGGCTGGAAGAGTCTGCAACCTTCTCTGCTCTCAAAGGCTCGCCCTTGAAGATTGGAAGGCGGACGACGGAGCCTTCAAGCTCCTTGATGGCATCGGGGCGCGCTTCGCTGGTGATGAAGCCCTCCGCAACACCGCTGCGCGGCCAGTTCAACCATTCGACAGACTTCTCGTTCAGACGACTGCCTACCGGCAAGTTATCAGCTGAAACCAGAACATTGATCGTCGGCTCCTTCACCACCGTTTCCACCAGTTGGGGCGCCTGTGTGCCAGACATGTTCATTGCCAACAGACCAGCCAGGCCTGCAGCCACGACGGCCACCGTCAAAATGATGATGCGAGCGGGCTTCATTGCCATGTCCCAGAAGAATCCTTGATCTTTGCGACAGGATGGGCGGCAATGGTGTAATTATGGTTAATGAGAAGCTTAGAATGCTGGTTAACGCAATGTTGCGATAGATCTCAGCGAGGTCAGAAGGCCTTGAGCGCCAGTATTGCAATTGGCGATGTTCCAAATGCCATCAGGCCCCCCATCGCAATGGCAATGCCATAAGGGATCTTGTTGGTACCAACGATCGATACAGGCAGCGGGATACCGATCGACATTACAAGATCGGCCTTGACCCGTAGAAACAGGAAAAGCAGCGTCACAGCGCCACCAGAATAGGCCACCAGAACGAGAAAGGCGATAAGTGACTGGTCAAAGCCGAACCAGAGGCTGGCCGCGGTCAAAAGCTTGGCATCGCCGCCGCCCATGATATTGGCGGCAAACAAAGCAAAGCAAACAGCAAAAACAATGAGAGCGGCCACGAGGCTAAGGCCCAGATCGACCACCGTCACGCCCACTAGCGGCGCAAGAACGAGAAAAGCAGCAACCAAAGTCAACGACAGCCGATTGGATATCTTCATCGTCAGAAAATCGCTCATCGCCGCAGCGGCCAAGGCTGCAGGAAAGGCAGCGAGTACAAGAACGGCGACGATGTCATTCAGCATAGAGTTTTCCCGAGATCGCTGGAAAAGGCTTAAAGCCGCCCTACACGGGACGGCTTTAACCAATGTCTTCGGTGCCAAACGACGGCGGCAAGGAATATTAGCCGTTCGGCTTCGAAACCTTGTTGGAGATGTTGATGAAGGCAGCGTTGAGCGTATTGCCCAGCGTGGAAGCGCCGGCGATGATAGCAACGGAAATGAGAGCAGCAATCAGGCCATATTCGATGGCAGTTGCGCCGGACTCATCTTTACGAAAACGAGCGAAAATCTTGGTCATTGGACTCTCCTACTCCACACAATTGTTGTTCAGCACTTACCGACAACTGTTTTCCCGTTGCTCGGTTGACGTGGAAACTACAGCCGGACGATTGCCAACCGCTTAAAGAGGAACGTTACCCGATCGTTAATCGAGGCAGTTCGGACCACTTTGGTAAATAGAACCTGACAGAAATGCAGTGCATTTTTCAGTAACAAGACGACTTTGGCCCAACAATTGAAGTACATATAAATCAATTATTTAATTGATCCGGCCTGGCCAAGCGCAGCAATTTTGGCCGCATATGGCGATGATCAAGGCGCAACCGAGCCGGCCTCACCCCGAGCTTAAGGCTTCATTCACCAATCAAGGTCATCTTCTGTTCACATCGAAATTCGTCCGGGGACCTTAAATATGGCGCTGCGTCTTGTACTGGCCGCCTTCACGCTCGCTTCAAGCCTTTTAAGCGCAGACATATCCACTGCCGATGACAAACAGGACGTGTTGCGCGTATTCATGAATCAGGCGCGCGTGCTCAAGCTTGACCGCCCGGTCGCGAAGGTCATCGTTGGTAATTCTGAAGTTGCAGATGCGACCGTGGCGGATGCAACAACGATTGTTCTTACCGGGCGCAGCTTCGGCACGACCAATCTCGTGCTGCTTGACCAGGATGGCAATGCGATTGCCGACGAACGGGTTCTCGTTTCCATCGACGAAGGCAATACGGTACGGGTATTCAAACAGACCGAGCGGACCGTGCTTTCCTGTACGCCGAACTGCGAGCAGCATGCCGAGTTCGACACAACCAAGAAGACACCCTGACCCTATCGACTGCACCAATTTGCATCAGTTGCGAAACGGATTTTCAATAATCGTTGATTATGGTCCGCACTCACTTTCGCCGCTCAAGCGGTCAGGAAGAGACGCATCAGGATCGCTCGCCAATGACCGGCTCGACTTCGCCGAAATCACCACAACCCGGCTTGAAGAGGCTCTTTCGCTCGAAGGACGGTGCCGCGGCGATTGAGTTCGCATTGCTTGCTATTCCCTATTTTCTCATTGTCTTTGCGATCGTCGAGACATTCGTGGCTTACACGGCCGAGCAACTGGTCGCTAATGCCGTCGACACGATGGGCCGCAAGCTTCGGACCGGCAATATCACAGTCACGAGCACTACCGCTTCTACCTACATGAACGAGACCCAATTCCGCCGCGCCTTTTGCGGTGAAATCTCGATCCTGATCCAGTGCAGCGAAGCCGAGGTCTCCAAAGCCAGCAAGCTGTTTATCGACGCAAAGCCCTATACAAATTTCTCCGACATGCCGACGACGATCCCGATGGCAAACGGAGATCTCAATACGGCGGGCCTTGGCTTCGCTCCAGGCGGATCGGGCACCAAGAACATGCTGCGTGCCTATTACAAGTGGGACATTACGACCGATCTGCTTCGACCTTATATTTCCAACATCCGCCCCACCAGCGGATCCAATTACTTCTTGATCGTGGAAACCTCTGCTTTCAGGAATGAGGATTATCCGTGATGCGGGCGAAATTGCAAAAAATTCTCTCGCGACTACCGCTGACCGAACAGATGCGGCGCTTCGCCTCAGATGTGCAGGGCATAGGCGGAGTGGAATTCGCTCTGATCGCGCCACTCCTGCTTTTCCTTTACATCACCTCTTTCGAGTTAACGATTGGTCTCAGCGTGTCGAAGAGAGTAACCCGTACGGCCAGCACGGTCGCAGATCTCGTAACGCAGCAGGCAAAGGTTACAACAAGCGACCTGCAGCAGATGACCAGCGTCGCAAACGCCATTTTCACGCCTTACCAGCCTCAAAATCTGAAAATGAAGATTACCGGCGTCACGATCGATGCTTCGAGCAATCCAACTGTGGCCTGGTCCTGGGCGCAAGACGGAAGCCGCCCCTATTCCAATGGCTCCACGGTCAACGTGCCAACCGACATGCGTTCGGCCAGCACGTTTCTGGTTCGGGCCGAGGTTTCGGTCACGCACCAACTGCTGATGTTTATGCCCGGGCTGATGCCGAGCAGCCTGCAAACCATCACGCTGAACCGCGAGTTTTATTATCGCCAGCGTGTGGGAACCAGCATCACCTGTGACGGGTGCTGAGGCTTCAAGGCCGACAAGCTCTTCGACGCTTCCCGACCGACCGAGGTCTTTGCCAACCGCATCCACGAACTATATGTTAAGCGATTCAGTTCGACCACGAGGTCGGACAAGACGGCATTCAGATCACTGGTGACAGATGGCGCGAGCCTTTCTTTTCGTACTTGATTCCTTCGGCGTCGGCGGCGCGCGGGACGCGGCCGATTACGGCGACCTGGGATCCAACACGCTTGGCCATATCGCAGAATTCTGCGCCGCCGGAGCGGCGGACCGGGCGGGCCTGAGACAGGGGCCGCTCAAGCTTCCCAACATGACCTCGCTCGGGCTGATGGATATCGCCAAGATGGCGAGCGGCAATTATCCTGCCGGAATGCCGCTTCCCGAGCGTCTGTTCGGGCTTTATGGTGCGGCGAGCGAGTTGTCGAACGGCAAGGATACGCCGTCCGGGCATTGGGAGATCGCCGGTACCCCCGTTATGTTCAACTGGGGTTATTTCCCGACGGAAGGCGATGCGTTTTCGCCGGAACTGGTAGAGGCGATCTGCCGTGATGGCGAAATTCCCGGCATTGTGGGCAACTGCCACGCTTCGGGAACGGAAATTATCCAAAGGCTCGGCGAGGAGCATATCAGAACCGGAAAACCGATCTGCTATACGTCGAGCGACAGCGTTTTCCAGATCGCCGCGCATGAGAGGCATTTCGGGCTGGAGCGGCTGATCAAGCTTTGCCAAGTGGTGCGCGGCCTGCTCGATCCGCTCAATATCGGCCGCGTGATCGCACGGCCCTTCGCCGGCGAAACGGCAGAGACTTTCGAGCGAACCGGCAACCGGCGCGATTTCTCCGTGCTTCCGCCGGAGCCGACATTGCTCGACCGGCTGGTGGAAGCCGACCGCAGCGTTCACGCCGTCGGCAAGGTGGGCGATATCTTTGCGCATCAGGGCGTGTCGCGCGTCATCAAGGCGAACGGCAATGCGGCGCTTACGGCCGCGACGCTGACCGCCATGGACGAGGCGGCGGACGGCGATCTTGTCTTCACCAATTTCGTCGATTTCGACATGATCTATGGCCATCGCCGCGACGTGCCGGGTTATGCCGCAGCGCTCGAAGCCTTTGACCTCTGCCTGCCGGATTTTCACCGAAGGCTGAAACCGGGCGATCTAGTGATACTGACCGCCGACCATGGCTGCGATCCGACATGGCGCGGCACCGACCATACCCGCGAGCGCGTACCGATCATGGCTTTCGGCCCAGGCATCCGCACCCGCTCGATCGGGGTTCGGTCGTCCTTTGCCGATATAGGCGAGACCATAGCCGCGCATCTCGGCATTGCCGCCGGGCGGCATGGATGGAGTTTCCTGTGACGAGAAATCTGCTGAAGGCTGAGATCCACTGCCATATCGAGGGTGCAGCACCGCCGAGCGTGACGGAAGAACAGGCACGCAAATATGGCGTCGATACCAGCGCATTCCTGCGGGACGGCACCTATCAATGGCGTGACTTTTCCGAATTCCTGATCGCCTATGATGCGGTCGCCGCGCTGTTTCGCACGGAAGAGGACTATGCGCTTCTGACCGAGGCCTATCTGTCCGAACTTGCCGCGATCAACACGATCTATAGCGAGATCATCGTTTCGCCTGATCACGGAGACCGGATCGGGCTTGGCGCGGATGCCTATCTAGCCGGTATCTGCGACGGAATTCTCGCTGCGAAAGAAAAGACCGGCATAGAGGCGCGGATTATCGTCACCGGCGAGAGGCATTTCGGACCGGACCGGGTGATTTCGGCGGCGGAATATGCTGCGCGGGCGAAAAATCCTCTGGTCACCGGTTTCAACATGGCCGGCGAAGAGCGCATGGGGCGGGTCGCCGACTATGCCCGCGCCTTCGACATCGCCCGTGATGCAGGACTGGGCCTGACGATCCATGCCGGAGAGGTATGCGGGCCATTCAGCGTGACGGATGCGCTGGACCTGGTGAAACCCGCCCGCATCGGCCATGGTGTCAGGGCCATCGAGGACGACGCGCTGGTGGCGCGGCTGGCTGAACTCGGTACGGTGCTGGAAGTCTGCCCCGGCTCGAATATCGCGCTTGGCGTGTTCGACGATTTCGGCAGCCATCCGCTGAAGCGGCTCAAGGCTGGCGGCGTGAAGGTCTGCATCAATTCCGACGATCCGCCCTTCTTCGACACCTCGCTTGCCCGCGAATACGAAATTGCCGCTGAGGTGATGGGCATGAGCGATGCGGAGATCAACGAGATGACGCGCACGGCGCTTCAAGCGGCATTCGTGGACGACACGACGAAAGCGAGATTGCTGCAGCGTTTCGACGCGCAAACTTGAGGTTCAGGCTGGGGATCATGCGCAGAGCATGATCTCGCCCCTTGCAGAACAGGACGTTTTTCGAAAAAGAAGAGACAAGCAACGAAAAGGATAAAAGGTCATGGACGGCGTCACAGTCATCAATCATCCGCTGGTGCAGCACAAGCTGACGATCATGCGCAAGAAGGAGACGTCGACCGCCGGTTTCCGCAGACTGCTGCGGGAAATCTCGATGCTTCTCTGCTACGAGGTGACCCGCGATCTCGAGCTGACGATGGAAACGATCGAGACGCCGATCACCGAGATGCAGTCGCCGATCGTGGAAGGCAAGAAGCTGGTCTTCGTTTCCATCCTGCGTGCAGGCAACGGCCTTCTGGAAGGCATGCTCGAACTGGTTCCTTCGGCTCGCGTCTCTCACATCGGCCTTTACCGCGACCACGACACGCTGCAGCCGGTGGAATATTACTTCAAGGCTCCCGACGGCCTCGACGAGCGCCTTCTGATCGTCGTCGATCCGATGCTGGCAACCGGCAATTCGGCAATCGCCGCCATCCAGAAGCTCAAGGAGCGCGGTGCGACGAATATCCGTTTCCTCTGCCTGCTGGCTGCACCGGAAGGCATCAAGAATTTCCAGGAAGCCCATCCGGACGTGAAGATCTACACGGCATCGATCGACAGCCATCTGAACGAGAAGGGCTATATCGTGCCGGGTCTCGGGGATGCTGGCGACCGGATGTACGGCACGAAGTAAGGCTTTCAGGGTTTCCTAACCAATGCTGAAAAAGGCGGCCGGCCCGAAAGGGTGAGGCCGCCTTTTCGTAACCATTGCGGCCTAGCATGCTTCCCTAACCCAAGGGATAGACCCGATGCTCATTCGTACCGCCATGTTCGCAGCCGTCGCCATCCTCGTGGCGACGCAGATCCCTGCCCTGCTCGAACACACAGTCCCGGCACAGCAGGAGCCGGTGGTGCAGGCGCCCGCCCCCAAACCACAGGCCGCGGCAACCCCGCAGGCTGCATCGCTCACTCCGGGGACGATGGTTCTCAACGCCGATGGACGCGGCCATTTTATCGGTACGTTCCGGTTGAACGGCAAATCCGTCACCGGCCTTGTCGATACCGGGGCTTCGGTGGTGGCGATCAACGAGCGTACGGCGCGCATGCTGGGCTATAGTGCAAACAGCCTCGACTTCCGTTACCCGATGCAGACGGCGAACGGGCAGACGCAGGCCGCGCATATCGTTCTCGACCGTGTGGAGATCGGCAATGTGCGGGTGCGCGATGTCGATGCCATGGTGCTGCGCGACGAAGCGCTGAGCGACACGCTGGTCGGCATGAGTTTTCTGACGAAGCTGAAATCCTACCAGGTCAAAGGCGGCAGCCTGACACTTGCCAACTGAGCCGGAGATCAACCGATCCGCTCGATGATGGCCGGCGAAGGCTCCGGCGGGCTCGCCGCGATTGTGTAGCTCGCAAGCAAAGCCTCGCCTGCGCGTTTCGCCTGTTCCCGGGATGCCGCGTGAACGCGTGCGATCGGTTGCCCCTTCTCGACGGTGGAACCCAGCGGCAGGATGTGGTCGAAGCCGACGCTGTGATCGATCGTGTCGGTGGTCTTCCGGCGGCCTCCGCCCATATCCACGACCGCAAGCCCGAGGGTCCGACCATCGCAGGCGGCAAGATAACCGGCAGCCGGGGCCAGGATATCCAGAATGACAGGCGCTTTCGGCAGATAGGCTTCCGGGCGCTCGCAGAAATCGGCAGGACCGCCGAGCGCATGGACCATGCGAGCGAAAATTTCCATGGCACGGCCTGACGAAAGAGCCGAGCGCGCCATGCCCCTGCCCTCTTCCACGGTCGATGCGAGGCCCGCCCGAACCAGCATTTCAGCGACTTCAGCCAGCACGACCGTCTCAAGCCGCGTTCCCGCCTTCCGGCCGGCGAGAAAATCGACGCAGTTCATCACTTCCAGCGCATTGCCTGCGGCATCGGCCAACGGCTCGTTCATATCGGTGATGAGTGCAACGGTCGGCACGCCGGCGCCATTTGCCACATCGACCAGCGAACGGGCCAGAATGCGGGCCTCGCCGATATCCTGCATGAAGGCGCCCGAGCCGACCTTCACGTCCATCAGCAAGGTCTGCAGGCCGGCGGCTAGCTTTTTCGACAGGATCGAGGCGGTGATGAGCGGCACGGATTCGACCGTCGCGGTGACGTCACGGATGGCATAAAGCCGCCGGTCGGCGGGCGCCAAATCCGATGTCTGGCCGACGATCGCACACCCGACTTCCTGCATGACCCTTGCAAAACGCGCCTGATCCGGCGCGATGTCGTAACCCGGAATGGATTGCAGCTTGTCGAGCGTGCCACCGGTATGGCCAAGGCCGCGACCCGAAATCATCGGGACCGCGAGACCGCAGGCAGCCGCTATGGGGGCGAGCATCAGCGAGACATTGTCGCCGACGCCGCCGGTCGAATGCTTGTCGGCGATAGGTCGATCGATGCCGTCCCATTTCAGGACGGAGCCGCTGTCGCGCATGGCAAGCGTCAGACCTACCGTCTCATTTCGGGACATTCCCCGAAAGAAGACGGCCATGGCAAAGGCCGCGGCCTGCGCTTCCGACACAGATCCATCGGTGACGCCCGCGACGAAGGTCGCGATCTCCTCTCTCGAAAGATCGTGACCGTCTCGCTTGTGGCGGATGATTTCCTGCGGCAGCATGCCAGCCCGTCAATAGCCGGCAGCGGCGCGCGGCGCGGTGGTTCCGCTCAAGACCGCCAGAATATCGTCGAGCAGGCTGGAAGCGCCGAAGCGGAAAGTCGAGGGCATGACCCAGTTCGGCCCCAGGATGCTTTCAGCAAGCCTCAGATAGAGATCGGCATCGGCAACCGTGGAAATGCCGCCGGCCGGCTTGAAGCCGACCTTGGCTTTGGTTTCCCGGATGGCACGCAACATGATGTCTGCTGCTTCCAGCGTCGCATTGACCTGTACCTTGCCGGTCGAGGTCTTGATGAAATCGGCTCCGGCGGCAATCGCCAGCTCGGATGCACGCCTGACAAGCGCCATGTCGCGGATTTCGCCGGTTTCGAGAATGACCTTGAGCGTGGATTGCGGGCAGGCTGCACGGACGGCCTCGACCATCGTCGTGACGGCCGCTTCATCACCGGCGATGAATGCCTTGTAGGGAATGACGAGGTCGATCTCGTCGGCGCCGTCCTCGACGGCCTTCAGCGTTTCCTCGACCACTTCGGCAACGGCAAGATCGCCGGAAGGAAAGTTGACGACGGTTGCGATCCTGACCGGATGGCCTGGCCCGAGGATGTTGCGGGCATGGGCGATGAAACGTGGCCAGATGCAGATCGCAGCGCTGTTGCCGTAAGGCGTCTGCGCGCGAAGGCACAGGTTTTCGATCGCGGCATTGTCGCAATCGTCACGCAGGTTCGTCAGGTCGAGAAGAGACAGGGCAAATGCCGCAGCCTCGCGCGGGCTCTGCAGTTCCATGGTGTCCTCCGCTTTGGATTAGAGTGCAAGTTTTAGCGTTGAACCGATTTGATTCAACCCGCATAGGTCGCGAAATGTGGCATCTCGCCGCTATGGCCTTGATAAGTCAGCCAGTGTGGCCAAGCATTTCACGCAGGACCGAGGCCAGACGAGCGCCGCCGACGGGTGCCATGTCCTTGGTTTCCTCGTGACTGAGTTCGGCACCGGTCATGCCCGCCCCGTAATTGGTGACGACCGAGGCTGCCACCACCTTGAGGCCGAAGTAACGGGCGAGGATGACTTCCGGCACGGTCGACATGCCGACCGCATCGGCACCCAGCGTGCGCGCCATGCGGATTTCCGCCGGCGTCTCGAAACTCGGTCCGGAGAACCACATGTAGACGCCCTGAAACAGCGTCACGCCGGCGCGGATTGCCGCGTTGCGCATCTTCAACGCCAGATCGGCGTCATAGGCGCTGGTCATGCCGACGAAACGCCGGTCGCCATGTTCGCCGATCAACGGGTTCATGCCGGAATAATTGATGTGGTCGGTGATCTGCATGACCGAACCGGGCGGCATGTCCTCGCGCACCGAACCTGCGGAATTGGTGAGGATCAGCGACTGGACGCCAAGCCCCTTGAGCACCTGGATCGGGAAACGCATGGCGCGCGGATCGCCATGTTCGTAATAATGGGCGCGGCCGGACAGCATGATGACCGGCTGGCTGCCGAGATACCCCGCAACCAGTTCACCCGCATGGCCGGTAACACCGCTTACCGGGAAACCTTCAAGTTCCCTGTAGGAAATGCGGACCTGATCGGTCACGCCGTCGACCAGCGAACCAAGGCCTGAGCCGAGCACGATCGCCATGCGCGGCATAAGGCCATCCAGCCGTTCGACCAGCAGATCGGTTACCGTCGTCATCCGATGACATCCGTTTCGAAAGCGTAAGGCAGGAGTTCGGCCATGGTGACGGTCTTCGCCACGCCGGCCTCGTCGCAGAGATAGATGCGGGTATCGGCCGAGGCGAATTCGGAAATCTTCTGCCGGCAGCCGCCGCAGGGGGTGCAGAGCGGCAGCTTTTCGGCGATCACCGCCAGTTCAACGATTTTCCTTCCGCCGCCCATGACCATGGCGCCGATCGCTGTCGGTTCGGCGCACCAGCCTTGAGGGAAGGAGAGGTTCTCGATATTGGCGCCGAGATAGACCTTGCCGTCATCGGCCTTGAGAGCAACCCCGACCGGGAATTTCGAATAGGGTGCGTAGGCCTTTGCCATGGCCTCGCGGGCGGCTTCGAACAGTTCGTGCGACATGTTTTTAGCGCTCCTTGGTATAGGGTACGCCGCCGGCCTTTGGCGGGCGGGCAATGCCGATGAAGCCGGCAAGCAGGACGCAGGTGAGGATGTAGGGCAGCGCCTGGAAAATCTGCACCGGAACCTCGCCGATCATCGGCAGCGACTTGCCCTGCATGAAATTGGCGAAAGCATCGAGGAAACCGAACAGAAGGCAGGCAAACATGACCGGCACCGGCTTCCACTTGGCGAAGATCAGCGCCGCGAGCGCGATATAACCCTTGCCGGCCGACATGTTGTTGATGAAGGCGGCGGACTGGGCGATCGACAGATAGGTGCCGGCGAAGCCTGCGAGAAAACCGGTGACGATCAGTGCCCGGTAACGCAGCCAGACGACCGATATGCCAGCCGTATCGACAGCACCCGGATTTTCACCCACGGCGCGAAGGCGCAAGCCGAAACGGGTGCGATAGAGCACCCACCAGGAGAGCGGGACCATCAGGAAGGCGATATAGGTGAGGATGTTGTTGCCGGAAATGACATTGGCATACAGCGGACCGATGATCGGCACGTCGCGCATCATCTCGACACCCGGCAGAACGATGCCGGAGAAACGCCCTTCCGGCGGCACCTGGCCGGTGCGGCCGCCCTGGTTGAACCATGCGGTGCCGAGCACGATCGTCAGGCCCGCAGCGATGAAGTTCAGCGCCACGCCGGAGACGATCTGGTTGCCGCGATTGGTGATCGAGGCAAAGCCGTGCAGTAGCGAGAAGATGATCGCGACCAGGATGCCGGCGCTGAGGCCCGCCCAGGCATTGCCCGTCCAATAGGCGACGCAGGCGGCGGCGAAGGCGGATGCCAGCATCTTGCCTTCAAGGCCGATATCAAAAATGCCGGCACGCTCGGAGAAAAGACCTGCAAGCGCGGTGAAGAGCAGCGGGATGGACAGGCGGATCGCCGACCCCAGAATGCTGACGAAAGTATCGAAATATTCCATGACTACTTCCCCCTCGCCGTCTGGTAGAGCCGCACCATGGCCGGACGCAGCATGTATTCCAATGCGCCGGCGAAGAAGATGACGAGCCCTTGGATGACCACGATCATGTCGCGGGTGATATTCGGCATTTCGAAGGAGAGATCCGCGCCGCCTTGATAGAGGATGCCGAACAGGATCGCCGCGAGAATGATGCCGACCGGGTGGCTGCGTCCCATCAGTGAAACAGCGATGCCGACAAAACCAGCGCCTGCGACGAATTCCACCTGCAGGCGGGCCGAGGCGCCCATGACCGCATTGAGCGACATCATGCCGGCAAGGCCGCCGGAAATCAGCATGGCGATGATGACGGTGCGGACGTAAGGGATGCCGGCATAAACGGCAGCTGTCGGGCTGATGCCGAGCGTGCGCATCTCATAACCGAGCTTGGTGCGCCAGATCAGCAGCCAGACGAGGTAACACATCACAAGCGCGATGATGAAGGAGACGTTGAAGGGTGCCGGACCAAGCTTGAGGCCGAACAGCGCCATCAGCCAGTCGAGCTTGGGCAGCTGTCCGCCGGGCAGAAAGGTGCGGGTTTCCGGCGCCATCTTGCCCGGTACGATGAAGACGTTGACCAGAAGATAGACCATCAGCGCGGCGCCGATGAAGTTGAACATGATGGTGGTGATGACGATGTGGCTGCCGCGCTTGGCCTGCAGCCAGGCGGGAATGAAAGCCCAGGCAGCACCGAAAAGAGCCGCGCCGACAATGGCGAAGGGCATGGTCACGTACCACGGCACGTAATGATCGAGCGAGAGCGCAACCAGAGCCGCCCCGAGACCGCCGACATAGGCCTGGCCTTCGGAGCCGATGTTGAACAGGCCGGCATGGAAGGCGACCGCAACCGACAAGCCGGTGAAGATGAAGCTCGTAGCATAAAACAGGGTGAAGCCGATCGCATCACCGCGGCCGAGCGCGCCCTGAATGAGGAAATTCAGCGCCTCGAACGGGTTCTCGCCGATCGCCCAGACGACGAGGCCGGAGAAAAAGAAGGCCAGGATGAGGTTCAACAGCGGAATGACGCCGTAATTGATCCAGGCCGGCAATGAGACAGAAGCCGTGCTCATGCGCCCCTCCCCGTTTGCCCGGTTCCGATCCGTGCCTCGTTCATCCCATACTCCGAAATTCTATTAAAAACAGAGACCGTCACGCTGCGATCCCCGCCATCATCAGGCCAAGTGTCTGCTCGTCCGCATCCGCCGATTTCTCGCCTACGACCTTGCCGGCGAACATGACGAGGATGCGGTCCGACAGCGAACGGATCTCGTCGAGTTCGACGGAGACCAGAAGCACCGCCTTGCCGGCATCGCGCATCTCGATGATGCGCCGGTGGATGAACTCGATCGCGCCGATATCGACGCCGCGGGTCGGCTGGCCAATTAGAAGCATTTTTGGATCGCGCTCGATCTCGCGGGCAACAACGATCTTCTGCTGGTTGCCGCCGGAAAAATTGGCGGTCTTCAACCGCGGGTTCGGCGGGCGGATATCGTATTTTTCGATCTGCTCCTCGGCGCTCTTTCGAACAGCGTCGAGATCCAGCATCGCGCCGCGGCCATAACGCGGATCGTGGTGATAACCGAGGATGGAGTTTTCATATTCCTCGAATTTCAGCACCAGCCCCATATGGTGGCGGTCTTCGGGAATATGCGCGAGGCCGAGCTGGCGCAAAAGGGCGGGATCGGCAGTTTCGACCGGCTTGCCATCGATCAGGATTTCTCCTGAGACCGGCTTGCGGATGCCGGCAAGCGCCTCGAGCAGTTCCGACTGGCCGTTGCCGGCGACACCAGCGATGCCGACGATTTCTCCGGCGCGGACATCGAAGGAGACGTCATCGACCATGGTAACGCCGCGTCCGTCCTTCACCGTCAGGTTCTTCACCGACAGAAGCACCGGGCCAGGATTGGCGTCTCCCTTTTCGACACGCAGCAGCACGCGGCGGCCGACCATCAGTTCGGCGAGTTCTGCGACCGTCGTCTCGGCAGTCTTGCGCGTCGCCACCATCTCGCCGCGGCGCATGACCGAGACCGTGTCGGTGATCGCCATGATCTCGCGCAGCTTGTGGGTGATGAGGATGATCGTCTTGCCCTGATCACGCAGGACCTGGAGGATGCGGAAGAGGTGATCGGCTTCGGCCGGGGTTAGAACACCCGTCGGCTCATCGAGAATGAGGATTTCGGCGCCACGATAGAGCGCCTTCAGGATTTCCACGCGCTGCTGGTTGCCGACCGGTAATTCCTCGATAACCGCATCCGGATCGACTTCGAGGCCGTAATCTTTTTCCAGCCGCTTCAGTTCCTTGCGCGCGCCTGCAACACCCTTGGCAAGCAGCTGCCCGCCTTCGGCGCCGAGCATGACATTTTCCAGCACGGTAAAGTTCTCGACCAGCATGAAATGCTGGTGAACCATGCCGATGCCTGCCGCAATTGCGGCCTGGCTGTCACGGATCGTGACCGGCTTTCCTTGAATACGGATCTCGCCCTCGTCAGCATGGTAGAAACCATAGAGGATCGACATCAGCGTCGACTTTCCGGCGCCGTTTTCGCCGATGATGCCGTGGATGGATCCCTTGCCGACGGAAAGGTTGATGTTCTTGTTGGCATGGACTGCGCCGAATTTCTTGTCGATGCCGACAAGCTCGATCGCGGGCTCATTCGCTGAAGACTGAAGGCTCAATGGTCCGACCTTGCTCTTAATATGCAAAAAGGGCGCATGGCGGGGTTTCCACCATGCGCCCCTTCGATCCTTGACTTACATCGGGCAGGAATTGTCCGTCATGTAGTCATGCACCTTGACGGTGCCGGCAATGATATCGGCCTTTGCCTTGTCGACGGCAGCCTGCATTTCCGGTGTGATGAGAGCCTTGTTGTTGTCGTCGATCGCGGCAACGACGCCTTCGTCCTTGATGCCGTTGGACTGGACGCCGGCGGTGAACTTGTCGGCGGCAGCATCCTTATAGGCGTTGTAGACGGCCAGATCGACGCGCTTGACCATCGAGGTCAGAACCGAACCCGGATGAACGTGGTTCTGGTTGCTGTCGACGCCGATCGAGAGCTTCTTGTTGTCGGCAGCGGTCTGCAGCACGCCGAGACCCGATGCACCGGCCGCCGCGTAAATGACATCGGCGCCCTGGTCGATCTGGTTCTTGGTGAGTTCACCGGCACGAACCGGGTCATTCCAGGCCGCACCGGTGGTGCCGACCATATTCTGGAAGACCTGCATATCGGCCTTCACAGACTTGGCACCCTGAACGTAACCACAGCCGAACTTGCGGATCAGCGGAATATCCATGCCGCCGACGAAACCGACCTTGCCGGTCTTGGAAGCCATGCCGGCGAGAAGACCGACGAGATAGGAGCCTTCGGCTTCGTTATAGACAACGGAACGAACGTTCGGCAGATCAACGACGGAATCGACGATGACGAATTTGGTATCCGGGAATTCAGCAGCAACCTTTTCCATGGCCGATGTCCAGGCGAAGGACACGGCGACGACCGGGTTATATCCACGGCTGGCGAAATTGCGGATCGCCTGCTCGCCCTGGGTATCGCTGGTCGGTTCGAAATCGCGATAATCGGTGCCGGTTTCCTTCTTGTACATTTCGGCGCCTGCGGCAGCCGCTTCATTGAAGGATTTGTCGAATTTGCCACCGGTGCCATAGACCAGCGCCGGCTTGATCTCGGCGGCCAGCGCTGTCGTCGACATCGCAGCCACTGCGAGAAGGCTCAAAAGGGTTTTCTTCATGGTGCAGCCTTGCTTTTTTTAATGTTAGGTCCTCCCGCGGGTCCGGCCAGCGAACGCCTTGCGGTTACCGCCCCCTCTTAGAAGGCTTGGCTATACCTACTCTTGCATGTGCGCCAGAAAAATTCACCAGATTTTTTTCATCCGGTAAAAACGCCTATCCCTTTGGCAGTCTGCATGAATTTGCCGCGGACCTGCACAAATCCGCGGCGCTCGAAATCACATTATCGCAGCTTCAAGCCGCCTGGCCGACCGGGCAGGATACACCCGTGCCCTTGAGACCGCAGTAACCGGCCGGGTTCTTGGCGAGATACTGCTGATGATAGTCTTCGGCATAATAGAATGTGGGCACCGGAGCGAGTTCCGTGGTGATCGGCGTATCGCGTCCAGCCTTGTTGAGGGCATCCTGGAAAACATCCAGCGCCTCGCGCGCCTGTTCGGTCTGGTTTTCGCTCGTCGTGTAGATCGCGGAACGATAGGTCGTCCCGATGTCGTTGCCCTGCCGCATGCCCTGGGTCGGATCGTGCTCCTCGAAGAACAGCTTCAGCAGCTGGCGGTAGGAGACGATTTTCGGATCGAAAACGATCTTGACGATCTCCGCATGACCGGTGAGACCGGTTGTCGTTTCATGATAGGTCGGGTTCGGCGTGATGCCACCGGCATAACCGACCGCGGTCACGTAAACGCCCGGCACCTTCCAGAACAGGCGCTCGGCACCCCAGAAGCAGCCCATGCCGAAATAGGCGACTTCCAGACCTTGCGGATAAGGGCCCCTGATAGTGTGGCCGTTGACAAAATGGATCTCGGATGTCGGGATCGCTTCCGGTCTTCCGGGCAGAGCCGTCTGCTCCGATGGCATTACCGTCTTCTTGCTGAATATCTCGTTCAGGAACATTTCTGCCTCCATCTTTGGCGACATTGGTTGTCTGCTTTTCCTGGACTGCATCACTCCCCGGCACCGCCTGCCGGTTCAGGCCGCGAAACGTCCTGCGAAAGACGTTCTCTTGTAGCCCACCATCCAGAAAAGCAGCGCAAGGACCAGGAATATGACACCGGCAGGCTGCGCCAGAACCGGCGCCACATAGGGTCGCCATATATCTGCGCTCATATAGTCATCGGCCGACAGTTCTGCCAGTGTCAGACTTTCAGGATCGAGATTGAGCCAGGCATTGCCAAGGCTGGTCAGAACCACATCGGACGACGAAACGGACTGGATCGCATCGATCGTGCCGACCAAGACGGCAGCAGCAAGTGCTGCAAAACTCAGAAAATGGAAAAACGCCCGAACGAGCCTCATCGCGCAGATCTCTTTCCCTCAAACAACGGCACCCTGCATCAAACGATAGCGTCATCGCCTGCACATGGCAACGACGGCTAAATTATCCGACACTGCGTCCGTGCGTTAAGTACTTGTCATTTCGGGAGGAAAATGGTGCTGCTAGAGAGATTTGAACTCTCGGCCTCTCCCTTACCAAGGGAGTGCTCTACCCCTGAGCTATAGCAGCATCTGAGCGGCGCGGCTTAACCCGCGTCGTTGGTGAGCGGCCTATTGCCATAGGTTCATGGTGAGTGCAAGCGGCAAATCAACTATTTTGTTGAGAACCATGACAGCATTGCCGCCTCACCGAGGCGGAAGCCCCGGCTGCGCCGCGAAAGACAAACGGATCGCGGCAGTATCGGTTTTCCGATGAAATCGGTGGATGGCGGGGTGACATGGCCACCCCGCCGCCTGCTCATTAGGTTTTCGTCGTACCATCGACTGTGTCGAGCGTACGGCTGAGAAGCAACGCGAGGATCGTACAGATCGCACCGGAGATCAGATAACCGCCGATAAAGATGATGCCGAAATTGCTGGCGAGCCCGAGAGCGACCAGCGGCGCGAAACCCGCACCGAGCAGCCATGCGAGGTCCGACGTGAGCGCCGAGCCGGTATATCTGTAACCGGCGCTGAAGCGCGACGAGACTGAACCGGATGCCTGGCCGAAGGACAGGCCGAGGATGGCGAAGCCGAGAATGATGAAGGCCGCCTGCCCGGTCACGCCTGCATCAAGCAGGAAGGGCGCCGTGAAGCTGAAGATCGCGATGATGAAGGCACCGATCAGCAATTGGCGCCGACGGCCGATGCGATCGGCCAGAAAGCCCGAAAGCATGATGGTGGCGAAACCACAGAGAGCGCCCAGCACCTGAACGAACAAGAAGGTGCCTGCGGATTGGCCGCCATACAATGTCACCCAGCTCAGCGGGAAAATCGTCACCAGATGGAACATTGCGAAGCTGGCAAGCGGCGCAAAGGCGCCGATCACGACGTCGAAACCGTGAAGCTTCAAAACCTCGGTTATCGGCTTGGCTTCCAGTTCGTGATTGTCCATCGCCGCGCCGAACTCATGCGAGGCAACGATGCGCAACCTCGCGAACAGGGCCACGACATTGATCGCAAAGGCTACGAAGAAGGGGAAGCGCCAGCCCCAGTCGAGAAAATCTGCATCCGAAAGATTGACGACGAAATAGCCGAAAAGGATGCTGGCCAGCGCAAAGCCGACCGGCGCTCCGAGCTGCGGGATCATTGCGTAAAAGCCACGGCGGTTTTGCGGGGCGCTCATCGCAAGCAGAGAAGCCAGCCCGTCCCACGCTCCTCCAAGCGCAAACCCCTGACCGAGCCGGAAAAGCGCCAGAAGCGCCACCGACCACATGCCGATCGTCTCGTATCCCGGCAGGAAAGCGATCGATGCGGTGGAGCCACCCAGAATGAGCAGTGCCGTTGTCAGCTTGGTGCCGCGGCCGAAAGTCCGGTCGATCCACATAAACACGAACGAACCGACTGGCCTTGCCAGGAAGGCGAGCGAGAAGATGGCGAAAGAATAAAGCGTCGCAGTGACGGGGTCCGGAGCGAAGGGGAAGACCAGCCGGGGGAAGACCAGCACGCAACCCAGGCCAAAAACAAAGAAGTCGAAGAATTCAGACGTGCGACCTATCACGACCCCGATGGCGATGTTACCCGCCGAAATCGGCTTGTCGTCGTGAATATGCCTCGCATCGCGCTCCAGTGCTGATGACGACGGACCAGTCGCCAGAATTGTTGCCTCTGCCATGACTAACGTTCCTCCTTCGCGTCATTGCAACAATGAGTATGTTGGCCGAACTTGCTGTCAATCAAGATTTCAACTGTGAATTTGTGAAAATTCGAAAATTAGCAAATTTTGCCACAATCGTCAGGTTTCGCGCGATAAGGTATGTCTTCTGTCAACTTTATAGACTAGATTGCGCGCCGCAGGGCCGCCCTCCATCGAAATGGAGCAGGTGGTGATTTGCAGTGCGAAAAATTGTAGCACTGCGACGAAACACCTCATGGAGATCGGGGCAATGCTCCGATAGGCGAACTAGATAAAAAGCAAATTTGAGCAGATCAATGTCCCCAATCGTAAGGCGTCTTTGCCAGCTTTCCATCCTTCTCATCCTCCCATTCATGGCGGGCTGTGACCTTGTGGTCATGTCTCCGTCGGGCGATATCGCGCAGCAGCAGGCAGACCTCATCGTCGTGTCGACGGTGCTGATGCTTCTGATCATCGTGCCGGTGTTATTTTTGACCTTGTACTTCGCGTGGCACTATCGCTATTCGAACACGAAGGCCAAATATGACCCCGAATGGCATCACTCGACCCGCCTTGAAGTGGTGATCTGGTCCGCACCGCTGGCGATCATCATCGCGTTGGGCGCAATCACCTGGATCAGCACCCACAAGCTCGACCCGTTCCGTCCGCTCGATCGCATCGATGCGGAACGTACCATTCCGGAAGGCACCAAGCCTCTCGAGGTGGAAGTCGTGGCGCTGGACTGGAAGTGGCTGTTCTTCTATCCGGAATATGGTGTCGCTACCGTCAACGAGATGGCAGCACCGGTCGATCGGCCTATCACCTTCAAGATCACCTCTTCGTCGGTGATGAACTCCTTCTACGTTCCCGCACTGGCCGGCATGATCTACGCCATGCCGGGCATGGAAACGAAGCTGCATGCGGTGATCAACAAGGAAGGCGTATTCGACGGCCTGTCGTCGAACTACAGCGGACCGGGCTTCTCGCACATGCGCTTCAAGTTCCACAGCCTCAACCAGCAGGGCTTCGACGGCTGGATCGCCCAGGTCAAGCAGAACGGCACCGCGCTCAACCGCGACGCCTACCTGAAGCTTGAAAAGCCGAGCGAAAAAGAGCCTGTCCGCTATTACGCAACCGTCGAAGACGGCCTCTACAGAGCAATCCTCAACGTCTGCGCCACGCCCGGCAAGATGTGCATGGACGAGATGATGCACATCGACATGATGGGCGGCGCCGGCCTGGAAAGCCACGAGAATCGTGATCGCCTGAAGTATGACGGCGGCCCGATCGACATCAACCTTCGCGGTCATGGCGAAGAACACTCAGCAGTCGAGCCCGCCGCGGGCTCCCAGTCCACCAAGAACATGCCCGCTGAGGGCATGTCGCACGGCAACCATTCCATGCAGGGCATGGATATGGCCAAGGGCGACGCCTCCGAGGCGCCAAAAACAAACTAACCTGGCGCCTAGCGTCGCAAGACTTTAATGAACGGGTTGTCCCATGTTTTCCAATCCTGACCTCCTGAAGTTTATCTTCGGCCGGTTGACTCTCGAATCCATCCCCTACCACGAGCCAATCCTGGTAGCGACCTTCGCTGCTGTCGCGCTGGGCGGCATCGCCCTCTGTGCGTTCATCACCTACATGAAGTGGTGGGGTCCGCTGTGGAACGACTGGATCACCAGTATCGATCACAAGAAGATCGGTATCATGTACATCATCCTGGCGATCGTCATGCTGCTGCGCGGCTTCTCCGACGCCATCATGATGCGTATCCAGCAGGCTATCGCGTTCAACGGATCGGAAGGCTATCTGCCGCCGCATCACTACGACCAGGTCTTCACGGCTCACGGCGTGATCATGATCTTTTTCGTGGCAATGCCGTTCGTCACAGGCTTCATGAACTTCGTCGTGCCGCTGCAGATCGGCGCTCGCGACGTGTCCTTCCCCTTCCTTAACAATTTCTCCTTCTGGATGACGACTGCAGGCGCGATCATCGTGATGATCTCGCTTTTCGTCGGTGAATTCGCGCGTACCGGCTGGCTTGCCTATCCGCCGCTTTCGGGCGTGGAATACAGTCCCGGTGTCGGTGTCGACTATTATATCTGGGGTCTGCAGGTGGCCGGTGTCGGTACGACATTGTCGGGCATCAATCTGATCGCCACGATCGTCAAGATGCGCGCACCCGGCATGTCCTTCATGAAGATGCCTGTCTTCACCTGGACCTCGCTCTGCACCAACATCCTGATCGTTGCCACCTTCCCGATCCTGACCGCTACCCTCGTTCTTCTGTCGCTCGACCGCTATGTCGGTACGAACTTCTTCACGAACGATCTCGGCGGCAACCCGATGATGTATATCAACCTCATCTGGATCTGGGGCCACCCGGAAGTCTACATCCTGATCCTTCCGGCCTTCGGTATCTTCTCCGAAGTCGTCGCAACCTTCTCCGGCAAGCGCCTCTTCGGTTATGCCTCGATGGTCTACGCGACCTGCGCGATCATGATCCTCTCCTACCTCGTGTGGCTGCACCACTTCTTCACGATGGGTTCGGGCGCTTCGGTCAACGCGTTCTTCGGCATCACCACGATGATCATCTCGATCCCGACGGGTGCTAAGATCTTCAACTGGCTGTTCACGATCTATCGTGGCCGCGTCCGTTACGAAGTTCCGATGCTCTGGACGATCGGCTTCATGGTGACCTTCGTCATCGGTGGCATGACCGGCGTCATGCTTGCGGTTCCGCCAGCAGACTTCGTACTGCACAACTCGCTGTTCCTGATCGCTCACTTCCATAACGTGATCATCGGCGGCGTGCTGTTCGGCCTGATGGCTGGCGTGACCTACTGGTATCCGAAGGCCTTCGGCTACAAGCTCGATCCCTTCTGGGGCAAGATGAGCTTCTGGTTCTGGTTCATCGGCTTCTACTTCGCCTTCATGCCGCTCTATGTACTCGGCCTGATGGGCATTACCCGCCGCATGTCCCAGTTCGACGATCCGTCGCTGCAGATCTGGTTCGTCATCGCCGCCATCGGTGCAGGCATGATCGCAATCGGCATCCTGTCCTTCGTCATCCAGCTCGTCGTCAGCTACATCAAGCGCGAAGAACTGAAGGATGAGACCGGCGACCCGTGGCATGGCCGTACTCTGGAATGGTCGACGTCTTCGCCGCCGCCGGAATACAACTTTGCCTTTACACCGGTCGTGCATGATCATGACAGCTGGTACGACATGAAGAACCGCGGCTACGCACGTCCGCTGCAGGGCTTCAAGCCGATCCACATGCCGAAGAACACCGGCACGGGTGCAATCCTGGCAGCCCTCAACATTGCCCTGGCATTCGGCCTGATCTGGTACATGTGGTGGCTGGTTGTCGTATCGTTCGTCGCCATCATCGCGGTCGCCATCGGCCATACCTTCAACTACAAGCGTGACTACTACATTCCGGCGGAAACCGTTTCCACGGAAGAAGGAAAGCGCACTGAACTGCTGGCGAAGCAGGTGTGACAATGAGCAACATTCAGACCCAATCTGCGGAAAAGCCGCAATTCTACCTCGAGGAAGACCATCATCCTGAAGGCAGCACGAACCTAGGGTTCTGGCTGTATCTGATGAGCGACTGCCTCATCTTCGCGACACTGTTCGCGACCTATGCCGTGCTCGGCCGCAATTATGCGGCCGGCCCAGCGCCTGCCGACCTGTTCGACCTGAAGCTCGTGGCAATCAACACTGCCATGCTCTTGTTCTCGTCGATCACCTATGGCTTTGCCATGCTGCAGATGGAACGTGGCGCCAAGCAGGAAACCCTGTTCTGGCTCGCCGTCACTGGTCTCTTCGGCCTCGCCTTCCTGGGTATCGAACTCTATGAGTTCCATCACATGATCCATGAAGGCGCGACGCCGCAGCGTTCTGCGTTCCTGTCGGCCTTCTTCACGCTGGTCGGTACGCACGGTCTGCACGTTACCTTCGGCATCATCTGGCTGGTCACGCTGATGGTTCAGGTTTCCAAGCACGGCCTGATCGCTGAAAACCGCCGCCGCCTGATGTGCCTGTCGATGTTCTGGCACTTCCTCGACGTCGTCTGGATCGGCGTATTCTCTGTCGTCTATCTCATGGGAGTCGTCGGATGACCACCAACTCCACCTCGCACGAAGATGCACACGAAGCCCATCACGGCCACAGCCATGGCCACGAAGCCGGACATGGCAGCTTCAAGAGCTATGTGACGGGCTTTATCCTGTCGGTTATCCTGACGGCCATTCCGTTCTGGCTCGTCATGGGTGACGTGCTCGACAGCAAGGTTGCCACCGTAGCGGCAATCATGATCATCGGCGCGATCCAGATCGTCGTCCACATGATCTACTTCCTGCACATGAACACCAAGTCGGAAGGCGGCTGGACGATGATGGCGTTGATCTTCACGGTCATCATCGTTGCAATCGCTCTGGTCGGCTCGCTTTGGGTCATGCACCATCTCAACACGAACATGATGGTCATGTCGCCTGAGATGATGAAAAACCTGCCTTGAGGTGATCAGGGGAGCCCATGCGGGCTCCCTAACCTCGGACTTTACAGACCGGCATACACAATTCATGAAATGGAAACGCCCGTGAAATCTTACCTAGGCTTTCGGGCGTTTCTGCTTTTTGTGGCTATCGTCTTCACCGCCCTAGGTATCTGGCAGGTGCAGCGGCTTTTCTGGAAGCTTGATCTGATTGCCCGAGTTGATGCGCGCGTCCACGCGGCAGCAGTTGCTCCTCCGAGCGCAACCGAATGGCCGACCATCAAGTCCACCGATGCCGAATATCGGCACGTAGTGCTGAAGGGCACCTTCGACAACTCACGCGAGACGCTGGTACAAGCCGTGACCGAGAGAGGCCCCGGCTTCTGGGTTCTCACGCCACTTGCCACGGCGGATGGCGGCACGGTCCTGATCAATCGCGGTTTCGTGCCACCGGATCGGCGCAACCCCGTATCCCGATCGGAAGGCCAGCCGCAAGGCGAGGTATCGGTTACCGGGCTTCTGCGTCTCACCGAACCGGGAGGGGCGTTCCTGCGGTCCAACAATCCTGCGGCGGGCAACTGGTATTCCCGTGACGTGCAGGCGATCGGCGAAGACAAGGGACTTGCCGACGTGGCACCCTATTTCATCGATGCCGACGCAACGGCCAATGCCGGCGGTTACCCTGTTGGGGGGCTGACGGTCATCCAGTTCCGAAACAGCCATCTCGTTTACGCGCTGACATGGTTCGCGCTGGCCATCATGTCCTTTGCAGCCATGATCATGATCCCGCGCTTGCTGCGCAAGGAGACCTGACGGCAGGTGAGGCACTCGCCGGAAGGCATCGTCGCAACACCGCAAGAATAATTTCCACTTCATCTTGAACCGCAGACCTACCGACACGAGATGCCAATTTGTCGCAGTGGGCGCTGTTGGGGTGCATCTCGCTTGCGGTTCCAGTTTCACTCCGGCAGCGAGAGCGCGTTGATGAGCACTCGTTAAAACCCGGAAGACAGGCTATACAATGCCGGATGCAGCTTATCCCATGCCCGAGTTGATAACGCTGTTGCTTTGGTGAAGGCATATGCAGAAGACGCTGCTACGTTACATCTGGACGCATACGAGGCCACAGCAGGTCTTCATCCTGCTGATCGTCGCCTTGTCGATGATCCCGTATTTCCTTGCCTTCGACCTTCCCAAACAGATCATCAACGGCCCGATCCAGGGCCAAGGTTTCGAAGATCTCAGCACCACCCAGAATTTTCTGGATTTCTCGATCAGCATTCCGTTCGTCGATTACTCATTCGGCTTCGACGGTTTTCCGCTCGACCGCATGCAGACGCTGGTGGCGCTCAGCAGCGTCTTCCTGCTTCTGGTGATCATCAACGGCGCATTCAAATACTACATCAACACCTATAAGGGCCGGCTCGGCGAGCGCCTTTTGCGCCGCATCCGCTTCGAGCTCGTCGATCGAGTTCTGCGTTTTCCGCCCCGCCACGCGAAAAGCCTGAACGGCGCCGAGATCGCCAGCATGATCAAGGACGAAGTGGAGCCGTTCGGCGGTTTCACGGGAGATGCCTTCGTCCAGCCGGCATTGCTCGGCGGCCAGGCTCTTGCCGCACTGTTCTTCATCATCCTGCAGAATTTCTGGCTCGGCATGGTCGCGGCCTTCATGGTCGCGATCCAGGTCATCATCATTCCGAAAATGCGCCGCCGGCTGATCGAACTCGGTCGGCAGCGGCAGATCACGGCACGGCGGCTGGCTGGCAAGGTCAATGAAGTGGTCGAGGGCCTCGGCACGATCCATGCCTATGACACGTCGAATTTCGAGCGTGCGGACGTGGCGAGCCGGCTGGGCGAAATCTACCGCATCCGCTACGATCTCTACCAGTGGAAGTTCCTGGTCAAATTCCTCAACAATTTCCTGTCGCAGGTCACACCGTTCCTTTTCTACCTCATCGGTGGCTACCTGACGCTGCGCGGCACGCTCGACGTCGGTCAGCTTGTCGCCGTCATCAATGCCTACAAGGACCTGCCCGGCCCACTGAAAGAACTGATCGACTGGGATCAGGCGCGCCAGGACGTGCAGGTGAAATACGAACAGGTTTTCGAGAATTTCGAAGTCGAAGACCTTATCAATCCGGCCATCCACACGCTGACACCGGCATCGGAACAGCCGCGCAGCGACACGCTTCAGGCCGTCTCGGTCTCGCTCAATGACGATAGCGGCGCCAAGGTTGTGGACCACGTCAACTTGAAGATCGATCGTGGCCAGACGGTTGCGCTGGTTGACCATACCGGTCGTGGCGCCGAAGCGATGGCGGAGGCCTTCGGGCGACTCTCCTGGCCATCCAGCGGAAGGATCTGCCTTGGCGACCAGGATATAAGGGAACTGCCGGAATCGATCACCGGGCGCCACATTTCCTATGTCTCGACCGACAGTTACTTCTTCCACGGCAGCCTGAAGGACAACCTTCTCTACGGGCTGAAGCATGCGCCGGTCAAAAGGTATGAATATGACGGCAAGGAGATGCGGCAGCGGATATGGGAGATCCGCGAAGCCAAGAAAGCGGGAAATCCGCATCTCGACATACGTGCCGGCTGGGTGGACTACAGCTACGCGGCGCTTGGCAACGGCGCCAAGGAAGACCTGCAGAAGTCGCTTCTGGCAGCGCTGGATGCCGTGCAACTGACCGACGACGTGCTTGAACTGGCGCTGCATTCGACAATCAATCCGGAAGAAGATCCGAAATTTGCCTCCCAGGTCGTCGAAATGCGTCAGGCGTTGCGCACGCGGATGAACGAGCTGGGCATGGAATCCCTCGTCATACCGTTCGAACCGGATAAATATAATTCCCAGGCCACGGTTGCCGAGAACCTGCTTTTCGGCGCGACGCTCGCGCCCCTCACGCCCGATAATGAGCTGCTGTCGAGCGAACATTTCTACACGGCGCTCAACAAGGTGGGCCTGCAGCGCCCGTTCGTCGACATGGGACGGACCGTTGCCACGAACCTCGTCGAAATTTTCGGCGGGCTTCCGGCAGACCACCCGTTCTTCCGCCAGATCACGACTTTGTCCGCCGAAGACATCAGCTACTATCAGAGCCTGCTGCAGCGGAAAAACGAACCCAGGCCGGTCAATTTCCGTCTCTCCGGCGCCGACAAGGCTTTCATCCGGCTGACTCTGGAATATATCGAACCCCGCTACCGACTGGGCATTCTGACAACAGAGTTGCAGGACAAGATCGTCGGCTCCCGCGAACTGTTCTATACCGAACTACCGGCGCATCTGAGGGAACTTGTCGAACGCTACAACCCGGACAAGTATGTTTCCGTCGCAACACTGCGGGAAAACATCATCTTCGGAAAACTGAGCAACAGCAACGCGGACGGCATTATCGAACTTCGCACCCTGGCTGGCAGTGTCTCGCGCGAACTCGGCTTTGCCAACCAGCTTCTAAAAGCCGGTCTCGATTACGACATTGGCGCTGGCGGACGACGTTTGACACCAATACAGCGACGAAAACTTAATCTTGCCCGCGCATTAATTCGGCGATCTGACTATTACGTGTTCAATAAACCGCTTCCTGGGCTCGAAAGACACACCCAGGAGGAAATTGTGCAGAACGTGCTTGCATTTCTGGGTCAACAGGAGAATGATCCAGCTGTAATCTGGGTCTTGTCAAATATTTCTTTGTCACGTTTGTTTGACAAGGTCGTTATGTTTGACGGAGGCGCAATCCTCGAAGAGGGCTCGTACGAGACGCTCGAACAGGAGAGCGGAACCTTCAAGGCTCTGGTGGCTTAGCCATCTGTCCGACAGGAAAGGCGGAAGAGCGATGTTGCTATGTGATGAAGTCCAGCTGCTGCGGAAACTCCCGTATTTTGCGGAAGTAGATACCTGCAAGCTCAAGCTGCTCGCGTTCGCATCCGAACGCGTGACGTTCAAGGCTGGTCAACGCCTCTTCACCCAAGGCGACGCCGGAGATTCCGCCTATTTCATTCTCAGCGGCAGCGTCGAGTTTCTTGTCAGCACGCCTGATGGCCCGGTGAAGGTGAGTGAACGCGGTCCCAATTCGATCGTAGGCGACATATCGCTGCTCTGCGATGGGCCACGCAGTTCGACTGTTCAGGCTGCCGGCGTCGTCGAAGCCTTGAAGATCAACAAGGATTACCTGTTCCGGATCATGGACGACTGCCCCGGCATGACCATGAAGATGACGCGCGCGATCGCCGAGCGACTGCGCCTGACCTCGTCGGAACTTGATCAGGTTCGCGCCTTGCAGAAGGCCTGATCGGCTTCATTCTTTCACAGCCTGCGATACATGAAATACCTGCCTTCGTTGACAGAAGGCAGGCGAGGAAGCGCGTCGAGCTGCGGGTGTTCAAGTGGCAGACCGCTGACGGCGTAACCGCCCGGCTGAAGCATGGCGGCAACCATCTGCGGCAGCCATGACAGCGTGATCGCATCCTTGTCCGGATAACCCGTACCGATATCCGCGTGGACCAGCGCTGCGCCGGTTCCGGCAAATTCCTGCCCCGTCTCGTTGATCTCGCCGGTGACGAAATCATCTTCATGCGGCGCCGTTGTGCGATGTGCATTCATCGCGCGATCGAATGCGATGACCCGCCGCTCGGGAAAAAGCTCGCGCAGATGGCTGTAGGTCCTGCCATTGCCCAATCCCACCTCAAGAACATCCCCTTGCGCCGGAAGACCGAGGTCACGGGCAACATGGTTGAGGATATCGCGCTGGGCAGACATGCGATTGATGAATGTATCGAGGCGGCTCATGGTCTTTCCAGTGTCTCAGGCTTTGACGATGACGTCAGAGGAAATTCCCTTGCGGGCGAAGATGTTGCGGGTATCGACGATCAAGGGAGCACAGCGGGATATCGCGTCATAATCGACATTGTCATGGTCGGTTGCGATGACCACGGCATCGAAGGATTTCAGCGCGGCCTCATCCCACTCTATCGACCGACGGCCCTTCAGCTCGGCATATTCTCGCGTGGACGGGATTTCCGATACGTAAGGGTCGAAATAGGAGACCGATCCTCCGCGGCGCTCGATCAGCTCCATCAGCCGCAAGGACGGGCTTTCGCGAATGTCGGGCACGTTCTTCTTGTAGGCTAGACCGATCAATAGGACTTTCGAGCGGCTCAGCGCCTTGCCGCTGCGGATATCCAGCGCTTCCGCCAGCCGGGTGACGATGTGATGCGGCATGGCGGTGTTGATCTCGCCGGCCAGCTCGATGAAGCGCGTCGGCGTCTCGAATTCGCGAGATTTCCAGGTCAGATAGAACGGGTCGATCGGGATGCAGTGACCGCCAAGGCCGGGACCGGGATAAAAGGGCATATAGCCGAAGGGCTTGGATTTCGCCGCATCGATAACTTCCCACACATCGATGCCCATGGCGTCGTAAACGAGCTTCAATTCGTTGACGAGCGCGATGTTGACGGCGCGGAAGATGTTTTCGGTGAGTTTTACCGCCTCGGCCGTGGCCGTGGTGGAAACCGGCACGATGGTCTCGACGGTCGCGCCGTAGAAGGCCTGCATCAGTGCTGCCGCCGCTTCGCCGTCGCCAGCGACCACTTTCGGGATGCTGGCCGTGTGGAACTGGCGGTTGCCGGGATCTTCGCGCTCAGGCGAATAACCGAGGAAGAAATCGGAGCCCGACTTCAGGCCAGTCCTTTCAAGGATCGGCTTGACGACCTCGTCGGTCGTGCCCGGATAGGTGGTCGATTCGAGTACGATGAGCTGGCCCCGACGCAAGGTTTTCGCAATCGCCTCTGCCGTCTTCGCCACATAGGAAAGGTCCGGATCGCGATGGGCCGTCAGCGGCGTCGGCACGCAGATGGCGATGATATCGCATTCGGCCAGGAGGTTGAAATCGCAGGTCGCGGCAAAGCGCCCGGCCTCGCATTCTACCTGCAGCATTTCGGTCGGAACCGCTTCAATATAGCTTTCGCGGCGGTCGATGAACTCTATCTTTGATGGATCAATGTCGAAACCGGTGACCGAGAAACCTGCCCGGGCAAAGGCCATCGCCAGTGGCAGCCCGACATAACCAAGCCCCACGACACCGGCTTTGGCCGTGCGTGCGGTGATCTTCGCTTGGAGCGTCGAGGAAAGGGAGGTATCGGTCATACGGGGGAAATCCTAGCGGTGAGGCGGTGGCTGACAGTTGTGAGAGATGCGCCGACGTGTCAAGAGTGGTCACGGGGAGATGATCAAACCCGCATGATGCCAGGCCTATGAAAATCCTGTTCTATTCGCCGCTGAAATCACCCAATCATCCCGTTCCGTCCGGAGACCGGTTGATGGCGCGGCTTATCGTCCGAGCATTAACCAGCCTCGGGCACGAGGTTTCGATTGCGTCCGAAATGCGCAGCTTCATGCGCTCGGCAGATATGCGGGATGTTTTCGAAGCGAACAAGGCAGAGGCCGCAGAAGAGATCAAACGGATTGCCACCGAATATTCCGGCGCGGCTGCGCCCGACCTGTGGTTCACCTATCACCCTTATTACAAGTCGCCCGACCTCCTGGGCCCAGCGCTTGCGCAACACTTCGGCATTCCGCTGATCAATGCGGAGGCTTCCTATTCGTCGCGCCGGAATATCGGGCTGTGGCAGGTGTCGCAGGATATACTGCTTGAGAGCACTAAGAATGCTGCGGTCAATCTTTGCTTCACCCGCCGGGACCGGGACGGGCTGAAAGCCGCAGTTCCCGAGGCGCGGCTGGAACTGATCGCGCCCTTTATCGACAGTGCGCCTTATCTGAAGCGCGCGCCATGCCCCGAACCCAGGCGGCTGATTACCGTGGCGATGATGCGACCGGGCGACAAGCTTTCCAGCTATATGGCACTGGCGGAGAGCCTGAGCCTGATCCGGCATCTGCCATGGACGCTTTCAATCGCCGGTGATGGCGAATGCCGCGAGGAGGTAGAGCGCGCTTTTGCTGCATTGGAACCCGGACGGATAGAATGGCTTGGCGCCTTGCCGGAAGAGGAAATCGCCGACCTGCTTTCGCGCGGTTCGATATTCGTCTGGCCGGGACATGGGGAAGCCTATGGGCTTGCCTATCTCGAAGCCCAGGCCGCCGGTCTTCCCGTCGTCGCGGAAGCGATTGCTGGTGTTCCCGAAGTCGTCGAACACGGCAGGACCGGCCTGCTGACGGCACCGGGTGACCGAGTTGCCTTTGCGGAAGCGATCAGCGATCTCCTCTGTGACAACCAGTCGAGACAGCGGCTCGCCAGCGAGGCGAGGATATTTGCGACCGGAGAACGGTCGATCAGCGGCGCCGCGGAAAGCCTGCGCCGGATACTTGGTACTTGTGTGAGATGACGAGATGAGCAGACAACACTTCATCGACACGCTCGATGCCTATGCCGCCAACGGCAGGACGGTGCAGCTGTGGCTGCGGGATGACGACGCAATCAAGCCGACTGCGGCGCTGTCACAGCTTCTCGAGCAGTCGAAACGCTGGAATGCTCCGATGACGATCGCCTCCATTCCTGCCGATGCGACAACCGAACTGGCCCGACTGCTGATCGAGCTGCCGCTGATATCCGTCGCCGTCCACGGCTGGGATCATACAAACCACGCACCGGCATCGGAGAAAAAACAGGAACTCGGGCTGCATCGCGGTGAGGATGTGGTGCTTGCGCGGCTGGCCGAAGGGTTGGAGCGGATCGCTGGCCTGTTCGGCGATCGCGCCGTGCCGCTGCTGGTGCCGCCATGGAACCGCATCGCGCCCGCGCTTGTCGACCGGCTACCTTCGCTTGGATACGAGGCGCTCTCGGTCTTCGGGCCGGAACGAGACGGGGCCTCGGTTCGGCTGGTGAATACTCATGTCGACATCATCGACTGGAAAGGCACGCGCGGCGGACGTCCGATGGATAGTCTCTACGCCGAGGCCACTGCCCGGCTCGGCACCGGTGACGCGCAATCGACAAGCCTCGGCATACTTACCCATCATCTCGTGCACGATGATGCGGCCTGGGATTTTCTCGACGACTTTTTCGCCCTTACGTCCGGACACCCGGCCTGCCGGTGGGTTCCGGTCAGTGCATTAATGCAAAAGCCCTAGGGCTACCAAGGTTTCCAGGGGATAAGCAGACCGTCGGCATCGGCAGCCATCGCCTGGACATCCGCAAGCAACGTACCCGCAGGTGCAGAAGACGCAACGAACCCGGCACCTGCAAGGCCGACCGGACCCGATCGGGCGATAACCGTGAAGATCAGCGGGCCGGTCGACCACCAGGCGGGGGCGTCGCCCAAATCCTCGATCACCGAGGGCAGCGCATCGCACAGTCTTGAAAAGACCGGATTTCCTGCAGGCGTCGCGATAAAGGAATTGGCGAAAAGCACGCTTCCGGCACCGGTATTGCGCGGAATATCCTCGGCAAAGACAGACAATCCCACCAGCGGCAGGACACAATGAAAGCTGCCGCGATTACCGCCCGGATACCAGTCGCAATCCAGATAGACGCCTCCGATGTCACGTAGGATCATATAGCGAGCGACATCCACTGCGCCTGGAAAATCCCCCTGTTGCAGCATATGCTCAAGCGCCGTGTGTCGATCATAACCATTTTCGGCAAGATCGGCTTCGCGCCACAGTTTATGCTCATACCCATTGGCCGCGGCATGTTCTGCCCAGGCGTCAACGGTTGGAGGAACAGGTCTTGAGCCGAGCCATATCTGGTGGATGCACCGCGGCACCGGGACGCGAGACAGCTCGGCCATTGCCGCCTTGTCCTGCGCCGAGAACACACCGTGTCGCGCAAGCTTTTCAGGCGGCGGGACGAGATGGAACTGATAACCGATCCGGGCAACCGCATCGCCTTCGGCTTTCGCCAGCTTTAACAGCGCCGACTGCAGCCGCCGCGGCAGGCCCAATGACGTCCGCGCATCGGTTTTGCCGATATCCTGCGCACGGATTTCCTGCAGCAGACCACCCGCTGCCTCTAAATTACCTGAGCGGATCAGCACCTTGGCTTCGCCAAGCATCCTTTTATAGTCTGTTTCGTTAATCATCGGCAGCTATCCGGCAGTCTTCATATGGCATGGACTATCATCATAGCTCTGCGCTACGTTCAATTCCGTTTCAGCGTCAACCTGATCAGGTGCAAAAGATGCATTCCGACAAACTTGATTTTACCGTCATGCGGAAATGCGAAGTCTTCATGCATGGCACCGTAGGAAAAACTGCCCGATGACGACATTCGTGCCCGACCTGCTGCGGATAGAAAATCTGAGTGTGAGCTTCCCGGTGTTCGGCAGCCGAATTCAAGCCGTCAACAATCTGAGCATGCGGATCAAGCCCGGCAAGGTGACGGCGCTGGTGGGAGAATCTGGATCGGGAAAGTCGGTCATTGGCCGCACGATCGTCGGGATCGAAAGCCCTCTGGCATCGATCTCGGGACGCGTGCTGTTCAATGACCCGGAGACTTCGGAAGAGCCAGTGGATCTGCTTCAGCTGCCGCAGGACGGACGGCAGATCCGCAGCATTCGCGGCAACCGGATCGGGATGATCTTCCAGGAACCGATGACCTCGCTGTCGCCGTTGCACACGATTGGCAACCAGATCGACGAGGCATTGCGGATCCATGACGTGTCGTCACCTGCCGAACAGCGCGAGCGGGTCTATGACACGCTGTCTCTCGTCGGGTTCAAGGATCCTGCAAAAGTCCATGCGATGTATCCGTTCGAGCTTTCCGGCGGGATGCGCCAGCGCGCGATGATTGCCATGGCGCTTGTCTGTCGCCCTGCCCTCCTGATCGCCGACGAACCGACGACGGCGCTCGACGTGACGATCCAGGCGCAGATCCTCAAGCTTTTGCGGGACCTGCAGTCCCGCTTCAACATGGCGATGCTGCTGATCACCCATGATCTGGGCATCGTCACCAATCTCGCCGACGAAGTGATTGTCGCCTATCGCGGCCAGATCATGGAGGCCGGCACTGTCGACGACATCTTCCGCCGACCCGTTCATCCCTATCCGAAAGGGCTGATCTCGGCGATCCCGACGTTCGAGATGAAGCGCGACCAGCGGCTGAAGCCGCTGCGCGAAATCGCGGTCGATACGGCCAGTCTGATGGAGACCGGTTATCTCAATTCCGGCGGCTCGCGGACGATCCTCTCGGTCAACCATATCAGCAAGACCTTCAAGGCCAAGAAGCGCAAGCTCGGAAGCCACGAAAGCAATGTGACGCTCGCCGTCGATGACGTCAGTTTCGATATCCGGCGCGGCGAGAGCCTTGGGCTTGTCGGCGAGAGCGGATGCGGCAAGACCACCTTGAGCAAGATCCTGATGCGCGGCCTGACTGCGGATACCGGCGCCGTCGTCTTCGAAAGCGAGAAAGGGCCGATCGATGTCCTTTCCGCACAAGGTGAAGAGCTGGACATGCTGCGCCAGCGCATCCAGATGGTGTTCCAGGATCCGATCTCGTCGCTTTCGCCACGCATGACGGTCCGGGAAATCATCGGCGAGGGTCTGGAGATCCATGGCCGCGGTTCGCGCGCCACGCGGCTGGAAGCGGTTCGGCGGCTGCTGCGCACGATCGGCCTCGACGACAATGCGCTCAGCCGCTACCCACACAGTTTTTCCGGTGGCCAGCGACAACGGATAGGCATTGCCCGCGCCCTGGCGCTCGGCCCGGAACTGCTAATCTGCGACGAGCCGGTGTCGGCGCTCGATGTGTCGATCCAGGCGCAGATCCTCAATCTCCTGAAGGACCTTAAGCGGGACCTGGGGCTGACCTACCTGTTCATCTCGCATAACCTTGCGGTGGTGAACTACATGGCAGACCGCGTTGCCGTCATGTATGCGGGACGGATCGTCGAAATGGGCCCTTGCGAGATCATCATGCGCAACCCGACGCATCCCTATACACGACGGCTGATCGCGGCCGTTCCGATCCCCGACCTCGACCGTCCGCTCAATCTCGATTCTCTGGATATTCCGAGAAAACCGACGCAAGACTGGCATCCCGCCTTCATTCAGGACGAGGGAGAACGGTTGACCCAGATCGACCTCGGCGGCGGACATTTCGTCCTAGCGAAACCTCAGGTGAACATCAGGGAGCTGCAGCCATGATGAAACGCCGGTCCATGCTCGGGCTGATGGCCACGGCCCTTATTCCCTTCAACGCGAAGGCCGCCTTCACCGGTTCGGACTATCTGTCAGACGACATCAAGGCCGGCAAGCTGCCGGACGTCTCCGCGCGCCTGCCGCGCAATCCCCGTGTGGTCAATATCGGCGCGAAGAACCTGAAGCCAGGGCGCCATGGCGGTGTTGTGCGCATGCTGATCGGCGGCCAGCGCGATATCCGTCTCATGCCGATCAGCAGCTATTCACGGCTGGTGGGCTATGACGAACACCTGAATCTCCAGGCGGATATCCTGGAGAGCTTCAAGTCCGAAGGCGAACGTGTCTTCACCTTCACCCTGCGGGAGGGGCACAAGTGGTCGGACGGCTCGCCGCTGACGACAGAGGATTTCCGTTACAGCTGGGAAGACGTGATGAACAACAAGGAGCTTCATCGCGGCGGTATTCCGGTCGACCTGAGGGTCAATGGCCGCGGACCGCGTTTCGAGATTCTCGATGAGCGGACGGTGCGATACAGCTGGGATGAAGCCAATCCCGACTTTCTGGCTCAGCTGGCGAGGCCTTCGCCACTCGTGATCTATATGCCATCGGCCTATCTGAAGCAGTTCCATCCACGCTACCAGAGTGCGGAAAAGATTGCCGGGATGCTGAAGACATACAAGGCGCAGGACTGGACCGACCTGCACCAGCGGATGTCGCGCACGGTGCGGCCGGAAAACCCCGAATTGCCAACGCTAGACCCCTGGTACAACAGCACCAAGCCGCCTGCCGGACAATTCGTCTTCCGGCGCAACCCTTTCTTCCATCGCGTCGACGAGAACGGCTTGCAGCTGCCTTATATCGACAAGATGGTTCTGAACGTCAGTGCGCCGGACCTGATCGCCGCAAAGGCAGGCTCGGGTGACAGCGACCTGCAGTTCGCCAATGTCGATTTCTCCGACTATACGTTCCTGAAAGCCGCCGAAAAGCGGCTGCCGATGAAGGTGGACCTGTGGAAGCGCACGCAGGGTTCCCGTGTGGCGCTGGTTCCCAATCTCAATTGCAAGGACGATGTCTGGCGTGGGCTGTTCCAGGACGTTCGGGTCAGGCGGGCGCTATCGCTGGCGATTGATCGCGAGGAGATCAACAAGGCAGTCTTCTTCGGCCTGGCGCATGCGGCCGGAAACTCGGTGCTGCCCGACAGCCCATTGTTCAAGCCGGAATACGAGCAGGCCTGGGCAAGCCACGATATCGACATGGCCAACAGGCTGCTGGACGAGGCCGGGCTCGCGAGCCGCAACGAGGATGGTTTGCGATTGCTTCCCGACGGGCGTCCAGCAAAGATCATCATCGAAAGCGCCGGGGAAAGCACGTTCGAGAGCGACGTGCTGGAACTGATCACCGATCATTGGTCGAAGATCGGCATTGCCATCTTCACCCGCGTGTCGCAGCGCGAAATCTTCCGCAAGCGTGTGATCGGCGGCGAGACGCTGATGTGCGTGTGGATGGGTCTCGACAACGGTGTGCCGACGGCCGAGATGTCGCCTAACGAACTGGCCCCGACATTCGACGACCAGATGCAGTGGCCGGTCTGGGGGCTTCATTATCTTTCCGGCGGGCGCGACGGGCATCCACCGGATCTTGCCGAGGCGAAGCAGCTTCTCGACCTTTTGAAAGACTGGAAGACAGCCGGGACGCACGAGGAGCGGGAAACAATCTGGCATTCGATGCTCACTATCTACACACAGGGCGTCTTCACAATCGGCATCGTCAACCAGGCGCTGCAGCCGCTCGTCTATTCTTCGAAACTGCGCAACATTCCCGAGAAGGCCCTGTTCGGTTATGATCCGACATCTTTCCTCGGCGTCTATATGCCTGACACCTTCTGGTATGAGGAGGATCACGCATGATCCGCTACATTCTCTGGCGGATCATGGTGATGATCCCTACCCTGATCCTGATCTCGATGCTCGTCTTCACCATCATCGAGCTGCCGCCGGGCGACTATTTCGAGAGCTATGTCGCCGAGATGCGGGCAATCGGCGAACCGGCCGACATGCAGGAAATCGAGGAATTGAGGGCGCGCTACGGTTTCGACCAGCCGCTACCCATCCGCTACCTGCATTGGGTGGGCGGCATGATGGTCGGCGATTTCGGCTATTCCTTCGAATACCGCCTGCCCGTCTCGGACGTCGTCGGCGACCGTCTGTGGCTGACGATCCTCGTTTCCGTTGTGACGATCATCCTCACCTGGCTGCTCGCCTTCCCGATCGGCATCTATTCCGCCACGCATCAGTATAGCTGGGGCGATTACGGGCTGACGCTTCTCGGCCTTATCGGCCTCGCTGTGCCGAATTTCGTACTGGCGCTTATTCTCATGTATTTCGCCAACGTCTGGTTCGGAACATCGATCGGCCATCTGATGGACCAGAAATACCTGAACCAGCCGATGAGCTGGGACAAGGCTACCTCGATCCTTGAACATCTATGGATCCCGGTGATTATCATCGGTACGGCCGGGACCGCCGGCATGGTGCGCCGGCTGCGCGCCAACCTGCTGGACGAGCTGCGCAAGCAATATGTGATGACGGCGCGGGCGAAGGGGCTTCACCCGTTCAAGGTTCTGACGAAATATCCGCTGCGCATGTCGCTCAATTTCTTCATCTCGGACATCGGCTCGATCCTCCCACAGATCATTTCCGGCGCGGAAATCACTGCCGTCGTGCTATCGCTCGAGACCACGGGGCCCATGCTGATCAAGGCACTGCAGACGCAGGACATGTATCTGGCGGGTTCCTTCCTGATGTTCCTAGCCATACTAACCGTCGTCGGGGTGCTGATCTCGGATATCGCGCTTGCGCTTTTCGATCCGCGCATTCGCCTTTACGGAGGCCGGACGCGATGAGCATGCAACTGCCACCGGACGGCCAGCCGCTGCCGCATTACGTCAGTGAAGCCCCATTCGATCCTTACGCTTTCGACAAGACGGGCGAAGGTGCGCCGCTTGCCAAGCGAGCCTCCCAGCTCCGTTTGATGTGGTGGCGGTTCAGGCGGCACAGGTTGGCGCTGTTTTCGGGACTATTCCTGCTGTTCTGCTATCTGTCGATCATCATCGCAGAATTTCTGGCACCGTATAATCTCCATACGCGCAACATGGATCACATCTATGCACCACCGCAATCGGTGCATCTCTTCCATGACGGGAAATTCGTCGGTCCATTTGTCTATGGCCAGAAGATGACGCTCGACATGGAAAACCTGAAGCGCGTCTATACAGATGATCCCAATCAGGTGCAGCGGCTGCGCTTCTTCTGCAAGGGCGATCCCTACAAGTTCTGGGGCTTCATTTCTGCAGACCGGCATCTCGTCTGCCCGTCAGAAGGCGGCCAGATGTTCCTGTTCGGCACCGACAGGCTCGGACGGGACGTCATGTCACGGGTGATTTACGGCGCACGGATTTCCCTGACGATCGGCCTTCTCGGCATCACCACCAGCTTCGTGCTGGGCATCCTGATCGGCGGACTTGCAGGCTATTGGGGCGGCAAGTTCGACCTCGTGGTGCAGCGTATTATCGAGGTGCTGCAATCGATCCCGAGCATTCCGCTATGGCTGGCGCTTGCCGCGATCATGCCGGTCGATTGGAGCCCGTTCGTCATCTATCTCGGCATTACCTTCATTCTGGGTTTGCTGGACTGGACCGGGCTTGCCCGTGCGGTGCGATCCAAGCTGCTTGCGCTTCGGGAGGAAGACTATGTGATGGCGGCGCAACTGATGGGCGCCAATCACTGGCGTGTCATTGGCCGACATCTCATCCCTGGCTTTATGTCGCACCTGATCGCCAGCGCAACACTGACCATTCCCGGCATGATCCTCGGCGAGACGACGCTGAGCTTTCTCGGGCTCGGCCTCAGGCCACCAGTCACAAGCTGGGGCGTGCTTCTGACCGAGGCGCGGACGGTCAATGTCGTTGCGCTTTATCCCTGGTTGCTCATACCGGTGATCCCGGTCATCCTGGTCATCCTCGCCTTCAATTTCCTGGGAGACGGCCTGCGCGACGCGGCGGACCCCTATCACTGACTTGCGCGCATAAAAGCGGGCGGATACTGGTTTTGCCGGCCGAACCCTGAGGGATCGACCGGCAAAGACCGCAAGGAACGACGTTGAACATACCGAAAAAGATGGTCGTGCTGCTGAAAGGCTATCCGCGCCTTTCAGAGACCTTTATCGCGCAGGAACTGCGCGGCCTGGAACTTGCCGGCTTCAAGCTCGAACTGATGTCGATGCGCCGGCCGACCGACAAGAAGCGGCATCCGGTGCATGACGAGATCGAAGCGCCCGTCCACTATTTGCCGGAATATCTGCACGAAGAACCTCTGCGCGTCGCCAAGGCCTTTTTCCACTGGCTCGGTGAGCCATCCTTCCGGGCGGCGGCCAGGGCCTTCCTGAAGGACCTGCCGCGCGACATCAGCCGTAACCGGTTTCGCCGCTTCGGCCAGGCTCTGGTGCTTGCCCGCGAATGGCCAGAGGGTGCGGACTGGCTGCATGTGCATTTCATCCACACGCCGGCTTCGGTCGCGCGGTATGCATCGCAGTTGCTGGGCATACCCTTCACCGTTTCGGCCCATGCCAAGGATATCTGGACAAGCCCCGACTGGGAGCTTTCTGACAAGCTCGATGATGCAAGCTGGACGGTGACCTGCACCGGCGGCGGCGCCAACCACCTGCGCACGCTTTCAGGGAACCCCGGCAAGGTGCATCTCAGCTATCACGGCCTCAATCTCAGCCGTTTTCCTTCTCCGGATCGCGCAGCCGCAACGCGTGACGGCTCCAACCCGGAAGACCCTATCGCGATCCTGGCCGTCGGCCGTGCGGTGCCGAAAAAGGGTTTCGACATCCTGCTCAGGGGGCTGGCCCTGCTTCCGGCCGATCTTCACTGGCGGCTCGACCATGTCGGCGGCGGCGATGAGTTGAAGGTGCTGAAGCCGCTTGCGGAACAACTCGGACTTGCCGGCCGCGTCAGCTGGCACGGAGCCATGTCGCAGCAGGAAGTGCTGCAGCGTTATGGCGAGGCCGACATATTCGCCCTGCCCTGCCGCATCGGCAAGGATGGCGATCGCGACGGATTGCCGAATGTTCTGGTCGAGGCGGCCAGCCAGCGGATCCTCTGCATCTCGACAACGATTTCCGGCATTCCCGAACTGTTCGTCGATCAGGAAAACGGCCTGCTGGTCGAACCGGAAGACCCGCAGGCGCTCGCCAAAGCGCTCGAAACCGCCATCCGCAACCCCTCGGAACGGGACCGCATGGCCAGGAATGCGGAAGCGAAGGTTCGTGGTCATTTCGACCACAAGACCAGCATATCGGATCTGGAGAGATTGTTCTCAGCCGCCTATTCGACGCTCGCCAACAAGGAGCCTTCGCAGCCATGACATCACCGCGCGTGCTCTTCTATGTCCAGCATTTGCTGGGGATCGGCCATATCGCCCGGGCAAGCCTGGTTGCGTCTGCTCTTGCAGAGGATGGCTTTGAGGTGACGATGGTAACCGGTGGACTGCCCGTGCCCGGCTTTCCGGGACCGGGCATCAACCATGTTCGACTGATGCCCGAGGTCACGTCCCGCGAAGGGTTTTCAGGCCTGCAGGATATAGATGGAGCAACGCTTGGGCCTGACGGAGAGCGCCAGCGCATGGAGCAGTTGCTGGCGGTTCTTGGCGAAACCAAGCCGGATATCGTCATCACCGAAGCCTTTCCGTTCGGGCGCCGGCAGATGCGCTTCGAGCTTTTGCCGTTTCTCGATGCGATCAAGGCGATGCGCCCGAAGCCGCTGCTCTTTGCCTCTATCCGCGACATCCTGCAGGTGAACAAGAAGCCGGGACGTGACGAGGAAACGGTGGCGCTGGTCAGGCAACATTTCCACCGCGTGCTCGTGCATGGAGATAAAAACCTCACACGGATCGAAGACACGTTTCCGCTTGCAGGCGAGATCGCGGACAAGGTGCTGTATACCGGTCTCGTTGCACCTGCAGCCCCTGTTCCCTCGCCTGAAAAATATCGGGTGGTGGTTTCGGCCGGCGGCGGAGCGGTGGGACAGAAGCTGCTGAATGCCGCCGTTGCCGCCCGCCAGTTGATCGCATCGCCCGGCCGCTGGTGCGTGATTACCGGACCGAACCTTGATACGGCAAGCTTCGACAGCCTTGTATCGAAGGGTGACGGCGAGATGGATGTCTTTCGCTTCAGGAGCGATTTCCGGCAGTTGCTTGGCAGCGCCGAGCTTTCTATCTCACAGGCGGGCTATAACACCGTCTGCGACGTGCTGAGAGCCGGCTGCGGGTCGCTGCTTGTGCCTTTTGCGGCTGGCGGTGAGACGGAACAGACAGCGCGCGCCGTAAAGCTGCAAGAACTCGGGCTGGCGGAATTCATCGAGGAAGCGGCAATCACACCAGACATGGTGGCGAGCGGGATCGGCAAGGCGCTTGCGCAACGTGGCAAGGCCAATCTGGACCTGAACATGGATGGAGCACGCGAAACGGCGCGGCTGCTGCGCCGCGAAATCAACCGCGAGAGCTGATGTCAGCTCTCGACGGCTGTGAGATAATCTGGACGCTTTCCCTGCAGGTATTCCTGGACGATGGCAGAAAGATTGGGCAGACCTTCAAGGCGATAATCCGGCGCCGTTGCAGATGGTGGATCCCGCAATAGCAGTTCCTTGATTGCTGCAGAGAGCCGCATACCATCCGAAGAATGATCGGGATGCAGCATGGCAACCAGCCCCAGTTCCGTGGCACGCATTGCGCGGATCAACTGCTCCTGCCTCGGCACCATGCGGGGAATAATCAGCGCCGGTTTGTCGAAGGACAGAATTTCGCAATAGGTGTTGTAACCGCCCATGGCAACGATCGCACGCGCATTGGCGATCAGGTCTTCCATGCGGTTATCGAATTCGATGACCTCAAGACAGTTATGCGAGGCAGCCGCCTGGGTCAGCGTTTCGCGCTGCTCGCCGGGCATGTAAGGGCCAAGCACGATCAGGGCTTTTTCTGTCAGATCCGGATCGGCCTGATAGGCATTTATCACGTCGCGAACGAGTTCATACCCGTCACCGCCACCGCCTGTGGTCACCAGAATATAGTCACCATCCCGCTTCGGCAGAGCCGTCGCGCGGCTTTTCCAAGCCTTTCGCTGTAGGAAGCCGACGAAGGTCATCTTGCGACGTAATGATGGCGGCACATCGAGCCCGGTGAGAGGATCGTGGAAATCCGGAGGGCCGTAGACCCAGACGTGGTCGTAGAGCTGATCGATCTTCGCCATCACATCGTTGCGCCGCCATTCAGCATCCAGCAGATGCGGTGCATCCATGACGTCGCGAAGGCCGAGCACGAGAAGCGTGCCGCGGCTTTTAAGATAAACGAGCGTATCTTCTACTTCGCGCCGGAGACCGAGCGGCTCCTTGTCGACGATGAAGATATCCGGCTGGAAGGATTCCGCCGTCTGGCGAATGATCGCCTGACGCATTTCCAGCGTTTCTTCCAGATTGATGTGCTCATCCATCGACGTGTAGTCGCCGTTGCGCAACTTGATCACGCTCGGAATCTTAACGTAGTCGACGCGCGAGCGATAATCGAAGGCACCGGCAATCGTTGCGCCGGAGATGATCAGGACATGCGCGCCCTGAAACGTTTCGACCAGATGGTTGGCGATCGTCATGCAGCGGCGAATATGGCCCAGCCCGAACGTATCGTGGCTGTACATGAGGATACGGGCATCTCTGAAACCCTGTGACATGCCCTTGACCTTAGGTAACATCTGAACTGTCTTTCCCGGCAACATAAAGTCTTTCAAAAGCGAAGCCAAGCCAGCCAAAGCCCGCAGCCAAGCGGATTTCACCGACCCTGTCTTGAACGATATGCGCTTCGAACTGGGGGGTTATGGCTTGAGGTGCAAGCCCTTTCATGGAGACGTGATGCGTCGTTATCCCGCAGGCCTTCCATCGCCCGCGCTCAATCGATTTCGGACCGGTGTTCCATATACCAGCGGACAAAAGCATCGACGCCTTCATCCAGTCCGGTTTCCGGCTTACGCCCGGTCAGCGCCAGCAGAAGGCTCGGGCTGGCGAATGTGCGCGGCACATCGCCCTTCTGCATCGGCAGCATCTTGCGCCTTGCGCGCTTGCCCATCGTCTTTTCGATAACTTCAACAAACTCGAGAAGGCCAACCGGCTGACCGCCGCCGAGATTGACTGTCCGGAACGGGCCTTCTGCCGAAAGCGTGTCAATATCCGCAACCCGGTTGCTTTCGGATGGAGCAATCCCGGAAAGATCGATGATCGAATCAATGAGGTCATCGATATAGGTGAAGTCACGGCTCATCTTGCCTTCGCCGTAGATTTCGATTTCCTGGTCATCGAGCATGGCTTTGACGAATTTGAACAGCGCCATGTCCGGCCGACCCCAGGGGCCATAAACCGTGAAGAAACGGAAAGCCGTTGTCGGAACCTTGTAGAGATGGGCATAGCTGTGCGCCATTACTTCCATCGCCTTCTTGCTCGCAGCGTAGAAGGTCAAAGGCTCGTCAGCCTTATCGATTTCGCGGAAGGGAATGCCGGGATTTGCGCCGTAAACGGAAGAGGTCGATGCAAGCATCAGATGCCCGACACCGATCTCGCGGGCGATTTCCAGAATATTCCACGAACCGATGAGGTTGGAATCGAGATAGGCCCTTGGATTTTCGAGGCTGTAACGAACACCCGCCTGGGCTGCCAGATGAACGATAACGTCCGGATTGAAGGCCTTGACCGCTTTTTCAAGCGAAGCCCTGTCTTCCAGCATGCCCTGGACGAAGCGGAAGGACGGGAACTGCGCCAGCCCGGCATTGCGGGCCTCCTTCAGGCGCAGGCTGTAATAGGCCGTCATCCCGTCAAAGCCGACAACCTCGTGACCATCCTGCAAAAGCTTGCGCGCCAGATGAAACCCGATGAAGCCCGCCGTACCGGTGATGAAATAACGCATGTCCGCTTCCGCTGTTGATGGGTATCACATACCCAACCGAACGGGTCGAAGCAACGAGGCGCTAATGGAAAAGCCTGAGGCGCGCTGGTGGAACCCCGGGCTTGCCATTTTTGCGATCGACAGCAAACTGGATGAGATCCATCGAAGCCTGGTCGGTGAGAGGCTTGGCCATGACGCCGACAACACCGTTCACACCAGAAGCCACCACGCCTGGGTTTCCGGTGATCATGATGACGACAATACCGTATTCGGCCAAGACCTTTGCGATCTCCGGCCCGGTCTCGCCATCGGCAAGCCGCACGTCAACGAAAGCGATATCCGTGTCACGAGTGTAGTTGAGCGCCACCTTCATATCAGGCGCGATGCCAACCACGTCATGTCCGCTACGCTGAACTGCCTCCTCTATGTCCATGGCGACTAGCAGGCTGTCTTCGACAATCAGAAAGCGATATTCCACGCGCATTTCTCCTATCACTCAAGCGGCAAATAGTCGGCGCCTGCCGCTTGGCAATAGGTATCTTAGAGATCACCGTCATTTTTAGGGGCGTGGTTAAGCCTTTGAACTTCGCTGTTTTTGCGCGTCGGCTCCATATACGACGACCCCGCAAGGAACCAGAAGACGGCAACCGAGTGATCGCCAAATATTTCAGGGTCGGGCGAAAGGTGAGGAAGCATCCGGAACCGTTTTATCGACATGCGGGTTCTCTTGCCGGAAGTCAAAAGAGGAGAAGAACCATGAAAAATATCATTCTTGCTTCCTGCGCAATCTTCGCAGCAACCGTTGCAGGCCAGGCCTATGCACAACAGAGCACGGTGACCGGCGCCGCCGGTGGTGCCGTGACGGGAGCGGTGGTCGGTGGTCCCGTAGGTGCCGCTGTGGGCGGTGTTGTCGGTGCTATCGCCGGCACGGCAATCGATCCGCCGCCACAAGAAGTGGTCACCTATGTTGAACAGCAGCCCGCCCCGACCACGGCCGTAACCGTGGAACAGCCGATCGTCGTCGGCAAGCAGGTTCCCGAAACGGTCGTGCTGACCCCGGTGCCGAGCAATACCCAATATGCCTATACGGTGGTCAACAACCAGCGCGTGATCGTAGATCCGCAGACCCATACCGTGGTGCAGATCATCAAGTGACGCCTACAACTGAAAAGCCCCGCTTCAAGGCGGGGCTTTTCAATTAAACTTGTCAGGGAGTTTCAGACCACCAACGTCTGACTGATCCTATCTTCTTCGCCGAACAGGCGGAGATAACGCTGCACTTCCTTTGCATCGCCGGTCGCCTTCTGCGGATTGTCCGAAAGCTTGACGGCGGGGCGACCATTGGCTTCGCTGACCTTGCAGACGACCGAGATCGGTTTCAATCCGTTGATCTCGGTCGGCGCGCACCCGGCGAAGTCGTTGGTGAGATTGGTGCCCCAGCCGAAGCTCATTCGCACCCGGCCCTCGAAATGCTTGTAGGTTTGAATGATCGCATCGACATCGAGGCCATCTGAAAAGATCAGCAGCTTTTCCTTCGGGTCGCGGCCGACCTTCTTCCACCAGTCGATGATCTTTTCGCCGCCTTCGATCGGTGGGGCGCTGTCGGGGCGGAAGCCTGTCCAGTCTGCTACCCAGTCTGGTGCATCCCTCAGAAACGCGGCAGTACCGAAAGCATCCGGCAGAACGATCAGCAGATTGCCGTGATAAAGCCGGTTCCAGTCCTTCAGCACCTGATAGGGGGAGTTACGCAGCTCTTCATCCGTCTGCGCCAACGCGGCGGCAACCATCGGAAGTTCATGCGCGTTGGTACCAACGGCTTCCAGATCGCTATCCATAGCAAGCAATACGTTGCTGGTACCGGTAAATCCGCTGCCAATACCTTCCTTCAATGCCTCGACGCACCAGCGCTGCCACAGGAAGCTGTGGCGGCGGCGGGTGCCGAAATCGGAAATCCGCAAACCGGGCAGCTCCCGCAGGCGTTGCACCTTTTCCCACATCCTGGCCTTGGCGCGGGCATAGATCACATCGAGCGTGAAATAACCGAGCGAACGCATGGCCGAGCGGGACCGCATCTCGTTAATGATTGCCAGCGCCGGAATCTCCCACATCGTGGTATCCATCCACTTGCCATGGAAATTCAATTCGTATTGCCCATTGCGCTTGGACAATTCGTATTCCGGCAGTTTGTAGTTGGAAAGCCAGGTGAGAAATTCGGGCTCGAAGATCTGGTTGCGGCCATAGAATGTATTACCCGCCAGCCAGATCATCTCCTTCTTGGAGAGACTGACTGTACGGGCGTGGTCGAGTTGCTCCCGCAGAGCACCTTCGTCGATCTCGTCCGCCAGCCTGACGCTGGTGGTGCGGTTGATCACGGAGAATGTCGCATCGACGTCCGGATAAAGCTTCCAGATCATCTGCAACATCAGAAGTTTGTAAAAGTCGGTGTCGATCAGACTGCGGATGATCGGATCGAGCTTCCAGCTGTGGTTATACACCCTGGTTGCGATATCGGTCTTGGTCATGCCTGCCCCTGTCCCGGTCGCCTGTGACCGGTCGGCCTCACTCGCTAAGGAGGCAAGCTAATGATCCTACCTCCCGGCAGCTTTATCGGGAAAAAAATCGATTAAGTCCAGACGCAGTTCAACTGTCGCAAACAGATCGAGAGCGTCAGTAACCCGTCGTTCTGTCGACGACGTGCTGCAGCGGCTCTCCTCGTTCGAAACGCCCCATCTGAACTTCCGCATTGCGGAGCAAAGCCCGGACATCGGACGCAGAGGCAGCGTGCGGCGTCACGATTACATTATCCATGGACCAGAAACGGCTGTCCGGCGACAGGGGCTCATGCTCGAACACGTCGAGAGACGCGCCGCCCAGAGTCTTTGCGTCAAGAGCCGCGATCAGATCCTTCTCCACCTGGCTACCACCACGTCCGGCATTGATGAAGACTGGCGCACCGAGTGCGCCGTTCTGGCGAAGTCTGGAAAAGAGCGAGCCGTTGAAGATGCCGCGCGTCTCGCCCGTCAGCGGCAAGAGCCCGACAAGGATGTCGGTGCGGGCCAGAAAGGCATCGAGTTCGGATGCATCGTAGGTTTCGATACCTTCGATGGCTTTTTTCGTCCGCGACCAGCCGATGACGTTGAAACCCATGATCTTCAGCTTGCGGGCGGAATCCTGCCCCAGGACACCGAGCCCCATGACACCGACGGTCAGATCCTTCGCTTCCGGCTGGTGCAATTCCTTCCAGATGCGAGCGCGCTGCTGCACGAGATAGGTCGGGGCCTGGCGCAGATGGCTGAGGCATTGAAGCACGACCCACTCGCTCATGCGGGTGGTGAGGCTCTCGTCGACAAAACGGACGATCGGGATATTCGGCAGGCCGGGCGTGGCGAGGATCGAATCGACACCGGCGCCGCCCGAAAAGAGCACTTTCAGCTTGGGGGCGCGCTCGAAAAGATTGAGGTCCGGTTTCCAGAGAAATGCATAGCTGGCGTTGGAAAGATCCGCCGCCTTGTCCGATGCGTGCAGGACCTGGCGTCCGGCAAGAGCACCGGCAAGCGCCTGATCCACATCACGGCGTTCGAATTTCAGGTCGATGACGACAGAACCTTTTTCAGACAAAGCTATTCCCACTTTTGTTACTGGCCAACGGCCCCGTTTTCGACCGCCTCGATATTGAACGCCGCAGCCATTAGCGCCTTGGTATAATCTTCCTTCGGTGCGCTGAAGATTTGTTCGGAAGGACCTTCCTCGACCACCTTTCCGGTGCGCATGACAATGACATGGTTGGCGAGCGCCTTCACCACCTTCAGGTCATGGCTGATGAAGAGATAGGCGAGATCATGCTTGGCCTGCAGATCGCGCAGAAGGTCGACGACCTGCGCCTGGACCGTCATGTCGAGCGCCGAGGTCGGCTCATCCAGCATGACGAAGCGGGGTTTCAGCACCATGGCGCGGGCAATGGCGATGCGCTGTCGCTGGCCACCGGAAAATTCATGCGGGTAACGCCAGCGGGTTTCGGGATCGAGACCGACTTCCTGCAGCGCCCAGGCAACGCGCTGATCCCGCTCGTCAGCCGAAAGCTGCCGCTCGTGGACCTTCAGGCCTTCGGCGATGATCTCGCCCACCGGCATGCGGGGGCTGAGCGAACCGAAGGGATCCTGAAACACCACCTGCAGACGATTGCGATATGGCAGCATCTGCTTGAAGGAGTGCCCGTTGATCGCATCGCCGATGAAGACGATCCGCCCTTCCGAGGCGATCAGCCTTGCCAGCGCCAGGCCGAGCGTCGTTTTGCCGGAGCCGGATTCACCGACGATGCCGAGGGTTTCGCCTGCACGAAGCGTCAGATCAACGCCATCGACCGCCTTCACGTGATCAACGACGCGGCGCATGAAACCGGCCTTGATCGGGAACCAGACACGCAGGTCCTTCGCTTCCATGACGACCGGATGTGCCGGATCGGCTGCCGGCGGTTCGCCTCTCGGTTCGGAGGAAAGCAGATGCTGGGTGTAAGGATGCTGCGGACGCTCGAAGACATCGGTGACCGAGCCTTCCTCGACGATCTTGCCCTTGGTCATGACACAGACGCGATCGGCGAACTTGCGAACGATGCCGAGATCGTGGGTGATGAACAGCATGGACATGCCGTGCTCACCCTTCAGCTTGCGCAAAAGCTCCAGAATCTGCGCCTGAACCGTCACATCCAGAGCGGTTGTCGGCTCATCGGCAATCAGCAGCTTCGGCCGGTTGGCGAGCGCCATGGCGATCATGACGCGCTGGCGCTGGCCGCCGGAGAGTTCATGCGGATAGGCGGTGAGGCGCTTTTCCGGCTCACGGATGCCGACCTGATTGAGCAGTTCCAGGATGCGGGCGCGGGCAGCGCTACCCACCATCGCCTGGTGCATTTCCAGAATCTCGCCGATCTGTTTTTCGATCGTGTGCAGAGGATTGAGCGAGGTCATCGGCTCCTGGAAAATCATCGTGATGTCGTTGCCGCGCACATGGCGCAGTTCCGCTTCAGATGCCTTCAGGAGATCCTTGCCCTGAAACAGGATTTCTCCCGAAGGGTGGCTTGCGGCCGGATAGGGCAGAAGCTTCAGGATGGAATTGGCCGAGACCGATTTCCCAGAGCCGGATTCGCCGACCAAAGCCAGAACTTCACCCGGCTTTATATCGAACGACACGTGATCGACGGCGAGCGTTTCCGTCTCGCCCTGATGAAAGGCGACGGACAGATCACGAACGGAAAGGAGTGCGTCTGTCATCATATCACCGGAACGTCTTGCGGGGGTCGAAGGCATCTCGCACGGCCTCGCCGATGAAGATCAGCAGAGACAGCATGATCGACATGGTGAAGAAGGCCGTCAGTCCCAGCCAGGGAGCCTGAAGATTGTTCTTGCCCTGAGCGATCATTTCTCCCAGCGATGGCGAGCCGGGCGGCATGCCGAAGCCGAGGAAATCCAGAGACGTAAGTGTGGCGATCGAACCCGACAGGATGAAGGGCAGGAAGGTGAGCGTCGCCACCATCGCGTTGGGCAGGAGGTGGCGATACATGATCGTCCAGTTGCCGACGCCGAGCGCACGGGCCGCACGCACATATTCGAAATTGCGGGCACGCAGGAACTCGGCTCTCACCACGCCGACGAGGCTTACCCAGGAGAAGAGCAGCAATATGCCGAGCAGGATGAAGAAGCCGGGCGGCAATATCGATGCGATGATCAGCAGGATGTAAAGGACCGGCATAGCCGACCAGATCTCGATGAAACGTTGCATCAAAAGATCGGTCCAGCCGCCGAAATACCCCTGCACGGCACCGGCTCCGACGCCGATGATGGCCGAGCAGATGGTGAGCGCCAGACCAAACAGGACCGAGATACGGAAACCATAGATCATCCGCGCCATGACATCGCGCGCCTGATCGTCGGTACCGAGCCAATTGAGATTACCCAGAATGCAGTTCGTATCCTGAACACCCTGCGGATAGGCCTTGCAGCGATCCGCCTTGTCCATCAGCCAGAAAGGCTCGGTCGGGGCGGAATGGGGGATCTGCGAATTGACCGTCTGGTAGGAATAGCGGATCGGCGGCCAGATCATCCATCCGTTGGCATTGATCTCTTCCTGGATGAAATCCGATCGATAATCTGTCGTCGCGAGAAAACCGCCGAACTTTTCTTCCGGGTAATCGACCAGAACCGGATAGAGGATCTCGCCCTTGTAGGAGGCGACGATCGGCCGATCATTGGCGATAAATTCGGCAAACAGGCTGAGCGTGAACAGGACCAGAAAGATCCAGAAGGACCAGAAGCCGCGCTTGTTGGCTCGGAAATTGGCAAGGCGGCGCTTCGTCGTCGGCGACAGGAACGGGCGCTTGGCGGGCGCGGCCGTTTCGACCGGCATAGCGGCAGAAGGGGCGTTCATCAGACATCCCTCCGCTCGAAATCGATGCGCGGGTCGATCCAGGTATAGATCAGGTCGGAGATGAGGTTCACGACAAGGCCCATCAGCGAGAAGATGAAGAGCGTGCCGAAGACGATCGGATAGTCACGATTGACGATCGAGAGGTAACCGAGCCTTCCCAGTCCATCGAGCGAGAAAATGTTCTCGATCAGCAACGAGCCGGTAAAGAAGGCAGAGATGAAGGCGCCGGGAAAACCGGCAATGACGATCAGCATGGCGTTGCGGAAGACGTGCCCGTAGAGCACTTGCCGTTCATTGAGGCCCTTGGCGCGCGCTGTCGTGACATACTGCTTCTTGATTTCATCGATGAAGGAATTCTTCGTAAGCAGCGTCGTGGTGGCGAAGGCAGAAAGCGACATGGCGATCAGCGGCAGGGTTAGATGCCAGAAATAATCACCGATCTTCTGATACCAGGTGAGATCGTCGAAATTGTCGGAGACGAGACCGCGCAACGGGAACCAGTCGAAAAAGGAACCGCCGGCGAACATGACGATCAGCAGAATGCCGAAAAGGAAGCTCGGAACCGCATAACCGACGATGATGATGCCGGAGGTCCAGATATCGAAGCTCGATCCGTCCTTCACCGCCTTGCGGATGCCGAGCGGGATGGAAATTAGATAGGAGACGATCAGGATCCAGAAGCCGAGCGAAATCGACACCGGCAGCTTGTCGATGATCAGGTCGATGACCGGCGTGTTGCGGAAGAAGCTCTCGCCGAAATCGAAGCGGATATAGTTCCACATCATGTCGAGGAAACGCGTCAGCGGCGGCTTGTCGAAACCGAACTGCTGCTCGAGCTTCTTGATGAATTCCGGATCGAGCCCCTGGGCGCCACGATAGCTGGAATCGGAACTTACGCCCTGAGCGGAGAGATCATTGCTGGCACCCGACAGGCGGTCACCTGAATCCTGCCCCTGGACCTGAGCAATGATCTGCTCGACCGGCCCGCCCGGCGCAAACTGCACGACAAGGAAGGAAATCCCCATGATGCCGACAATGGTCGGGATCATCAGCAGCAAGCGGCGTAGAATATAGGCGCCCATCAGAACACCCTGCCGAACGTTTCGGGCATATCACCGCGGGTCTGCGCAAAGATCAAGCGGGCTTCCTTCATGTTTAGGCGAATCAATCCGGCCATTTGGAACAGTTGCCCCTTCAAGGTGCAAGCATCTTACTTACCGGGCTGCTTGGCAAACCATGCGTCAGGAAAACCGGTACCGTATTCCGGCAGCTTTTCCGGGCGCGCAATCCGGTTCCAATAGGCGATCTTCTCCTCGCCGGAATAGAACATCGGCACGACATAATGGTTGGCAAGCAGCACACGGTCCATCGCCTTTACCGCAGCCACCTGTTCCTCGCGGCTTGGAGGGAAGACGATCTTGCGGATCAGGATGTCGACAGCAGGATCGGCGATCCCGGCATAGTTGCGCGATCCCTGACGATCGACTGATGCCGAGCCCCAATAGTCGTTCTGTTCGTTTCCGGGGTTCATGGTCTGCGCCCACACACCGAAAATAATGTCGTAATCGAAGCTGCGGACACGGTTGATATATTGTGAGGCGTCCACTGTGCGGATGCGTGCATCGATACCTATTCTCTTGAGGCTGTTGATATAGGGCGTGACGGTCCGCTCCTGCCCGGCATTGCTCAGCAGGATTTCAAAGCTCAGGGGCTGGCCGGTCTTGGTGTTGACCATGCGATTGCCCTTCAGCTCGTAGCCCGCCTGCTTCAGCAGACCGACTGCGGTGCGAAGGTTCTCTCGCACCTTGTTCGGATCGCCATTGACCGGGTTTGCATAGGGCTTGGTGAAGACTTCCGGGGGAACCTTGTCCTTAAGTTCATTGAGAATTTCCAGCTCCTTGCCCTCAGGCAGGCCGGAGGACGCAAGCTCCGTGCCCCAGAAAAAACTGTCGACCCGCTTCAAGCCGCCAAAGGCGAGGTTTTTATTGAGGTCCTCGAAGTCATAGGCATAATTCAAGGCTTCGCGGACCCGCGCATCCTTGAAGATGTCCCGGCGCATGTTCGGCACGAATGCCTGCATCACGCCGACAGCCCTGAATGGGTTCGTCAGCGCCTCCTTCGTTACCCGGCCATCCTTGACTGCGTCGAAATCATAGCGGGTCGCCCAGCGGCTGGAGCTGTTTTCCTGCCGGTAGTCGACATTACCCGCCCGGAACGCCTCGAACTGCACGTCGGTGTCGGAGAAATAGGTGTAGCTGATGGTACGAAAATTATGCTGGCCGCGGTTGATTGGCAGGTCCTTGCCCCAGTAGTCGTCGCGCAGCTCATAGCGAATGCCCGATCCGGGCTGAACCGAAGCAACCTTGTAAGGCCCGGACCCCATCGGCACTTCCAGCGACGTGCGGGAGATATCGCGCTTCTTGCCCTGACCGTCCGTCCCTTCCCACCAATGTTTCGGCAGGATCGGGAAGTCGCCTACGATCGAGGGCAGTTCCTTGTTGTTCTTCTCGTCGAAGCGGAAGGTCACTTCGCGATCACCGGTCTTTTCCGCTCCGGTCACATGCTGGTAATAACCGGAATAAAGGGCGCTGTGCTGCTTGAACATTTCCAGGCTGAAGATGACGTCTTCCGGGGTAACCGGCTGGCCATCGGCCCATTTGGCTTCCGGCCGCAGCCGGAACGTCACGGATGACATGTCGTCGGGATAGGCAACGGCCTCAGCCAGAAGGCCGTAGGTGCCGAAAACCTCGTTTTCCGAACGCTTCATCAGCGTATCGAAGATCATGGGAATGCCAACTGCCGGCGCGCCGCGATCGATCACCAGGTTAAGGTTGTCGAACGTGCCCTCCTGGGCAAGGCGAAGCTCACCCACCTTGGGAGCGTTGACGTCTACATAGGGAAGCGACTGGAAATCCGCCGGCAATTGCGGCTCGCCGACAACGGCCATGCCGTAACGCCATTTCGGCTCATCGGCCATTGCCCATGGCGCTATGAACGAAGCTGCCAATGCGACAACAAGACCTTTGCGGAGCCGGGTCAAATCCATGCTTTTCCCTTTGTGATTTTGATTTGTTGCAGCGAAGCATAGGGCAAAAGAGGGCAAAAAACAGGAGGCGCCGCTCACAAGCGATTTATCGCCTGCAGTCCGCGGGGCGCGATCTCCATTTCACCAAAATCGCATTTCAGACTAAACTAGCGACAAAAGTGATTTGCGGCGGAAGTTCATGAAATCGATTTCGAAGATGGTCCTCGGACTGGCGGCGACGGCTCTGTTATGCGGCTCCATCGCGGAGCCGTCGATGGCGCAGGACGGTACGCCCGCCAAGCAGCTCTTCGGCGCCGTGAAGCTGCCGAACGCTGCGTCGCCGGCCCCTCTCGGCTTCTACGCCAAGGGCTGCATGTCCGGCGCAGTGGCACTGCCGACGGACGGCCCGACATGGCAGGCCATGCGCCTTTCGCGCAATCGGCGCTGGGGCAATCCGGCGATGATCGATCTGCTCGAACAGTTTTCCCGCGATGCCGCAAGCCTCGGCTGGGGCACGGGCATTCTGGTCGGCGATATTTCTCAGCCCCGCGGCGGGCCGATGATCAATGGCCATGCGTCTCACCAGATCGGGCTTGATGCTGACGTCTGGTTCACCCCGAAGCCGGCCCAGCCTATGAGCGTGCAGCAGCGGGAAGACCTGCCGTTCACCTCAATGCTGGACAAGAGCAAGTTCCTGACGGTCGATTCGCGCAAGTGGACAAGCACGCATGCCCGCCTGGTGATGCAGGCCGCAAGCTATCCCCAGGTGCAGCGGGTGTTCGTCAACCCGGCGATCAAGAAGAAGCTTTGCCAGACCTGGACCGGCGATCGAAGCCTGCTCGGCAAGGTGCGGCCCGTCTACGGGCACGACGAGCATTTTCATATCCGCATGAACTGCCCGCCGGGTGCCGCAGGCTGCGAGCGGCAGGCGTCAACGCCGGTTACCGACGATTGCGACAGCAAGGCGCTCGCCTGGTGGTTCACCAAGGAGCCCTGGGCACCGCCAAAGCCGGCCGATCCCAACAAGAAACCCGTCAAGCCGCGCCAGGTCATGCTGTCGGACCTGCCGAAAGCCTGCTCCGCAGTGCTTGCCGGCCCGTCTCGCTCGGAAGCCGACGCGACCTTCGGAGGCCAGCCGGTCGCCTATTCGAGCCAGCCTTCCGTGCCTCAAGCCGTCGATCAGTTGGATGCAATCAGCTCCAATCCGGCCAATGTTCCGGCAGACATACCGCTACCCCGCGAGCGGCCTTTCCGTTAAGCCCGTTTGGCATCCGTAAGCTGCAGCGACAACGCCGAGCCTTCCCTTATCGACAACGGCACGATAGAAAGCCAAGGCAAATTAAGGTGGCCTGCAAAGGCCCGATGGAGGAATGCCTTGGAATCGGCCAAGCCGTGCATCGCGCTCATCGCGCATGATCTGAAAAAAGACGACATGGCGGATTTTGCCCGCCAACGCCAGGCGGCATTATCGAAGTTTCGCATCGTCGCAACGGGAACGACGGGCGGCCGCGTGCAGGAAGCTGCTCCAGGTCTCGATGTCACGCGACTGAAAAGCGGGCCGCTGGGCGGCGACCAGCAGATCGGCGCGATGATCGCAACCGGCGAGGTCAGCATGCTGGTCTTTTTCATCGATCCGCTCTCTGCACTTCCGCACGATGTCGACGTCAAGGCGCTGACGCGGCTTGCAACCGTCTATGACATCCCGATGGCGCTCAACCGCGCCACGGCAGAACATCTCATCGACTTTCAGTAATCCGCGAGATCCGCTCCCCATGGCCAATGTTCATTCCGAGGCACTGCCCTTTCCTATCCTGATCGGCGATATCGGCGGCACCAATGCCCGCTTCTCCATTCTTGTCGATGCCGAAAGCAAGGCAACAGACTTCGTCCATGTGCAGACGGCGGATTACGAGACGATCGACGACGCTATAGTCGACAAGGTCTTCAACAATCCCGAGCTTGCCAAGCCGCGTTCGGCAATCCTTGCCATTGCCGGTCCGGTCGACGGCGACGAAATCGATCTGACCAATTGCGACTGGATCGTTCGGCCGAAGAAAATGATCGGCGAACTCGGCTTTGACGCCGTGCTCGTCCTCAATGACTTCGAGGCTCAGGCGCTCGCAGTTGCGAGCTTGACCGATAGCGACCGCGAGCAGATCGGCCCGAATGCGCCCGCCGTCGATGCAACGCGGGTTGTACTGGGCCCCGGCACTGGTCTTGGCGTTGCAGGTCTGCTTCACGCCCAAGACACGTGGTTTCCCGTGCCGGGTGAAGGCGGCCATGTCGATATCGGCCCGCGCACGCCGCGCGATCTCGAAATCTTTCCGCATCTCGTCACGATCGAGGGGCGTGTCTCGGCCGAGGAAATCATTTCCGGACGCGGCCTCCTGCATATCTACAATGCGGTCTGCGCGGCTGACGGCGTCGCACCGGGCGTCAATCAGCCCAAGGATGTGACCGAAGAGGGCCTGAACGGGAAGAACGCCCAGGCTGCTGAGGCACTCGAACTGTTCGTGACCTATCTCGGCCGTCTTGCCGGCGATCTGGCCCTCATCTTCATGGCGCGCGGCGGCGTTTTCCTTGGTGGCGGGATTTCGCCAAAAATCCTGCCAGAGCTGAAGAAACCCACCTTCCGGGCGGCTTTCGAGGACAAGGCACCGCATAAAGAACTTATGAAGACGATCCCGACTTTTGTCGTCACACATCCGCAGGCAGCGCTCGCCGGCCTTGCCAGCTATGCCCGTACGCCCGCCTCCTATGGTATTGCTACCGAAGGCCGCTGCTGGCGTCGGTGAATGCCGGAAAGTCACACCATTAACGAATCCGGCAAGGTCGGCTGGCAAAACCAAGCCTAAGGGGTTAACAAGCCCCTTCTTGAGACTGCGCAGTGATACTGCCGAATTGGGACTTTCCATTGAAGGCTGAAAAAGAAAAAAAACGCCACGTTGATTCCAGCACCGTCGTCAGCGTGCTGAAGCGTATCATTTCGGAAAACGGCCGCGACCATATCCGTGGATATGTATTCGCGATCAGCTGTCTAATTGTCGTGGCGCTTTCAACCGCATTTACCGCCTGGATCATGGAGAAGGTTGTCAACGAGGCGTTTGCCAATCGTCGTGCAGATATCGTCTGGCTGATATGCGGTTCTATCCTTGCTGCTTTCGTGCTGCGCGGTTTCGCCACCTATGGCCAAGCGGTTGCGTTGTCGAAGATCAGCAACAATATCGTGGCGCGTTACCAGCGCCGGCTCTACAGCCATTTGATGACGCTTTCCGTCGGTTTCTTCTCCGAAGCCCGCTCCTCGCACCTTGCTGCCCAGATCAGCCAGAACATTGCCGGTATCCGCGACGTCATGAACCTCACGGTAACATCGACGGCACGGGATCTGTTGACGCTCGTTTCGCTGATCGGCGTAATGGTTTCGAAGGATTGGGTCCTATCGCTGATTGTCTTCGCCGTCGCGCCCCCTCTCCTTTACGCGCTTCGTTATGTTTCCCGCCGGCTTCGACTGGCAACTCGTGAATCCGTCGAGATCAACAGTCGGGTTCTTGGCGCCACGCAGGAAACGATCCAAGGCATCGCGGTGGTCAAGGCCTTCACCATGGAGCAAGAGCTCGAGAAGAAGGTCAACAAGATCATCCAGACAGCGGAAGCCCGCTCGAACAGGATCGCGCGGCTCTCCGAGCGCACCTCGCCGCTGACGGAAACCTTTGCCGGTTTCGCCATCTCGAGCGTGCTGGCGTATGCCGCCTTCCGTTCAATCTACAACAACGTGCCGCCAGGCGCCTTCTTTGCCTTCGTTACCGCGTTGCTGATGGCCTATGATCCTGCACGCAGGCTAGCCAAGCTGCAGGTGCAGATGGATCGTGCCGTGGTCAACGCGCAGATGATCTATGCCCTTCTCGACCTACAGCCTGCACAACGCGAAAAGCCAAGCGCCCCTGATCTTGCAGTCGGCGAGGCCAAGGTTGAGCTCAAGGATGTTGTTTTCTCCTACACTGATGGCGCACCTATCCTGCGGGGCGTGAGCCTGGTTGCCGAGGGCGGCAAGACAACGGCACTTGTCGGACCTTCAGGTGCCGGCAAATCGACGATCATCAATCTTATTCCACGCTTCTACGACCCGGCAGAAGGCGAGATCCTGATCGACGGGCAAAATATCGCCGACGTTACGAAATCCTCGCTTCGCCACCAGCTCGCTTATGTCTCGCAACAGCCCTACATGTTCGAAGGCTCGATCCGCGACAACATCCGATACGGACGTCCAGACGCAACCGACGAAGAGGTCGAGGAGGCAGCGAAACTCGCGCACGCGCATGAATTCATCATTGCCCAGTCCGAAGGCTACGACACATCGGTCGGCGAAAACGGTGTGACGCTTTCCGGCGGCCAGCGCCAGAGGCTTTCGATCGCCCGCGCACTGGTGCGCAATGCGCCAATCCTGCTGCTCGACGAGGCGACATCGGCGCTTGACAATGAGTCGGAAGCAGCCGTGCAGAAGGCGCTCGATACGGCTATGCGTGGCCGAACCGTGATCGTCATCGCGCACCGCCTGTCGACTGTCGTCAACGCCGACAAGATCGTGGTGATGCAGGAAGGCCGCGTCGTTGAGGAAGGCACGCATGAGGACCTTGCCCAGCGCAAGAACGGCCTCTACGCTCGGCTCAACAATCTGCAATCGCCGGAACATCATTAAGCAGGAACAGGCAGGACATGAGTGAAAACGAGATGAAGCTGGTCGTTGTTGGTGCCGGCGGCCGAATGGGCCAGGCGCTGATCCGCATCATCCACGAGACGCCCGGCGTCACTCTACATGCAGCTGTCTCGCGTGAAGGCTCGCCTTTCATCGGCAAGGATGCGGGAGAGCTGGCAGGCACCGGACCGCTCGGCGTTCCTGTGACCAGCGACCCGTTGCAAGCTTTCCTCAATGCGGAAGGCGTCATCGATTTCACCACGCCGGGTACCAGTGTCGCCTTTGCCGGACTGGCAGCGCAGGCACGCATCGTACATGTGATCGGCACGACCGGCTGCTCTGTCGAAGACGAGGAAAAATTCACCGCCGCAAGCCGCCATGCGCGGGTGGTGAAATCGGGCAATATGAGCCTCGGCGTCAATCTCCTGAGCGTTCTGACGAAACAGGCCACCCGCGCGCTGCCGGCAGAGGGCTGGGATATCGAAATCATCGAGATGCATCACAAGCACAAGGTCGATGCGCCGTCGGGCACCGCATTGCTGCTTGGCGAGGCTGCCGCCGAAGGGCGCGGCATCGACCTTGCGACGCAGTCGGTACGCGTCCGCGACGGCCACACCGGTCCACGCCCCGGCGGCACGATCGGATTTGCAACGCTGCGCGGCGGCTCCGTCGTCGGCGATCATTCCGTAATTCTGGCCGGCGAAGGCGAGCTGGTTACATTGTCGCACAGTGCCCGGGACCGCTCTATTTTCGCACGCGGGGCAGTTGCAGCCGCACTCTGGGCGCGCAATAAGAAGCCCGGTCAATATTCGATGCTCGACGTGCTCGGGCTCTCAAATCAATAATATACGGAGGTCTTTCTCATGAGCGGTACCCTTGTCCTCGTTCGCCACGGCCAGAGCGACTGGAATCTCAAAAATCTGTTCACCGGCTGGAAGGACCCTGACCTGACACCGCTCGGCATCCAGGAAGCAGAGACCGGCGGCAAGGCACTCGCCGAGACCGGCATCAAGTTCGACATCGCATTTACCTCCGACCTGCAGCGCGCCCAGAAGACGCTGAAGATCGTGCTCGACAATGTCGGCCAGCCGAACCTCGAGACGATCAAGGATCAGGCGCTCAACGAACGCGACTATGGTGACCTCTCCGGTCTCAACAAGGACGATGCCCGCGCCAAGTGGGGCGAGGAACAGGTTCATATCTGGCGCCGTTCCTACGACGTACCGCCTCCGGGTGGCGAAAGCCTGCGTGACACCGGCGCCCGCGTTTGGCCCTATTACCTGACCGAAATCCTGCCCCGCGTCCTTCGCGGCGAAAAGGTGCTGGTTGCAGCACACGGCAATTCGCTGCGCTCGCTGGTCATGGTGCTCGACAAGCTCACCAAGGAACAGATCCTCGGCGTCAACCTCGCAACTGGCGTTCCGATGGTCTACAAGCTCAATGCCGACTCCACCGTCGCTTCCAAGGAAGTGCTCGGCGATATGTCCGGCGCGCACTAAGCGCCAGTTGAGCCCGACAATTTTGACGCCAGCCGAGAGAGAATTTCGGCTGGCGTTTTCTATTTCTGCTGTGTCAATTCTCGATGGTGAACTGAACCGCGTCGGCCGGGAAACGGCTGACGGCATACTGGACCGGCACGCCATCGGGATCGACATTCAGCGCCCGCGTTACGAGCACAATCGCACCCGGTGACAGTTCCAGGGACGAGAGGTCGTCATTGTCCGCGTGGACTGCAGTGATTTCCGTCGAGGCGCGGACATAATCGGGCAAACCAACGGCGGCGAAGGCTGCGGTGATCGACCCGCTATCCTGATAGGCGTCGGCTATCCCGGCAAAGCGATCTGCGGGAAACCAAGTCGTCGCACGCGAAACAGGCCGACGGTCCGCTTTCCTCAGTGTTTCGAGGCGAATGAGCCGCGCACCAACGGGTAGTTTCAATCGCGCTGCGAGATCAACAGTTGCAGCTTCTTCGGACGAGGCGAGTAATATGCCTTCCTTTTCCCGCGCCTGATCGCCAATGCCTTGACTGAACCGCGTGCGCCGTGAAATCGGGAAATTCAGTCTCTCCTTGCGCAGGATAAGCGTCCCCCGCCCCTGCACGGCATGGACGATGCCTTCCTGGGCAAGGGCTGCCAGCGCACTGCGAACGGTGTGGCGGTTGACGCCGAACTGGGCCGCCAGCATCATTTCCGGTGGCACCTTGCCGGTGTCGTCATAGTCTCCGCCGGCGATGGCCGTGCGTATCCGGTCGGCAATCTGGCGCCAGAGCGCTACTCCGTTTTGCCGACGAACCGCCGCTTCTTGCATATCCATGTCACACGCTTGTTATATCGAAAAGTTATGGCTAATTTATCTTGTATAGTTGTCTATATCAATAGACATTTTGGAGATTGGCCATGAGTGTTGCAGAGCAGACCCTGCCGACCGAACAGGCAGGCCGCAGGCGGTGCGCTTCCCTTCTTGCCAGAGCGACGGCGGATGAACTTCACGCCGCCTGGGATGCATTAAAGGACAAGCCCGAGACGAAACCCGTGCGCGGTCCGGAGACCGGGCTGGTGATGGTTCGCGGACGTATCAGCGGCGGCGGCAGCCCGTTCAATCTCGGTGAAGCGACCGTGACACGCGCGACAGTCGCACTCGCATCCGGCACAGTCGGCCATGCACAAGCGCTCGGCACCGACAAGCAGAAAGCGAAGCTTGCGGCAATATTCGATGCGCTCTGGCAGGAGGATGCCACAAGAGATCACGTCGAAAACACCGTGCTTGCACCGGTCGAACATCGGGTTGAGGCGGAAAACAGGGCGAAGGCGGAAGAGACTGCCGCGACCCGTGTCGACTTCTTCACAATGGTTCGGGGAGACGACTGATGTCTGCAAATATTCAGGCCTTCACCGGCGGCTTCTCCGATCCGGTCTTCCAGTCCCAGAGCGTGTTTCGCATGCTGATGGACGGCATGGCGCGGCCGGGATCGATCCGGGCGATAGAGCATGATGCCGGCCAGCCCGATCCGCTTGGAGCAGCAGCCGGTGCCATCGCACTGACGCTTTGCGACCATGATACGCCGGTCTGGCTCAGTGCCAGCTTTGCCAAGTCGGCAATCGGCGAGTGGATCGGCTTTCATTCCGGCGCGCCGATAACCCGCGAGAAGGCAGAGGCCCGTTTCGCATTTGTGGAGCCGGGCGTGACGCCTTCCTCCTTCGGCCTGTTTTCGCTCGGCACGCAGGAATATCCGGACCGTTCAACGACGCTGGTCATCGAAGTGGCAGGGCTTGGTGAAGGTCAGTCCTTCACGCTGTCGGGACCGGGTATCCTTCAGTCCAAGACGGTCGAGATCGCCGGATTGCCCGAAGCGTTCCTGCGTTTATGGGCCGACAACCGGCCGCTGTTTCCGCGCGGCGTCGATGTGATCCTCACGGCGGGACGCAGTTTCCTGTGCCTTCCGCGCACGACGAAGATCGTGGCTTAAGCCTCAAGGAGAGTAGACCATGTATGTTGCCGTCAAGGGTGGCGAAGCTGCCATCAGCAACGCTCACCGGCTTCTCGCCGATCGGCGGCGGGGTGACCGCTCGCTGCCTTCCGTCACCATCGACCAGATCGCAGAACAGCTGGGCCTCGCCGTCGATCGGGTGATGGCTGAAGCCTCGCTTTACGACCGGTCGCTTGCAGCCCTTGCCGTGCGTCAGTCGCGCGGCGATCTGATCGAAGCGATCTTCCTCCTGCGCGCCTATCGCACCACCCTGCCCCGCTTCGGCAATTCGGTGCCACTCGACACCGCCGACATGCTGGTCGAGCGTCGGGTTTCCGCCACCTACAAGGATCTTCCAGGCGGACAGCTGCTCGGCCCGACTTTCGACTATACGCATCGCCTTCTCGATCCTTCGCTTCTCACCGACGAGGCCGTCGAAGAACCTGCCCGCAGGGATGCCAGCGAAGAAGAGATCATGCGCGTCTCCGACATTCTCGCGCATGAAGGCCTGATCGAGGCAGATGGGGATCTGCCTCAGGATCATCAGGCGGGCGATCTGACGCGTGAGCCGATGGAATTTCCGATGGGCCGCGACCTGCGTCTGCAGGCGCTCGCACGCGGCGATGAAGGTTTTCTTCTGGCGCTCGGTTATTCGACCCAGCGTGGCTATGGCCGCAACCATCCCTTCGTCGGCGAAATCCGTATCGGTGAAGTAGAGGTGGAGATGGAAATACCGGAACTCGGCTTTGCCGTTTCTCTCGGAAATATCCGCGTGACCGAATGCCAGATGGTCAACCAGTTCAAGGGTTCTTCAAAGGCGCCGCCGCAGTTTACCCGCGGTTACGGCCTCGTCTTCGGTCAGAGCGAACGCAAAGCGATGTCGATGTCGCTCGTCGACCGTGCATTACGTGCCGAAGAACTCGGCGAGGATATCACTGCGCCGGCGCAGGACGAGGAATTCGTCATTTCCCATTCCGACAACGTGCAGGCGACCGGCTTTGTCGAGCATCTGAAACTGCCGCACTATGTGGATTTCCAGGCAGAATTGGCCATGGTTCGCAGAATGCGCGCCGATATCCATGCTGCGCGCAGTCCTCAGCAAGGCGATGTAACGGAGGCCGCAGAATGACCGGATCACTCTCCGCCGCCACCACCACTGCATCCCGCGTCACCGCCGGCACCACTGTCGCCATTGCAGCCATCAGCCGCGATGACAACTGCCGTGCCTTCCCCGACACCACTTTTGTCGGTGGCGGATCGTGTGCGCTCCCTGTTGAGATAAAGGGGCAAGATGCCCAGAAAAAACAGCAGCGCGAAAGCGGCTGCTTGGAGCAATCCATTCGAAGTGACGGCGTCCATGACGACCTCTCCTCTCAGTGGCTTATGCAGGCACAGGATACTTCACTATGACGGACCTCGCCACCTACAATTTCGCCTACCTGGACGAACAGACGAAGCGGATGATCCGCCGCGCGATCCTGAAGGCAATATCGATACCCGGCTATCAAGTGCCGTTTGCATCGCGTGAAATGCCGATGCCCTATGGCTGGGGCACCGGCGGCGTGCAGGTGACAGCCGCGATCATCGGGCCGGAAGATGTGCTGAAAGTCATCGACCAGGGCGCCGACGACACAACGAATGCGGTCTCGATCCGCGCCTTCTTCCAGAAGGTCGCAGACGTTGCGGTAACGACGCATACCAAGGATGCGACGATCATCCAGACGCGCCACCGCATTCCAGAGCAGAAGCTCACCGAAGGCCAGGTTCTCGTCTATCAGGTCCCGATCCCCGAGCCGCTGCGCTTCCTTGAACCGCGCGAAACCGAGACGCGGAAAATGCATGCGCTGGAAGAATATGGCCTGATGCATGTGAAGCTCTACGAGGACATCGCCATCAACGGCCGCATCTCCAAGACCTATGCCTATCCGGTGAAGGTGGATGGCCGTTACGTGATGGACCCGTCGCCGACGCCAAAATTCGACAATCCGAAAATGCACATGTCTGACGCGCTGCAGCTGTTCGGAGCCGGCCGCGAGAAGCGAATCTACGCGGTGCCCCCGCATACGGAAGTCGTGAGCCTCGACTTCGAGGACTACCCGTTCGAGATCCAGACGTTCGAACAGGACTGCGCGCTTTGCGGTGCGCATGGCGTCTATCTCGACGAAGTCGTGCTCGATGACAAGGGTGGGCGAATGTTCGTCTGCTCCGATACCGACCATTGCGAGGACCGCCGCGAACATGGGCATGTCGGTGCAATGCTGGCACCAAATCAGGAGGCCGCGGAATGAGCGACAATCCCCTTCTCAAAGTCAGCGGTGTGTCGAAATTCTACGGCAGCCGGATCGGCTGCAAGGATGTCAATTTCGAGCTATGGCCGGGCGAAGTGCTCGCCATTGTCGGCGAATCCGGCTCCGGCAAAACGACACTTCTGAACTGCATCTCAACCCGCCTGCTGCCGACTGCCGGCAGTGTCGAATACAGAATGCGCGACGGCAATTTCCGCGATCTCTACCACATGAGCGAGGCGGAGCGCCGCTTCCTGATGCGTACCGACTGGGGCTTTGTCCATCAGAACCCGGCTGACGGGCTGCGTATGACGGTTTCTGCCGGCGCCAATGTCGGCGAGCGGCTGATGGCGGTCGGTGACCGGCATTACGGAAAAATCCGCGAGACGGCGACCGACTGGCTCGGCCGGGTGGAAATTTCCGCCGACCGGATCGACGACCAGCCACGCTCTTTTTCGGGTGGCATGCGCCAGCGCCTGCAGATTGCCCGCAACCTCGTCACCGGCCCGCGCCTCGTGTTCATGGACGAACCGACCGGCGGTCTCGATGTTTCGGTGCAGGCACGCCTGCTCGATCTGGTACGCGGGCTCGTCAACGATCTGGGCCTGGCCGCGATCGTCGTTACCCATGACCTAGCGGTTGCGCGGCTTCTTTCGCACCGGATGATGGTCATGAAGGATGGCCACGTGATCGAACACGGGCTGACCGACCGGGTGCTCGACGATCCGCGCGAGCCCTATACCCAGCTTCTCGTTTCCTCGATCCTGCAAGTATAAGGAGCTACCGATGGCTACCCCCCTCGTCGTCTCGGAAGTCTTCAAGAGCTTCACTATGCACCTGCGCGACGGCATCAAGCTGCCGGTCGTCAACGATGTGAACTTTTCGGTCGCCGCCGGCGAATGCGTCGTGCTCGGCGGTCCTTCGGGCATCGGCAAAAGCTCGATCCTGAAAATGCTCTACGGCAATTATGCCGTGGATGCCGGCCAGATCCTTGTCGACCATAAGGATCGCATCGTCGATATCGCCAGTGCCGATCCACGCACGATCATCGACGTGCGCCGCCACACGATGGGCTATGTCAGCCAGTTCCTGCGCACCGTGCCGCGCGTTGCCGCGATCGATGTCGTTGCCGAACCGCTTGTCGTGCGCGGCGTAGAGGCAGCTATTGCGAAAGAGAATGCGGCCGAGCTTCTTTCTAGGCTCAACCTGCCGCGCGAATTGTGGTCGCTGCCGCCATCTACCTTCTCCGGCGGCGAGCAACAGCGCGTCAATATCGCCCGCGGTTTCATCACGAGCCATCGCGTACTACTTCTCGATGAACCGACCGCCTCGCTCGACGCCACCAATCGCCGCGTTGTGGTCGATATGATCGCCGCGAAGAAGGAAGAGGGCGTCGCCATGCTCGGCATCTTCCATGATGAGGAAGTGCGCGAGGCAGTCGCAGACCGCATTCTCGACGTCAGCGCCTTTTCTCCACGAAAGGCCATTGCGGCATGAGCAGGAAACTGACCGAGGCGCCAAATATCCACGAAACGGCAAGCGTGACGAACGCGACGCTCGGACGCTACACGGAAGTGGCCGAGCGCTGCCGCCTCGATGAAGTGGAATTCGGCGACTATTCCTATATCGAGCGCGACGGCTCGATCTGGTGCGCCACGATAGGCAAGTTCGTCAACATTGCCGCCGCAGGGCGTATCAACGCCACCAACCATCCCATGCAGCGCGCAACGCTTCATCACTTCACCTATCGCGCCGCCTATTATTGGGATGACGCGGATATGGAACAGGAGTTCTTCGACTGGCGTCGGGAACACCGGATCACGATCGGTCATGACGTCTGGATCGGCCACGGCGCCACTCTGCTGCCGGGCGTGAGCGTCGGAAATGGCGCGGTGATCGGCGCCGGCGCTGTCGTCTCCAAGGATGTCGCGCCTTACACCATCGTCGGCGGTGTGCCGGCCAAACTGATCCGCGAGCGCTTTACCAAGAAAATCGGAGAAGAAATGGACCGACTTGCCTGGTGGGATTGGGATCATAAGAAGTTACGCAGCGCCCTCGAAGACTTCCGGGCGCTTTCGGCTGAGGATTTTCTTGTGCGCTATGCGTTGTAACGAAAGCGTTACAAGACCGTCACGCTTGTAATCAAACTGACATCGAATCGACATTCAGACTTCATCAACCAAGTCTAATCCGATCCCCACCAGGGGATTGGACAGGCATTAGAACATGAAGTTTGAACTGAGGAATATCACTCGACGTTTCGGCGATCGTATCGCGGTCAATGCCGTCAATGTAGAGATTCCCCAGGGCCAGATGGTCGGCATTATCGGCCGGTCCGGCGCCGGTAAGTCCACCCTTCTGCGGATGATCAACCGCCTGCAGGAGCCGAGCTCCGGCTCGATCCATTTCGGTGATGCCGAAGTATCGTCGCTGAAGGGCGCTGCCTTGCGCAACTGGCAGCGTGATTGCGCGATGATCTTCCAGCAGTTCAATCTCGTGCCGCGTCTCGACGTGCTGACCAATGTCATGCTCGGCCGGTTGAACCACCGTTCGACGGTCATGAGCCTGCTCAACATCTTTTCCGACGACGAGCGACTGGCGGCCATTGCTGCTCTCGAACGCCTCGGCATCGAACAGACCGCGATGCAACGCGCCGGCACGCTTTCCGGCGGCCAGCAGCAGCGTGTCGCGATTGCCCGTGCGCTGATGCAGTCGCCGAAGATGCTTCTCGCAGACGAGCCGATCGCTTCTCTCGACCCGCTCAACGCCAAGATCGTGATGGACGCGCTGCGCGACATTAACGAGCGCGAAGGCATCACCGTCATCACCAACCTGCACACGCTCGATACGGCCCGCAGCTATTGCGAGCGGATCATCGGCATGGCCCATGGCAGCGTTGTCTTCGACGGCACACCGTCAGAACTCACGGCGGCTGCTGTGCAGGAAATCTACGGCTCCGACAAGGACGGTGCCGGCATCGACGAAACGATGACCTCGACCAGCATCAACATTCCCGCAGCCCAGGCTGGCCGGGAACAGCAATCGGGCGGGATCGGCTCGCTGGCAAGCGCCAGCGCCTGATACCCGCACCCAGATCGACAGCCCGCGTAAAGGGCACACCATTCATTCATGACCCAACTCCGGATGATCCGGAAACAGGAGATCACCATGCTGAAGAAAGTTCTTCTTGCTGCCGTCGCGATGAGCGTCGTTGCAGGCTCCGCAATGGCACAGGACGTCAAGGTTCTGCGCATCGGTCTCGACGGCTCGGAAAACGAAGCCGACCAGATCCGCAACACCCAGTGTGTCGCCGATGGCCTGAAGGCCTTCACCGGCGTTCCGGAAGTGCAGATCTTCCCGTCGCCGGACTATAACGGCGTCATCCAGGGCCTGCTCGGCGGCACGATCGACATCGCTTCGATGGGCGCCTCCTCCTACGCCGCTATCGCGCTGAAGGACCCGAAGGCTGTCGACCCGATCCTGACCTACACCCAGTCGGACGGCTCCAGCGGTTACTACTCCATCATGGTTGCCCGCAAGGACAGCGGCATCAAGACGCTGGCCGACGCCAAGGGCAAGAAGATCGGCTTCGCCGACCCGGATTCGACGTCTGGTTACCTCGTCCCGAACGTTGCCCTGCCGAAGGAAATCGGCGCACCGGTCAAGGAATACTTCTCTGAAAGCGGCTTCGGCGGCGGTCACGAGAACCTCGTTCTCGCCGTTCTCGACAAGAAGTTCGACGTCGGCACGACCTTCGGTTCGGGCGTTGGCAAGTGGGAAGACGGCTATACCGGCGGCAACCTGCACCAGATGGTCAACAAGGGCATCCTCGACATGGACGATGTTGTTGAAGTCTGGAAGTCGCCGCTGATCCCGAACGGCCCGCTGATGGTCAACAACAAGCTGCCGCAGGAAATGCGCGACAAGGTCGAAGCTTTCTTCATGGAACTTCCGAAGAAGGACCACGATTGCTTCAAGGCCTACACGCAGGGCGACAACAAGGAATACATCAAGGTCGATCAGTCCTTCTACCAGACGATCATCGACGCTCGTAAGTCCGTTATCGGCGGCTGATTTTCCTTACCCCTTATCAGGCGGCGGCGCTCCAAAGGCGCCGCCGTTTCTACAAGCGAGAGCGCGGATCATGGCGACCATCAGCGAAAGCAACAATAGCAGCCCCAGAGGCGAGCTAGGCCCGGCAGCATCCATGGTGATGCAGCATTACCGGCAGCAGCTGCGGACGCGCCGCATCTATACCGCCATCTCGATTGCCGTCTTTCTCATCGTGCTCTTCTATTCGCTGCAATTCGCAAATGATGCGAATGCCGGCAAGTTCTTCGAGCGTCTGCCCTATTTCTTCGATTTCATCCGCAGCTTCGTGCCGGATAGCCCTATGGAAATCTTCCGGGCAATGTTCGACCTGCCGTCGCCCTATGCGGATGGCTCGCTCAAATACAATTACACGGCCGATCGCCACTATATCACCGACACGCTTTATATCCCGAACTTCATCTACCAGCTGGTGATCACCATCAACATCGCACTGGTTTCGACCATTATCGGTGCGGCGCTCGCCTTTCTGCTCTGCTTTTTCGCATCGACCAATCTGGTTGGCGCCGGCGCGACCCGCTTTGTCGTGCGTCGCATCATGGAAGTGATGCGCGCCTTTCCGGAAATCGTCATCGCCGGCCTTCTGACCGCGATCCTGTCGATCGGCCCGATTGCGGCGATCATCGCGATCACCGTCCATACGATCGGCGCGCTCGGAAAGCTGTTCTTCGAAGTGGTGGAAAATTCCGACATGAAACCGGATGAAGGCCTGCGGGCCGCCGGTGCAAGCTGGGTCGAGCGCGTGCGTTTCGCCATCGTTCCCCAGGTCCTGCCGAATTTCGTCTCCTACACGCTGCTGCGCGCAGAGATCAATGTGCGCGCTTCGACGATCATCGGGGCCGTCGGCGGCGGCGGTATCGGTGAAGTCTTCCGGCTTGCAATCGGCCGCGATCATGCCGCCAAGACCTATGCGATCATCATCCTGCTGCTTGTCAGCATCATCCTCATCGACCAGTTTTCCGCCTGGCTTCGCCGCCGGCTGATCGGCCACCAGTCCTTCGAATTCGGCAGGGGAGCAGCCTGATGATCTCTTCGGTTCCCTCGATCAATGCATCCGACCGCGAGCGCCTGCGCGCAGCACATCCGGAAGTGTTTCACCGCTCCTTCCTGAAGCGTTACGGCCTGCTTGTCGGGTCCGGCATCGTGACCCTCTACCTCGTGGTCTGCTTCTTCGCCTTCAATGTCGGCCCGGCCTTCATGAACGGCCAGTGGGATCGTGCGTCGCTCTATATCCAGGACTGGTATTCCTGGCGCGCACAGCCACGCCTGCGCTTCGAGGATAACGGAACGGTTCGGGCGCAATGGTCTAGCCGCGGCCAATATGCCCAAGGCGCGGAGATCTTCTGGCTGAAGCCGACCGCGACCGGCGGCTATACTGTGACCTATGGCAGCGATGACGACCGCCTCGAAGTGACCCCGAGCCGTGTCGACGTTTATGTCAACGGCACGGCCTATCCCGTGACGATCACCGAGGATGCGGCAACGGCACCGGCTAATGCCCCTTCCGCAATCCAGCAGGACGGCAACAAGGTTATCGTGCATTACGGCTTTGAAGGCCAGGCCGAAATCCGCACCTCTCAGGTTTATATCCAGCGCCGCTTCCTCGGCTGGGCGAATTTCCTGTTCGACACGAAATCCGATTTCTGGGGCAAGAGCTGGGGCCAGCTGATCAGTCTCGCAACGGTCGGCGAGCGGGTTGATCCTGCACGTTCGAACATTTCCCACATGGTCGACGATTTCCTCGGCAACAATGTCTGGCAGCATGCCGACATCCTGTGGAAGCTGATGCAGACGCTGGTCATGGCCTTTGTCGGCACGTTGCTCGGTACGATCTTCGCCTTCCCGCTCGCCTTCATCGCGGCGCGCAACATCACGCTGAACCGCGCTGCCAACTGGGGCATGAAGCGACTGTTCGACTTCCTGCGCTCCGTCGACATGCTGATCTGGGCACTTTTCTTCACCCGCTCCTTCGGCCCCGGACCAATCCCCGGCATTGCGGCGATCTTCTTCACCGATGCCGGCGCACTCGGAAAGGTCTATGCGGAAGCGGTGGAGAATGTGGACGACAAGCAGCGCGAGGGCGTGAAGTCAGTCGGAGCATCGCCGGTCATCGTCAACCGCTTCGGCGTCGTGCCGCAGGTCCTGCCGGTATTCATCTCGCAATCGCTGTATTTCTGGGAATCGAACACCCGTTCGGCAACGGTCATCGGCGCCGTGGGTGCCGGCGGTATCGGTCTCAAGCTTCTGGAAGCGATGGGCACCAATGCCGACTGGGACAAGGTTGCCTATATGGTTCTGCTCATCCTGTTCGTGGTCTTCCTGTTCGACAACGTGTCGAATGCGATCCGCTCGCGACTGATCGGTGGCCCTACGCATTAAAGCGCATCCGCATCATCATTCTGTCATGGAAATCTTTTAGGCGCAGGGTCTGTTTCCCGGCGTGGCGGATGTCTAGACTTCCGCCTTCTATCCTTCCCTGATTCCGGACCGATGCCTTGCGTTACGCTCTCTATTTTTCCCCTGCTGCGGACCATCCGCTGACGAAGACTGCATCCCGCTGGCTCGGCCGCGACGCGTTTACAGGCGAGGCGTTTGCGACGCCCGACGTCGCCGGACTTTCGGTGGAGGAGGTTCACGCGCTTACCGCCGATCCTCGCCGCTACGCCTTTCACGCGACATTGAAGGCACCATTCGAACTTGCTGAAGGCAAAACCGAAGCAGCCTTGATCGAAGCTTTCGAAGAGTTTGCCGCGACGACTGAGGCATTCGATATTCCGAACGTGATTGTCGGCCAGCTCGGCCGGTTCTTCGCGCTGGTACCGGATCGGGTCTATCCCGAGCTGCAGGACTATGCTGCCCGCATCGTCGAGGATTTCGAGTCATTCCGGGCGCCACTTTCGGATGCCGATATCGCCCGCCGCAAACCGGAAACGCTGTCGCCGCAGCATCGCGACAACCTGATGCGCTGGGGTTATCCGCATGTGATGGACGAGTTCCGCTTTCACATGACGCTGTCCGGCCAGGTTCCGCCCGAACAGGCGCCTGCCATGCGCGCCGCACTCGAGCCGCGATTTGCCGAATTCACCAACAGGCCGCTTTCCATTAACGGCATCGCGCTCTTCGTCGAGCCTGCCCGCGGCGCAGATTTTATTGCCCATCGCTGGCTGCCCCTGAAGCCGGCTTCCGAGATCAGAAAGACCGCCTCATGACCGAGACCGTATTCAAGAATGCCCGCATCGTGCTGGAAGACAGTGTTATCTCCGGCTCCGTGCAGATCCGTGACGGCAAGATCGCCGACATTTCCGAAGGCAGCGTTCAGACCGGCGAGGATTTCGAGGGCGACTACCTGATCCCGGGTCTGGTCGAACTTCATACCGACCATCTCGAGACGCATTACTCTCCTCGTCCCGGTGTGCGCTGGAACCCGACCGCTGCAATCCAGGCCCATGACGCGCAGATCGCCTCTTCCGGCATCACCACCGTGTTCGACTGCCTGCGCATGGGTTCGGACGAAGACGGCGGCTTCGAGCATGGCGAAATGCGCGACATGGCCGACGCCATCCAGACAGCCGAACGCGAAGGGCGGCTGCGCTCCGAGCACCTGATCCATCTGCGTTGCGAGGTTTCAGCGGATAACGTTCTGGAGCATTTTGCCGATTTCGAGAATGACAGCCATGTCCGTCTCGTGTCGCTAATGGACCACGCTCCCGGTCAGCGTCAGTTCCAGACCATGGACCAGTACATCTTCTATTATCAGAAGAAGCGCGGCCTGACCGATGAAGCCTTCAAGATCTTCGTCGACAAGCGCGTGGCAGAATCGCAGCGCAATTCGACGCCGCACCGTATCGCGATCGCCAAACATTGCGCAGAACGCGGCATCACCGTTGCAAGCCATGACGACGCAACGCTCGATCATGTCGACGAGGCGATCGAAAACGGCGTCAAGCTTGCCGAGTTCCCGACCAGTTTCGAAGCTGCCGCCGCCTCGCACAAGGTCGGCATGAGCGTGCTGATGGGCGCGCCGAACGTGGTACGCGGCAAGTCGCATTCCGGCAATATCGCCGCCCGCGACCTTGCTGCCGGAGACGTTCTCGATGTGCTGTCATCGGACTACGTGCCTCTCAGCCTGCTTTACGCGCCCTTCATTCTTGCAGACGATGTCGAGGGGATCTCTTTGCCGAAGGCAATCGCCATGGTGACCTCCACCCCGGCCCGCACAGCTGGCCTTGCCGATCGCGGCCGGATCGCGACGGGGCTGCGTGCTGACCTCGTCCGGGTTCACCGCGAGGCAGGCGTTCCGGTATCGCGCGCCGTATGGCGGCAAGGGCGCCGGGTGGCGTAATGGACGGATCATCCGAACCCCGCAGAAAAGCCGGTGAAGGCTGCATGATCGCGGTCGTCGGCCCCAGTGGGGCCGGCAAGGATACGCTGATGGCTTACGCAGCCCGCGCCTTCTCGGATCGCACTGATGTGGTGTTTACCCGTCGCGTGATAACCCGTGATGCCGCTGCAGGCGGCGAAGATCATGATGGCGTCTGCGAAGCCGAGTTCGAAAAGCTCAAAGCCGATGGCCGCTTCGCCGTTTCATGGGAAGCTCACGGATTGCATTACGGCATACCCGTCGAGACGAAGAATGCCGTGGCGAACGGCGCGGTCGTTATAGCAAACGGATCGCGCTCGGCGCTCGGCCTGTTCGGGCAAGCCTATCCGAACCTCGTCGTCATCAACGTAACAGCACGCGCCGAAGTGCTGGCACTGCGACTTGAAGCGCGCGGGCGAGAAAGCAGAGAAGACATTCTGCGCCGGCTGAACCGGAGCTCGCTTGGTGTGATCGGCGACTATAAGGTCATCACGATCGACAATAGCGGTGAAATAGAAATTTCGGGCAAAGCGATTGTCGACGCCGTTTCGACTTTATTATCCCAGTCTTTCATTCCCAGAGAAAAATAAAACCTGACACGCTTTAAAGTTCCAATGGCTCCCCTACCTGTTTTATTCGGCATGCCTAATAGAGGTGGAGCCAAATGGAGCTGGGGCGGTGATAGAAACACGAGCAAGGGATGGGGCGGAACCTGACGGTGTGGCAAATCCGGATCTCGAGGCACGAATAGTCGTGCTGGAGATCGTCGCCATGACCGCGTTGGCGTTGACGCTCGACACCTCCGACAATGGCAACTCCGATCAGGCCCGCGGTATAGCGGCACTAATCCAGGATACCGTGCGACAACGATCGCGCGAAGTCGGCCTGACGAAGTCTGCCCAGGAAACGGCGGACACCTATGCCGAGGAGCTGTTGTCCACGGCACTGACTTCTCTTTATCCGGATAGCGGGTCCGCCTGAGCGGCGTTCCGGATCGTTAATCGAACGGAGACTGGGCGCGTCAGTGCGCCTCGTCCCAATTTGACGCGGCCCGCGCATCAACCTTGAGCGGCACCTTCATCGAGATGGCGGGCATTGCTGCCTGTTCCATGGTCGAGACGATGATCGGCATGGCCTTTTCGACGTCCGCATCCTCGACTTCGAAAATCAGTTCATCGTGGACCTGAAGCAGCATGCGCACACGTTCGCCAAGCCCGGCTTCAGCCAGTACCTGCTCCATCTTCACCATGGCACGGCGAATGATATCTGCCGCAGATCCCTGGATCGGTGCGTTGATCGCCGCACGCTCGTTGAAGGCGCGCATCGAAGGGTTGGACGACTTGATTTCCGGGTAATGGGCGCGGCGGCCGAAGATCGTCTCCACATAGCCATGCTCGCGAGCGAAGGTCTTGGTGCTATCCATGTAGTCACGGATGCCCGGGAAGCGCTCGAAGTATTTCTTGATGTAGTCGCTCGCCTCGGACCGCTCGATCGACAACTGATTGGCAAGGCCGAAGGCGGAAATGCCGTAGATGATGCCGAAATTGATCGCCTTGGCGCGGCGGCGCACTTCGCTCGGCATGCCTTCGACCGGAACGCCGAACATTTCCGACGCTGTCATGGCATGGATGTCGACGCCGTCCTCGAAGGCCTGGCGAAGCTGCGGGATGTCAGCCACATGGGCGAGCACGCGCAGTTCGATCTGGCTGTAGTCGGCGGACAGAAGCTTGTGTCCCGGCGAAGCAATGAAGGCAGTGCGGATCTTGCGGCCTTCTGCCGTCCTTACCGGAATGTTCTGCAGGTTCGGTTCGGAGGACGACAGGCGGCCGGTCGTGGTCGAGGCCAGAGAATAAGAGGTGTGAACCCGTTTGGTCTCGGGATGGACATAACCCGGCAATGCGTCGGTGTAGGTGGACTTCAGCTTGGTCAGCTGGCGCCAGTCGACAATCTTGCGCGGCAGTTCAGCGCCTTCGGCCGCCAGGTCTTCCAGAACCTGCGCAGACGTAGACCATTGGCCGGTCTTGGTCTTGGAACCGCCCGGCAGCCCCATCTTGCCGAACAGGATATCGCCGAGCTGTTTCGGAGAACCGATAGTGAATTTTTCGCCGGCGAGTTCGTAGATCTCGTCTTCGAAGGCCGCTGCCTTCTGCGCCAGTTCGCCGGAAAGGCGCGACAGGATCTGCCGGTCGATGGAGATGCCGCGCTCTTCCATGCGCGCCAGAACCTCGACAAGCGGACGCTCAAGCCGTTCATAGATACGGGTGAGGCCCATGGCAGCCAGTTGCGGCTTCAGAACCATCCAGAGGCGCAGCGTCACATCGGCATCTTCGGCGGCATAGGTCGTCGCGCGGTCGATATCGACGAAATCGAAGGTGACGCCGCTCTTGCCCGAACCGGCCACATCCTTGAAGGCGATCGGCTTATGGTTCAGCCAGCGCTCGGAAAGCGTGTCCATGCCGTGCGTGGTCTTGCCGGCGTCCAGCACATAGGACATCAGCATCGTATCGTCATAACCCTTCACGGTGATGCCGTGGCGCTTCATGACGAGGTAGTCGAATTTCAGGTTCTGCGCGACCTTGAGGACCGACGGATCTTCCAGCAGCGGCTTCACGCGGTCCAGCGCATCGCGGGTGGACAGCTGGTTTTCTGCGATACCACCGCCGAGCAGATCGCCGACGCCGGTCTTGTGGGTGAGCGGCACATAGGCGGCGCGGACATCGAGCCCGGACGGGTTCTCGCTGTTATCCGCAATGGCGAGGGAGAAGCCGACCAGTTCCGTCTGCATCGGATCGAGTGAATTGGTCTCTGTATCGAAACCGACGAGACCGGTTTCGCGAGCGGCCCTGATCCATTCGTCGAGAACCGCGGCATCGCGGATCGTTACATATTTGGTCGTGTCGACCTTGGCATTGGCGAAAGCGGCAATCCGTGCATCGGCAAATCCGGCAGGCGTATCGCCGTCCGCTGACGAGGCTGCAGTGCTTGTGGTGGAGGCTGCCGTGGCTGCAGGTTCTGCGCCATCGACGACCGTACCGGCATCAAGATCCGGGCCACGGGCGTCTGCGCCCCATTCCACTTCGATCACTGCGGGTTCGATGGCGTTGGCATCGCATTCGCAGGCTGCGGCCACACGTCGGGTCAGGGTGCCGAATTCCATTGCCTTCAGGAAGGCGACGAGCTTCGGCCCGTCCTGCGGCTCGAGGAACAGCGCGTCGAGATCGAGTTCCAGAGGAACGTCGGTCCGAAGTTCCACCAGCTGGCGTGAAAGGCGTGCGAGGTCGGCATTGGCGATGATGTTTTCGCGGCGCTTGACCTGCTTGATCTCACCTGCGCGCGTCAGCAGCGTATCGAGATCACCGAACTCTTCGAGAAGCTGAGCTGCGGTCTTCGGGCCGATGCCGGGAATACCCGGAACGTTGTCGACGGAATCACCGACCATGGCCTGGAGATCGATCATCTTTTCCGGCGGCACGCCCCATTTTTCGATGACTTCGGGAATGCCGATCTGTTTGTCCTTCATGCTGTCATACATGTGGACCATCGGCGTCACGAGCTGCATCAGATCCTTGTCGGAAGACACGATGGTGACGTCTGCGCCAGTGGCTTCCGCCTGACGGGCGTAAGTCGCGATGATGTCGTCGGCTTCGAAACCCTCGGTCTCTATGCAGGGCAGATTGAAAGCGCGGGTCGCCTGACGGATCAGGCCGAATTGCGGGACCAGCTCTTCCGGCGGTGCCGAGCGGTTTGCCTTGTAAGCATCATAGAGATCCTTGCGGAAGGTTTTCGACGAATAGTCGAAGATGACCGCAAAATGGGTAGGCGTCACGCCGACGGATGTGTCACGCGCATCGGTGAGGAGCTTCCAGAGCATGTTGCAAAAGCCGGACACCGCACCGACCGGCAGGCCATCGGTTTTGCGCGTCAATGGCGGCAATGCGTGGAAGGCACGGAAGATGAATCCGGACCCGTCGACTAGGAAGAGGTGATCGCCTTTTTTCATGGGCATGAAATAGCGTGGCACAGGATCGGCGTCCATGAAAACTTCTCGGGAACCAAGCCAGCAGACCTTGGCCTACCTTACCGAATTGTAATCCAGCTTTCCCTTGAAAAGCCGCAATCCGCCCCTCATTTCAGGATTACCGGCGATTGTAACGCCGCAGTCTGGCAGAAGGCCCGTCCCCCGCCTCACCAGACCGGACAAAGGCCTACCCCCCTCTCCGGGTCTTTGTCCTGCTATAAGAAACGCCGCGGCTGTCCCCCTCCCAGCCGTGGCGTTTTTATTTGCGCTACTTCCGGCATCGGCCGCCGAATTATCAGTGCCCATCTTGCCAACATCGCGCCTGTGCCCCAATCTCATAAAAGCATTGCCTGATATCGATTATCGTCTGCCAGCCAAGCTGGTTCCCTTGAGAGTAGTGGCGGAGGCCATGGGATTCGATCGCTCGCAGTCGGCTACCTATCTGGCCGGTCAGCTCGCCAGGGTGTTTTCACGATCGCTGCAGAAGCGTGCGGCGTCACTGGGCTTTTCTCCCGGGCAATTCCCCGTCCTGCTTGAGCTTTGGCAGGAGGATGGCCTGACCCAGAAGCAGCTGCTGGACAAGCTTGAAGTGGAGCAGGCAACGCTCGCCAATACGCTTGCCAGAATGGAGCGCGATGAGCTGATTGTGCGCACACCGCATCCAACCGACAAACGCGCCCAGATTATCACCCTGACGGAACTCGGAAGATCGCTGGAAACCAGCGCTGTCGATGCAGCCGCCGAGGCAGACAGCGCGCTGTTTTCCGGCTTCCGCTCCTTCGAGCGCGAGCTGATGATGGAATATATGCGGCTTATCATTTGCAATAGCCGCAAGGCATGACGGAAAAGACTGCCCGAACCGAAGTCCGGGCAGCCTCTCCCGAAACCCTCAAGGCTGCACGACCATGGCCGAGAAGGGCCAGACATAGGCCTGCAACGTCACCAGAAGGCCGACAAGGCAGGCAAGCACAATCGAGTGCCAGAAGACGAAGCGCAGGATACTGCCCTCATGCCCGAACCAGCCCGTCGCGGTGGAGGCAACAACGATCGACTGTGCGTCGATCATCTTGCCCATGACGCCGCCCGACGAGTTGGCGGCCCCCATCAGGATCGGCGATAGACCGAGCTGTTCGGATGTCACCTTCTGCAGGTTGCCGAAGAGGATGTTCGACGCCGTGTCGGATCCAGTGAGCGCCACGCCCAACCAACCGAGCAGCGTGCCGAAGAACGGGTAGAAGACACCGGTCGCGGCGAAGGCCAAGCCCAGAGTGGAGTCGATGCCCGACAATCTTGTCAGCGTGCCAAGCGCCAGCATGGCCGAGATGGTGATAAGCGAATAGGCGCAGAGTTTTATCGTCTTCGCATAGGTCTTCAGCATCCCACCCGGGGTGAAGCCCATCGCGAAACCGGACAATACGGCGGCGATGAACATGCCGGTACCCGTATAGGACAGCCAGGTGAACGAGAAGGCGGCGGCCTCGGGTGTGGGGCCCGGGGCCACGGGCGGCATCTTGGCGATCATCTTGTCGAGGCCCGGAACGGGATAGGTCCACGTCGCCCATGAATTGACCGCCGACTTGAATAAACCGGTGCCCCAGATCAAAAGGATCACGCAGACGATCACCCAGGGTGTCAGTGCTGCGCGGATCTCGGCCCGCGACGGCCGCACGACCGGTTTTGCTTCCTTCAATGTGCCGTCATCGGAAATATCGTGGCCGCGCAGCTTGGGCGAGGTCCAGACCTCCTTGGGCTGCCAGACCTGCAGGAAGCCGATGAGGCATGCCATGGAGATCAGCGATGCGCCGATATCGACGATCCAGGGATTGATGTAGTTCGAGATGGCAAATTGCGAGATTGCGAAGGATGCGCCGGTCACAAGGATGGCCGGCCAGATCTGCATCATGCCCTTGCGTCCGGCAAAGACCCAGATCAGCCAGAAAGGCACCAGCACCGAGAAGAACGGCAGCTGTCTGCCGACCATGGCGCCGAGCAGATAGGGATCGATGCCGGTGACCTGCGACAGGCCCTGGATAGGGGTGCCGAGCGCACCATAGGCGACCGGCGCGGTGTTTGCGATCAGCGACAGGCCGGATGCGGCGAGCGGCGAAAAGCCGAGGCCGATCAGGATCGCGCCGGTGACCGCCACCGGAGTGCCGAAGCCGGACGCGCCCTCGAAGAAGGCACCGAAGGCGAAGGCGATGAGCAACAATTGTATGCGGCGGTCGTCCGTCACGCTGCCGATCGTCTGTTGAAGCTTCTCGAACTGCCCCTTCTCCACCGTCAGCCGGTAGAGAAAGATGACATTGAGGACGATCCAGCCGATCGGGAAAAAGCCGGTAATCGCTCCGAGAATGGTGGCGCGGATCGACATGGCTGCCGGCATGGTGAAGATGAAGATCGCAATCAGATTGGCAATGACGAGCGCGATGATGGCTGCGATATGTGCCTTCACCACATTGGTTGCGATCAGGCCGAGAAGAATGAGAACGGGAATTGCGGCGAGTATGGTGGACAGAACTGCGCTGCCCGTGGGGTCATAAACTTGATTCCACATTGAAGCCCCTCCCAAGGCCGGACGAAACATTGTCCGAATTCGGAGCATATATCTCCACTTTGTCGACAGTCCAGAGTTGTAGCCCTTCGACCAAAGTTGCATTGCCTCGCCGATCCTGGCGCCGGCAACGGCTTTTGCCATTGTGCCGCCCTCCCCTTGCTTGCTAACAGTTCAAGGCAAGCTGGCCGCCCGGTGTGCGCTGCCGCTCAAAAGACAAGGTGTTTCCATGACCGATATTTCCGCCGTTCTCGATCGCGCCGACCAGAACCTTTCCGACAGCATCGAACGTCTCTTCTCGCTGGTCCGTATCCAGTCGATCTCGACCGACCCTGCCTACAAGGCCGAGTGCCGCAAGGCGGCCGAATGGCTGGTGACCGAGCTGAAGGGCATCGGGTTTGATGCCTCCGTGCGTGATACGGCCGGCCATCCGATGGTCGTCGCCCATCACGATGCGGCAACCGCAGATGCACCGCACGTCCTCTTCTACGGTCACTACGACGTGCAGCCGGTCGATCCGATCGAACTTTGGGAAGACTCTCCGTTCGAGCCGAAGATCAAGGAACTTTCGCCCGGCCGCAAGGTGCTGACCGGCCGCGGCACCGCCGACGACAAGGGCCAGCTGATGACCTTCGTCGAAGCCTGCCGCGCCTACAAGGAAATCAACGGTTCGCTGCCGATCCGCGTCACCATCCTGTTCGAAGGCGAAGAAGAATCCGGTTCGCCGTCGCTGAAGCCCTTCCTTGATGCGAACGCCGCCGAGCTTAAGGCCGAATTCGCTCTGGTTTGCGATACCGGCATGTGGGATGGCGATACACCGGCTATTGCAGCCGCATTGCGTGGCCTAGTCGGCGAAGAGATCGTCATCAAGGCTGCCGATCGCGACCTGCATTCCGGTCTGTTCGGCGGAGCTGCCGCCAACCCGATCCATATCCTCACCGACATTCTCGCCGGCCTGCATGACGAGACCGGTCGCGTGACGCTGGAAGGCTTTTACGAAGGCGTCGAAGAGACGCCGACCAATATCAAGGAAGGCTGGGAAACGCTCGGCCGTAGCTCCGAGAGCTTTCTTGGCGGCGTCGGTCTTTCAATCCCGTCCGGCGAAAAAGGCCGTTCGGTTCTGGAACTGACCTGGGCGCGCCCGACTGCGGAAGTGAACGGCATTACTGGCGGCTATACCGGCGAAGGCTTCAAGACGGTGATCGCGGCCGAGGCCTCCGCCAAGGTTTCCTTCCGCCTCGTCGGAGATCAGAACCCGGCAAAGATCCGCGAATCCTTCCGCACCTATGTTCGCTCGAAAATCCCCGGCGATTGCTCGGTGGAATTCCATGAACATGGCGCATCACCTGCGATCCAGCTTTCCTATGATTCACCGGAACTGACCAAGGCGAAGGCTGCGCTGTCGGAAGAGTGGAAGAACCCGGCCGTCATCATCGGCATGGGCGGCTCGATCCCGATCGTCGGCGATTTCCAGAAGCAGCTCGGCATGGATTCGCTGCTGGTCGGCTTCGGTCTCGTGGACGACCGCATCCATTCGCCAAACGAGAAATACGACCTAAAGTCCTACCACAAGGGCATCCGCTCCTGGGCACGGATCATGACGGCTCTGGCTGCCAAGTAAGCCGAAAATTCTCCCACAAACGCAAAACGCCGGCTCTTCAGCCGGCGTTTTCAATTCCACGATCGTCTTCGATCAGTTGTCGAAGAATTCCTTCATTCGGGCGAAGAAACCGGTCGATTCCGGGTTATTCTCCTTGGAGGAGATTTCCTCGAATTCCTGCAGCAGTTCACGCTGGCGCTTGGTCAGCTTCTGCGGCGTTTCGATGCCTATCTGGATATAGAGATCACCCGTCTGCGACGAGCGCAGAACCGGCATGCCCTTGCCCTTCAAACGAAACTGCTTGCCGGCCTGGGTGCCTTCCGGCACCGACACACGCGACTTCGAGCCGTCCAACGTGCCGACATCGAACGTGCCGCCAAGCGCTGCCGTGGTCATCGAGATCGGCACGGCGCAATAAAGATCGGCTCCGTCGCGCTGGAAGAATTCATGTGGCGTGACCGACAGGAAAATATAGAGGTCGCCCGCCGGGCCGCCACGGGTGCCCGCTTCGCCCTCGCCCTGAAGGCGGATGCGGGTGCCGTCCTCGATGCCGGCCGGGATGTTGACCGAGAGCGAGCGCTCTTCAGTAACACGGCCCTGGCCGTGGCACTTGGTGCAGGGATCGGTGATCGTCTGGCCGCGGCCATGACAGGTCGGGCAGGTGCGCTCAACAGAGAAGAAGCCCTGGGAAGCGCGAACGCGGCCGGAACCCTGACAGGTGCCGCAGGTCTTTGGCTGCGTGCCAGGCTTGGCGCCAGAACCGGTGCAGACGTCGCAGGTGATCGAGGTCGGAACCCGGATCTGCGCCGTCTTGCCGGAAAACGCCTCTTCCAGCGAAATTTCCATATTGTAGCGAAGATCGGCGCCGCGTTCGCGACCACCAGCAGAACGGCGCGCACGACCGCCGCCCATCATCTCGCCAAAGATGTCTTCGAAAATGTCGGAGAAGCCGCCGGCACCACCGCCGAAACCGCCGCCACCGCCCATGCCGCCCTGTTCGAAGGCTGCATGACCGTAACGATCATAGGCTGCGCGCTTCTGCGGGTCCTTTAGGGTTTCGTAGGCCTCGTTCAGTTCCTTGAACTTCTTTTCGGCCTCCGCGTCACCGGGATTCTTGTCCGGGTGGTATTTCATGGCCATCTTGCGGAAGGCGCTCTTCAGCTCCTTCTCGTCCGCCGATTTGGCGACGCCCAGGATTTCATAAAAGTCTGCTTTGGCCATTCAGGTATCCGGCTCCGGAAACGTAGTCCGGCTGCACAAGGCAGCCGGAACTTTTAGTCGACTATATTGAGGCTTCCGTCAACGGAGCCTTAGGCCGACTTCTTGTCGTCCTTGATTTCCTCATAGTCGGCATCGACAACACCGTCGTCCTTGCCGCCTTCAGCTCCACCTTCAGCCTGCTGGGCCTCGTAGATGGCCTGGCCGAGCTTCATGGAAGCTTCCATGAGGGTCTGCGTCTTTGCCTGGATGTCATCGGCATCCGGCTCGGAAGCTTCGACCGAGGTCTTCAGCGCAGCAATCGCATCTTCGATTGCCTTGCGGTCGGCTTCGGTGACCTTGTCGCCATACTCTTGGAGCGACTTCTCGCTGGAGTGGATCAGGCTTTCGGCCTGGTTCCTGGCTTCAACGCCTGCACGACGCTTCTTGTCGGCTTCGGCATTGGCTTCAGCGTCCTTGACCATCTTCTCGATATCGGCGTCAGAGAGACCACCGGAAGCCTGGATGCGGATCTGCTGTTCCTTGCCGGTACCCTTGTCCTTGGCCGAAACCTGGACGATGCCGTTGGCGTCGATGTCGAAGGTGACTTCGATCTGCGGCATGCCGCGCGGTGCCGGCGGCAGGCCGACGAGGTCGAACTGGCCGAGCAGCTTGTTGTCTGCCGCCATTTCGCGCTCACCCTGGGAAACGCGGATCGTCACGGCCTGCTGGTTGTCGTCCGCGGTCGAGAAGGTTTGGCTCTTCTTGGTCGGGATCGTCGTGTTACGGTCGATCAGACGGGTGAAGACGCCACCGAGGGTCTCGATGCCGAGCGACAGCGGGGTCACGTCGAGAAGCAGAACGTCCTTGACGTCGCCCTGAAGAACGCCGCCCTGGATAGCAGCACCGAGGGCTACGACTTCATCCGGGTTGACGCCCTTGTGCGGCTCCTTGCCGAACAGCTGCTTGACGATTTCCTGCACCTTCGGCATGCGGCTCATGCCGCCGACGAGAACGACTTCGTCGATCTCGGCTGCAGTCACGCCGGCATCCTTGAGGGCTGCCTTGCACGGTGCGACAGTGCGCTGAACCAGATCATCGACCAGGCTTTCGAACTTGGCGCGGGTCAGCTTCAGCGTCAGGTGCTTCGGACCGGAAGCGTCAGCCGTGATGAACGGCAGGTTGATTTCGGTCTGCTGCGAAGACGACAGTTCGATCTTGGCCTTTTCGGCAGCTTCCTTGAGGCGCTGCAGGGCAAGCTTGTCGTTCTTCAGGTCAATGCCCTGATCCTTCTTGAACTCGGCTGCAAGATATTCGACCAGACGCATGTCGAAGTCTTCACCGCCGAGGAAGGTATCGCCGTTGGTCGACTTCACTTCGAAGACGCCGTCGCCGATTTCCAGAACCGAGATATCGAAGGTACCGCCACCCAAGTCGTAAACGGCAATCGTCTTGCCGTCCTTCTTGTCCATGCCGTAGGCAAGGGCAGCAGCGGTCGGCTCGTTGATGATGCGGAGAACTTCAAGACCGGCGATGCGGCCGGCATCCTTGGTTGCCTGGCGCTGCGCGTCGTTGAAGTATGCCGGAACGGTGATGACGGCCTTTTCGACCTTTTCACCGAGGTAGGATTCAGCGGTTTCCTTCATCTTCTGAAGGATCATCGCGGAAACCTGAGCCGGGGAATAGTTCTTGTCGTGTGCCTTGACCCATGCGTCGCCGTTATCGCCCTTGACGATATCGAACGGAACAAGGCCCTTGTCCTTCTCGACCGTCGGGTCTTCGAAGCGGCGGCCGATCAGGCGCTTGACTGCAAACAGGGTGTTGGTCGGATTGGTCACCGCCTGGCGCTTGGCCGGCTGGCCGACGAGACGTTCGCCGTCTTCGGTGAATGCGACCATGGAGGGCGTGGTGCGCGCGCCTTCGGCGTTCTCGATAACCTTCGCATCCTTGCCATCCATGATGGCGACGCAGGAGTTGGTGGTACCGAGGTCGATGCCAATTACTTTAGCCATATCTTCTCTCTCCTTTAAGCGAACCGTCGGGACCCCGAAAGGCATTCCACTGACAGTTCCTCGACTGGGATGGTCTTTTGAATTCCTTGGCAGCCAGCGCTGCCGTCATGCGGCGTATATAAGGACGGGTTTTTCCGACTGCAAGGCAGGAAATCGCCAGCCTTCCGGCAAAAAGCGCGATTCATCAGCTGACGCATACAAGCATGCCGCCGGAGACATTACTGGCCCATGATGACGTCAAGCAATGTGGTCCTGCGAGCTTGCTGCGGCTGGTAGACATGGCCGCCGTCAGCACCGACCTCTCCGGGAGGCATAGGGCCGCCGCCAACGCTTCCGGGCGGTACGGGAGCCTGCGAATCATACGGGCCTTTATATTGGCGATAATCGCGGTAGCCGCCGGCCTGTTCGGCGTCGGTATTGCCGCGATATTGGCGCTGCTGCCGATTATCGTAAACCGTGCCACCATTGCCGTTGTTACAGATGGCGTTATCGCCATAAGCGCAGGGAATGGCACCCGGAGGCTGCGGTGAAGCCGGCCGATCAATGTTTCGGGCCGGCGGCAAGGCAGCCTCTGCCTGCGGCTGCACCGGCGGCAGCGGGCGCGAGCGAACGATATCCGAGCCGGCAGGTGCCGGTGGCGCCGGCGGAAAACTGTCGGAGCCCGAATATTCCGGTTGCTCCTGAGAGGCTCCGGGCAGGATGCCGGAAATGATGTCGCCGATCGAAGTGGAGGGCGACTGCGGCTGATCGGTTGCGGGCGGTAACTGAGCGCCGTTGCCGAAACCAAACAAGGGCGTCGGCGTATATCCCTTCATCGCTACAGTCATATATTCCTTCCAGGCCTTGGCAGGTAACGTGCCGCCGGTAACCCTCTTCATGTAGCTGCCGTCGTCATTGCCGAACCACACACCGGTCGTCAGAATGCTGGTAAAGCCGACAAAAAGCGCATCTCGGGAATTCTGCGTCGTCCCCGATTTTCCGGCTGCCTGCCAGCCGTCAAGCCGCGCCGTCCTACCGGTACCTTCGCGAATGACACCGGACATCATGCCGTTCATCGTGGCGGCGATGGGTTCGCTCAATACACGCGGTGGATTGCTGTAATCGGCCTCGTACAGAACCTTGCCATCCGGATCGGTGATGCGTTTGACGATGTGCGGCGTCGCCTTGTAGCCGCCATTCATGAAAGCTGCGTAAGATGACGTCAGCTCCACCAGCGAGACTTCCGAAGTGCCAAGTGCAATCGAGGCATTTGGCTGGATATCGGAATCGACGCCAAGTCGATGCGCCATCGAGACCACTTTTTCAGGTCCCACGGCCATGACCAGTTGTGCCGCAACCGTGTTCAGCGAATGTGCCAGGGCATAGGAGAGCGGAACCGGACCTTTATATTCCTTCTCATAATTTTCCGGCGTCCAGTTACCGATCTTCACCGGCGCGTCGTTTACGATCGTGTCGGGACCGTAACCGGCTTCGAGTGCGGATGCATAAACAAACGGCTTGAATGCCGATCCCGGCTGACGCTTGGCCTTGAAGGCACGATTGAACTGGCTCTGGACATAATCGCGCCCGCCGACAACGGCGCGAATCGCTCCCGTCGCGTCAACCGAAACCAGCGCAGCCTGGGAGGCGTTCAGCTTGCCTCCTTCCTTTTTCAGGACGTCGTTCAGCGATTTGTCGGCCGCTTCTTCAAGCTTGAGGTCGATGGTCGTTTCGACGGTGACATCAACCTTCGGCTCGCCGATCAGGCTTTTCACCTCGTCCACGACCATATCGGCGGCATAATGCTGCGGACCGGACCAGTAGCTCTTTGCATTGGAAGGCGGCTGCGCCATCGCCTTGTTGAAATCGCTGTCGGTTATGTAGCCTTCTTCGCGCATCGTACCGAGGACGACCTGAGCACGCTCTTCGGCGGCTTTCGGATCGCGGGCAGGAGAGAGCCGTGAAGGTGCCTTCAGAAGGCCGGCGAGCGTCGCCGCCTCACCGAGGTTCACATCGCGGGCAGACTTGTTGAAATAGCGCCTTGATGCCGCCTCGACGCCATAGGCACCAGAACCGAAGAAAACCCGGTTCAGATACATGGCGAGGATCTGGTCCTTGGTGAACTTGTGCTCCAGCCAGAAAGACAGAAGCACTTCCTGGATTTTTCGCTCGAAAGTGCGGTCCGGAGAGAGAAACAGGTTCTTTGCCAGCTGCTGGGTAATCGTCGAGCCACCCTGTATCGGCTGGCCGGTCAGGTTGTTGACGAAGGCACGCGCAAGACCCAACGGGTCGATACCGAAATGTGAATAGAAACGCCGATCCTCGATCGAAATCACCGCCTGAGGCAGGTAGGGCGACATTTCTTCCAGCGCCAAGGCCTCGCCGCCGGTCGCGCCGCGATTGGCAATGACGGAGCCGTCGATCGCGGTGATCTTCATGTTCGGCGGACGATCGGGAATCGACCAGCTGCTGGCTGCCGGCATTTGCGCGCCGTAATAAAGCACAAGGCCGCCTATGCCGATTGCACCCCAGATACCGAGAACGACACACCAGTAGATCAGCCTGCGCAACGGAGCGAATAATCCGCCACCGGCAGAACCACCGCCGCGGCGAGATCCAGGTTTTGCGGCCCCCCGTTTTTGGCGACGTGCTGTGTCGACCTTCGCATCAGACTTGGGCGCGCGTTTAGACGCCTTGCGATGACCGACAATGCGATCGTCAGCCTCAAGGCGAAATTCGTCCTGGTCTTCGTCGTGCGATGCTTCGAAGGAAGGTTCGACGCGCTTGTCTGATTTGCCTCTGGCTACCATGCGAGCCGGCGGTCTCCCGTCTTATGCCTGCGAAAAAACAGCAGGCCTTTTGCCATCAGGTTTCCGCTGGACTCTAAATGCGGCGATTTAAGGAGGGGTAAAAGGCAAACAGAACATGAAGAAGATAACTAGATCTTCAGCCAACTGTTTCGAGACGTGGCTTTCTACCTTGAAAACCATGGCTTTCCAGAAAATTCCGGATTTGGTAATATCAGAGGCTACTGAAGTTATGCGTCAGGCAGATAAAGGGAAGAATTCCGGACTGCCGCGTTCAGCGCTCGGGGAGGGAGCCATGAACAAAATCTTCGAGGCCGTCGTTCGGAACGGCGACCAACGAGTGCCAGTAGCACTCGTCAATCTCAAGCAGGCCCTGGAAATGTCCGAGAAACTCGTCTTCGAGTTCAGCCACCCTGAACACGAAGCGGGCAAGACGGATATCTTTGTCGGCCGAGAGGTCTTGCAGAAGCTGATGTGACTGTGTCCCATCGACGTTGTGTATCGATTACACACGCCTTACGCGTATTCGTGATTTGGGCAGCTGGACATTACTTGTTATCCTCCTCAGCGCAACAAGCGAAAGGAGAATGGACATGAAGACATTTCTCGTCGTCGCTGCCGTCATCGGCCTTACGTCATCCGCAGCACTCGCGGATTGCGCCGGTCATAAAGTGACGGCTTCCAATGCGGTGGACAAGGAAATCACCACCGCGAGCATTGCTTCCACTCCGGCGCAACAGGAGATGAAGCAGGCGGGGCAACCAAGCGACCCTGCCGCTGAAAGCCCAAAAGCCACTCCATAACCGATGCCCTGCGCCGGGCATTTGTCCGGCGCAGCAAGCCGCAATAAAGCTGGAACCTAGTCAGCCTATCTCCGTTGGGTTTTATGAAATCCACAAAAGGAGGTTGTGATGCCAAACAGAGATCCGATCCCCAATCCGACGGCAGATACGCCACGCGGGCCAACACCAACGGGTGGAGTGCCGGACAGAATCCAGGAAAAGCCACCCCTGACACCTGCGCAGGACAAAGGGGACAACAAGAATCCACAGGATCCCGTTCTCGATCCGGCTCTGTTGCCTACAGGTGATCCGGCTGGCATGGCTTAAATTGGCTTTCGGCCTTTCGGGCGTAGTGCTGCACACGCGCCGCCCGAAACCCGATTACATATCGCGATAGAATTTAGACCGCGTTTTTTAACCCCCAAATCGTACCCGCGCTAACTTGTTGTTGCCATTTCATTGACCGGATATCAGATTGCCGCCCGGGTAAGGACATTTCGATGACACAGGCTTGCGATCCACAAGGCTGTGCTCGTGCTTTTGACCTGCCCAGGCAAAGTCGGGAACTGACTTGTCTGCCATTGGGTCCCAACCGCGACGCGAGGGTTTGATGCCGACTCAGTTGATCCGAAATCCGGTGAATCCGGAACAGCTCACCCTGGTACAGCAGGTCTTTGATGCAACTTGCGCCGAGCATGGCATCGACAAGGCGAGCGCTGATGGTGAAGCACTCGCATTGATTCTTGTGAATTCGCTTCAGAAAGGTTCCGCTGAAAAAGAGCAGCTGGAAGCTCTGGCCGGCGCCTTGATACAAACGCGCTGATTGCAGTCCCCCAATTCTTGCGCGGTATTTTGACGGACCAGGGAACCTAATCATCGCGTCGAAAGTTGAACGGTCTCCAGGATCAAGATGATGGAGGCCGGAATGGCAGAATCAGTTAAAAGCTTTACCCGCGAGAACGCTATCGCTTCATTCGATCATCAGCCGAGCGACAGCGCGATCGCTGAAGAGATTCAGGGCCTGCGTTCCGAGATATCCAGGTTGCGTGCACTTATGTCGGAAAAGACCGGCGAGGTTTACGAGCGGGTTGCAGATCGTGCCAGCAGTGCGGCAAATTACGTCTCTTCGGAAGCCAATTCGGTGGCAGGTACGATCAAAGAGCACCCAGCCGCGACAACCACCCTATTCACCCTTATCGGTGCGGTAGGATTTGCAATCGGTTATGCCGTCGCTTCGGCCTCTGCGGATAGCAAGCAGGCATGGTACCAGCGTTATCTGGGCGACCGCTTCTGATTGCCTTCACAGCGACGGTGCTTCAATAGCCGCAACGATATCCTGGGCGACGTCAATCCAGACGGCGCCCGTCAACTCAGCCATTTGGACGGGGTTGATCCGAACTGCCGAATTGGTTGCACCGGCTGCTGGTACGACTTCGTCGAAGCGCTTGAGGGAGATGTCGCAATACACCGATAGCGGCGAAGCCAATCCGAAGGGGCACACGCCGCCGACCGGGTGGCCGGTGATTTCCATAACCTCTTCGCCACCGAGCATGCGCGGCTTGGCACCGAAGCGGGAACGGAACTTCTTGTTGTCCAGGCGAGCAGTACCAGCCATCACTACAATCATGGTTTCTTCGCCAGCGCGCAAACATATGCTTTTGGCGATCTGATCCGGCTCTACCCCATGTGCGGCGGCAGCAAGAGGAACCGTCGCGGAACTGGCTTCGGTAACGATCACTTTGATGCTGGGCGCGCGCTCGGCGAGAAAGGCTTGGACGGACAGGAGACTCATGTCGCAAACATTGCGCATGAATCGCTTCCAGGCAAGCGTATGCAGCCATGCGCGACGCGCAATACTGCGGTGCGTAATCATGGCTGTTTTTTAGGCTCGCCTCCTGTATAGTCAAATCATCGACGGACGCACTCCTCCTCCCAGTGTCCTCGATGGGACCAGCAACACCTCCTCCTCCCGGTTGTTGGTCAGTTTCAGAAACCCGGCGCACCTCCTCCCGCGCCGGGTTTTCTGTATTTAATGCCTTTATCACAGCGATCTAGAGCACGACCTAGCACTTTCAATGCTGGTTTCTAGCCATCAAGCCGTTGATATATATAGACCTTTTCGATTACCCTTAAAGATTGCAGTATCAACCCGATACGTCCCCGCAGCATCGCATCAATCTTGACGAACATTGGGGCAAGCCCTAAGTGCGTATGATCGAAATTTGTCTGATGGCCAGCACCGGGCTACTGCCACGCTTGCGACGTTCTACTCTGCAAAGTTCGAAGTTCAATCTGTTCCTTCCGGTTTTCCGGGAGGGGCTGTCGGTCATTGCAAAGAAAGGCATCGATATGGCGACGGGTACAGTTAAGTGGTTCAATGCGACCAAGGGTTACGGCTTCATTTCTCCTGATGATGGCGGTGCGGACGTTTTCGTTCACATTTCCGCTGTTGAGCGTGCAGGCCTCGGCCAGCTTCAGGACGGCCAGAAGCTCTCCTTCGAGCTGGTAACGGACCGCCGTTCCGGCAAGGTTGCAGCTGACCAGCTGCAGGCTGCCTAATAAAGCTTTGCTCGCGGCGACCCGGTCGCCGCGAGCTTCCAGATCACCGTCACTTATCGGTCCCGGCGACGGTCTTGAAACGACCTGAGCGCCATCCTATTTAAAATCCAACGGCATTTCCGACAAATATTGAGGCGAATACGGGCAACCGTGCCACTTCGAAGCAGGCAACGGATCCACTTAACGATCCATTAACCTATTTCAGAGATGATGAGTGCCACAGAGCTGCGCGGTCATAACGATCAGAAACGCAGCCGAGACGGAATGCTTGACCCGTTTGACGTGACCACGGATGTACTGGCACAATGAACGGGATTGGAAAGGTCGGGCTTGCCCCGGCCTTTTTGTTTTTCTACCCCCTGTAGCCCAGCAAATATTCCCGACCATCCTCTCCACTTATGATTCGCTGCCCTAAATCAGTGCTTCGGCTTGCCATGGAAGGAAGGATAAAAACGAGAATGGCTGAAGGCAAACATCACTGGCTGCGCAAGGACGACGCCGAATCGACCAAGGCGAGCTTTCCCGAACTGTTTTTCGATCTTGTTTTTGTCTTCGCGCTGATCCAGCTGTCACAGACGCTGGCATCGGATTTTTCTTTCGGGATCGCATTCGATGCCCTGATCTTCATTTTCGCACTCTGGTGGGTGTGGATCCACACGACATGGGTGACCAACCTGCTCGATGCCGAAGTCGTGCCGGTGAGATTGCTTCTATTTTGGCTGATGTTTCTCGGTATCGTACTGGCGATTGCCCTGCCCAAAGCCTTTGATGAGGCGGGGCTGGTTTTCGCACTGGCCTATGCGGCGATGCAGCTCAGCCGCTCGTTGTTTGCGCTCTATGCCTTCAAAGGGACCGACCCCAGCTCGTTCATGACATTCGCGCGCATCACGATGTGGCTGCTCGTCTCCAGCGCTTTCTGGGTCGCGGGCGGTCTTGTCAGTCCGGAAAGCCGTGTCGTGTTCTGGATCGCAGCACTGGCAATCGAATATTCGGCACCCCTCTTTCGTTACTGGACGCCGGGGATCGGCGCCTCGCCTGCCGAAACACTTGATGTAAATGGCGAACATCTCGCCGAACGATGCGCCCTTTTTGTCATTATCGCGCTTGGCGAAACGATCATAACCACCGGCAAGACCGCCTCTGACCACGCGGATGAGGGCAGCATCATCTTTCTGGTCCTCGTCCTGGCTTTCCTGACAACCGTTTTGATGTGGTGGATTTATTTCCACGACGGACAGGAACGCGCCGCCGACACGGCGGAAGATACGACCGAGCCGCAAAACACAGCCGACCATCTTTTCACCTACGGGCATCTGCCGATCGTTGCAGGCATTATCCTGACCGCGGTGGGAGAGGATTTCACACTCACGCATCCCCACAACCAGAGTGACCACGCCAACGCGCTGGCGATTCTCGGCGGCCCGCTGCTGTTTCTTGCCGGCACCCTATGGATGAAGGCGGTATCGTCACGCAACGTGCCGTGGTCGCATTGCGCCGGGATCACAGCCATTCTCGCGGGGTTTATTCTTGTTCCCTACGCAGAAAATTACCTGCTTCAGTTTATGGCCGCCGCCAGTCTTCTTGGCGTGGCGCTATGGGAATATATAGCGCTCAGGCGATTTCGCCGTGCGCCTGCTTAGAGTTTTTCCGCCTTTCCGCGAAATACGAAACCAATCCGTCTATTTGCTTGCAAGCAGTTGGGGACGCAGGACCGCCGGTCCCGCTTTTGCCGGAGTTATTCCGATCAGTAATGCGGAGGCCTCGTCACTGGCGCCGCCTCGCGGGTCGATTCCTCCAGTGTCAGAAAACGCTCGGTCAACCGATCGAGTTTGGCACGGGTCTGCTCAACCACTTTCCATTGCTCGGCAAGCTGATCGGACAGTTCATCGATTACCTTGGCCTGATGGGCGGCCAGTTCCTCAAGCTGCACCAGTCTAGTCTCGTCACTCACGGCAGCAATCCTCTTCATATTCTTCCAAACCTGAATGTGGGCCGGCATTTAGAGGATGTCCTGGATCCGGTCCAGCCTTCGATCAGGCACGGAGCCTGGGGCGCTCCTGATAAACACTTGCCGAACCGCTCGTTCTGAAACGCGCCACGAGCGTGGCAAGGCTACCGCTAATGCTGACGAGGCTCTGGGCTGCGGCATTCGTTTCCTCCATCAGCGCGGCATTTTGCTGGGTAATCTGGTCCATGCTGCGAACAGAAGCGTTGATCTGATCGATGCCGGATGCCTGCTCCTGCGCAGAATAGGCGATCGAGGTAATGTGTTCGTCGATCGCCTTTACCCGCGTGCCTATGCCGGTGAGCGCTTCGCCGGCACGATTGACGAGACCAACACCGCGTTGCACATCACCTGCGGAGCGATCGATCAGCTCCTTGATCTCCTTGGCCGCCGCGGCCGATCTTTGTGCCAATTCACGCACTTCCTGGGCAACGACAGCAAAACCCTTGCCCTGCTCACCGGCACGCGCCGCTTCGACACCAGCATTCAGCGCCAGCAGGTTCGTCTGGAATGCGATCTCGTCAATTGCGCCGATGATCTGGGTCATCTTTTGCGATGATTCCGCGATATCGTCCATGGCGGAGATCGCCTGATGGACAACCTCTCCGTTCCTCTGCGTCTCTACCGCCGATTCGCGGATGATGGTCTGCACTTCCTGCGTTCGCTTGGCCGCCTGACCGGACAGTGCTGTAATCTGTTCGAGCGCTGCTGCGGTTTGTTCGAGCGACGCCGCCTGCTGTTCGGTGCGCTTCGCCATGTTGTCCGCCGCAGTTGAGATATCGCCGACTTCTCCACGAACCTGGCCGACAGACTGATTGATTTCCCCCATAGCCGCATCCAGTGCGGCAACTGAGGAATTGTAGTTAGCCTTGAGTGTATGGAAATTCGGCGCGAGTTCCTGATCAAGCTCTGCCGTCAGATCACCACCGGCAAGATCCTTGAGCGCCTGCCCCAATGCCTCGAGAGCGCCATCTTGCTCCTGCTTGGCCGCAACGCGTTCTGCCTCTATCTTCCGGCGGCCGTCTTCCAGCGCCTCCAGATAGACCGAGATGGCATAGTCCATGTCGACCATCGCCGCCTTGACCACTGCTGAAAGGTGATCTGCCAGCACACCGGCCTTCTTGTCGAGGAAGAACCCCTTCATCTCCTTGGCAATGACGGCACGGATGATGCCGTCGAGAATGAGTGCATAGCCACCAATATACCAGCGCGGCTCAAGGCCAAGCCGGGCATGCGTCTTGCCGATCGCGGAAACCGCATCGACATAATCGCCATCATACCGGCCGGACGAGATGACGTCCCAATGGCTCGCCTGACGTTCTTTCGCATGCGTTATGTGAGCGTCGCTGGAAAAGAATTTAGCGGTATGCGGATGCGCCTTGGCTTTCTGATAGAAAGCATCAAGAGCCGGGCCAACGGCGCCTGTGACTACCGGTTGGACATTCGCGAGATGGCGGCGCTCAATCTCTCCGAGCCCGACGAAATTCAGGCGCTCGGCAAGAACGGCCTTCTGGTCTTGATTTCTCATTTTGCCCCCGGTCCCATGTTGAGCCGTTTTACGGATTGCACGCGGCATCACTCTACAATGAAGCCTACCCGCGAAAGTTTAACTCACTATTATCCAATCACCCTAAGCTTTCATTAATCATAACTTGTTGCCGATATACTAACGGACGAAGAATTGGGACTTCAGTCGCTGGGGACATCACGCGGGGCGGTTCACTGGCTCGATCGATCCAATCGCTTGCGTTCTGCCATGCAAATCCTTAGCTCCTGTGCAACAGGCAAACCGCGATTCTCCATGGCGCAAAAGACTTCGATCTCACGGCTCAAGCTTACCGACTTCCGCAATTACGCGGCGGCTTCGCTTGTGCTCGACAGCAGGCATGTGGTGCTGACGGGAGAAAACGGTGCCGGCAAGACCAACCTGATGGAGGCAATATCCTTCCTTTCACCCGGGCGAGGTTTCAGGCGCGCCGTGCTTACTGAGGTGACGCGGGTGGGTGCTGACGGAGGTTTTGCCATCTTTGTCGATCTCGACGGAATGCAGGGCGAGGTTGCAATCGGCACAGGCACAGAGCCGGGTGACGGCGAGAGTGTCAGCCGCAAGCTGAGGATCAACAGCACGCCGGCCAAATCCACCGAGGAGCTTTCCGACCATCTGAACGTGTTGTGGCTGACGCCGTCGATGGATGGGCTGTTTACCGGCTCGTCATCGGACCGGCGGCGCTTTCTCGACCGGCTTGTGCTTTCACTCGATCCCACCCACGCTCGAAGGGCAAGCGACTTCGAGCGTTCCATGCGCAGCCGTAACCGACTTCTTTCGGAGGGTCGCTTTGATCCTGCGTGGCTGGCGGCGATAGAAACGCAGATGGCGGAACTCGGGATAGCCATGGCTGCCGCACGGCATGAAATGTTGGGCCTGCTCCAGTCTCTCTCGGTCAATTCCGCCGAGACACCGTTCCCGACACCGGCCCTGGCACTCGAAGGTTTCATGGATGGCGGCATGGATCGCCCGGCGGCTGATCTGGAAGAGGATTATCTTATCGCCCTACGCAACGGACGCGGGCGTGACGCAGCCGCGGGCCGCACACTCGAAGGCCCGCACCGCGTCGATCTTCTCGTGCGCCATCAGGAGAAGAATATCGAGGCTTCGCGATGCTCCACCGGAGAGCAGAAGGCTTTGCTGATCGGGCTCATTCTCGCCCATGCCCGATTGACGGCGGATATGACCGGTTTCGCACCTATCCTGTTGCTCGACGAAATCGCCGCGCATCTCGATGAGGGGCGGCGTGCGACATTGTTCGATCTGGTAGATGGGCTCGGCGGCCAGGCCTTTATGACCGGCACCGACCAATCGATGTTTGTAGCCCTCGGAGACCGCGCACAGTTCTTTACGGTGAGCCATGGAAGCGTGACGCCGGGAAAAGCCTGACGATAGATGCTTAACCGGAAGAGGTGGTGGTGATATGAAATCGATCATGGAAAACCAGGCTTCGCAACTGCCGGAGACGGCACTCACCCCGGACGAGATCGAGCGTTACAAACGCCATATCCTGCTGCCGGAAATCGGTGGAACCGGCCAACAGAAGCTGAAAGCCGCCCGTGTTCTGGTGATCGGCGCCGGTGGCCTTGGTGCCCCCGTGCTGGAATATCTCGCCGCAGCCGGTATCGGCACGATCGGCATCGCCGATGACGACCGGGTATCGCTTTCCAATCTGCAGCGCCAGGTGATCCATGATTCCGGCACGATCGGCGAAATGAAGACGAAAAGCGCGCGCGACAAGATCGCCCGCCTCAATCCGCATGTCCGGGTCGTCGATTTCGAGGAACGGTTTTCGCCCGAATGGGCGAGGCTGCATCTGCCGCGCTTCGATCTTCTTGTCGATGGGTCCGACAATTTCGATACGCGATATGCGGCGGCAGACGCCGCTGAAACGGCGAGGATCCCGCTCGTCACCGGCGCCGTCGGGCGCTTCGATGGTTCCGTCACGGCGCTCAAGCCCTATGAGAGCAGCGCAGACGGCGTGCTCAACCCGACCTATCGCGACCTGTTTCCAGAAAAGCCGCCGGAAGGATTGATCCCTGCCTGTGCCGAGACCGGCGTGGTCGGCGCGCTGACCGGCGTCATCGGCACTCTGATGGCAATGGAAGTCATCAAGCTGATCACCGGCATCGGCGAACCGCTCGTCGGCCGACTGATGCTCTACGATGCGCTTTCGGCCCGGTTCGACACGATCAGATACAAACGCAGAAAGAGGTCGTCGGCAGAATGATCGCCATTATCAGGATCGACAACGGCTTTGGCCGCTGGGACGAATTGCTCGCGCTTATCCTCTCTTCCTTCTCCTACATGGACGAGATCATCGATCCGCCCTCCTCGGCGCTCAGGCTGACACTTGCCTCACTCGCGCAAAAGGCCACGAGCGAGATTGCTTTCGCCGCACTGGAGGAAAACTGTCTGGTCGGTTGCGTGTTCCTGAAACCCGAAACCGATTGCCTTTATGTCGGGAAACTCGCGGTCGCGCCGGGCCAGCAAGGCAAGGGTGTCGGCCGCCGGCTGCTGAAGGTTGCGCAAGATACTGCGCATGAACTGAATCTGCCGGCGCTCAGGCTGGAGACGCGCATCGAGCTTGTCGGCAACCACACGACCTTCGGCCGCTGGGGATTTCAGAAGACGGCAGAAAAGTCTCATCCGGGCTTTGACCGGATCACCTTCATCGAAATGCGCAAGCAGCTCGAGCCGACCCCTGCCTGAATTCAATTCCGGCCGGGCAGAACACGGTTCGGCGGGCGATGACCGTCGAAAAAGGCTCGGATATTGATGATGACCTTATCGCCCATGTCGATCCGGCCCTCGATCGTGGCCGACCCCATATGGGGCAACAGAACGACCTTGCCTTCATTCGCAAGCTTGACGAGTTTCGGGTTGATCGCCGGCTCGTTCTGATAAACGTCGAGGCCAGCACCGGCGATCTTGTCTTCACGCAGAAGCTTGATCATCGCCATCTCGTCGATGATGTCGCCACGCGCCGTATTGACGATGATCGCCGTCGGCTGCATCAGCGCAAGGCGCCGGGCTGACACAAGATGAAAGGTTCCGGGTGTCGACGGGCAATTCACCGAAACGATATCGACGCGGGCCAGCATCTGGTCGAGGCTGTCCCAATAGGTCGCCTCCAGTTCGCTCTCTGTCGCCTGATTGACCGGCTTGCGGTTATGATAGTGGATGGACAGGCCGAAAGCCTTGGCGCGTCTTGCGACCGCAGTGCCGATCCGACCCATCCCGATAATACCGATCCGTTTGCCCCAAATCCGGCGTCCGAGCATCCAGGTCGGGCTCCAGCCGGCCCAATCGCCGGGATTGTCGGTCAAAATACGCGAGCCTTCCGCAAGGCGACGGTTGACGGCAAGGATGAGCGCCATCGTCATGTCCGCCGTGTCCTCGGTCAGGACGTTCGGCGTATTGGTGACGGTAATGCCCTTCTCAGCCGCCGCATCGACATCGATGTGATCCGTACCGTTGGAAAAACCAGCAATAAGCTTCAGTTGCGGACCTGCTGAGGCCAGAAGCTCGGCATCGATCTTGTCCGCGATTGTCGGTACAAGTACGTCGACACTCGCCATCGCGGCCGCAAGCTCTTCGCGTGAACGCGGCCGGTCATCGATATTGAGCTCGGCGTCGAAGAGTTCGCGCATGCGCGTCTCGACGGCGTCCGGTAGCTTGCGCGTGATATAAACCCTGGGTCTTTTCTTCGCAGTCATCGCTCCGCCACCGCAATTTTAGCAGGTCATTAACCAAGTCGCGCGATAGTCGATCCTATCCTTGGGCGTTCTAGCAGACCCACCGGCGAAGACAAACAAAACCTCGCAAACGGGCCATGAAGCACATCCGCGGATCGTCAGTCAGGATCCACAAAAATGCGCCGCCTCATCATCATCATCGTAGCCATCTGCTTTCCCCTGATCGCAACGCTCTCCGCTATCGTACCTGTCTACGCACAGGGCGCTGCAAAAGGTGCAAGCGGCCTGCCGCTACCGCGTTTTGCCAGCCTGAAATCAAAGAAAGTCAATATCCGTATCGGGCCGAGCACCGATTATGCGGTTTCATGGATGTACATGAAGGCAGGTACGCCCATGGAAATCATCCAGGAATATGACAACTGGCGGCGCGTGCGTGACGCTGAGGGCACCGAGGGCTGGGTGAACCAGGCGCTGCTTTCGGGCGAGCGTACGGCAGTCGCGGCTCCATGGATGCGCGGGAAGGGCCAGGACATCTATGTCAACATGCGCCGCGACCCGCAAAGCTCGGCCGCAATCATCGCGAAGCTTCAGCCGGGCGTTCAGCTTACCATCAAGGAATGCAACGGTGACTGGTGCCAGGCGGAAACCGGTGGTGCCGAGGGCTGGGTAGCCCAAGGCGAAGTCTGGGGTGTTTACCCGGGCGAAGCCTTTAAATAAGGCCCGCCTCAGCTGCTGCTTCTTTCAGAGAGACCAGCGGACGCGGGCCGATCTGCTGGATAACTTCAGCTGCAGCGAGGCAACCGAGCTTGCCGCAGTCTTCCAGCGAACGACCTTGCGTATAGCCGTAGAGGAAGCCGGAGGCGAAGAGATCGCCGGCACCCGTCGTATCGACCAGTTCGTCGATAGCATAGGCGTCGATCTTTACCCGCTCGCTTGCGCGGACGATGACGGCACCCTCTTCGCTGAGCGTGACCGCGGCCAGCTTGCAGTCTGCGGCGATCTTGCCGAGAGCCAGTTCGAAATCTTCCGTCTCGTAGAGCGACAGCAGTTCATGCTTGTTGGCGAAAACGATATCGACGGTGCCTGAACGCATCAGATCCAGGAATTCGGCGCGGTAACGGCCGACGCAGAACGGGTCGGAAAGCGTCATCGACACTTCGCGGCCGTTTTCATGGGCGATGCGCGCTGCCTCGCGGATGGCGTCTTTGGCGCGCGGCGGGTCCCAGAGATAACCCTCGAAATAGGTGACCTTGGCTTCGGCTACGACTTCTTCCTCAACATGCTCGGGGCCGAGTTCGACGCAGGCACCGAGATAGGTGTTCATCGACCGTTCGCCATCGGGCGTGACAAAGATCATCGAACGAGCCGTGGGGGGATGAAGACCATCCGGCTTTGTCTGGTAGTGAACGCCCTGCGCGCGGATGTCGTGCTGGAAGATCTGGCCCAGCTGATCCTCGGCAACCTTGCCGAAATAGGCGGCCTTGCCGCCGAAACCTGCAATGCCGGCAGCCGTATTGCCGGCCGAACCACCCGACGCCTCGACCGCAGGTCCCATCTTTGAATAAAGAAATTCGGCGCGCTCGGCATCGATAAGGTTCATGGCGCCCTTGATGATCGCATTGTCTTCAAGAAACGAATCCTCGCAACGGGCGAGGATATCGACGATGGCGTTGCCGATGGTCAGCACGTCGAACTTTGGCATTCAGTCTTCTTCCTTTTGCGTTCAAGCTGCGCCATGGGTAGTGGCCTTTTCCGGCCAAGGGAAGAAGAAATGTTTTGCGTCCATGCCAGCCGCGCATCGGATTGGTTCAGGTTTATCATCTGTCATCTGGCCGTCACGGTTTTCGCATATGCTGATCTCGTCCGGTAAGGTTGGCTGCCACGGATGTACTGGCGGCTGACTGCCGGATTTTTCATTCCGTTATGGATCTGGATCAGAGCGCGGTTGCATATATGCATTTGTTGCTCGGAGGCTTATGCGCTAGACGCATAGGATCGGAATATTCCAAGGTCCTACCGTGTCGCTCGTCCTCGCCAATGTCCTCCCGGTCTTCATTCTCATTCTGCTCGGCTGGCTGATCGCCAAATCCGGCCTTCTCAAAGCGGAGACCGGCGATGCGCTGGGCGAATTTGTCTTCAAGATCGCCGTTCCCATGCTGATCTTCCGCACGCTAGCAACGGCGCATTTCGAAGGCGTTTCGCCCTTCAGACTGTGGACCGCCTATTTTATAGGTGTCGCGATCACCTGGACCATCGGGGCATTTATGGCAAAACGCGCCTTCGGGCGTGATGCCAAAGTTGCCGTGATTGCAGGCATGTCGGCAAGCTTCGCCAATAATGTCTTCATCGGCCTTCCGCTGGTCGATCATATCGTCGGACAGGATGGGCTTGTTGCCATCTCCATCCTTCTCGCAATCCATCTGCCGATCATGATGATTGTCGGTACGGTGCTTATGGAAAGCGCCTCAGCCAAGGTGGATGGCACAGCTGCCCGCGGTATTGTCGCCGTGCTCAAGCAGGTAGGGACAAACCTTGCGCGCAACCCGCTCGTGATCGCCTTGACATTCGGGCTTGCCTTCAATCTTTCCGGCCTGTCGATGAATGCACCCATTGCCCTGGTCGTCGACCAGATTGCCGGCTCTGCCAGCCCGGCTGCGCTGATTTCCATCGGGATGGCGTTGACCCGCTATCCGATCAAGGGTGACCTTGGGCTTTCGACCAGTTCAGCGCTGCTCAAGCTTTTCATCCTGCCCGCATCCGTCTTCGGTGCCTGCCATATGCTGAACCTGCGACCGGACTGGACAGCTGCGCTGGTTCTGACTTCCTCTGTTCCAACGGGCATCAATGCCTGGCTGATTGCCCAGCGATTTCGCTCCAGCCAGAGCCTCGCGGCCTCCGTCATCAGCATCACAACGGCCTTCGGCGTCATCTCCGTCAGCATGTGGGCGTGGCTACTCACCTGACGTGAGTACAGAATGCAAAACGCCCGGCTGGACCGGGCGTCAGACTTTAAATTCGGCAGTGCAAATCAGTTCGTTGCCGGCGCCGGCGCGTTCGGATCCGGCAGCGGCGCCGGGGTGTCGGACTGCTCGCGGATATAGGCGAGCAGATTGGCGCGTTCCTTGTCGTTCTTGATACCGGCAAAACCCATGGCCGTGCCCTTCACGTAAGCCTTCGGGCCGGCAAGGAAGTGGTTGAGATGGTCAAAGGTCCAGGTTTCCTGGCCACCCTTGGAAAAGTCCTTCATGCCGGCCGAATAGGAGAAGCCCTCATGCGTGGCGACCGGGCGATTCACGAGACCCCAGAGATCAGGGCCAACCTTATTCGGCCCTCCCTTCTCGATGGAGTGACAGCTCTGACACTTCTTGAAAACTGCAGCACCGGCTGCGGCATCTGCACTCGCCAAAAGCTGGCCGACAGGCACGGCGGCAGGGGCTGCTTCGGCTGCGGCCGCCTCACCACCGGCTGCTTCTTCAGCTGCGGCAATGGCAAAGCCTTCCTTTTCAGGAGTCGGAGAATGAAAAATACCCTCCGAAGCGATCGAAACCGACATCATCACAAAAACAGTGGCCAGCAACGCGCCGACCGACATATTCACGTAGGGGTTCATCCAGAGCTCCTTCCCATCTCGTTGGCTACCCTTGGGACCAACTTGCGGTACAAACGGCCATCTTGCAATCGCGCGGAAGCTATGTCTTTTGCCAAATCGTTGCAATTGGAAACAAAACGCGCCGCATGAGACTATTTGACACTCTTGACGCGAGAATAGAAGGCCTTCGATGACACAACCGGCAGCAGAAAAAACACTGGTCCTGATCCCGGCCCGAATGGCCTCGACCCGACTGCCGAACAAGCCGCTTGCCGACATCGCCGGCTTGCCGATGATCGTTCAGGTGGCAAAGCGCGCCGAGGAAGCAAAAGCCGGACGTGTTGTCGTCGCCGTCGATGAACAGGTCGTTTTCGATGTCGTCAAGGCAGCCGGTTTCGATGTCGTCATGACCCGCCAGGATCACCAGTCCGGCTCGGATCGCATCTACGAGGCGCTGCAGAAGGCCGACCCGGATGGCAAGGCGGAATTCGTCATCAACGTCCAGGGCGACCTGCCGACGATCGAGGCGGACGTGGTACGTGCTTCACTTCAACCGCTGCTCGACAACCCCTCGACCGATATCGCGACTCTGACGGTCGAAATCACCGACGAACACGAGAAAACCAATCCCAATGTGGTGAAGATCGTCGGCTCGCCGATTTCCGAAACTCGGTTGAAGGCACTCTATTTCACCCGCGCGACCGCTCCCTATGGTGATGGCCCGCTTTACCATCACATCGGCCTTTACACCTATCGCCGCGCGGCTCTGGAAAAATTCGTCGCGCTCGGCCCCTCGCCCTTGGAAATGCGCGAGCGGCTGGAGCAGCTTCGGGCACTTGAAGCCGGCATGCGGATCGATGCCGAGATCGTGCACTCGATTCCGCTCGGCGTCGACACACCAGCAGACCTTGAGAAAGCCCGTGCAATCCTGATGTCGCGCCAATCCTGAAAAAGAGGCCCACGATGACCACGCTGACCAATCGCATTGCCTTCCAAGGCGACTACGGCGCCAATTCAGACATGGCTTGCCGCGACATGTTCCCCGATATGGAGCCGCTGCCCTGTGCGACCTTCGAAGATGCCTTCCAGGCGCTCGAAAGCGGCGAAGCCGATCTGGCTATGATCCCGATCGAGAACACGATTGCCGGTCGCGTGGCGGATATCCACACGCTGCTGCCGGAATCGCGGCTGCATATCATCGGCGAATATTTCATGCCGATCCGCTTCCAGCTGATGGTTCTGCCGGGCGTCAAGCATGACGAAATCCGCACGGTTCACAGCCATATCCATGCGCTGGGCCAATGCCGCAAGATCATCCGCTCGAACGGCTGGAAAGCCGTCGTTGCCGGCGATACGGCGGGTGCCGCCAAGATGGTCGCGGAGAAGGGCGACCATTCGATGGCAGCGCTTGCCCCGCGTCTTGCCGCCGATCTCTACAAGCTCGAGATCCTGGCCGAAAACGTCGAAGACACGGAAAACAATGTGACCCGCTTTGTCGTGCTGTCGCGCGACGAGAAGTGGGTACAGCGCAACAATCCGGAAGACGTGATCGTCACGACCTTCGTCTTCAATGTTCGCAACATTCCCGCGGCCCTCTACAAGGCAATGGGTGGTTTTGCCACCAACGGCATCAACATGACCAAGCTCGAAAGCTATCAGCTGGGTGGCAAGTTCGTGGCGACGCAGTTTTATGCGGATATCGAAGGCCATCCGGACGATGCACCGGTGCGCCGCGCGCTGGAAGAACTGCGGTTCTTCTCCGAAAAAGTCCGCATCCTCGGCAGCTACAAGGGCCACCCGATGCGCGGCGCGCTGCAGAAAGCGTAAGGCGCTTCAATGCGCCAAGCCGAAAGAGTCAGGGTATCCTAACCGGTGATTTGTAAAAGGCGGCGTGTTCTACGCCGCCTTTCGCGTTTCAGGCTGCTTCGCTCCTGGCATAGACCCGCAGTCGATGACCATCGAGATCAGTCACGACAAAGGTGTAGCCGAAGTCCAGATCCACCGGCGTCTGCAGGACGCGCAGACCCTTACTCGCCCAATCGCTATAAATACGATCGACATCAGCAGGCTTTTCGAGCCGGTAGCATATTTCCACAGAGCCGCTTTCTGCAGTCACCGCCGGCTGTGCCGTATGGCGAGACCACAGACCGAGCTTCAAGCCGTTGGACAGGACGAACAGTGCGAATGTCGGTGAGCTTTCCACCGGTACGACGCCGAGCAGATCGCGGTAAAATGCGGCGCTTGCAAACGGGTTGTCGACGAAAAGAATAGTGAAATCAGGATGAACCATGTCAGTGCTCCGTGTTGAGACTGACCGGAATTTATTCCACCATGCTGTCAAATTCTGTCAGCAGCGATCTAGGCAGTGTCCCCATAAACAGGGTTCATCTTATTGGCGGTGTGTGATTCAATCTCCTTGAAAGGAGTTTGCCATGCGCCGTCACGAATTGAGCGA